>Ga0193960_1000015_pt1 | contig 74791 bp, 76 predicted proteins | sample FB_3_MG_FD_140338 | JGI IMG/M metagenome (GOLD analysis project Ga0193960, IMG submission 140338) | Microbial mat bacterial communities from the Broadkill River, Lewes, Delaware, United States - FB_3_MG | ecosystem: Environmental > Aquatic > Freshwater > River > Microbial mats | place: USA... | reverse complement strand
ATTTTGTATTATACAAAACTCTAGGGATATTCAGTGCTATATTAAGTAATTTTAAGTATAATCGCCGCAATTTTTCAATATAAAAGGATCTATGACTATGGAAATTATCAGTCAACTGTTACCATTTATTTTTTTAATTGCAATTATGTATTTTGTGATTATTCGCCCGCAACAACAAGAGACAAAAAGACGCAAAGAGATGATCGAAGCGCTTAAAAAAGGTGATAAAGTAGTTACAAACGGTGGTTTTATTGTAGTTGTTCATAAAGTAGAAGAGGAGTTTCTAAGCGTAAAAATGAATGATGATGCAGTTGTGAAAATTCTTAAAGATTCTATCGCTAGAAAGTATGAGGATGAAGCTTAATTATCGTATAGTTATCTTTGCTTTTGCAATTGTTTTTGGAGTAGTGTTTTCTGCTCCATCACTTTTGCAAACAGAAGATGGCAAAAAAGTGAACCTTGGGCTTGATCTTCAAGGTGGTCTGCATATGCTTTTAGGTGTTAAAACCCAAGAAGCGACAAAGTCCCGCATTAAATCAATCGCAGCAAGTATCAAATATTTTACTCAAAAAGAGGATATTCTCATAGATTCTCTAAAGTTTGATGCAGAATCTATCTCTTTAATAGTACTTGATTCAGATGAGATCCCAAATGTAGAAGAGTTTCTCTCAAAAACTGAGGGGCTTCATGTTAGTATTAATGAAGAGCTTCTTACTATCTCCCTTACTCCCCAAGAGGTAATTAAAACAAAACAGCAATCTGTTTCACAAGCGATTGAGACGATCCGTAACAGACTCGATCAGTTTGGTCTCTCAGAACCTGTAGTTGCGCGTCAAGGTGAGGAGAAGATCCTTGTACAACTTGCAGGTATTAAAACCCAAGAAGAGGAACAACGTGCGCGTGAACTTATCTCTCGTGCCGCAAAACTAGAGTTAATGGCTGTTGATGAAGATCGTAATGCTCGTGTACATACAATGAGCCATGCCGAAGCGGCACGTTATGCAGATCTGATTTTAGAAGATGCAAATAACCCACAGAACCGTTATCTTGTTCATGAGATGCCAATCTTAGATGGGGGGATGCTTACTGACGCTCAAGTTGGTTTTGATCAAAACAATCGACCTGTGATTAATTTCTCACTCAATGCAGAAGGTGCAGAGATCTTTGGTGATTTTACAGGTAAAAATGTCGGTAAACGTCTTGCTATCGTACTTGATGGTAAGGTTTATTCTGCACCAAATATTAATGAGCGTATTGGTGGAGGAAGTGGTCAGATCTCTGGAAGCTATACAGTCCTAGAAGCAAAAGATTTAGCAATTGCTCTACGTTCAGGGGCACTTTTGGCACCTATTTATCTGTTGGAAAAACGCTCTGTTGGTCCAAGTTTGGGAGCCGATAGTATTGAAGCAAGTATGATCGCACTTATTGGAGGATTTGTACTTGTAATTGTGTTTATGCTAGTGTATTACAAACTTGCAGGGCTTATAGCAAATCTTGCTTTAGTAGTAAATCTTTTTATCATCTTAGCGGTTATGAGTCTTTTTGGTGCAACACTTACACTTCCAGGTATGGCAGGGATCGTCCTTACAGTTGGAATGGCAGTAGATGCCAATGTTATTATTGCCGAGCGTATTCGTGAATTGATCTATCAAGGTAAATCTATTCATAAAGCCATAGAGGAGGGCTATGCTAATGCAATGCGTGCTATTTTAGATGCAAATATTACTACTCTGATCGCGGCAGTTGTTTTGTATGTGTATGGAACGGGTGCTATTAAAGGTTTTGCTATTACGATTAGTATCGGTATTTTAGCTTCGATGCTTACTGCTATTTTAGGGACTCACGGGATCTATCAGTTACTAGAAACTAAGATCCAAAAGAGCAAGAACAACAAACTCTGGTTTGGGATTAAAGGATAATTATGGAATTTTTTAAATATACACGCACCTTTAATTTTATGGGGAGATCAAAGTTCGCTCTTGTGCTTTCTATAGTACTTGTCCTCTCCTCCTTTGCACTTTTGGCAACAAAGGGGCTGAACTATGGAGTTGATTTTGCTGGAGGAACGATTGTTCAGGTAAAATATGATGCAAAAGCACCAATCGATGCAATGCGCCAAAAACTCAAGGAAAACCCTCTTTTTGATAACGCTTCTATAAGTGAATTCGGTGCTCCAGAAGAGGTGGTGATTCGTATGAAAACAACTACTTCAGATGTAGAGGTTGACATCGGTGATGTAACACGCCACACTTTAGAGGGAACAGGTAATTATGAGATCCGTCGTGTTGACATTGTAGGACCAAAAGTTGGAGACGAACTCCGTGAAAAAGGTGTTATGTCACTTGTTTTAGCAGTGATAGGGATCCTTATCTATGTAGCGTTTCGTTTTGAATGGCGTTTTGCTGTAGCATCTATTTTTGCTCTTGTTCATGATGTTTCTATTGCTCTTGGAGCTTTAAGTCTCTCAGGCATCGATGTAAATCTTGATGTACTAGCGGCACTTTTGACGATTTTAGGCTATTCTCTTAACGATACTATTATTGTTTTTGACCGTATACGTGAGGGAGTGACCGATAATAGAGGCGTTGCACTCGCTGAGACTATCAATGAGTCTATTACAAGAACCTTGGCGCGTACGACACTCACCTCGCTCACCACTTTCTTTGTAGTGTTTACTCTCTTTACCTGGGGTGGTGAGATCATTCATCCATTTGCTTTTACCCTCTTAGTGGGGATCATAGTGGGGACTTACTCCTCTATTTTTGTAGCATCACCGACACTTCTTTGGTTTGGTTTTGATGTGAAAAGATACCATGAAAAACTTGCCGCAAAAGCAAAACGCGAAGCAGAAAAAGAGAAGATGCGTGCGCAGTTTGAATCGGGAGTGATGTAAAAATCACTCTTGGCTCTATGCGCTTGAAGAGGCTCTTCAGTCACCCCTTAAGATATCTTTTGTATAATCAGCACACTATTTTATGATGTGAGGTGTATCTATGGATTGGGGTAAAGTGATCTATGTGTTTTTCTCTTTGATGAGTTTAACATCGATAGCGGGATTTTTATACGAACATAGTGCTGTTGCACTCTTTATTGCAGCAGGACTCAATCTTATTTCTACATTTTTGAAGATCGGTGTACGTAATCTACTCTCAGCAGAGTTATTAGCTTCCTCTTTAGTTGCTGATCTACACCTTATTCCTGCATTTATCTACTTAGAAGTTGTTGGAAATACTGAGTGGGCAATCGCTTTGGCAATCGGTGCACTAATAGCAAATATTTTCTCTATGGGACTTGTTTACATAGAGAGTTCTAAAACACACGAAGAATATTAGGAGAGTTTTTTTGGAATATAGTTCAAAGTCAATTGAAAAAAAATGGCAACAGTACTGGCAAGAACATAAAAGTTTTGAGCCAAGCGAAGATTTTACGCAAGAGAAAAAATATATACTTAGTATGTTCCCTTTCCCAAGTGGACGTCTGCATATGGGACATGTGAGAAACTATGCTCTTAGTGATGCTTTTGCACGTTATTATCGCCAGCAAAATTTTAATGTTTTACATCCTATAGGTTTTGACAGCTTTGGTATGCCTGCGGAAAATGCAGCTATTAAAAATGGTTCTCATCCAAAAAGTTGGACGTATGACAATATTGACTATATGAAAAATGAATTTACCTCTTTGGGGTTCTCATTCTCTAAAGAGCGTGAACTCGCAACGAGTGATGAACTTTATACAAAATTTGAGCAAGGTTTTATTATTGATATGTACGAAAAAGGGCTTCTTTATCGTAAAGAGGGTCTGCTTAACTGGTGTCCAAATGATCAAACGGTTCTTGCAAATGAACAAGTTGTAGAGGGCTGTTGTTGGCGTTGTGATACTCCGATTGAGAAAAAGCAGATGAATCAGTACTACTTTAAGATCACTGAGTATGCGGATGAACTTTTAGCTGATCTACATAAACTTGAAGAGGGGTGGCCAAAACAGGTTCTTACAATGCAAGAAAACTGGATCGGTAAATCAAATGGACTCGCGTTTGATCTTTTGTTTGATGCGGCTAGTAAAGAAAAACTCTCTGCAACATTTGAAAGCTTTGATGTTTTTACGACACGTCCAGATACGATCTATGGAGTAAGCTATACAGCTTTAGCTCCTGAACATGAGATTGTAAGTTACATGATAGAAAAAGAGCTTCTTCCAGCAGAGGTGATCGCACAGATCAAAGAGATGAAAAATACCTCTTCGATCGATAGACAAAAAGAGAAATCTGGAGTAGCTCTAGATCTTAATGTAATTCACCCTCTCACGGGTAAGAATGTGCCTGTATGGGTGGCAAACTTTGTACTTATGGATTATGGAAGCGGAGCAGTTATGGCTGTACCTGCTCATGATGAAAGAGACTTTGATTTTGCAAAAAAATATAATCTTCCTGTACGTGCAGTTATAAAACCTTTTGAGGGGGAATTGAACCCAGAACAAGCCTATACAGAAGTTGGTATGCTTTTCAATTCTGAAGAGTTTGATGGTCTAAATTCAAAAGAGGCACAAGCAAAGATCATAGAGCATTTTGAAGCAAAAAAGATAGGAACAAAAACAACAAACTACAAACTTAAAGATTGGGGTGTTTCACGCCAAAGATATTGGGGTGCGCCACTTCCATTTATCCATTGTGAGAGTTGTGGCATTGTTATGGAGAAAAAAGAGAACCTTCCAGTAGCTCTTCCTGAAGATGTAGAGATCACAGGAGAGGGAAATCCCTTAGAAAAACACCCAACTTGGAAACATTGCAAATGTCCAAAGTGTGGTAAAGATGCTGTACGTGAAACAGATACTATGGATACTTTCGTAGAGTCTAGTTGGTACTTTTTACGTTTTTGTGCTTCAGCGGCTAATTGGGAAAAAGAGGCATTTTCAGCAGAGCAGATCAAATACTGGATGGGTGTTGACCACTATATAGGTGGGATCGAACATGCGATTTTACACTTGCTTTATGCGCGTTTTTTTACAAAAGTATTTCGTGATCTTGGGTATTTAGAGTTTGATGAACCGTTTGAGCGACTTCTCACACAGGGGATGGTGCTCAAAGATGGTGCAAAAATGAGTAAATCAAAAGGTAATACTGTTGATCCTGATGCCATTATAGAGAAGTATGGTGCTGATACTGCACGTCTTTTTATCCTTTTTGCTGCACCACCAACACAAGAACTTGAGTGGAACGATTCTGCTGTTGAAGGGGCTTACAAGTTTATTAAGCGTTTTCATGACAGAGCGTATTTAAATATTGCAAAAACAGAGACGATCCCTACAATAGATCATAGTGTTTTATCAAAAGAGGAGCAGTTTGCACGTAAAAAAGTGTATGAAGCACTTGAGCGTGCCAATGAGGTGTATAATGAACGCTATACATTCAATACAATGATCGCTGGTGTGATGGAAGCGATGAATGCACTTCAAACACAGAGCAATCAAGATGTTTGGACTGAAGGGTACTGGATCCTCTCTGCGATTATGGAACCTGTGATTCCACACGTTTCATGGCAGATCTCTGAAGCTTTCTTCTCACTTAAAAACCTTGCTCCTCAAAATATTCTAGAAGAGGTTTTTGTAGAAGATAGTATTACTCTTGGTGTCTCAATCAATGGAAAACGTAGAACCGAAGTTGAAGTAAGCGTAGATGTGAGTAAAGAAGAGATCATTGCCGCTGCAAAAGAGTTGGCGGCAAAATGGATCGATGGTAAAGAGATCGTAAAAGAGATCCTTGTTCCAAATAAGTTAGTCAATATCGTAATAAAAGGCTAAAGGGTGTTTAAACACGTTGTAAAAATAGGAATTTTTTCTTTTATACTCTTATTTTTAACATCGTGTGGATATAGACCAAGTGCAGAGTTCGCACGTGCTGCTTTAGGGGAGAGTGTCAGTACAAGTGTGATCATCTCTGAGATAGACCCTGAAAATACTGTGCTGATAAAAGATGCACTTGATAGAGCGATTATCGAAACATTTCGTACTTCACTTGTGGCTGAACAAGATGCAAAGACACACCTCGAAATAAAAATGACAAACCCCTCTTATGTTCCGATACAGTATAATAGTAATGGATATGTTATCGCCTATAGAATGGTTTTATATCTTCATGTGCTTCAAAAAGATAAAAAAGATCCTGCAAAGCAACAGCGGTATAAAACACGTGGTACTTATGACTTTACCGTAGAACCAAATGCAGTTGTAACAGATTTACAACGATTTAATGCTATTAGAGAGAGTGCAAAAAAAGCATTGGCATCTTTCAGTGCACAAGTCTCTGCAAGAAAAGCTAGAGAACAATATTAAGCTAAAAACTTACCTGGAGGCAAGAGGTGACGATACAGGCTATTGTAAAAAATACGATCAAAAGGCTAGAGTTAGAAAATAAGCTGCTCACTCCAGAGTTTTATGCAGAAGCATTTTGTAAAGAGGCACAAAAAGCTGGTGTCTCCTTTGATGATTGTGCGCAAGTTGATAAATACAAAAAAACGCTTAATGCACAATTTCAAAAAGAGCTTGAACAATATAGAATACGAACACTTGGAGAGTTAATACGCTATTTAATCTCTAAACTTAACCGTACGCAAAACTCTGTAGCTACCGAGTTGCTTGATGCGCAAGGAACTTTTTTAAAAAAGGTGCTCCAAGCAGTAGGAAAACTGCATAATAAAAAAGCTACTCTTTTGGCAAAACAGAGCTTGGATATTTTAGATACAGCTCCAAAAACGCTTGAATATGAACAGTATAAACAGCTGTGGAATAATTTTATACTCAATTATGATGATTCATTTTTACAACATTTAGGAAAGTTTAGTGCTGTAGACCCTGCTGATCTTCAAAAAACGATTGAGAATATAACATCTTTATGCCATGACCCAAAAGCTGCATCTTCAGATACATTTCAAAAAAAAGCAGCTGCATTTTTAGTAGCCTCTTTTGTTCCATCTATTGCATCAAGTATGGATGATAGGGCAAGAGAACTAAGTAAAAAAATCAAAAAAGATCCTAAAATATTACAAGCTAAAGGGATGACTGAAGAGATCAAAACTATTATCTCTTTGCGTATAGCTCTTGATAAAAAGAGTGTAACACAGATGATTCGAACGCTTGATACTGTTTTAGATAAACTCTCTCATCGTCTTATAGAGATGATAGAGAGATCTGATTCCTCTACAGAGGAGATCCAAAAGATCAAAGCGGAACTCGATGGTTTTCAGCCTGAGGGACATTCGAATTTTAAACAAACACATCGAAAGCTTTTTACAATAGCTGTTGCTTTGGAAGAAAACACAAAGTCTCTCAGTCAAGATCTCAAAAAACAAAATAGTGAAGTGGCTATCTTAGGTGCAAAAGTGCAAGAGCTTGAAGAGGAACTTGCAAAAACAAAAGAGCAACTCAAAGAAGATTTTTTAACCAAGCTTCATAACAAACGTGCACTTGATGAGTTTTTAAAACAAACAGAAGCCGCTTATTTACGCTATGAGCATAACTACTCGATTGTGATGTTTGATCTTGATCATTTTAAACAAGTAAATGATACTTATGGACATGAAGCAGGAGATGCTGTGTTGAGTGCTTTTGCTAGTATTTTAAAACAAGAGTGCCGTAATGTCGATATAGTAGGACGTTACGGAGGCGAAGAGTTTATGGCTATACTAACTGAAACAGCACAAAGTGGCGCTACAGTATTTGCAGAGAAGGTAAGAGAACATGTGCAAAAAGCACGTTTCTTGTATAAAAAACAGCGTATAGATGTTACGGTGAGTTGTGGCGTATCTGAACGAAAGCATCGTCTCTCAGTAAAAGATACGATCAATACAGCTGATGAAAATCTTTATCAAGCAAAAAGAACAGGTAGAAATCAGGTGGTATCCTCTTGAATGTAGAAGAGTTTTTAGAACATAAACCTCTTTATTATAGTGAAATTGATTATACACGTATGCCAAGAGTTTATGCCAAGGTTGCACATGCTTTTGGTGATCCTTGCGTTATTCATATTATCGGTACAAATGGAAAAGGTACAACAGGACGCTTTTTAGCCACTGCACTGAGTAATATGGGGTATGATGTTGGGCATTATACCTCTCCACATATAGTAGACTTTAAAGAGCGTATTTGGCGTAATAAAGAGAGTATAAGTACTCAAGAATTAGAAGAGATACACCAAAAACTTTTTTCTCTTTTAGAACAAAAAGATAGAGATTTTTTGAGTTACTTTGAGTATACAACGCTTTTAGCAATGCTTTATTACAAGAGTTGTGATTTTGTTGTGCTTGAAGCAGGCTTGGGTGGAGAACACGATGCAACTGCAGTATTTTCAAATGAGTTGACTTTAGTTACCCCTATTGCTTTTGACCATGAGGCTTTTTTAGGAACCTCCATAGAGGAGATTGCGGCGACAAAACTGCGTGCTGTGCAACACAATGCAATTCTCTCAAAGCAGTTACATCGTGAGGTATATAGTGTGGCTCAAGAGATTGCACAGAGTAAAGGTTTTGATCTCTTTTGTGTCGAAGACCTTTTGCAAGAGGAGGATCTTCACAAGATACAAATAGTTGCAAAAACACAAGAACTTACTCCCTATATGCAAGATAATCTCTCTTTAGCTATAGCCGCTTTGCACTTGTTAGAAAAAAACTACTCTGTAGAAAACTTTAAAGATGCAAAGCTTTTTGGGCGTTTTACACAGATCAAAGAGAGGATCTTTATAGATGTTGGGCATAACCCTTTAGCAGCATATTCTTTACGAAAAACTCTCAAAGAACAAAGTGTTGTTTTGATCTATAACAGCTATAGTGATAAAGATTATACACAGGTTTTAGAGATCTTAAAGCCGCTTATTACAAAAGTAGAGATCATTGCTATAGAGGATCAGCGTATTGTTCAAAAAGAGAAGCTCCAAAAGGTTTTGCAAGAGCTTGGGATCAATTATAAGGATTTTAACACTCCTAACTTTATACAAAACTATGAACAGAGTAAAGAGATTTATCTTGTCTTTGGCTCTTTTAGCGTAGTAGAAGCTTTTTTAAAAAGAACTCAAGATGCATGAACATTTTACGGTAACTATCCATGATGACAATGGGGTTAGACAGTTTAATCTGCATAAGTTTGTAAAAAAAGCTTTACTGTATACGCTTGGTTTTTTGATCTTTATCGCTTTGGTAGCTGCCGGAACGATCCTTTATCTTGATGCAAGTCTTGAGGAGATCGAGAGTAAACGTGCTGAAGTGCAAAGAGCTTATGAGAGCCTCAAAGTAAAAAACCAGATGCTCAATGAGAGTATAAAAAATACTCAATATGCCCTTGATACTAAAAAAGAGGAACTTTTAGAGGTCTCAGATTCATTAGCAGAGATTGAGACACTCATTGGTATCTCTTCTCAAGCTGAAGTACCACTTCGAGAGAGGGTAAATATCACCAAGCTTGACTCTGAACAAAGAGCCACTCTTTTACAACTGATCCCTAGTGGTTCGCCTGTAGAGTATAATGGTATTACAAGTAAGTTTGGTTATCGTGTACACCCAACACTTAATAGAAAAGAGTTTCATAGAGGAACAGATCTCAAGGCACAGATGAATACCCCTGTGTATGCAACAGCAGATGGGGTTGTAGAGTATTCTGGTTACCACAAAAAAAGTGGTTTTGGCAATCTTGTCATTTTACATCATAATTATGGGTTTAAAAGTTATTACGGTCATTTAAATAAAGTTGTGCTAAAATCGGGCACTTTTGTCAAAAAAGGTGATCTAATCGCATATTCTGGAAATACAGGAATGAGTAGTGGACCACATCTTCACTATGAAGTACGCTTTATTTCGCGTGTATTAAACCCTTTTTGGTTCATTAAGTGGGATGTTAAAAATTATACGCAAATATTTGAAAAGGAAAAGAAAATACCATGGCAATCTTTAATAACAGCGACAACACACATCAAAGTGCAAAAACCGACACAAATACCACCATCATCACAGCTGGCTCAGTCATCAAAGGGGAAATGACACTCTCTTGTAATTTGTACATAGATGGTGAATTTGAGGGGACTATAAACTCTGATAAAGAGATCAATATAGGCAAAAATGGTCGTGTTAAAGGGGAAATTACAACTCAAAGACTTCTTGTACAAGGTTTTATAGAGGGGTCTGTAAATGCACAAAGAGTAGAGATTAAAGCCCAAGGAAAACTCCATGGTTCTATAGAGTCGGCTGAACTTGTTATAGAAGCACAAGGTCTTTTTGAAGGAAATAGCACAATTAAAAAAGCTGCAAAAAAGGCTCCTCAAGAGGAGAAAGCGACTCAAATTAACAAATCATAAACTTACTTTGCTACAATAGCGCCATTAAAAGAGCAGGAAAACTATGTCTCAGAGTGCGCTATTTCAATATTTTAAAGAGAATCCAAAACCAACACTAGAACTACTTTTATGTGAAGATGCCAAAGAGGCACAAGAGCTAGAGAGTGTTGCAAAGTTTTTTAAACAAGATACCATTGTATTTCCAGACCTTCGTGCAAGTTATGGAGATGACCTTCGTGTTTACAAAGAGGAGTTACATCAGCTTTTTAATAAGCTTCGACTCTATCATTGTGCTCCAAAAAAACCACTTCTAATCTCTCCACTTAAAACACTTTTGTTTGCATTACCAACAAGCTCTTTACTCCAAACAAGCAAACTTGAGTTTGGGACAGAGATAGAGTTGAGTAAATTCAAAGAAAAAATGCTCTTTTGGGGTTATAGCTTTGTAGATATGGTACAAGTAGCAGGTGAGATCTCACATAGAGGAGATATTTTAGATATTTATCCCCCCTCACTTGATGCACCAGTGCGAATCTCATTTTTTGACAATGAGATAGAGCAGATCAAACAGTTTGAATTAGAATCGCAACGTACACAAGGAGATGAGCTAGAATCGATAGAGATAGCTCCCGCTTTTTTCTCTTTAGATGAAGAGCAGTACAATAAGATACAAACTGCTATAGAGGTGAGTGAGTTTGATGCACTCTCTAAAGATATCGCTTCTTTAGGCTTATGGCATCTCAATGATCTTGGAGAAAACTTTTTAGCTGAGAAGCAGATACTTTTGAGTAGAGACCTTAGCGATATTATCAACGAAGCTTATGGCATCAATCATCCAACTGTACAACGGGAGTACTTCCAACAAGATATCCTCAAAGACACCGATAGCTATAAAGAACTTGTAGTTGCAGATCTTCATGCACTTTTAAAAGTACACAAAGATAAAAAGATCACTCTTATTGCTGCAAACAAAGCAGTATTAAAACAAGCAGGTATTTATGAGTATGAGAATATAACGGAGGTCTATGCACCTTATATTCTTAATATTATCTCTAAAGATGAACTAGTTATCTCTTTGAACAAGCCTGAAAAAAAGAGACGTAGACGTAAAAGCTCTATTTTACTCGATGATCTCAAAGCAGGTGATTATGTTGTACATGAAGATTATGGAGTTGGGATCTTTGAGGGGATCGAACAAGCAGAGATCCTTGGTGGGGTAAAAGATTTTGTCGTGATCCGCTATGTGGGAGATGATAAGATCTTGCTCCCTGTAGAAAACCTTGATTATATCGATCGCTATATCGCATCGGGTGGAGCTGTTCCAGTTTTAGACAAACTTGGTAAAGGAAGTTTCGCAAAACTCAAAGAGAAAGTGAAAAAACGTCTCTTTGAGATAGCGGGGACTATTGTAAACACTGCTGCAGCACGCGAACTGATAGATGCACCTAAAGTTGCAGTTGAGAGTAAAGAGATCAAAGAGTTTCAAAAGCTTGCAGGTTTCGAATATACGCATGATCAAACACAAGCTATTGATGAGATACTTGCACAGATGGCATCAGGGCATATTATGGACAGACTTCTAAGTGGAGATGTTGGTTTTGGAAAAACAGAAGTAGCCCTCAATACTATCTTCGCCGCATATAAAGCAGGATATCAATCAGCGTTTATCGTACCAACCACACTTCTTTCTGCACAACACTTTCGTTCACTTGATGAGAGATTAAAAGATCTTGGAATCCGTTATGCAAAGCTTGATCGTTTTGTTACTACCAAAGAAAAAACAGCTATAGCAAAGGGGCTCTCTAGTGGAGAGATCGATGCAGTTGTAGGGACACATGCACTGTTTTCACAGCAGTTTAAAAAGCTTGGGGTGGTGATTGTTGATGAGGAACATAAATTTGGTGTGAAACAAAAAGAGAAGATCAAAGAGCTTTACTCCAATGTACATATGCTCAGTATGAGTGCTACACCAATTCCTCGCTCACTCAATCAAGCACTCTCCTCAATAAAAACAATGTCAGAACTACTCACCCCTCCTAGTGAGCGACAAGGGGTGCGTACTTTTGTCAAAGAGTATGATGAGAAGCTTATCAAAGAGGTTATTTTGCGTGAGCTTCGTCGTGGTGGTCAGGTGTTTTATGTGCATAACTCGATTGATCATATGCCAATAAAACTTGGTGAGATCAAAGCGGTACTTCCAGATTTACGTGTTTTGATGCTTCACTCAAAGATCTCTGCAGCACAAACAGAAAAAGAGCTTTTAAAGTTTGAAGCGGGTGAGTATGATATGATGCTTGCAACTTCCATCATCGAGAGTGGGATCCATATGCCACGTGTAAATACAATTATTGTAGATGGAGCAGACCGTTTTGGTATAGCAGATCTGCATCAGCTTCGAGGACGTGTAGGTCGTGGACACTCAGAGGGTTTTGCCTATTTTATAGTTGAAAATAAAGAGAACCTTACCGATGAAGCAAAAAAACGTCTGCTTGCTTTAGAGTCAAACTCCTTTTTGGGGAGTGGAAGTGTCTTGGCATATCACGACCTTGAGATTCGAGGTGGTGGAAATCTTGTAGGAGACGCACAAAGTGGACATATTAAAAATATCGGTTATTCACTTTATTTACGTATGCTTGAAGATGCGATCAAAGAGCTAAGCAACACAACACAAAAAGAGCGTGCAAAGGTTGATATTAAACTCACTATCTCTGCTTATATCTCTGATGATGTGATCAAAGAAGATAGATTACGTCTTGATATCTATCGCCGTCTTTCTCAGTGTGAAGAGGTGGTAGAAGTATACGAGATAGAGAGTGAGATCAATGACAGGTTTGGAGAGCTTGACGTTCCAACAAAACAGTTTATAGAGCTGATAGTGATGAAGCTTCTTTCTTTAGAAAAACGGATCAAATCGATCAGTAACTATGGGCAAAATATCACTTTTACCTACAGCAATGACTCAAAAGAGAGTATAAAATCACAGAGCAAAGATGATGACGATATTATTAAAGCAGTGCTTCATTATCTGCGTAATGCAAAGCCAAAAGTATTGTAAGGGAAAAAGATGAGAGTAGCATTTATCGGTGATATAGTAGGGCGACCAGGTCGTGAGATCATTAGTAAAAACTTATCTAAACTCAAAGAGCAATACGCTATTGATTTTGTGATCGCAAACTATGAAAATGCTTCACATGGTTTTGGGCTAACGGCAAAAAATGCACAAGAGCTTTTTTCTTGTGGTATAGATGTGATGAGTGGAGGAAACCACTCTTGGGATAAAAAAGATATTCTTGCGCTTTTTGATTCGATGGAGCTTCTACGCCCACATAATTACTCTAAAGAGCTTCCTGGAACAGGTTGTAAAGTGTATGAAGTAGCAGGGGAGTCTCTAGCAGTTCTCAACCTTATGGGACATTATGGAATGCCTTATGTCAATAATGCATTTATCTGTGCAAAAGAGAGTGTAGCTACACTTCATGATGAGGGGATAAAAAATATTTTTATCGATTTTCATGCCGAGGCAACAAGTGAGAAACGCGCTATGCTAATGCTTTTAGAGGGGCAGGTTAGCGGTATTATCGGAACACATACACATGTGAGTACTGATGATTTTCAGATCTCAAACAATACGGCATATCTTAGTGATATAGGTTTGACAGGCTGTCGTGATAATGTTATAGGAATGGATAAAAAAGTGCCTCTGCAACAGTTCTTAACTGGAATGAAAGGGCATTTTGATATTCCAAAATCGTGTAAGAAGATCTTACAGATGGCAGTGATGGATTTTCATGAAGGTATCTGTTCAAAGGCTTTTAAAGTGAAATGTTTTGATAATGGAAAGAAAATTATAAGTGATGCTTGGATCGAAGATTAGGCTGTAAGTCTGTAGTATTTTTCATTCGCCTCATAGGTACGAATCATTATTTTACGTTTACTCTGTTCTTGTAGCTCTTGAAACTCATAAGAGAGTTGTGTATTTGTTATATTATTTGCATCAAGTGCATGGCTGTAATGAAAAAGAGAAGCATGTTTTTCTTCTGCTTCTTTGTAGGCATTTTGCGCATTTTGAAACTCTTTTGTTGTTTTAAACTTGTGTGTACTTTCAAGAATCTCTTTACTATTTTGATCCGTTTTTTGTTCTAGTAGAAGTTTTTGAAAAAAGTTTTGATTTTGTGCTACATAATCTGTAGAAAAACTTTGTGAACTCCTAAGGTATGGAACTCTTTTATAGTCTTGTTCTTTAAGTTCAAAGTTTTGTTGAGTTTTGGCTTTTGTTTGTGTCTGGTTACTTGCAGAGGTATTGGCATGTACAAAGGTACTGTAAGTTGAAACAAACATAACACACCTCACTTTTTAGCAAATACTTTATATTAGTATAATTTCTATTAATGACGGCTGAGTTTTTAAGAGCAGTTTTAAAGCGCTTTATGGTACTATTTGCAGAAACATAAAGGGCAATACTTTGCTACAGATGCTCTCTTTTATAGTCGTTTTGTTACTATTTGTCATCATCTTGTTATTTTACAAAAATAGATCCCTTTTTAAAAAGTGTAAAAACCTAGAACTACAAAAAGCGCAAGAGATCAAAGAGACACAGATCAAGATACGTAAAGAGCAGTACCAAAGTAAACTCCTTTCGATGAATGAGGTGATGGAGAATATAGCGCACCAGTGGCGACAACCTCTTTCACAAATAAATTCGGCTGTTTTAGTGATTGATGATGTTTTGTATCATAAAGAGTTTCGTGATGCTGTGATAGAGGAGAAACTCTTAGAGATAGAATCATTGACAAAGTTTATGTCAAAAACAATAGATGACTTTAAAGATTTTTTTGATCAAACAAAAGATAAAGAGTATTTTAATCTTCAAAGTGTTGTAGAAAAATCGATCTATATCGTACGCGGAACACTTAAATCTTACGATATCACTGTAGAATCAGAGATCGATAAAGATATTAGTTGTTATGGTTACCCAAGTGCTTTACAGCAAGTGATAGTTGTTATTTTAAATAATGCTAAAGATATATTTCTAACTAGAAAAGTTTTAGCACCAGCGATCCAGATCAATGCCAAAAAAAAAGGGGATAAGATTCAACTCAATATTAGTGATAATGGTGGGGGAATAGACCTTGCTCATAAAGAGAAGATCTTTGAGCCTTACTTTACAACTAAGCATAAATCACAAGGGAAAGGTTTGGGCTTGTATATATCAAAAATGATTATGGAGCAGAGTTTGAATGGAAGACTTGAAGCGACGACTACAAAAGATGGAGCATCTTTTTATCTATGGTTAGAGGGGAAACATGAGAGATCTTGATGCAAAAGCTTATACATTACTCTTTGTTGAAGATGAGGAATTAACAAGGCAAAACTATACACGTTTTCTTGAACGCTATTTCAATAAAGTATATGCGGCAAAAGATGGAGAGGAAGCTTTTGGACTCTATAATAAGTACAAACCCCATATAATGATCGTAGATATAAACCTCCCAAAATACAATGGATTGGACCTCATTAGAGATATAAGAAAAAAAGATCAATCAGTCAAGATCATTATGCTTACAGCACACTCTGAAACGAAGTACCTCTTAGAAGCAGCAGAGCTAAAACTTACAAAGTATCTTATCAAACCTGTAAGTCGTGATGAACTCTCAAGTGCCTTAAATATGGCAATTCATGAGCTTACAAGCTTTCGCGTCTCAGCCACTATGCAGATCAATCTTGGTGAAGGGTATATTTGGGAGAGTGAACGCAAAGAGCTTTTTTATAAAAACTCAGAAGTTCTTTTAACAAATAAAGAGCGTAAGGTTTTAACTCTGCTGCTGACAAACCCAAATACAACTTTAGGATATGAAGATATTATCTATGATGTTTGGTACGATGATTATGAAGATAAACTTGATGCGCTGAAGACTATTGTTAAAAATTTACGTCGAAAACTGCCTGAAGATAGTATCAAAAATGTATTTAGTATTGGCTATAAAATAGAGGTATAACACTTCTGTTTTGCAACCATTTTGTAATCGAGTTGTGTTAAAATTGAGTCCATTAAAAGAGCAAAAGGATAGAGATGAGTGCAAACATTGTGGTTGTAGAAGATGAAGAAGATCTTCTCGAACTTGTCGAATACAATCTCTCAAAAGAGGGCTATGAGGTAGTAGGCTTTTTAAACACAAAAAATGTAGCGCAGATTTTAGAGGAGGAGGAGATTGATTTGTTGATCATGGATCGTAACCTTCCTGGAGTTGAAGGGAGTGAGTTTGTAGCTTCTTTGCGAGATAAAGGGGTCATGACTCCGGTGATCTATCTAAGTGCAAAAAATCGTGATGCTGATATAGAAGAGGGCTTTTTAAGAGGTGGTGATGATTATATGACTAAACCTTTTAATATGAATGAGCTTCTTTTACGTGTAAAGGCGATCTTAAAAAGAACAACAAAAAAGCATCCTGAAGGTAAAGTAAGTCATAGAGACCTCTTGCTTGATAAAGCAACACGAACACTTCTTGTAGAAGGGAAATCTGTTGAGGTGACAAAGTTAGAGTTTGATCTGCTTTATGAGTTTATCATCAATAAAAATAATGTTTTAGACAGAGACTACCTTTTAGAGAATGTTTGGCATGATACACAGATGTATCAGTATAGAACTGTCAATGTAGCGATAAATCGTCTCAAAGAGAAGATAGACCCAGATAAAACAAAAGAGTATATACAAACAGTACGTGGGGTTGGGTATAAGCTGTGCTAAAAATACATCAAATTTTTATAAGTAAGTTTTTACTTTTATTTGTGGGGATCTTTTTAGGGTCTGTACTTATTAGTTATGTAAGTTTAAAATCGATTATTATTGATAACAACAAAAAGCACCTAATCAATACGATAGAGCTTTTAAAACTTGAACTTGGCAGTGTAGCTGATCTAGACCTTTTTGCGCAAAAGGCAAAAGATGCAACGGAGTTGCGTTACACTTTTATAGATGAAAAGGGTGTAGTTATTGGTGAATCTAACACCAATAAAGAGGAGATGGATAATCACCTGCAAAGAGAAGAGATAGTTGGGAGTCAAGAACAGGTATATGCTTGGAGTGTTCGTTACTCTGAAAGTGTCAAAAGTGATTTTTTATATGTAGCCACACAGCAGGAGTATAAAAAAGATAAAATCTATATTCGCGTGGCAATGAGTCTTTCTGATGTAATGAGTGATTTTTACTCCCTTTGGTCTCGTCTTATTTTTGTCTTTTTATTGATTGTGGGTGTTGCATTTTATTTTACAAAAGCGATGAGTGATCGTGTCTTGTATGATATAAAACAGATTACAGACTACCTTGAGGAGGTTTCGAATAAGAACTATAAAGCGATTTTAAAAACAAAATATTTCTTTGAGTTTTTACAGATCTCGCTTAACCTGAAAAACCTTGTGAAAAAATTGAGTAATAGAGATAAAAAAAAGAGAAAATACACTGCTAAACTTCGTTTGATGAATAAACAAAGAAATGATATTCTCTCTGCAATCTCCCATGAGTTTAAAAACCCTATAGCTTCAATAATGGGATATGCACAAACTCTTTTAGAAGATCAAGATATCAAACCTGAGATTCGCCAAAAGTTTTTAAGCAAGATCAATGCAAACGGAGAGAAGATCTCTCAAATGTTAGATAGACTTGCACTCTCTGTGAAGCTTGAGAATAATGATCTTGAACTGAGTTTTAGTGAGTTTGATCTCTACGCTTTATGTAATGAAGTGATCGCAAACTTACGTTCAAAATATAAAGAAAGAGAGATCATCTTAGAGGGACAAAAGAGTTTTGTAAAAGCAGATAAGACTATGATCGAACTTGCGCTTATAAACCTTATCGATAATGCTTTGAAATACTCACAAGATGATGTTTATGTACGCCTTGATCAAGAGCGATTATTTGTTGTAGATAAAGGGATAGGGATCAAAAAGGAGCATCAAGAACAGATCACACAAAAGTTTTATAGAGTAGATAGAAACACTTGGGATAACTCTATGGGCATTGGCTTGGCAATGGTGAGTTATATCTTAAAAGCACACCAAAGTTCGCTAGAGATAGCTTCGGAGTTTACAAAAGGATCTACTTTTAGTTTTTCACTAGAAAATATGTTAAAAAAATAGCATAGAGCAATATTTTTGCTCCTTTGTCTGAAGCTGGGCTATAGTTTTGCCATCTTTGTACAAGGAAAAGAGATGCGTAGTTTCGCAGAGATCATAGAGTATTTAAAAAAGTATTTGGCTCAAAATACAAGAACAAAAGTCTTAGATAAAGATATTGCAAAAGCCCTAAAAATCGCACAAACATCATTTGCAACAATGAAAAGACGTAACTCTATCCCTTACGCTCAGATCTTAGAGTTTTGTCATAAAGAGAAACTAAGTTGTTGTAAGGTCTTTTTTTATGAAGAAAGTTTTGTTCAATCTCCAACACTGCCAGTAGCACTGTCATAGGATACTTCTGAATCTCTTTTATATTTCACTTTATATTGTTTCAAAGTGCACCTTTATTTTTATAACGAGTAAGGGAAGTACTCTATACTCGTCATATCAAATTTTTGATTGGATCGTGATCTTTTTTGCTTCAAAAAGTTCAATCGCTTTTTGAACGAGGGGTTCTTTAGTAATATCATCACCATTGATCTCTTTTGTAGAGTTGTCACTTTCTGAACAGTTACTCACACAACTTGCACTCCCCCCAATCTCTGCTTCTTCTACCATAGAACTTAGGGCAGGAGTAGGATCTTGAAACTCCTCTTGTGTAGGTTCTATTTTTGCTTGTACTTGCTCTGTATCAGGTTCTGGGGGGTAGCTCCTTTGAACAAGGCAGACCTTTTATTTTTGTCTCAAACCCATACACTTCACGTACAAGTTGTTTGATTGCTCCATACCCATGTTTAAGTGCTTTTTTACACTCTTCATCGGCACAACTCTCCCAAGAGAGTGTATTTTCTTCATAAGAGATAAAATGAACACTTTTAGTAAAGCAGATACCTAGATCATAACTACGATCTTGGATCTTTTCGCATAACTCTTGAAACATCTTCTCCTCTAAAGAGATCTCTACAACGGGCTGTGTTACAGCTGGCTCTTGAGATGTTATGGGAGGCTCTTCATAAGTTAGCGGACTTGACTCAGAATAATCTAGGGGAGTTTCATCTATTTGTTGTGTTTGGAGATTATCTTCTTGAGAGATCTCTTGTGTTGCTTGTTGCATAAAATTTTCTGAGGCTGTTTTGATCTGTGGTCTTGTGATCTCTTGCTGTAAAGATTCTATCATCTGATCAACCTCTTTGATCCGTAGTGCTTCAAGCATCTTAAAAAAGACAAGGGAGAGAACAAAAGAGCCATCAGCATTGATATGAAAGAGTGATTTTGCATCACTTAAAATACGGAAAAACCTGTCTAAAACGAGGGTAGAATATAGAGCATCTTGATGAAACATTCTCTCTTTGAGGTAAGCAATTAGCTCATCAACTACCATCTCAGATTCATAATCTTGGAGCGTTTGTATATAAGAGATGATACGAGAGTGATCTTTTGCAAAGATTGCCCCAAAAATATCACCTATAAAATTTGGATCTACAAGCCCTAACATATCAGTTACAGTAGAGACATCAATATGGTTTTTAGAGTAGATAATCGCTTGGTCTAAAAGTGTCAGAGTATCACGAAGACTTCCATTTCCACTACGTGCAAGGATCTCAAGGGCATCATGTTCATACGCGATATTTTCAAGGTTTAAAATATGAGCAAGATGATCTACTATCTTGTTTGTTGCGATACTTTTAAAACGGAAATGTTGTGTACGACTGAGAATTGTTGCTGGAAGTTTAAGCGGGTCAGTAGTTGCTAAGATAAACTTTACATAACTAGGAGGCTCTTCAAGAGTTTTTAAAAGAGCGTTAAAAGCCTCTTTTGTAAGCATATGTACTTCATCAATAATAAAGATCTTAAAACGTGCAACAGCAGGTTTATACTTTGTTTGTTCTATGAGATCTCGAATGTCATCGATCTTTCGAGATGAAGCACCATCCATCTCAACAATATCCATGTGACGACCCTCTTTTGCCATAAGACAGTTTTCACATACTCCACAAGGTTGATGGGAGATCCCCTCTTGACAAATAAGTGCTTTGGCAAAGATACGTGCTGTAGATGTTTTACCGCTTCCACGAAGACCTGAAAAAAGATAGGCGTGAGAGAGCCTATTTGCATCTAGAGCAAGCGAGAGAGTTTGTGAAATAGTCTCCTGACCTATCAGCTCATCAAAGCTTGAGGGTCTGTACTTTCTTGCTAAAACTTCTAAACTCTCTTTCACTGAGGACTCCGTTATTAAATTAGAACGATTGTAGCATTAAGAGAGTTAAAATCACTTTACAATAAAGAGCTTATCGCAAGATGTTTCATCTCATTTTTAGCAACTTTTTTTTGCACAGAGAGTACCTTATTTATCTTTTTAAGAGAGCGTTTTTGTGCTTTAGAGGTGATAATGAGGATCGATGCACTCACCGTAAGAAGATCAAAAGTTTTAGCGTTTCCTTCACGATCTTTTGCAGTGATAGCGTTGTTCTTTCGATCTTCACTACTGTAGAAGCTCCGAACATCTAAAGTGAAAACGTCTATAAGTTGTTGTAGTTTTTCTATATATTTTTCTGCTTTTTTTTCGATTTTTACAGCTGTAAAAAAGTCATCGCCACCTATATGTGCATTAAAAAACGGGGAGGGAAGTAGCTTTTGCATCAGTTGTGAAAATAGAAGTAAAATACGATCTCCTTGCCGAAAACCATAAACATCATTATATGCTTTAAAGTTATCAAGATCAAAATAACAAAGGATATAGGACTCTTCACTTTGAGAACACTCTTGAATGTATCGGTCGATCATTGTATTGCCTGGAAGCTGTGTTAATGGGTTTTGCTCCTTTGCAAAAAGTAGGTTTTGTTCATTCATAATTGCAATGATCGCATGAGCAGATAAAAAGCCATAGTAGCAACCATTTTTTGTAATGATGATCCCAACAGCATCTGGATATTGAGAAAAAAGCTCGATAATTGTTGAGATCTCGGTAAAGAGATCTGCACTAGCACAATACTCCATCATCTTTTTGATCTTGGATCTGCTTGAGTTTTCATTTGTTAGAAGAGAGAGTCCAAAAGGGGAGTAGAGATAATCTTTGATTTGAGCTTCTTTGATAATTCCTAAAGGTTCATTGAGGTGGTTTACTATAGGTAGTATAGAACTTTGGGGGTTGTTTTGAAAATAATCAACCACTCTAGTCATCTTACTTTTATTTGAGAGTGGCACTAAAAACTCAAGGTGTTTTTTGATCTGCATAAATGTTTGAGAGTTGCGATTTGATTGTGTAATCATCTGTGTGATATGTGTATACTCTTTAGAGATCTCAGAGGTGTTGAGTGTAGGTCTCTCAATAAGGTAACCTTGTGCAAAATTACAGCCGATCTCTTTTGCAGTTAAAAACTCCTCTTTTGTCTCTATACCCTCCGCCACAACTTTAACACCAAGTAATGTAGCTAGATGTGTGATATTACGAACCATAAGGTTTTTTTTTCTGTTTTTATGGATATTATGGAGAAAAAATCTGTCAATTTTAATCACATCAGGTGTTGTATCGTAGAGAAGTTTTAACCCTGAGTAGCCTACGCCAAAATCATCTATAGCTATACAAAAATCTTCTTGTCTATAGTGATAGAGGATCTTATCTATATCATGTGATGTCTCTTGGTGTTCTGAGATCTCAAAGCAGATCGTATCTTTTTTGACATTGTATTTTTTTAATAGGTCTAGAGTATTTCCTTTAGAGAAGTTTTTCATATTTAAGATTCTGTTATCAAGATTATAAAAGAGGCGTAAGTTTTGATAGTTTTTGATAGTTATAAACTTTTGAAGTGTTTTTTCCCGCAAATATATATCAAAGGTGTAGAGACATTTATCTTTATAAGCAGCATCAAAAAGTGCGAAAATAGACTCAAAGCCTGCCTCTTTTGTATTGCGTAAAAGGGCTTCAACAGCAAAGGTTGTAGCTGTGTTTATGGTCAAAATAGGTTGAAAAGCGATATCTAAAATATCAAGTATAGTATGCCACTTTTGTGGAAGTTGCGTCTTCATACAATATTATAAAAAGAGTATATTTCAGATTGATTACAGTATATTTAGAAAGAAGTTTGTGTCTCTTCTGGTTCCTCTTTTATTTTTTTCTTCTTTGCAAAACCTACCCCTTTTTTTGTTTTTGCTTGAAGTTCAAGAGCATTAGTAAGCTCTTTATAATCTATACCATTTTCATGCATAGATGCAAAACAGCTAGCTATCACAGCTATGGCGTTTGGTACCTCTTGTTTCTTTTTATAAGACTGAATATTTTTTTCACTCACTTTGATAAGTTTGGCAAATTTTGGTAAGGTTATCTCTGCATCTAAGAGTTTCTTTTTAAAATCTATAAAAGTCATATTTTTTCTTTAGGTGTAAATATTGATAGAATTATAGCATAACTCTATATTTCTTGACTTTAGTATATAAAAAATATATAATGACTATAATTTATTACTAAAAGGAGTCTTTAATGGCAAAAGAGTTAAAGAAAAAAGTTGTAAAAAGTGTTGCAAAAAAAGCGGTAAAGAAAGCTGATATTGCAAAAAAAGATCGTAAAAAAGCGGTAAAAAAAGTTGTAAGCAAGTTAAGTGCTAAAGCACCTACGGTAAAAAAAGAAGCGAAGAAAGTAGCAAAAAAAGCTGCAAAGAAGATCGCAAAATAAAGACTCAAACGTTTAGTGAAGTGCCAACCAGCGCTTTGCTACGAGTTTTAAAGCATCAGGATTTTCTGATGCAAAAAACTTCAAGAGTGGTTCTTCATAGGTATGTGAAAAACTAAAGAGCTGTTCTAAATGTTCTACAATAGCTTCTCCTGAATGGATCAAAACCACATCTTCTCCAAAATGGTTTTGTAAAGCTTCTGCAATCAACGGAAAATGTGTACATCCCAATATAATTGCATCTGGTTTTGTGATCTCTTTAAAGTAAAAATCAAATGTTGCATCTAAAATAGGTCCATTAGAGATATCCTCTTCAACGATAGGAACAAAGAGACCTGTTGCTTTTGCCTGAAGATTAGTAAAAGAGAGTTTACGGAGTTGTATCTCATAAGCTTGAGATTTGATAGTAGCTTTCGTACCTAAGATCAAAATATTGCAATCTTTATGGATCATCTTATTTGAAGTGGCAAGAACACCTGCTTCAACAACCCCTATAACTGGACACGAAGCATGTTCACGCATCTCATCAAGTGCATAAGCACTGACAGTATTACACGCAACAATAATTAAGTCTAATTCAAAGTTTTTGAAAAATTCTACAGCTTCTATAGCGTAGCGTACAATAGTGTTTTTGTCTTTACTCCCATAGGGTACACGAGCTGTATCTCCATAGTAGATCATCTCTTCAAAAAGCTTATGTTCTAAAAGAGACTTAACTACTGTGAGCCCTCCAATACCGCTGTCAAAAACACCTATTTTCATTATTGGTTTGTATTCATACTCTCTAAAAACTCTTCATTGGTAGATTTTTTGCCCATAGTTGAGTAGATAAAGCGTAGTGCTTCCACCTCATTTTCTTGTTTATGAAGCATCTGACGAAGAATAAATACTTTTTGAAGTACTTCAGGTCCAAGAAGAAGTTCATCTTTTCTTGTCCCTGATTTGAGAATATCAATAGCAGGGAAGATACGACGTTCTGCAATTCTTCTATCAAGAACAACTTCTGAATTTCCTGTTCCTTTAAACTCTTCAAAGATAACTTCATCCATACGGCTTCCAGTCTCTACAAGAGCAGTTGCAATGATCGTAAGGCTTCCACCTTTTTCAAGATTTCTAGCAGCTCCAAAGAAGCGTTTTGGTTTATGAAGAGCATTTGCATCAACCCCACCTGAGAGCACTTTTCCACTTGAAGGAGTCACTGTATTGTAAGCACGTGCTAGACGTGTAATAGAGTCAAGAAGAATTACTACATCTTTTCCAAGTTCTACACGACGTTTTGCACGCTCTATAACCATTTCTGAAACTTTTACATGGTTTTTCGCTGGCATGTCAAAGGTTGAACTGTATACTTCCCCTTTTACACTGCGTTCCATATCCGTTACCTCTTCTGGACGCTCATCAACAAGCAATACCATAAGATCTATATCAGGATGGTTATGTGTTATACCATGTGCTATCTCTTTTAAAAGCTCTGTTTTACCACTTCTTGGAGGTGCTACTATAAGACCACGTTGCCCTTTTCCTATAGGGGAGAAAAGGTCCATCATACGCCCTGTAAGTTTGTCTTCTTTGTATTCAAGTTTGATCTGATCGAGTGCATAAAGTGGTGTGAGGTTTTCAAAGAGTGGTCTTTTTTTACTCTCTTCAGGTGGAAGGTAGTTGATAGCTTCAATCTTTATCAGTGCATAGTAACGCTCTTGATCTTTTGGAGGGCGTACTTGACCTGTTACAAGGTCTCCATTTCGAAGTGCAAAGCGTCTGATCTGTGTATTTGATACATAGGCATCATTGATACTCTCATTGAAGCTTTTATCGATAGAGCGGATAAAACCATATCCATCAGGCATGATCTCTAAAATTCCACTAAAGAGGATAAACCCACCTTGTGCAGTTTGTGCTTTTAGGATCTCAAAAATTACATCTTGACGTTTGAGCTCATTTGGATGTTCAATCTCTAATTCTGTTGCAATAGCAACAAGCTCTTCTATCGATTTTGTACGAAGTTCATCAATGTTAGTGTTTTTAGCCGGAGTGTGCGAACGGTTGTTCTTAGAAGTTTTGCGTGGTTTTGTTTGTGAAGTGTTATCACTCATAAATTAACTGCCTTAATTGTTTGCTGGAATAGTTTAGCATGGAGAATGTGGATTTAAGATACTATAAAATCTTGTTTTACTGCCGTAATTTTACTATAAAAAAATATTTAATGTCAAGTTTTAAGCTTTTCTTGGGGCTGTAGCTAATCTTTTATATGGCTTATAGCATCCACAAGAGAAGATATTTGTACCTTTGCGTCCCCTAAAGCTTTTTGCGTTCTTTCTGCAAGTTTACGTACTTCATCTGCAACTACTGCAAAACCACGACCATGTTCCCCTGCACGTGCAGCTTCTATAGCTGCATTAAGTGCAAGTAGGTTTGTTTGATCTGCAATATCTGAGATGAGAGCTAAAATAGTATGGATCTCATTGCTTTGCGAGTGAAGTGCATTGAGTCTCTCTTGGATCTGAGCACTTTGTATCTCATGTGTCTCTTGTTTTACAAGTTGTGTTTGAAGTTCTTTTTTCTCCTCTTCTAATTGCTCAAGTGTCTCATGTAGCTCTTTTGCAAACTCTCTTTCTTTACTAGTATCACTTTCATATTTTTCTTGGAGCGATTCAAGTGCATAACGATCTTGCTCTTTTTGTTGCTCTAAGAGATCTACTTTTTTTAACTCTTGTTCATATTGATATTCTAATGAAGTATAGCTATTTTGTAGTGTCTGTAGCTCTTCAAAGAGTTTTTCATATCTGTTTTCTTCTAAGAAATTTGAGCTATGTTTTTCTTCAATAACAGAAGAATCTATTTTAGGGCGAAAAAGAAAAAAGCCGATAATAAGACCTCCTATAAAAGTAACAACAGCAATAATAATCCAAAAGAATGGCTCACTCTCTTTTTGCAGAGTGCTATGTGTATTCTCTCGTAGAGGCTTTGCTTGTGTTGTTTTACTTTGAAGTAAGCGTTTTCCTTCCTCTTGCATCGTTAAGTAAAGCTTTTTGAGTGTATCGATTGTCATCTGATCTAACTGATCGTTATTCTCACGTAGTGTTGTAAAGGTTTGTAGAGTCTTTCCTTTGAGTTGTTCAAGTTTCTCAAAACGTTTCTCATCAAGTAAAAGAGCAGAGTTAATATTCTCATGTGTTGAGAGTATAAGGTAATAAAGAGTGACTTTTTCCTCTGGAGTGAGTGTAAATGCTATTGAATCTAAATGGGAATTAAGCTGTTTATAGCTTTGTTCTAAGGGACTAGAGGCAAACAGTGTTGTGTAAAAAATGCTTAAAAAAAGTAGAGTTATCTTCATAACTCAAATAAAGCATTTTTTATACCATTTTATGCATAAAGTGATTTGCCAAAATTATCAAGTTCTTCTAATGTCTTTTGAAGAAGTGTTTGTGCTTGAGTGAAGATTGAGTCTAATTTTTCATACTCTAGATCTGTAGTTTCTTTCATCTTTTCAAAAGAGTTGTCAAAAAGTTGTGTGATTTGTCCTTTTTTATAATCAAGTGTTTCACTATTTTGTAAAGGCTGAAATTGTGATGCTATAGATTGAGCAGTTTTTCGCATTGGTGTTGTATTTGTTCCATTTGTTTGAAGTTCTGAGAAAAAGTTGTCTAAGTAGGGTTGCGCTAGTTCCATAAAAGCTGCTATCTCTTTTTTATCTTGTGCATCTATACCATTGGAGTTCATCTGAAACTTAAATGAATGCATCGACGAAAAAGAGAGGTCTGATTGTGTACTCGAACCATTGCTGAGTTGTTTCATAGAGAGAGATTGTTCATTGGCAAGATCGAGTTCAAGCGTATCACCGCTAGAGGTTTTCATGGTGATATTGAGTGAGTGGGAACGGTATGCGTCAAGTTGACTATATTGCATCTTTATTTCTCCTAAAAATATCGATACACAAATATCGGATTTTTTAGGAGAAAGTTTACAGATATATTTTAAATAGAACGTTTAAACTCAGGGTATGCCTCTACTCCACATTCGCTGACATCCATCCCTTCTACTTGTTCATCGTCTGCGGCACGGAAGCGATAGAATTTGTTGATACTATAGATCACTACAAAAGAGATACTAAAGACATAGATACCAATAACAACAACTGCTTTAAATTGATCGAGAAAAGAGACCTCAGAACTAAAAAGCGCAACTGCCAGAGTCCCCCAGATCCCATTTACCAAGTGAACAGAAAGTGCTCCAACAGGATCATCTATACGTAGTTTGTCAAAAAGAGGTACTGCAAATACTACAAGTGCTCCACCAATTCCACCAATAGCAATAGGTGCATAGATACTATAAAGATCGGGAGCCGCTGTAACAGCTACAAGCCCTCCAAGAGCACCATTTAAAATCATAGTAATATCAAAAAGCTTGTAACGGATATGCATTAAAATACCGGCTATAATCGCACCTGAAAGACCTGCTGTATTTGTATTGAGAATAGTTTTAGCAACTGTATTGGCGTTTTCAACTGTAGAGATAGATCCTACACTTCCTCCATTAAAACCAAACCAACCGATCCAAAGTAAAAAAGCACCAAGAACTACAAGCGGAATATTAGATGCAGGAATAACCCGAATTTTATCTCCACTATAACGACCTTTTCTTGAACCTACTACTAAAATAGCCGCAAGAAGTGCCCATCCACCTGTGGAGTGGATCACTGTTGAACCTGCCAAGTCATACATATCAAGGTCTAAGAAAGTATTTGATAAAAAATCAGCTCCCCAAGTGATATTTACGACACTTGGATAGATAAACGCACCCATGATAACTGCAAAGATAGAAAGTGGAATAATACGTACACGTTCACTCACTCCACCACTCATAATATTTATAGTTTTTCCAACAAATGCCATTTGAAATAAGAATGTAGCCCAAATACTCATAGAACTATTTTCCCAGTTGCCAAAAGCGATAGTGTATCCCATAAGTAAAAAAGCCATCGAGGCAACTGCGTAGATCATTACATTGATTGTGAGAACTGAAGTTACGTTTTTGGTACGAACAAGCCCAGCTTCAAGCATAGCAAATCCGGGTACCATAAAGATGATCAATACCATTGCGAAAAGTGCGAAAAAAGTGTCAATGATATATTGAAAGTCTGCTTCTGTCATTTTTTCCCCTTGTTATAAATGCAAGGCGCATTATACAAGAATAAAAAATGCATATATGAGTAGCTTGTGGTTAAATTTTAACCACAAGCATAATTTTGAAAAAGGAATTTGAAGTTTAAAAAAAGAGTTTATATCGCTTCGTTATCTGTCTCACCAGTACGGATACGAATGATTTTATCGATATCGCTGACAAATATCTTACCATCCCCTATCTTACCAGTACGTGCAGCTTCTACGATAGTGTTTGTTACTTGTTCTACACTTGCATCATCTACAACCATTTCCATTTTGATTTTTGGTAAAAAATCAACTACATACTCAGCTCCACGATAAAGCTCGCTGTGCCCTTTTTGACGACCATACCCTTTTACTTCACTAACAGTCATACCAGTGATTCCAATCTCTGCAAGAGCATCTTTTACATCTTCAAGTTTAAAAGGTTTAATAACCGCTTCTATTCTTTTCATTATATTCTCCATTTATTCATTGTCAAATTGTATCTATATTCGTGGTGAAAATCAACTTATAAGTTGAGTAATTTTTCACCATGTACAGCTTCATCAAGCCCAACAGTTTCTACTTCTTCGTTTACTCTACCACCACCTGTTAATGCTGAAGCAATATAGTATACAATCACAGTTCCGATGAGTGTGAAAAGACCAACCACTACCACAGATTCAACTTGAACCATGATTTGTGCCATACGGTCACCTGACTCTTTAAGTGGACCATCCCATAAAAGATCTTGATCGTTTAGAGCAAATACACCTGTTGCAATCGCACCCCATAAACCTGCTAAGAAGTGGATACCAAAAGCATCAAGAGAATCATCATAGCCAAGTTTTTTCTTCAAGCTTGCAACACCCCAGAATGCAACTGCTGAACCAACTGCACCGATAATAATAGAACCAGTAACATCAACAAACCCTGCTGCTGGAGTAATAGAAACAAGACCAGCTACAACACCAGATGCTGCTCCTAAAAGTGTAGGTTTTTTATACACTGCCCACTCAATAAGAACCCATGTAAGAGCTGCTACAGCTGTTGCAAGAGTTGTTGTAAGATATGCTAAACCTGCAATCTCGTTTGCACCAAATGCTGAACCACCGTTGAATCCATACCATCCAAACCATAAAAGAGCTGCACCAAGTGCTGTAAGCATTACACTCATAGGTTTCATTGCAATTTTAGGGTAACCTGTACGTTTACCAACTAAATAAGCAAGAACAAGACCTGCTAAACCACCATTCATGTGAACAACAGTACCACCTGCAAAGTCAAGAGCACCCTCATCAAAAAGGAATCCTCCACCCCATACCATGTGTGTGATTGGTGCGTATACAACAAGAACCCATACAGCTACAAACACTAACCAAGTTGAAAATTTCATTCTCTCAATTACAGAACCACTAGCAATTGCTACAGTAATCGCTGCAAAAGTACCTTGGAATACTATAAATACGTATGTTGGGTATGTTCCACTTAAGTCATTCCAGTTAATACCGCTTAAAAACATATTTGAAAAACCACCGATAACTGAGTTCATTCCCCCATCAGCTGTACCGAATGCAATTGAGTATCCAGCAACAATCCATACTATAAAAGCAACCGTAAAAGCCATTAAAACCATTGCGTAAGTATTAAGCACATTTTTACTGCGAGTCATACCTGCATAGAAAAGTGCAAGTCCTGCAGGAGTCATAAGTAATACTAATGCTGCAGATACCATCATCCAAGCTGTGTCACCAGCACTCAATACGTCATCAGCTAATGCTAATGAAGGAGATAGCATTAAAGCTATCAAGAACCATTTCTTCATGTTAAATCCTTATTTATTCTACATGTTGTAGAGATGTATTTACCCGAAAATTATAACATTGCGAGAGTTTAAGTTGTGCAATATGTTGATTAAAAAATAATCATAGTGCTTAAACTTGCTTTTTTGCCGCACTGTACTTTCTTTTATAATAAAGCTTTCATGGTTTTTCCAAATATTAAGGGAGTTTAAGATACTATCAACAAATCAAAATTTTAATAAACAAGAGATTAGGTGTGATATATGAGTGATTTACTAAATAATGGAGAGATTGAATCTATAAATATTGAAGAGAGTCTTCAAAACAGTTATCTAGATTATTCTATGAGTGTTATTGTCGGTCGTGCTTTACCTGATGTAAGAGATGGACTAAAACCTGTGCATAGAAGAATTCTTTATGCTATGGATAAACTCAATCTCTCACATGGTGCAAAGTTTAAGAAATCGGCACGTATCGTTGGGGATGTGATCGGACAGTACCACCCTCATGGTGATACTGCGGTATACGATGCTCTTGTTCGTATGGCACAAGACTTCTCAATGCGTATGGAACTTGTTGATGGACAAGGAAACTTTGGTTCTATAGATGGTGATAGTGCAGCAGCAATGCGTTACACCGAAGCTAGAATGACAAAATATGCAGGGGAACTTCTTAAAGATCTGGAAAAAAATACGGTTAACATGATTGACAACTATGATGGAACTACAAAAGAACCAGATGTTATGCCAACACGTGTACCAAATCTTCTTATCAATGGTTCAAGCGGTATTGCCGTAGGTATGGCTACTAATATTCCACCTCATAACCCTTCTGAAGTTTTGCAAGGACTTAAAGCACTTTTAGCAAATCCACAAATATCTCTTAGTGAACTTATGCAGTATATCCAAGCACCTGACTTTCCTACCGGTGGAACGATCTATGGAAAAAAAGGGATCATCGATGCTTATGAAACAGGTCGTGGGCGTATTAAAGTTCGTGCGAAGACACATATCGAGAAAAAAGGGAACAAAGATGTTATTGTTATCGATGAACTCCCTTATCAGGTAAACAAAGCACGTCTTATTGAAAATATTGCAAATCTTGTAAAAGATAAACTTATTGAAGGGGTATCTGAGATTCGTGATGAATCAGATCGTGAGGGGATCCGTGTAGTTATAGAGCTTAAACGTGATGCTATGAGTGAGATCATCTTAAACAATCTCTTCAAGCAAACAAGTATGCAAACTACCTTTGGGATCATTATGCTCTCTATTTTAAATCAAGAGCCTCGTATATTTGGTCTTATTGATATTCTCAAACAGTTTATCAGTCACCGTAAAACTATTATCATTAGAAGAACAATTTTTGATCTTGAAAAAGCAAAAGCACGTGCACATATCTTAGAGGGTCTCAAAAAAGCGATAGATATTATTGATGATGTTATTCGTGTTATCCGTGCTTCTGAAAATGAAGAGACTGCACGTGATAACCTTGTAAGTGAGTTTGATTTCTCTGAGATTCAAGCGCAAAGTATCGTAGCGATGCGTCTTGGAAAACTTACAGGTCTTGAGATAGAAAAAATCGAAAATGAGCTTGCAGAACTTGTAAAACAGATCGAATATTTAGAGTCTATATTACGTAGTGAAGAGGTTCTTCATGGTATTATCGATGCTGAATTTGATGAGATCTTAGAGACATACACTTCACCAAGACTTACAGAGATCGAAGATGATTATGATGATATCGATATAGAAGACCTTATTCCAAATGAGCCGATGGTAGTAACAATTACACACCGCGGATATATCAAACGTGTACCTTTAGTAAACTATGAGAAGCAAAAACGTGGCGGTAAAGGAAAAACTGCCGTAACTACATATGAAGATGATTTTATTGAGCGCTTCTTTACTTGTAATACGCATGATACTCTTCTTTTTGTTACAGATCGCGGACAGCTTCACTGGCTTAAAGTATATAAAATTCCTGAAGGAAGTCGTACAGCAAAAGGAAAAGCTGTTGTAAACCTCTTAAACCTTGTGGCTGAAGAGCGTATTAGATCTATTATCCCTACGACAGATTTTAGTGAGGAGAAATCACTTGTTTTCTTCACACAAAAAGGGGTTGTAAAACGTACTAACCTAAGTGAATTCTCAAACATTAGAAGTAATGGTGTTCGTGCAATTGTTCTTGATGATGATGATGCACTTATTACAGCAAAAATTGCTGAGAGCAATACAAAATATCTCTTTATAGTAACAAAACTTGCACAGTGTATCAAATTTGATATAGAAAAAACACGTGAGCAGGGAAGAAGTACACGTGGGGTTCGTGGTATTAAGTTTAAGCATGAGGGTGATGAAGTTGTTGACGCAAATATCATCCGTGATGATGAGGAAGAGATCCTTATTGTAAGTGAAAAAGGGATCGGTAAGCGTACTACTTCAGGAGAATATCGTTTAACAAACCGTGGTGGTTCAGGCGTTATCGCAATGAAGATGACAGCAAAAACAGGAAAATATGTTGTTGGTATTGTAATGGTAGATGAGAGTATGGATATGATGGCATTAACATCTGCAGGAAAAATGATACGTGTAGATATGCAAAGTATCTCAAAGTCTAGCCGTAATACAAGTGGTGTATATATCCTTAAAGGAGATGACGTTGTAAGTATCTCTCGTTGTCCAAAAAAAGAGGAACTTGAAGAGGAAGAAGAGGAAGAGTCTGAAGGAACACTAAACTTTGAGTAAAAAGTGCCGATTTAGTATGAAAATACTTTAAGTTAGGACAAAAGTGATGAAAGGGATTTTATTCGCTACTGTACTGTGTGCCACACTTGCTTTTGCAGAAAATACACAGGCAGTTCAAAAGAGTGAGATGAAAGCTCAAGAGAGCGCAGAGACACAAGAGGTCGTAGCTGTTCAAGCGCCAACACCTCTTTACAGTAAAAAAGATATACTTGAATTTAACAAAGAGTTGCGTGTAAGTGTTATAGGACAAGGGGTGGCTCCGCTCAATACTATCTCTCCAGCACAAGCATATGCAATGGCTAAAAGAGCTGCTATAAGTGATGCGTATAGACTTATAGCTGAGAAGGTTAAAGGTGTTCATATTGAGGGACAAGATGTCGTAAGAGATATGATCTTAGAGAGAACAGATCTTTATACGTATGTAAACGCTTTAGTAAAAAATGCAAATGTTGTAGAGTCAACATATAAAGAAGGACTATGCGAAGTAGAGATGGAGATAGTACTTTCATACGCATCATTTACACAATCTTATTAACTACACTTTCCCTACACGCGCAGGAGTATCTTATCTCCTATCGTTATGTAGTAGATAATTCACTTTTATACAACCAAACACTTGATATCTCAAGAGCTATGACAAAATGTCAAGGAGAAGCTCTTGAACCCTTCTTTCTTGAATATAACAAAACAAAAACATTCAAACAAAATCTTCTTGAAAATGAAGAGGTTTTTTTGCATAATATTGGCAAGATAGGGCTTCACTTAGAACACAGATCTCAAACGCATAACTTCATGAATCACTCGCGTACAATTCTTACGCTCAAGACAACATGTTTCAAAGTCGATTTTAATGATTCTTTAGCTATTATAACTCCATTGAAATAGGGGCTTTTTGTGAAAATAGCAATCGTTGAAGATGATATAAATATGCGTAAATCTCTTGAGATCGCTATGAATGATTATAGTGAATTTGAGATCAAGAGTTTTAAAAATGCAAAAGATGCACTCAAAGGGATAGACAGTAGTTTTGACCTAATCATCACTGATATTAATATGCCAGGGATGGATGGTATAGAGTTTATCAAAGAGTTGCATGGAGCATTTGAAGTGATCATCATGACAGGCAATGCAACCCTGCAACGTGCTATAGAGTCTATTCACTTAGGTGTGAAAGATTTTTTATTAAAACCTTTTGATGTAGATACTCTAGTCCAAGCGATTAAACGTGAGAATAAGATCCAGCAACTCAATAAAAAAGTATCTAAAAAAACAAGTAAAGAGAATAAAGAGGGGTTTTTAGGCAACTCTCAAGCTCTCTCAAAAGCTCAAAGTATAGCTTCTAAAGCTGCAAAAACAGATGCAAGTGTTTTGCTGTTAGGTGAGAGTGGTGTTGGTAAAGAGGTTTTTGCAAACTATATTCATAAAAACTCTCCACGTGCCAAAAAACCTTTTGTTGCGATAAATATGGCAGCTTTACCTGAAAACCTGATCGAGAGTGAACTATTTGGTTTTGAAAAAGGTGCATTTACTGATGCACAAGAGGCTAAAGCAGGGCAGTTTGAACAAGCTAATGGTGGCACACTTTTTTTAGATGAGATCGCAGAGATGCCTTATGGAGTCCAAGCAAAACTTTTACGTGCTTTACAGGAAAAAGAGGTACGCAGATTAGGCTCATCTAAGAGCATTAAAATAGACATTCGTATCATATCAGCAACCAATGCAAACTTAGAAGAGAAGATCAAAGAGACTCACTTTCGTGAAGATCTTTACTATAGACTTAACACAATTCCACTACAAATTCCTCCTTTAAGAGAGAGAAAAGATGAAATTTTAGAAATTGCTGATAAAATTCTGCAAGAAAATTGCAAAAAGTATGATTTCGCATCAAAAACTTTTAGCCAAGAAGCGACAGAAGAGCTTCAAACATATCAGTGGCCTGGAAATATCCGTGAGCTTATATCTGTAGTAGAACGGGCTGTAATACTAAGTGATACTGACGAGATCAGTACAGAAGATCTTTTCTTGGAGTCACGTGGGCTGAGTAAGACACGTAATATCGAAGTGATGGAAAAAGAGCTGATTGATGAAGTGTTGAACTCACAAGATAGAGATATAAAGTTATCTTGTAAGGTACTTGGAATGAGTGAAAAAACACTTAAAGAGAAGATGCAAGCATATAATTTATAAGGAGAAAATGTGTCAAAAAAATATAATGTAGCAGTTGTTGGAGCAAATGGAGCAGTAGGTGAAGAGATCTTAATGATCCTCTCTGAAATCGACTTTCCTATGAATAAACTTGTGCCACTAGCAAGCTCAAGAAGTGCCGGAAAAACAGTTGAATATAATGGCAAAGAGGTAGTGATCCAAGAGCTGACACATGAGATCTTTGAAAAAGAGGAGATCGAGATCGCACTCTTTAGTGCAGGTGGAAGTGTAAGTGCAGAGTATGCACCTTCAGCAGTAAAAGCAGGTGCTGTAGTGATTGATAATACTTCCCATTTCCGTATGGATAAAGATACTCCACTTGTAGTACCTGAAGTAAATCCAGAGGATATTGCAAAGTGGCAAAAAACAGGAGTGATAGCTAACCCGAACTGTTCAACTATTCAGATGGTTCAAGCACTCAAACCTTTAGATGAAGCTTTTGACTTGCAACGTGTAGATGTAGCAACTTATCAGGCAACAAGTGGCGCAGGAAAGTCTGCTATGGAAGAACTTGTAAGCCAGATGCAAGCATTTTTTGCGTTTAAGCTTGATGAAGCAGAACACAAAGCTTTTGCACATCAGATCGCTTTAAATGTTATTCCTCAAATCGATGTATTTATGGAAAATGATTATACAAAAGAAGAGATGAAGATGGTCAATGAGACAAGCAAGATTATGCATAAAGATATTGAACTCAGTGCTACTTGTGTACGTGTACCAACACTTCGTGGGCATGCAGAAGCATTAACACTTACTTTTGCAAATGATGTGGAAGCACAAGCTGCTAAAGAGGTTTTATTTAAAGCTGAAAATATTGTTTTGGTTGATAATCCTGCTGAGTCACTCTACCCTATGCCTGCTACATGTATGGGACTCAATGAAACTTTTGTAGGGCGCATAAGAAATGACAATTTCCGCAAAAATATGCTTCACTTGTTTGTTGTAGCAGATAATCTTCGTGTAGGTGCTGCAACAAATGCAGTAAGAATTGCCCAAAAGTGGGTAGAGATGCAAGGGGAGTAAAAGATGATTGAGAGGTTTTTTGAACATTCTTTATGGAATTCACGTTTCATTATTGTATTAGCTGTTGTTTTTGGTCTTATTGGGGCTGTTCTCCTTTTTACAGTTGCAAGTTTTGATATTTATGAGACTGCAAAATATGTGATAAGTGTTTATATCGAACATAAGCATCCTGAACATTTTCATGATGAAGTAGTGGGTGGTATTATTGGTGCAGTTGACCTTTACCTTATTGGGGTTGTAATGCTTATCTTCTCATTTGGTTTATATGAGCTTTTTATCTCTGATATAGATCCAGCAAAAGATGAAAATGGTGATGAAAATCAGCTTCTTGCGGTACACTCACTAGACCAGCTCAAAGATAAAATATCAAAAGTGATCGTAATGGTACTTGTGGTAGGTTTCTTTCAAAAAGTGGGACATACAGAGTATAATGGAGCACTAGATCTGCTTTATCTATCACTCTCTATCACTGCAGTTTCAGTAGGCCTTTACTTTTTAGGTAAAGTTGGAAAAAAAGAAGATAAACATTAAGGATAACGATGGGTAAGATATTTGTAGATGCATGTAAAGGTTTAGAGACACCCTACACACCAGTATGGATGATGCGCCAAGCAGGACGTTATTTACCTGAGTATATGGCTGTTCGTGCAGAAGCAGGAAGCTTTTTAAACTTGTGCCACGATCCAAAAAAAGCAGCAGAGGTGACATTACAGCCTCTTGATATAGTAGGGGTTGATGCGGCAATACTTTTTAGTGATATTCTCGTGATTCCTGATGAGATGGGAATGGAACTCTCATTTACAAAAGGGCAGGGACCAAAGTTTAGTGATCCTGTAACTTCACAAGAGGATCTTGACAAACTTCTTGGTGGAGAAGAAGCGGCAAGCAAACTGACTTATGTTTATGAAACTATAGAGCTTTTACGCCAGCAACTTGATGCACGTGGTGATGACAAGGCACTTATCGGATTTACTGGAGCACCTTGGACACTTGCTACCTATATGATCGAGGGGCAGGGGACAAAAACATATAATATCTGTAAAAAAATGTTGTATGCAAACCCTGAGCTTCTTCATGCTATTTTACGTAAAGTTACAGAGGTAGTTAAGCATTATATGATCAAACAGATCGAAGCAGGTGTAGATGTAGTACAGATTTTTGACAGTTGGGCAGCAGCTATAGAACCTGGAATGTATGATGAGTTCTCATGGAGTTATATGGTGGAGATCGCTGAGTATATTAAAGAGCGCTACCCTGATGTGCCTGTGATCCTTTTTCCTAAGGGGATTCCTGCATTTTTAGATAAAGTGTATGGAAACTTTGATGTATTTGGTGTTGACTGGTCAACGCCTATGGCTTTTGCCAAAGAGCGTTTAGGTGATAAGTATGTACTTCAAGGAAATATGGAACCGTGCCGTCTTTATTCAAAAGAGGCTACAACAAAATGCGTAGAAGTTATTCAAGAGACTATGGGTGGTAAACGCCATATCTTTAATCTTGGTCACGGGATCCTCCCTGATGTACCTGTAGAAAATGCTATCCATTTTGTAGATGAATGCCATAGAGTAAGTAAAAAATAGTTTATGCATACCATCTTTGGTCCTATCCAATCGCGACGCTTCGGAAGATCTCTGGGCGTCGATCTCTCCCCTGAAAAAAAACAGTGTAACTTTGATTGTCTCTATTGTGAACTTGCCCCTATGGCAACGCTTGAGAAGCAAGAGAGTGTTGTTGCGGTCTCTGAGATCGTAGAAGAGCTTAAAGAACATCTCAATGATCATATAGATGTGATCACCATCACTGCAAATGGTGAACCGACACTCTACCCCTACTTAGATGAACTCCTCGAAGAGATAGACAAGATCAAAGGATCGACCCAAACGCTTATTTTGACGAACAGTGCGGCTTTAACAGATCCAAAAGTGTATAAAACACTGCTCAAATTTGATCAGGTAAAACTCTCTTTAGATGCAGTAAGTGAAGATGTATTTAAAAAAATAGATAGACCCCACAAGAGTATACAACTAGAAAAACTGGTTGAGCGTGTTATATCTTTTAGTCAAGAATATACAAAAAAGCTCTTTATCGAAATACTCTTTGTACGTGGACTTAACGATACGCAAGGGGAGATAGCAAAGCTCAATAAGATCCTGCAAAAAGTCAAAGCATCACGTATAGATCTAGGTACTATAGACAGACCCCCTGCCTACCCCGTAGAGGGACTAAGCTACAAAGAGCTGCATACCATAGCGATGCTTTTTGATAAAACCCTGCCTATTCATATCGCCTCAAGAGTTCATGCCGAACCAAACCAAGGCGAATATAGCCAAGAGGAGATCTTAAATACACTCGATAAACGTCCCCTCACCAAAGAAGATGTAGATCTGCTCTTTGATGTCGTGAGTAAAAAAAGACTCGCAGAGCTTTTAGAGAAGCAGGAGATTGTTGAGAAGCAAATTGCTGGCATTATATTTTTAGTGCCACAGAAAAATAGAGCTAGAAAAAGGAGCTATTGATTTTAGTCAATAGGATCATGAACACATCTTACATAGACATAGTTACGACTTGCATAGCAGTTGTTTGCTCCTCCTGCATCATACCATTGGTATATATACGCATAGTCATCTAATCTAGTATCAAGTTCACTTGTCCAATAGCTATGGCGTTTTTTTGTATTATTAGTTGTATATACATTACCTGTAAATGGTTTTTGAGTAGCAGGAAAAATACTTGCTAACTCTTTGATAGTAGGTACTCTCCATCCTTTTATATTACCTAAAGAGAGGTTTTTAGCATATTGGGCTGCTTGATAGAAATTTAATCGACCCGATATTGTTCCGTTTTTTTGCCAAAGTAATCCTGTTTTTTTGTCTTTGATATACTCTCCATAATCTATGTAGTTTCTGTATGATTGAGGAAAATGCTCTGTCTTTTGTTGAAGAACTTCTTGTTTTATAGGGGTCTTTTGTACTCTCTTCTGTGTATTTTGTATTTCTTTTTGTCTCTGTTGTCTTACTTTTTGCTGTGCTACTTTTTCTTGTTTTAATCTTTCTTTTTCTTTTTCTTTTTGCTTTTGTTGCCACTCTTTTTCTTTTTTGATCGCCTCAAGCCCTTTTAGAGCATATTTGTCACCTTTAGCTGATGCTTTTTCAAACCAAAAACGGGCTTGTTCATAGTCTTTAGTTACTCCCTTACCTGTTAAGTACATATAGCCAAGGTAATTTTGGGCATAGGTATTTTCTTTTTGACTCAAAGCTTCAAAGTGTTTTTTTGCCTTTTTTAAATTTTTATTATCTACATAGTGATTAGAGAGCCAGATTTGTGCATTATTATCTCCTAGTAGGGCAGCTTGTTCAAACCATGCAGCAGCTTTTAAAAGATCTTGATCTTCTGAAGGAACGTCTGCATAGAGTTTAGCAAGGTTTACCTGTGCATAACTATCACCTTTTTGAGCTAGCTCTTTAAAGTATTCGATCGCTTTTTTGAGTTTTTTTGGATCATCTTTTTGTTGCGAATAGATATAAGCAACTTTTTTCTTTGCCCAGATATCCCCATTATTTAAGGATTTTTCATACCAATAAAGTGCTTCTTTTTTATCTTGATTGAGAATATATCCATTGTCATAGAGATCGCCTAACGCATTTTGTGCTCTTGTACTACCGAAATAAGCTGCTACAAAATATTGGGCTAAATCGATCTGAGTAATATTATTATGATCTAGGCGATCAGGTCTTGTTGAGAGATAAATAATGAAGATAGTAACAATAAATATACTTGCTAAACTTGTAAAAGATGAAAAAGTACTCTTCTCTTTCTCTTTACACACTAGTGGTTCACATTCTGTAGTTCTAGCTTTATAACTTTTTAGTAAGTTTTTCGCTGTTGAAAGTTTTATATATTCTGTATGCGTGTCAAAAAGCATTCTATTGATAAGTCCGCAAAATGATTTGGAGTATATCTCATTTGCTTCTAAAGCTTGCAAAGTACCCTCTTGTTCTTTACCTTTCATAAGAGAATGTAGAAGTTTACCTATTTGATAAAGGGCGTCTCTCTCATGCTCTAATGTGTCAAGTTCTGCATAAGCGATATGGCATTTTGATCTTATAGGATCATAGAGAATAATTTCAGGAGATAAAGAGGAAGCTCTAGCACCTACATTCTGATAGGCCATAGAGATTGTTATAAGTTCAAATGCAATGAGTGCCAACTCTTGTTCACTTAAAGTTGTATCAGTTGTGACCTCTTGAAGTATTTTCATATTTGAAAAGTATTGTGTACTTACATAGAGAGTACTATTTTCTTGAAAAATTTTGTAAATATTTGGTATATCGTTTGAACGAAGTTCTTGTAATGCTTTGAAATAGTTATGGAGTTGCTCTTTATGATCAGCAAAAAATTCATAGAGCAAAGTTTCTCGGTCACGTTGCATATCTTCAGCAAGGTAGACTCTAAAGCTTTGTGTAGAGTAGAGAAGTTTTGTAATGAGATATTCTTGTATATGTGAACGTATATCTAAAGGATCTTTTTGTGTGGACATCAATTTTCTTTTTAGCTTATTATAACTTTTAACGTAAATAAATAATAAAAATTATGAACTAGAAGCTTTTTAAAAAATATGCTGTTTCAAAAAGATACATAGTATTAGCGTAATTTTAAAAGAGTAAGCAGTTTAAGATGGATCTCTTGTAATTCTTGAAGTTTTGAAATTTTATGTTGCTTAATAATCTCTTCACCTAAACTATGTATTTGATCATGAAGTTTGTGGATTTTTTCTAGAGACTCACTAGGAAGTTGGAGTGGTGCATCATTGAGGAGCCATTGTCCAAAACGACAAAGTTTCTCATTGAGTTCTGGGAGTGGAGCTTCAGCATCTTTTGTATACGCTTCGATCATCTTGATCCACTGTCGATGCTCAACAGCCGCCATAAGCATAGTAAACTCTTTTGAGTTTGCAACTTTAGTTTGTGTCCATGAATTAAAAGGTGCCCACTCCTTAAGCCATGCTGTTACACTCTGTGCAGGTATAGGTTTGGCTATAGCGTAGCCTTGACCAATAACACAGCCAAGCTCTATGAGTGAAACACCATGCGATTCACTCTCAACCCCTTCGGCAACAGTATTGCATCGAAATGCGCTTGCAAGTCCCATAGCGGCTTCGAGTATAGAAAAACTCCCACTATCATGGAGCATATCCATCACAAACGATTTGTCTATCTTAAGTGTATTGACTGGCAGATCTCTTAGGTAACTCATAGTAGAGTAACCCGTACCAAAATCATCAAGTGCTATGCTGAGTCCAAGAGATTGACATTTTTTGATCAGATGATGCGCCATCATATTATCTTCTAAAGCATGAGTTTCTAAGATCTCAAGTTCAAGCTGAGCAGGCTTGATACTTGGGTGTTGTTGTAGCAAGTTTGTGATCTGATCTATAAAAGCTTCACTTTTGAGTTCATATACACTTATATTGACGCTCAAAGAGAGTTCAAAGCCCTCTTTATGCCATGTTTCGAGTTGTTTCATAGCTGTTTTTAAAACCCATTGACCAAGAGCAAGCATCGCCTCTTCATGGTTTGAGACCTTCCCTAAAAACTGATCAGGAAAAAGCAGACCTTGTGTAGGGTGTTGCCATCGTAGCAGTGCTTCAAAACCTAGAACTTTGCCTTGTTGCATATGTACTTTTGGCTGATAATAAAGAAGAAGTTCATCTGTTTCTATGGCATGAAAAAACTCATTGAGAGTTTGTTGGTAGAGCTTGTCAGATTCGATTGCATCGAGGTTAAAAAAGCGATATTGGTTCTTTCCAGAGCTTTTTGCATCATACATCGCTTGATCAGCTTGTCTTAGTAGTGCTTCAGGTCCAAGTTCTAGTTTTTGAGGATAGGTACTCACTCCAATACTTGCAGAGACTTGCAACTGATGAATAAGATTGTTTTTCTCAAAAGCTACAGGGGTATTGACACTTTTTAAAATTCGTAGCAGTAGCATCTCAAGATCTTGTTGACGTGAGATGTCATTAAGCGCAATAACAAACTCATCTCCCCCTAAACGTGCGATAACATCCGCTTGGCGTAAAAGCTTACGTACATTTTGGGCTATAGTGATGAGAACAAGATCTCCTGCTGCATGTCCAAAAGTATCATTGATCTCTTTAAACCCATCAAGATCAAGATAGAGAAGGGCTACTTTATTGCGGTGACGTTCTGCACGAGAGAGCATTCTTTGGATCAGTTCGTTAAATAAAAATCTATTTGGAAGCTGTGTAAGGCTATCGTGTGTAGCACTATACTCTAAGGCTTTTTGATGCTCTATAGATTCTGTAATATCAGTGTGAAACCCTACAAATTTGATCGCATTGCCTTGTGCATCAAAAAGTGCTTTTCCTCGATCTAAGATCCACTTCCAACTTCCATCTTTACACAACATACGATGCTTATTTTCATATACTTCTGTTTTGCCTTGTAGATGTTTTTTGATCGCATGGAGGGCATTTTGAAGATCATCTGGATGAACACGTTTCTCCCACTCAGAAAAATCACCCAAGATCTCTTCATCTTCGTAACCTAGCATCTGTTTCCACTGAAGAGAAAAAAAGACTTTGTTACTTATAGGATCCCAATCCCAGATCCCATCACGAGTCCCTTCTATAGCGAGTTGAAATCGTTTACGCTCCCGATCGAGTTCAAGTAGATTTTTTGTCTCTTTCTCTTTAAAAAGGTGCACTGCTTCTATCATCTGATTGATATTTTTAGAGAGAAGTTCTATCTCATAACTATTTGCTTCTTTGAGGAGCTGATCTGGAAGATTATCTTTATCTCTTTTTGCAAGCATAGCATTAATGTATGAGATCGGGCTAAGTGCAAAATAGCGCATCACAAAAAAGAGTAAAGCAGAGAGTATAAGTGAAAGTAAAAGACTTATAAAAACATTTTGTTTTAAAAGGGTATTGAGCTCTTTTTGTATATATCTGTCTGTACTACAGATGGTGACTTTAGCTATCTTTTGTGTAGGTGATGTGTAGATAACAGTGCTTTGTTTATAGTAACATTCACTCAAAAGCGCTAAATCTTTTTTACTATTTGGATCTAAAGCCTTTATCTTGCCATCTTCATGTCGAATACTTCCTGTAAGAAACTGTTGCTCCCCTAACACTTCAGCCATTTTATAATCTTCAACTATAATCGCTGTAAAGTTACGGTGTTGCATATCATTTTGAATAAGAAGTTCATAGTCATTGACTGCGTAAGCTTCTATAAAATATAAAAGATCTCTTTTGAGTGATGAGAGTGTAATATGGGAGTCATTTTTAAGATCTTCTTGAAGTGATCTTTGTTTTTCTTGGTAAAGAAACCATGAGTATATTCCCATAAAAAGCAAAACAACTGCAGTCATTACAATTGAGATAATTAGATAGAGTCGTGGTTTTTTATATATCATCATTTAGTTGCTTTGTAAACCTAAAACATTACGTTTTATAAGGGGAAGAGAGCTTTGAATATTCTCTTGTGAGATCGGAAGAATAGGTATGAGTACCTTCTTTTGTACCTTTTTGTTATGAAGGTGGGCATCTACAAGCTCGACAGCTTTTTCTCCCATTAAAAATGGCTGCTGCATAGCCGCCCCTACAAGTTCACCCCTTGGAATCATCTCTAAAAATTCTGGTTCAGCATCAAAACAAACAAGAAGAATCTCCCCCTCTTTATCTGCATCTGAAATAGCATCTAAAGCTCCTTTATATTTGTCTGAACCCTGAAGCCATAACGCACGAAGTTTTGGATCTTCTGCAATGAGCTTTTTTGCATAGTTATAAGTCTCCTTATAAGAGAAGTCGACTTGCTGATAGAGTCCAGATGTTTGAATCTCAGCTTCTTGCATCGCTTCTAAAAAACCAGCTGTGCGTGCTTTGCCATTTGCACGTTTTTGGGGAATAGCTATAATGCCTACAGATCCATCTTGCCATTGGAGTTGATGCATCTTTTTTGCCAAGATCTGACCAAGGGCATAGGCTCCTTGTCTATTATCTGCAGCTATATAGGAGATATATTCATCAGAATCTGCACCAATGTCAGAGATCACAACAGGTATTTGAGCTCTTTGTGCAAGCTTAAGAACGGTAACGGCTGAGGAGGAGCTTACAGGAGAGATAATAAGTGCATCAACTTTAGAACGAAGAGCATCTACAGTATTTTTGAGTTCATTTTTGAGGATATTATTGGCATTATAGAGAGAAACTTCATAGCCAAGTTTTTTGGCTTGAGCGTTTATCCCTTTGCTCATTATCTCCCAGTAGGGAATACTTGTATCAGAGGCGAGATACGCTAGTTGTTTTTTTTGAGTATCTAAAGCAAAACAGGCTATACTTACAAAAGATAAAAAGAATATTTTTACCAATGGCATAACACACCCCTTTACACCTGTTTTTACTCAATTGTACCACAATTATTCTCTTATTTACTTAGAAGAAAGTTTTATTTTTTGAGTCTTGCTTTATAAGCTGCTGCAGATGCGTATTTTCCATTTCTATCATTTGTCCCTGAATTCTCTTCATAAATAACACTTCCCACTTTTGGCTTGTATTGGGTTTCTTGTATAGATTTATTTTGCTTTTCATAGTGTACTTTGTCGATAAGATCCTCTTTTAAATTGTTTAAAATTGTGAGTACGGTATCGAGATTTTTTGGGTCTACTTGTAGTGTTATAGTCTCCATAAAAACAGCTCCTTTTTGTTTTTAAAATTATATAGTAAATAAATTTCATATAATATTCATATTGGTTCGTTAAAGTGCCGCGTGAAATTGAAATAGGGGGAGGTTTAGTATGCTAAAACATCTTTTTTTAGTAGCTGTGATGGTCTTGGGACTAAGTATTTCACTTGAAGCATCACAAAGAAATCAGGAGTCAAAATATTATGTTGTCATCAAAGGGCTTTATGGTCTTGGTGAAAAGATCAATGAGGATGAAGACACAACTCTTGAGGGTGAAGCAGGTTTTGGTTTTGGGATCGACTTTGGGTATAAGATCACACATAATCTTGCTTTAGAGTTTGATTTCTCATTTGATGAAAATGATGTAACAGAAGAGAGCCACGGACATAGTGAAGTTGTAGAGGGAACGTACTATACATACGCTATTGATTTAGCATATACATACCATATAACACATAATATAGGCATTATGGGTAAAGCTGGTGTAGAAGTTGAAGATGAGCGTATAAATGCTTTAGGGATAGACAAAAGAGAGACGGGTCTTGCCTACGGAGTAGCACTCGAATATGTGCTAAACTCCGATTATGAGATCGTAGCAGAATATGAAGGAACTACTATAGAGTCACCTCGTGGGCATAGTCTCTTCTTTGGAGTGAAGTATAACTTTTAGATCTTAGTTTTGATACTTCTCTCGTGCTTTTTGTAGCTCCTCTTTATGAATATCGGCACTAGAACCTTGTGTGATATTGCCGGTAATGAAAATAAAAGAGAAGAGATACAAAAGCATTGAAATACCTATAAATGCAGTTACAAAGTATATGTTCATATATTTTTTTATACGTTTCATAATAGATCCCTTTCTCATGAATATCTCTACATCTTAGTGCATTTACAATTAATGTATGAAAGCTATTTGTTTTTGTTTTTGTTTATTTATAAATTTTTAAGAACTCTCTACATCTAAAGTATAGTATTTAGGCATAAAGAATTTGTCAAATCGCAAAAGTTTCATTATAATATCTTATTAATAAAACAGATTTACTATTTTTTATTTGAAGGCTTTTAAAAATGCAGGGGCAAAAAATTATAATTGTTGAAGATGATGAGATCACCGCATTAAATCTCAAAATCTCTTTGGGGAAACAGGGGTATGAAGTTGTAAGTATTTATGACAATGTCGCAGATGCGAAAGAAAATATCTCCAAACTTGATTCAGAACTTGTTATTATCGATATTTCCTTGCAAGAGGGGAGTGATGGGATAGAACTTGCAAAATATATACGTCAAAATCACTCTATACCTTTTATATTTTTAACCTCTTATAGTGATGATGATATCATCTCTCAAGCAAAGACTACAGAGCCTTATGGCTACATTGTAAAACCTTTTGATCCCGCTTCTTTACACGCTACTATTCAGATGGCGGTGTTTAAGTATGAGGTTGAACAGCAAAGAAGAGAAGATGTACAAAGCCTTAAGGTTGATAAGCTCAACCTTGAAAAACTTCTCTATGAAAGACGTTCTGAGACAGCACCTATTGTAGAGTTTGGTGATGGGTATCATCTTGATATCAGTATATGTGAGACCTTTTATAGAGGTGTCAAAATAAAGCTTACAAAAAAAGAGAATGCATTTTTAAGACTTCTTGTAGCACAGTTGGGAAGTGTGATCTCTTTTATGCAAGCTATTGAATATGTATGGGAGGAGAGTGGAGCAACAGAAAATAGTGTACGTACACTTGTTTGGAGACTCAGAAACAAACTCCCCTCAGATATTATTAAAAATGCCTCAGGTATCGGTTACTATATAGAGGAGTAGTTTTATACCACCTTGATCTCTTCGATCTTGGTTTGGATCAGTTGTAGCGTTGTTTCATAGTCATACTCTTTGTCTTCACTCTTTGCCATCTTCTCCATCTCACTCGCTTTATCTTGTAAGATCTCTATACGAAAGTTACCGCTTGAACCTTTGATACCATGTGCGATAAGTGCTATTTTTTTAAAGTCACGTTTTTTGATTGCCGCATCAAGTTCAGGCAGATATCCATGCATCTTTTTTATAAAAAGAGAGAGGAGCATGGTAAGCTCTTCAGGGTTGAGCATAAGCTCTGCACTTAATTTTTTTGCATCAAGCCCTTTGATCGTTTTATGCTCTTTAGCTTTTTTTATCACAACATTATCGCTACTAAGCTCAGGAAGATAGTTACTAAGCACTCTTTCCAACTCTTTTAAAATAATAGGTTTTCCTAAAAAAGAGTCAAAACCGCTTGAAAGTCCACGCTCTCTTGCCCCTTTGATCACATTTGCAGTAATAGCTGAGATCGGAGTGTGGTGGAGTTTATTTTGTCGCTCATACTCAAGGATCTTTTTAACAGCCTCATTCCCGTCCATAACAGGCATCTGCTCATCCATAAGAATAAGGTTGTAGCTGTTTTTTTTGTAGAGTGCTACAGCCTCTTTTCCATTGACTGCAAGATCATAACTTAGAGCATATTTTTCAAGCAATATTTTGATAAGTTCCTGATTTGCCTCATTATCTTCAGCTATGAGAATATGCCCTTTAAAATGTTTTTGTTTTGTTTGTTGATGTGGATGGTACTCTTCAGGGTTGTGAAGCTCTAAAAAAGCAGAGCGTATCTTCGCACAATAGAGTGGAAAACAAAGGGTCACTATATGTGCATAAGTATCATATTTGTTACTAAGTTTACTCATAAGGGCGATATACTTTTTCTTTGAGTGTATGATCGCTTCTCGCTGCTCTTCATTGATAGCATCATCGACAAAAATAGCAACATCAAACTCTTTGTTGAGATCTTGAATATGGGTGATCTGCATCCCAAAAACATTTGAATAGCGTAAAAAAGATTGTTGTTGAAACTCTAGGGTATTACTTGGGTTGTACATTACGATAGTGTATTGTGCAAAGTTTTTTATATCATCGAATAGCACACACTCATCTGTGTGCACATCGATCGGTACTTCCATCCAAAAGTGGCTTCCTTTCCCTAACTCTGATTCCACTTTTAAAAAGCCATTCATGTGTTCTACGAGTTGTTGTGAGATCGAGAGTCCCAATCCTGTGCCATAACTTTGTTTATCTGAGTTGTCATACTCTTGCGCAAAAGCGGTAAAGATCTTTTGTAAAGACTCTTTTTGAATTCCCAGACCATTATCTTTGACACCGATCTTTAAAAAACCATTTTCATAAGACCCCTCTACATGAACACTTTTGCCCTCAGGAGAGAACTTTATAGCATTGCTTAAAAGGTTAGAGAGTACCTGCTTTATGCGAAGTGCATCACCATAAAGCTCTTTTGGAATAGTTGGGTCTATAAAAGAGGTGATGGTGATATTCTTTTTATTTGCACTTGCAACAAAGAGCTCCATTGTATGGCTGATCTCATCATGAAGTGTAAAGATCTTTGGTTCAACTGTAAACTCTCCACTACGTAGTTTTGAGAAGTCTAAGATAGAGTTGATAATACTAAGGAGATTCTCTCCACTGTTTTTAATGATCTCAAGATAGTTGCGATGTTTTTTTGTGATCTGATCCTCTAAGAGAAGGTTTACAAAACCAAGAACAGCATTGAGGGGTGTGCGGATTTCATGTGACATATTTGAGAGAAAAAACTCTTTTGCTTGACTTGCTTTGAGCGCTTCTGCTCGTGCATCTATAAGGCGTTGAAAAATAGTATCTGTATAGTACTTGAGTATCCCTTTAAAATTTTTACCGAAGATATAAGAGATCTCTTCAAAGATCTCTCTTGAATGGATATTTTTATCATAGGTAAAGTCGATCATAGCACGTTTAAAATGGCTACAGATCTCAAAGAGTTCATCTGCACTGATCTCTCTATCTTTAAGATAGGCTAAAAGACTCTCCATCACTGGGCAGTTTCCTATCTCTACCTCTCCTGCGATTACTCCCATAAAGTACTCAAAAACACCATTGGCATACTCTTGGCAGAAAAATTTTGGCTCGATACTATGTGCTTTTAGGATCTCTTTTGGGGCATCGTAAGAGAGCCACTTATGTAAGATCTGCTTTTGCCCCTCTTCAAAAAGTTTCTGATGTTGTTTAAGTGCTTGAAGGGTTTCTGTCATGAAGTTTTAAGTACCTTTGAAACTATCTCATAGAGGTTTTTGCTAATATCCTCTTTAGAAGCGATACGTTGTAACTCTTGGTGCATTAAAACTTTATTTTCAGAGTTCATTTTTGCATAGATCTTAAAAGCACCGCAAAGTGCAGATGCCATCTGTGCATTAATAGCGTCTATCTCTAAGATCTTCTCAGCTACAAATCTATACCCAAGACCATCTTTGGCATGAAAGTGTTTATAATTACGTGCAAAGACACCAATGAGGGATCGCACAAGGTTTGGCACTTTTTTATCATACGCAGGATCATTTTGCAGAGCCATGACACGATCAAGTGTGCCCTCGCGTCCTGAAGAAGCAAGTATCGCAAAATATTTGTTCATCACCAAAGTATTATCTTTATAGCGTGTGTAAAAATCTGCTAAAGCCTCTTCACGCATAAGGGGAGCATTTTGTAACTCTTGTGCATTTTCTAAAACATCAAGCGCAGCAATGCGATCACTCATGCTCAAAGACTCAAGATACTGCTTATGTGCAAGTTGGGTAATCTGTGGTGTATCTAAAGCACTCAGAAGTTTTAAAACACGGTTTTTCAGTGCTCTTTTTCCCATTGCTTCACTCTCTATACTCTCTGAATCACTCTCATGATGCGTATGATAAAGAGAGAGAAGTTTCTCTTCATAGCGTGAAGCAAGAGCTTTTTGCAAACTCTCTTTTGCTTCATAAATAGGAGTAAAATCAAGCACTTTTGGACCTTGCATCAGTGTAGCGATACTAGGAAGTTCAAGTAAAAGCGCTTTATATGAGAGATCTCCATCAAAATCAAGGAGTGCTCCATAGGCTTCTACAAACTCTTCATTGAGCTCTTTGCCCTCTATAAGTGCCTCAAGTGTTTGGACTCCAAAAGAGTGTGCAGCTTCATAACGTACAAAGCTATTGGTATCAAAACGCATTAAAAAAGGGTAGTTGCTCTTTTTGTGTTGCACTATGATAGGTGCAGAAAAGTCACGATTTAAAGAGAGCTCAGGTTTATGTGCAAAGCCCTCAAATGAAAAAGTTTGTTTCTCTTCACTCACGATCAGAGTTTGCTCTAAAAGCTCTTCTCCATCTGGTGCAAAAAGGGCAATCTTGAGAGGGTAATAATACGCAAGCTGTTGTTTGCTCTCAACATCTGTAGGGATGATCTGCTGTGTAGAGATGCTAAAAACTCCATTCTCAAAACTCTCAGTTACTTCAAGTTTTGGTGTACCACTTTGGTGATACCAGCGCTTAAACTGTTTTAAGTCTACTCCGCTAGCTTCACTCATAGCCCATAAAAAGTCATCTGTTGTAACTGCTTGTCCATCAAAGCTTTCAAAATACAGATCTGTTGCTTTGCGATAGTTTTGTTCCCCTAAAAGTGTATGGATCATACGGATCACCTCTGCACCTTTTTCATAAACAGTAGCAGTATAAAAGTTGTTCATAGAGATATAAGACTCTGGTTGAATTGGGTGAGAAGTTGGTGAAGCATCTTCTACAAACTGTCTCTCACGTAGTGCTTTTACATCTTCGATACGTTGTACTTCACGAGAATTAAGATCTGCAGAAAAAGATTGATCACGAAAAACTGTAAGTCCCTCTTTGAGTGTAAGTTGAAACCAGTCACGACAAGTGATACGGTTACCTGTCCAGTTATGAAAATATTCATGGGCAATAACACTTTGGATCCCCATAAAGTCACGATCTGTCGCTACATCTTTGTTTGCCAAAACATAATGGGAGTTAAAGATATTTAAACCTTTATTTTCCATCGCTCCCATATTAAAGCTATCAACAGCAACGATATTATAGATATCAAGGTCATACTCTCTGCCATACTTCTCTTCATCCCAGAGCATCGACTCTTTGAGTGATTGCATAGCATGGTAGCACTTCTCTTCGTTTCCTTTGTCACAGTAGATATTAAGTTCAATCTCTTTGTTACTCATCGTTGTAAAAGAGTCACTGATAGATCCAAGATCTCCTGCTACAAGTGCAAAAAGATAAGAGGGCTTAGGGTGTGGATCATGCCAAGTAAAACTATGTAAACCATTTTCGAGAACTTCTTCTTTTGCTTTATTTCCGTTACTTAAAAGTACTGGGTATTGCTCTTTTTTGGCGGTAATAGTTGTGGTAAAAACACTCATTACATCAGGGCGATCAATATAAGGAGTTATACGGCGAAAGCCCTCAGGTTCATTTTGGGTACAAAATATAGTGCCCGATTTGTAAAGTCCCTCTAATTCAGTATTGTTTTGTGGGTAGATCTTGTTTTGGATCTGAAGATGAAAATGATCAGGCACATAAAAGATCTCAAGCTTTTCATCTTTATACGCGTAATTGCTTTGAGAAAGGGTATTGCCATTGAGGGAAATATCTAGAAGTTCAAGATCTATAGAGTCTAAAAAGAGGTTTTGTGCATCGATATTGATCTTGCGTACAAAAAGATCACTTGTTACAAGTGTGTACTCCTCAAAAAGTTCAAAGTTGAGTTTTACCTCTTCGATCTGAAAATCACTTGGTTTATAGTCTTTAAGATAGATTGCTTGTTTGTTATCCATATTTAGTATTCTCTTTAGTAATGTTTGTGTAATAATAACATAGAAAATTGTGCCCATATTTTTAAAAAACAGATCGCATCTGCCGATATATATTTTTAAATATTATTATTTAAGGTTTTTAGGGATGTCATTACAGATAGATCCAAACTTATTTTCTAACAATACGAAAGAAGTGCAAAGTACGCAAACGGCTCCAACAGTACACTCTAAAGCCGAACTAGATGTGATGCGCAAAGCAGATACAAAAGTAAATTTCCAAGGCGATATCTACACATATAGCGGAGTCTCTTTTAAGCAGATGTCACGTGAAGATCTTTTAGAAGAGGAGATCGATTACAACTCTTTGAACCTAACACAAAACTTTACAACACAAGAGAGTGAAGATAAACGTCTCGTTGTTGCATTTAGAGACCCTCAAGACCCTTCTAAAGTGATGGCATATAAACTTGATAGAGAGGTTGTCGAGGAGTTACAATCCTCTTTTTCAAAAAATGACTTTTTCCAAAGAGAAGATGGGATCTTACGGCTCAATGGAAATGCAGAAGAATATATAGCAAGTTGGGTTTTAGATATTAAAAAAAATCGTGGTTATGAACAAGCCGATAAAAATGCAGACGGAGTGATCAACACAGAGGAACAAGGTGAACTCTCTGTGGGGTTTAAAGTTTACAGTGAGTATGAATATTTGGCAAAAAAGATCGTCACAGCTCAGTCAAGTGTAGAGAAAAATTACCAAAAACTTTCAGAACTTGGTGAAGTGGCTCAAGGTGATCCTCTCTATCAAAAACAGAAACTTCATTTTGAAAATAGTGTAGAAAAAGAGCTTGGACACACAGTGATGCTTGATGCAGATAAAGATGGAGTAGTAACTCTCAAAGAGGGCTTAGAAGACTTTATACCAGAAGATAAAACACTTGAAGAGAGTTTTGCTGCACAGGTGAGCCAGAAACATCTAGCATGGATCGAAAAGCTTCAAATTAAGCTTGATCTTAATACTCTTGAGCATAAAGACCTCACAGCCAAACTGCCAGATGAAGAAGAGGAAGAGGAAAAATTTAAGATAGATACTTACGAAGAACAGTTAACTTTAGTATAAGAAAAAATATATAAAATCATAAGTTGTGAAAATAAACTAAAGGAAACATTATGAAGAAAAAAATTGCAGCATTTGCTATGGCGACACTTTTACTCTCTCCTCTGAGCGCTTTAGCTTCAGATAAAGCAGATAAACTCTTAGTAGTATTAACAAGTGAAGACTCTTTGACGCAGTTTATGGCGATGGTTTTAGGCAATCAGTCTCAAGCACAAGGGGCTAAAGTCGATCTCTTATTGTGTGGAAAAGCGGCTGATATAGCTATAAAAGGTACACCAGAAGTGCTTTTAAAACCAAAAGATATCTCTCCTCAAACACTTATGAAAAAAATGATCAGCAATGGTGCGACTGTTGAGGTTTGCCCTCCATATTTTCCAAATGCAGGAAAAACAAAAGCAGATCTTTTAGAGGGAATCACTGTAGCTAAACCACCAAAGATCGCAGCGAAGATCTTAGATGAAGATACAAAAATATTAAGCTACTAAACACTTTGGCAACTTTTAAAAGTTGCCAAAACAAAACCTCTTTTACCACTTATAAAAATATCAGATAGTTTGATTATAATACCGTTTTAATTTACTTATCTTTCTTGAAAACGGGGTATGTGATGGAAACGATCATTGAAGAGATCCAGCATCTCAAAGAGATCATTTTTTTAGAGATTAACCAATATAAAAATGAAAATGCCACTGTTCACCCCTATGATATATCTGAACAACTTTTAGAACTTCGTGAACTTGACAAAGAGGAATATGCGGCTGTTTTAAAAAAGATTCCGCATGAACTTTTTGCTGAGATCCTCTCAGAGATGCCTGAGTATATTCAAGAGGAGATCACAGAGCTTTTAAGCACAAAAAAAATTGCAGATATCGCTTCAAAGATGGATACCGATGATGCTGCAACGCTTATCAATATTCTTCATGAAGAGAATAATCCACTCGCACAAACGATTCTTGAAACTTTTAAGCAAGAAGATAAAGCGGTTCTTGAACAGCTTCTTGCGTATGAGGAGGATCAAGCAGGTTCTTATATGCAAACAGAGCTTTTTAGTGCAAAGATCAGTGATAATATCGGGGAGTCGATCAAACGTCTTAAACGTCTCAAAGAGGAGGGGGAGTTAGATAATATCTGGCAGGCACATATTGTCGATGTAAACAGTCGTTATCTTGGTTCTGTAGGACTTGAAGAACTCATTATCTTTGGGCATGAGCTTTTCTTTGAAGATATCCCCTTTGAGAAATACAAAAACTATTATGTGCATGATACAGATGACATAAAAGATGTTGTAGATATGGTTACAAACTATAACCTTACCTCTGTTCCTGTAGTGAATGAGGAAAATGTTTTAGTGGGGCGTATCACCTCCGATGATATTGTCGATGTTATCCAAGAGAGTGCAACAGAGCAGATCTATAACCTTGCAGGGGTTAATGATGAAGTGGAACAAGAGGAGAACCTCTTTGAGATTGGAAAATCTCGTGCACTTTGGCTTGGGATCAATCTGCTTACAGCTATTGCGGCTTCTTTAGTGATTGGTCTTTTTGATACGACAATACAGTCTCTTGTAGCTTTGGCTGTGCTAATGCCAATAGTTGCGTCTATGGGCGGCAATGCAGGGACACAAACCTTGACGGTAACAGTGCGTCAGATGGCACTAGGAGATATTGATGGGGAAGATGCAAAGAAAACCATTGTCAAAGAGGTGATCCTCTCTTTGGCAAATGGTTTGATCTTTGCTGTGACTATAGGGCTTATAGCCTATTTGTGGTTTGATATTGCCTTACTTGGAGTGGTAATAGCTCTTTCAATGATCATTAACCTTTTGGGGGCTGGTTTTTTTGGAAGTGTGATCCCTCTTATGTTGCAAAAAGCAAATATAGACCCAGCTATAGGGAGTACAGTACTTTTAACAACTGTAACAGATGTAGTTGGTTTTTTTAGTTTCTTAGGACTTGCGAGTTTAATATTGCTCTAGTGTAGCAAAAGCTTGAAAAAAAAGGGGTGGAGTGAGAGCTTTAGATTTTTTTATTGTGTTAGTTATTGTATTGGAGATCTCTTTGGCATGGTTTTGGCCAAAAGAGAAGCCAAAACCAAAAGAGGTGAAAGTGATCAAAGAGGAGCCTCAAGCAAAGTTTAGAGCAGATATTGTTCCTGAGAGAATGACGGTCTCTACAAAAAAAGAGCGTTTTTTCTATCTGATGCTTCCCTCTATTAAAAAGGTGCACCAGCAGTGGCATGAGCGTTTTGAAAGACTCTCAGCGGATCTCAATAGCAGTGAACATGCCCAAGAGATAGATGCACTTAAAAGACTCTACAATGCTCAAAATGAAGAGGAGCTTCTTGCAAGTCTTAAACCCCATCCGCCAAGTATTACTATAGCCCAAGCAGCGATGGAGAGTGCTTGGGCAACTTCGCGCTTCTTTCGTAAAGCTAACAATGTTTTTGGAGTATGGAGTACAAGTAAAGACCAAGCACGAATAGCGGCAAACGAGCAACGAGAAAATAATACAACGATCTGGTTACGAAAATTTGAAAATATCGATGATGCAGTAGGGGAGTATTATGAGATGTTAGCACGTTCACCTGTTTATGGAGAGTTTCGTTTAGCAAGGCTTTATAGCAACAATGCTTACGATATCGTCTCACACTTAGATAGATACTCTGAACTAGGAGAGATCTACACTGCCGAACTTGCAAAACTGATCTATTATAATCGACTGAGAGACTTTGATAAAACTTTACCTTTTAGCAACTATCCATAAGTGGGAATACCAATACCATTTTTTATCTTTTGCAGGTGCTGTACAAGTATAAAGATCTCTAGGTTCTTTGAGTCGATGTGTCGCTTGGATCTCAAAGTGTGTTGCATCTCTCCACTTGATCTCTATGGGTTCTCCACTAGATAAAAAACACGATACCCCGCGTAGTGGTCTCTCTAACTCGATCTCAAGTCTTGGCGGATTCTCCTCGTTCATAATAGGGTTAGTTGGTGTGACTGATTTGATTGGAAAGACACGTGTATTGAGTTTTGTTGTAAAGCCTTGCATATGTGCAAAACTCTCTGCCATAGGAAAACGTGTAAGGGCAAGCATATCGCTTCTCTCACCTATAGGAGAGGAGTTTTGTGCAACACCTACATAGCCTAATTTTTCTACGAGTGCTTTTGTATTTGTATCGTATTCCCCAAAAGTATATGCAAGGATCTTGAGATTCGCTGTTCCAAGCTCTTCATCAAGACGCTTTTGCGCTTGTAGTATCTCTTTGCTCACACGCTTATTAAAATCTTCTAAACTCTCTTGCTCTTTTTTTATAAGATAATCATGACTCAAAGAGTGGTTAAGAAACTCTACGCCAAGGTCTTGTTGCATCTCACGCATTTGATCCCAAGTGATATAGTTTTTTGAACCTTTATCAATAGCTTTTGTATTGACAAAAACACTAAATGGATACCCCTTTTCTTTAAGCATAGGGTAGGCATTGGTATAGACACTATAGTAAGCATCATCCATTGTAAGAGAGACTGTTTTTGGCGGAAGCGCGATCTTGTTTTGCAGATGGTGTATTACTTTAGAAAAAGGTAAGAGAGTGTAGTTGTTTTCGTGAAGGTAGTCAAGCTGTTTAGCAAACTGTTCAAGTTTAATATTTGTTGAGGGATAACGCCCCTCTCCAAAGCGGTGGTAAACAAATACAACTGCTTCATTTGTTGCCAAAAGTTCAAGAAAAAGCAGGAGAGATAAAAATAAAAAGCGCATAGGAGTAACCTTTTTAGTTATAAAGTTTGAAAAATATTTACATAGCTAAGATTGCAAAGACAATACTAAAAAATAAGCAAACAGGGGAGAAAAAAAGAGTGTCGTATCTTGCAAATTCACTTGATTTTATTTTTTTGAAAAAACCAAGTGTGTTAAAATCTCCAAGAGCTCTTAAGAAGAAGATGGTACATAAGCCCCAAGCTATATAGTTTATAAGGGGAGAGTGCTCTTGTGTATAGGCAAGAGTATATGCAACATAAGCAAAGAAAAATAGAACAAGACCAACAAGTATAGTTACAATTTTCCCTGGACGAAACAGTTTTTGATCATTTTTAGTTGGAATAACTTTATCTATACCAAAAGTACCTCCAAAAGCCCAGTAAAAATGAAAAAGCCCCATAATAGTTAAAAGTAAAATAGTGATACCCGCAATAAAACTCACGACATTCCTTTAAGGTTTATAAAAAATATGGAATTTGTTTTGTTAGAGCATTATATATTACTTAACTTATAATTAAAATAAATACTCAAAAACTGAAAGTATTATCTTCTATTTGTTACTTTTTAGATACTCTCTTACAACTGTGATACTCTGTGTTGGTTGCTCTGCAAACATCATGTGTCCGCTGTCAACTATAAAATTTATTGTAAAGGTACATAGATCTCTGTTCTTAGATCTTGAGTTTGAACCTCTCTTGGATCAAGATCTAAATACTTTTGAAACTGTGGTTCATCCCTGAGTTCTACATTGTTTTGCACGATCCAATCACCTATATTTTTATAGGTTTCTCCTAAGAGTTCATACGATCCGCAATGCAAAAAGATCGCATATTTGCCACCACTGATATATTTTTTACCTACATCGGCTTGAGCTTGTATACTTGTATCTAAAAGCTCTAAACAAGCATCGTAACGTAGATCATCAGCTTCAACAACACTTGGGTTATCATGCGCTATGCCATAGCGTGTTTTTACCTTAGTAGAGAGATCATTCGCATAAGCAAAGTTTACAATAGCTTCCCATGCTTTACTAGCAGAGCTTTTATAATCTCCTGTAGCTCGTACGAAAAATACCTCTATAGGTTCTATCTCTATGATTTGAGGTTCTATCATCTTATCTCCTTTGCGTTGTTTGGTCTGTTTTGCAAACTCTCTAGGAGTAAGTGCAAAACGTTTTTTAAAAGCTTTTGAAAAAGAAGCATTTGTCTCATAACCACTCTCTAAAGCGATCTGTGTTACTTTTGCTGATGTTTTAAACTTTAAAATTGAATTTTGAAGGCGTACTTTTGTAATATAGTCTGCTAAGTTTTCCCCTGTGACACTCTTAAAGATCCTATGAAAATGGTACTTTGAAAACCCTGCAACAGCTGCTAACTCCTCTAGTGTAAGAGTTTTGTCTGTATGGGTTTCAATATAAGTGATCACTTTAGAAACACTTTGTAAGTAGCTCTCTTTTCTCATCTGCTAAAACCTTTTTCAAAAACTTGCCAACAGTATAAAATATATAAAAAAGTAAAACTACTCCCAGATTGCTAAAGTTTATATTTTTAGCTCAAACTCTTTTGTTGCAAACTCTTTACCATTAACAACAAGTGTAAGCGAGTGTATCCCACTATAGTATTTTCTTGTAGTGACCTCTTTAAAATGGTGTGTTTTTGAGAGGCTGAGACTTTGTTGGGTTGTATTGCGTTCAGAGATCTTAAAGACCTTATAGTTTATTTTCCCTTTTTGTCTGAGGAGACCAAGCTTGTATTCGAGTCGAAGTTTTCCCAAAGCTTTTGAAGCACAGATACCAAAAGAGAAATGAAGATACCCATTGAGCATTACACTTGCATCGAGATCAAAATGTATGAGTTTGATCCCCTTTGAGTTGTAGCCAAAAAGCTCTAGTACTTCGGCATCACCAGCTTTTAAGAGGGTACGCGCAGCATGTTTGACTATCCACTGGCTTTGTTTAGAACTTGTATACCATCTTTGAAAAACCATTTTTACAAGCTCTGGATTGTCTTTTGAGATATCATTGAGGTTATTGGCAACACTTTTTTGTACATATTTACTTGGATCATCTTTTAAAAGTTCTAAAAGTTCCAATACCTTATGAGGATCTTTTTTATACTCTGGAAGTGCCATTGCCCAAGGCAGTCGTGGACGACACCCTTCACTTGCAAGTCTTCTGATATGCTCATTTTCATCAAGTGCCCAGATCTTTAAAAGCTCAAGAAGTTCAGGGTATTTTATAAGAAAAGGGCGTATAGCAAACTCACTCGAACACTGAGGTGTAAAAAGTTTTAACGCTTTGATAGAAGCATCAAAATGATCAAGACCGAAAACTTCTACAAAGTCTGGAAAGATAAGATGAAAAAGTCCATGAAACTCTGTGTGTACTTGTGTAAGAATAGCTAATGCTTCAAGATAGTTTTGAGGTAAAAACTCTCCTAATGCCAAGCTAATAGCTCGTATACGCTCTTTTAACTCTTTGTGTTCCCAAGAACTATTGAGTAAAGATGCGAGAAACTCCTCTTGTTTAAACTCTGCGTAGAGAGGAACTATAAGATTTGCGAGTTTAGTGATCTCTTCTTTGTTATAAATATTTTTAAAAGCTTGCATTGTTTCACTTTAAAGATAAAACTTTTTACGATCTAAAAGAGTGTATTGTATAGGATCTAAGTTGAGCTTCTCTTAAAGTTGAAGTAAAACACTCTGCTATAATAGTTCTTATGAAAAAAAAATTTGAACTTATAGAAGATAGATATGATGGTGTGACGCTATACGGCAACACTATTGAGTACTCTGTAGAAGAGTTTGAAGAGGCTTTACTTGAATTTTTGTCAAACTTAAAAGATAAAAAGCTTTTTTGGATCAAACTCTTGCGGGAACACTCAGAGTTTATACCGCTTCTTATAAAAAATGATTTTGTTTTTCATCACTGCGATGAAAACTCTGTGATGTTAGTCAAAAAACTTATCAAAGACCCTATTATTCCAACTGCAAAGAACCATACACTTGGGGTAGGCGTGGTTGTGATCCATAAAAATATGCTTCTTGTTATCAAAGATAGAATAAATCAAGTATATAAGTTACCGGGTGGTTTTATAGATGATAGAGAGAGTATTTCTCAGGCAAGTGAACGTGAAGTGTTTGAAGAAACAGGTGTACGAGTGAAGTTTGATTCTATTGTGAGTTTAGGGCATTTTACCCCAGCACAGTTTGGCGAATCAAACCTTTATGTTGTGAGTTTGGCAAGAGCACTAACAACAAAAATAGATATTCAAGATACGCATGAGATCGAAGAAGCAAGGTGGATTGATGTTGCGGAGTATCTCAGACGTGAAGATGTATCTGCTTATAATCAGGAACTTGTAAAGAAAGCCCTAGAAAAGCAAAATGCTCTCGTGCAAAAAGAGTTAGAACTAAAATCTAAAGCAAATATACAGTATGAGCTTTTCTTTTAAGTATTTATCTATGGAGATCATGAATGCTGATTTTCTTGTTGTAAAAAGTCTTTTACATCTTTTGCTATATGACTTAGTTGACCAAACTCTGAATTGATACTGATGTTGATTTGCCACTCCTCTTCTCCTTGCAAAGAGCAAAGTGTAATTTCAAACAAGACAGCTCCCAATGAAGAGGATGAAACCGAAATCGATAGATCATTTTCAATTGAAGTCCATGTACGAGTACCTTTCCATGGTTTGTCATAACTACTTAAGGTTTCAAAAAAATTAGATAAAGAGTTTTCCTTTGTATAGAGCCATACTGTTGTTGAAGCTGAAACTTCACCAGCTAAAACTACTTGCATATATTCACCATATTTATCTCTTAAAATGAGTTCACGATTGGAACTATTTGAACAAATAGAGACCAAGAGTTTCCTTATCTATTTCTGAGTATATAAAGGATATTTAGTCCCTCTTGTTCTGATGGAGCTTCAAAGAACTTAGTAACCTGTGCAAAAGTGCTTTCGTTGTCAAATTGTGCTCTATGTGGTTGCTCAAGTCTTCGTTTAGCGATCTGAGATAAACATAGTTCATCACTTAGATCAAGAAAGATCAGCTCATGTTTACACAGCACTTCATCACATAGCTGTTGAAACCATTGTCTTTGCTTGATCGTATTGGCAGGAAAGTCCATAACTACATCAAGCCCTGCATTGATCAGCTGTTGCACATGCGATTTTACAAACGGTTTAATACGAGAAGAGAGCTCTATATAGTCATCAAAAGAGTTGATCTCTTCAGGATAGTGTGCTGCTAACCAATCATCTTCTGATAGAAGTACAGCATCTTTTTGAGCTGATACTGTTTTTGATTTTGTAGATTTTCCTGCTCCCATTTTGCCGCAGAAAAAAGTCAAAGTTCCCTTTTGTTTCATGGATACCCCTTTTTAAAAAGTTTTTATATCTGTTTTGAGTTTTCTTCCACCAGATATTTCAAAATGATTATCTTCATAAAATGATAATGTTCTTTCAAACTCTGGCAATGGTGGAGTTGTAACCTCTAATCTTTTCCAGTGTTTTGAACTTGCAAACTCTTTAGCTTTGTCTAAAAGCTTTTTTCCTATTTCTAAAGAACGATATTGCTTTTTTACATAAAGTTCAGGAATAGTTCCATAAGCACCTTCGGCATAGAGTGCATAACTTTCATAAAGTGAGATAAAACCAATGGCTTCACCTCTGTCTTTTGCTATAAATACAAAGTAAAGATCTTTAGAAAATAGCTCTTGTGCTTTTACTTCTGTTGCTTTTTGATCAAAATTAAAAGCTTGTATACCAATGGTATCCATAATCTCATGGAGTAACTCACCCGTTAAAACTGATAAATTATGACAATCATTTTGTGTCGCTTGTACTATGTCGATTTGCACTGTTTTCCCAAGTTAAAAATTTATATAGGAATTATAGTCAAAAATATTTGAAAAAATAATAATTTATAAAAACAAAAAAAATTTATTTTAGTTTATTTTTTACTCTAGCTTTGTAAGCCTAGCTTTTCATCAAGCCCTAGCATAATATTCATATTTTGAATAGCTGCGCCAGATGCTCCTTTACCTAAGTTATCTAGTCTTGATACAATGACTATGTAATCATCATTATCATAAACTGATATCTCAATACGATTTGTATGATTACATGCTGTAGCATCTAAAAAACCTTCATCGAGATAGCTTGCAGTCTCTTTAATAATCTTAACAAATTCTTCGCCGTCATAGTACTCTTGGTATATTTTTATAATATCTTCTTTAGAGGTATTTTGGAGCAATTGATCTTTAATAAGATAAGACATCACTAACATCCCTTGAAAAAAGTTTCCAACACTTGGGGTAAACAGTGGAGCAGTATCAAGCCCTAAAACATGTTTCATCTCTGGTAAGTGTTTATGGTCAAGTTTTAAAGCATAAGGTCTTTGGCTTTGAAAATTCATTTGATTCTCTTGAGCCTCATAAAGGTCTATAAGTGCTTTTCCGCCACCACTATATCCAGTAATAGAGTGACAAATAAGTTTATGATCTTTTGAAATAATCTTATTGTGTATTAATGGAGTCATTGCCATAATAAAGCCAGTAGCATGGCACCCTGGTACACAAACTCTTTTCGCATTTGTTATATTTTCTCTTTGTGTAGCATTTAACTCTGGTATGCCATAGACCCAATCAACATCTGTACGATGAGCGCTACTAGCATCTATAACTTTTGTTGTATTATTTGTTATTAATTTTACGGATTCTTTTGAAGCTGTATCTGGTAAGCATAAAAAAACTAAATCTGCTTGATTGAGCAATTCTTGTTTGACTGATAAGTTCTTTTTGTCCTCCTCTTTGATTTTTAAGAGTTCTAACTCTTCTCTACCATGAAGCATTTCATGTATTTTTAATCCAGTTGTACCAAATTGTCCATCTACAAAAATTTTATATTTCATTTTATTCCTCTTTAAGTTATATGTATTAGTTTGTAAATAAATTATTCTCTAGTTTTAATAGTTTCTCTTTAAGTGCTAGTCCACCGCCATAGCCAGTTAGTGTTCCATCACTTCCTATAATACGATGGCATGGTATTACTAGACTAATGGCATTTGCACCATTTGCATTTGCTACAGCTCGTACAGCCTTTTCATTACCAATCGCTTGAGCCAATTGTGCATAGGTAGATGTTGTGCCATAGGGTACTTTAAGGAGCATAGTCCAAACATCTTTTTGAAAATCACTGCCAACTGTTAAAAGCGGTATATCAAACTCTTTTCTTTGCATATTGAAGTATTCATCGATCTGCTTTCTTGTTTCTTGTAAAATAGGATCATCTTGTTCGACAAACTCAGCGTTTAAGCCTTTTTGTAGTCTATTGTCAACTGATGAACGCATTTTTCTGTATCTAAAGTCAAGGAGGCAAAGTTTATTGTCAAATGAACCTAAAATAAAATGTGCATACTTTGTTTTGTAGTATTGTATGTTGATCTGTTTCATGTAGAGTTCCTAAAATTTTATGTACTAATGAAATATAAGAGATACAAGATCCCTAAAACAACTCCTATACCAAGAAAAAAAACTTCTGTATCATACCGAGTTATTGTGTCTTTTTTTGGATATTTTCCTAAAGTAATGATCCATAAAAAAGCAGATCCAATAGCTAGAAAAAAGCTATAGATAAGAGCCCATTGGAAAATTGAACTAAAGAGTTTGTAAAGAGTGCTTATAATTTCTTCTAGCATATTATTTTTCCATATAAGTTCTTTAAAAATATTACAGCACTATACATTAACTCTTTAATTTTTTTGCAGTATCGTACACAAGTTCGTAGTAGTTATTGTTGTTATATTCAAACTCTTGAATCACCTCAAGTCCTAACTTCTTTGTATGGGCTGCGTAAGATCGTGGGTTTATCTTATTTATAAAAGTTACCAAGATCGGGTAGCGTTTTGCCATCTGCTCACGTGCAAACTCAAATATCTGCTCCAACACTCCACTCCCTCGCACACTTTTGTCTATACACACAGGTCCATACTGGTAAGAGTTGTCGATACTGAGTTTCTGCCCAAGATACTCTAACTCCTCCAAATGCTCGATCATATACGCAAACATAGGCCAAGCAGACCAAAACTGCCACGATGCAGCCATCACATACGCTACAACCTCACCATTTTTTTTGGCAATAAAAAGTCCCTGCTCTTTTTCGATCAGCTCTTGGAGTTGCTCGTGTGTAAAGGGGGTTGTTACAAATCCATCTTTCTTGTCTTCTTCGGCAATGCTGTCCACTTGGTAACGGTAGTGGAGTTTTAAAGTATTTTCTATATCGCTAAGCTCGGCTATTTTTAACTCTAACATCGTTGCTCCTTCATCTTTTGTATCGTTATTTTATCTGTTTTACTGCCTCGATCTTCTAAGTACTTTAGTATCATCTCATAGCGTTCTTTGTCCAAATGTTGCCCAAGTTTCACTTTTGCGCTCATCTCACGAATCTCAAAACAAAACACCTCCGTGGCGTTGATCATCTTCTCATACACTTCATCACTGAGATCTTTATATTTCCCCTCAGGCTGAAGTTTCTCCATCAACAACTGCAATGCTTTTACTTTTGTCCCATACTCCTCGACGATTCTAACCTCTCCCTCGCAAATGATAGATCTAAAAAAATGGGTCGCAGGACATGCAAGTCCCTCATTTGAGCTAAAATATGACTGGATCATAGAAAACGGTTCAACTACGCTAAATGAGGCAATTGAATTACAAAGCATATACTCTTTTTTTCGCCCTTTTTTCGCTCCATGAAAATAGATCAGATTATCTTTATAGACAAAGTTTATAGGGATACTGTAAGGTTTATTGTCTTTTGCAAGTGCGAGGGTACCGTAAGAGATCGTATGTAAAATCTCTTCGATCTGTCTTTGATCTTTAATCGCAAATTCACTTCTTCTCATAAATAGGAAACCTCTCTGTCAATTTTTCAAATTCTTTTTTAATATTTTTTTGTAGTTCAATATTCTCTATATCTGCTAAAATATCTGCAATTTTATCTGCAATAAACGTAAATTCTTTTACTTTAAATCCTCTCATTGTCAGTGCCGCACTTCCTAAACGAATTCCACTTGTTATAAAAGGGCTTCTTGTATCGTTAGGAACACTGTTTTTATTAACAGTAATACCTGCATTATGTAAAGCATTTTCAGCATCTTTTCCACTAATATTTTTATTAATTAAACTTACAAGTAATAGATGATTATCAGTACCTCCGCTTACAATATTAAATCCTCTTTTCATAAGTGTTGTTGCTAAAGTTTTAGCATTTATTTTTACTTGCTTGGCATATTCTTTCCAAGATGGATCTAAATTTTGTTTAAAACCTACTGCTTTTGCGGCAATAACATGTACTAAAGGTCCCCCTTGAATCCCTGGGAATACTGCTGAATTTATTTTTTTTATAAGATCTTCATGATTACTCAAGATGACACCTCCTCTTGGTCCAGCAAGTGTTTTATGAGTTGTAGTAGTGACTATATCTGCATAAGGAAAAGGGCTTTGATGTTCACCTGCAACAATCAAACCAGCGATATGTGATACATCTGCTAGAAGAGTCGCATTCACACTTTTAGCAATATCATGAAATCTTTTAAAATCTATCTCTCTAGAATAGGCAGAAGCACCACAAATAATTAATTTTGGTTTTATAATTTCAGCTATTTCTTGAATTCTTTCATAATTCAAAAATCCATTTTCATCTACACCATATGAAAAACTTTGATAGTTTTTTCCTGAAAAACTGACACTCGCTCCATGTGTAAGATGTCCTCCATGCTTAAGGTCCATTCCTAAAATATTATCTCCAGAATCTAAAAGTGCTAAATATACGGCAGAATTTGCTTGAGAACCGGAATGAGGTTGTACATTTGCATAACTACATCCAAAAAGTTCACATACCCTTTGAATCGCTAATTTTTCAATACTATCAGCATACTCACAGCCAGCATAATATCTTTTCTTTGGATAACCTTCTGCATATTTATTTGTAAAAATACTTCCTGTTGCTTCCATAACAGCAGAACTGGTAAAGTTTTCCGATGCAATCATCTCTAAATAATTTGTTTCTCTTTTTAATTCATTTTCAATAATTGAAAACACCTTATAATCTGCTATTTTTAAACTCTCATTTTTTATATAACTCATTTTTATTTCCTTTTAAAATTATTGTTTTTTATTTATAGTATCTTCCCACACATTTCATAATATCTATTCTAATAACAGCTGTACCATTTATCATATTTAGTGGTAATTTTTTATTTTTTAAATGAGGTGTAAATTTTTCCACTATTTTTAAAAGTGCTATTTTCTTTTCATCGAAATTCTCAACGATGGTTGCATATCCTTGTAAAATTATGCTATTAAACTCGCTATTTACATCACAAGGATTTTCCACTCCATCATATAATAAAGATATCATTTCATCTATCTCAAAACATACATTTGGATTTAATTTTATATTATCTATTTTTTCTCCTTTTGGTAGTCCATGTAAATATATTTTTTGGTTATGGTATACAAAATGCATAGGTACAACATAAGGATAACCGTCCTCTCCAAAACTTCCAATACGACCAACTTCAGCCCGTATAAATAATTTTTCGACCTCTTCATGTGTAAGCAAATGTGTTTTTGTTCTATGTCTCATATATATTTTCCTTTATAATATTTAGAGCTGTTTGAAATCTTTCAAACCCTTTTCTTATCTCTTCTTTGCTGATATTCAGTGGTGGTAAAAAGCGAACTATGTCAGATCCTGAACGAAGTACTAAAAGCCCATTTTGTTCGCTTATAGTTAAAAGTTGATTGAGTATATGTTTATTAGACAGTTTTAAGCCAAGCATTAAACCTAAACCGACATATGATGAAAATATATCTTGATTTGCTCTAAAACAATTTACAAGTTCATTTTGAAATATATGTATAGTTTTCTTAAGTGCTTGAGTTCGATAAATCTCATCTAACTTCTCAAGTACTCTGCATGCGACGTATGTACATAAAGGATTTCCACCAAATGTTGATCCATGATCTCCAAGTGTAAAGATATTTTTTTCATTACTCATCATCACACCTATAGGTAAGCCACCGCCTAGACCTTTTGCTAAAGTAATGACATCTGGTTCTATTTCATAATAATTTGAAGCTAGAAATTCACCTATTCTATACACACCTGTTTGGATCTCATCCACAACCAATAAGATCTCTTTTTGTTTTAGATAATACGCAAGTTTTTGGATCTCATGTTTCTCCCATGCGTTGATTCCACCTTCACCTTGAACTAACTCCAACATCACCGCAACTGTTTCTGTAGTTATTTTATTATAAATATCTTTGATATCATTAGCATAAATAAATTCTTCACTAAGAGGCTCAAAACCTTTATGCTTTTCAAGCTGCCCTGTAGCTTTTAAGGCTGTTAAAGTTCTACCGTGAAAAGAATTTTTCAAAGTGATGATTTTATGATTTTTTATTTGATGCATATAAGCATACTTTCTTACGAGTTTTATAGCTGCTTCATTTGCTTCAGCTCCACTGTTACAAAAAAAACATTGCATTGATTCAAAACCACTTAAATTTGCTATTTTTTCTGCACACTCTTGTTGAGCTTGAATAAGATACAGATTTGATAAATGTATAAGCTTTTGTGCTTGTATATTGATGGCATTAAGTATATCTTCATCAGCATGTCCTAAACAATTAACCCCAATCCCTGAAGTAAAGTCTATATATTCTTTTTGTTCACTATCATATAAATACGCCCCTTCACCATATAAGAACTCTTTTTGATTGCTGTATACTGAAAATAAATATGAACTCATTTTTTCAAAAACCTCTCTTATGTGTGATAGACTTTAAATTGTTCATCATTTTCTTTAAAATGAAAACGTTTTTGCAAAGATTCTAGAAATGGTTTTCCAAGAAGTTGCGAACTTACAGCTTTTTTTGTCAATCTTTCATCGAAATTAGGATGAAGCATTAATTTATTTAGCACACTGATACTTAATTCGTTTTCAACTCTCTTAATAAGATTCATACTATCATTTTGGGCGATTGAGCCTTCTTGTAAAACTTTTGCATACCAGCCAGTGTAACCACTTTGAAAAATAAATTTTGTCATCTCTTTAACTCCAGTATTTGCACTTAACTTCCAGCATGGCTGTCGTGGCTGTGTTATCTGTACTAAAGTATCACCGATCTGGTAAATATCACCTATAAAAACATCCTCTTCACAAATGTTTGAAAGTATAAGGTTCTCTCCAAAATAAGCTACTGTATCTATAGAAAAATCTGTTTTACACGCTTGATTTATTTTGTAAAATGTATCTTGTGAAAATAAGAAGAGTGCTTTATTTTCTCCTCCATGATGCGCTAGATCGGCTTGTTTATCAGTTAAAAAACCTGTCTTTGTTAAATATGCTTTTGCTACTGGTGATTTTTTGATTCCAGAAATCAACTCTTTTCTTTTTGTATCTTTCAAAGCAGTTTTTGTGATATTACCAACTTTTATATATAGTACATTGATTTGCGTATGCATATAAACTCCTTTTTTTGTGCTATAGTAACACCATTTTGTATCTATAACAAGAGCCAAAATATTCAAAAACTATGAGGACAGTTTGATGTACCTGATCGATCAAAGCCTAAAAACACCCCTGCATCTACAGCTCTATGAAGCACTTAAAGATGATATAGTAGAGAACATGAAAGTGGGCGAGAAACTTCCCTCTATAAGAAAAGTGGCAAGTAGTTATGGTTTGAGTAAAAACACAGTAGAGAGTGCGTTGCGACAGCTTTATGTAGAGGGTTTTATAGAGAGTTACCCTAAAAGTGGCTATTTTGTGAGCGATACAAACTTTAAAGAGTTCAAGCCTACAAAAAAAGAACTCTCTACACAAAAGACACAAAAGCAGCTCTATAAATATGACTTTTTTCCTGCCAGACTTCCTAAAGACTCTTTTCCGCTCAAACTTTGGAAAAGGATCTATACAAAAGCAATAGATCACACTTTAGACTTTGGAGCATATCCCAAAGGGCAGGGGGAAGATCTTTTGCGAGAGCAGATAGCTTCGTATCTTAATAACTCTCGTGGGGCAAACTGCACGATGGATCAGATCATCATCACAAGTGGTTTTGGGGAGTCGATGCAGTTAGTAGCTAAAATGCTCAAACAAAGATACGATACATTTGCGATCGAAGATCCGGGGTATCATATTGCTACAAAAGCTTTTGAGGGCTATGGCTATGCTGTAGAGAAGATAGGGATAGATATAAATGGCTTAAACTTAACAGAGTTAGAGAAAAGTAGAGCAAAAATAGTTTATATCACCCCTTCACATCAGTACCCAAAAGGTGTGAGTATGCCTATAGCAAATAGGCTCAGGCTTTTGGAGTGGGCAAAAGAGCTTGAGGGGTATATTTTAGAAGATGACTATGATGGGGAACTTACCTACTATAATCGTCCGATCCCTTCACTTCAGGGTTTAGATAACTACGATCGGGTGATCTACTTTGGAACATTCGCCAAGTATCTCTCTCCCGCTTTGCGCGTGAGTTATATAGTGCTTCCAAAACAGCTTTTAGATCTATATACAAAGCACTTTGATAGGCACTTTTGTAAAGTCTCACTTGATACGCAGATCACACTTGCACACTTTATGAAAGAGGGGTATTTTGAAAAACATATCCGCAAGATCCGAACCCTCAACAAAAAGAAGCACGAACTTTTAAAAAAAATGCTAGAAGAGAGACTAAGCGATACAATGAAGATCGAAGCCCAAGGTGCAGGACTGGCGATTCTAATAAATCCGACTGTAAATTTTGACTGGGAGAAGTTTAAAAGCTTGGCAGAGCAAAAGAGCATAAAACTCTACTTTGCCAAAGGTGTCTCAGGAGGCAGTTGGGATGCCCTGAGACTTGGCTTTGGTGGGTTTAGTGAAAAAGAGCTAAAAGAAGCTGTCGAAGTTTTGAGTGAGATATGGCATAGATCGATTATTTAAAATTTATCCTCTTGATTTGGCTCATTGTTTGAAGCCTTGCTCAACATATCTAAAGCATGTTTTCTCGAACCGTTTTTAGCTCTTTGTTCTAAATACTCCTCAGCTTTTAGTGAAGCTATCTTTTCAGCTAGTGCATTGACTATAAATTGGTTTATTGAAACATCACCTTTAAGGGTTTCAATATCATTTTTATAATAATCAGGAATTCTTAGTGCATAATTCATTGTAATTCTCCTACGATTTTTAAAAACTCTTTTGGTGTAATGACCTTTATGCCAAACTTCTCATCTACACCTGCAAAGTCTTTGGCATTGTAAGTAACGATGTAGTTACAACTTGCATTAAAAGCAGTTTCTAAGACTATATCATCTTTTATATCTTTTAAAAAAGGTCTCCATAAAAAGTTGATCTTTTGATGATGTGAGATCAAACATATATCATCTATAAAAGATGTTATATCTTCAGAACTAAACTGAGGATAAAACTTTCTATTTTTTCTCTTATATGTCGTATCTAAAGCACTAAATAATGATAAAATAAAACAAAAATATTTGGAAGTGTTTAATGGAACTAGTTTATCTGTGGGTTGAAGATTATAAAAATATCAAAAAGCAGGGGTTTAATTTTTCTCCTAGATTTAAGTGTGACTACAATCATGAAACTAATGAACTTACGATCGATGAAAATAAAGAGTATGTCAGCATCTTTCCTGAGAATATCAATGTTACTGCTATTGTTGGAGAGAATGGGAGTGGGAAGAGTAGCATACTGGAACTATTTTTACTAATTAATGGAAATTCTTTGCTTGACTTAAAAAGTTGTATATTAATTTATAAAAAAGAAAATACTTTTTTTGTGTATAAGCATAATATAGAAATTATATCTAACAATAAAACGAAATATAAACTAATTGACTATTCTATGAATTCAGTATTCTATGATTGTCAACTTGCTTATATAAACTATAAAAATATATCTAATAAAAAAAATGCTTTACTACTGAAAAATATTGTAAATAAACAAAGTTTATTTAATACGAATAGTAATGAGTATTTTATTTCAAAGCATATACATGTTTATAATAATTATAGAAATATTTTATCAGTATTAAATAACAAGTACTTATTTGATACATTTCAAATTAAATTAAACTTTAAAAATAGCAATATATTAAGAGATACTACAGACGTAGCATTTAATCAACTTTATAGTTCAATTATTCAAAAATTTTATCCAAATGGTAAAAATAAGTTGCAAAATATTTATAATAAAAAGTTACTTTCTAAATTTGAACAGCAGTTGGCGTACAATAGTTTTGTATCCTATACACAGTTTTATATTGAATATAATGAGCAACTTAATATTGATGAAATTAATGATTTTTTCGAGAATTTTTTGACTAGGTTAGCGAATAATTTAAATCTAAATAATGCTTTGCAAATTATTTTTGACGAATTAACTGAATTTAATAAGTTACTGCAAAAATATAAATTTCAACTAGAAGAATTTTCTTTGTCTTTCGAAAAAATACTAAATAGTTTGTTTTTTTTAAAAGATAATAAAAATAGATTTGTTTTACAGGACAATTATTACGTTTATACTGTAAACTTAAATGATGATGTAGAGATAAACAATATAATACTCAATACGCAGTATCTATCGGCTTTTATATCTTTAGATGAATATATTTTTCACTTTATAGATTATGATTTTATTAATAGCAAGACTTTTGTGACTTATTATGAACTTTCAGATGGTGAAAGAGAAATATTAAATACAAGTATTGACTTAATTCATCATCTCAGTTCTAACAAAAATAATGATTTAGTAATTATCGCAGATGAAATAGATGTATTTCTTCATCCTAATTGGAATAAAGAAATACTCTCAATATGCATAAAAATATTTAATAAATTTATAGAAATTAATTCAAATAAAAAAATAAATTTTTTAACAACAACTCATTCCCCTTTTATTCTTTCAGACCTACCGAAAGAAAATGTAATTTTCTTAAAAAATGGCAAACAAGTTTATCCAGGTATAGAAACTTTTGGAGCAAATATTCACACTCTGCTTTCCCATGGCTTTTTTATGAAAGATGGACTCATGGGTGAATTTGCAAAAGAGAAGATAGACCAAGTAATAACTTATCTCAATCGAAAAGCACTTTCTGACGATGAGATAAAGTATTGTGAGAATATTATTTCTATAATAGGAGAACCTATACTAAAACGACAGCTTCAAAAGATGTTGGATAGTAAAAGGTTAACTGAAATGGCACATATAAAACAAGAGATAAGAAGGCTTGAAGATAGAATGACTTTAATATGGAAAAATACTCAATGATTTCTATTAAACGAACTAATTTAGAACAATTGGCAACCATCCATTATGGAGCTATCAAAAACTATATTGAGCAATCTAATCCAAAGAAAATAACTGAGCTTGATAATGCAATCAAAAGTTGTTTTGGAGCAAATTGGGATTTTAAAAAATTGATTTTGGCAAAACCTTATCAATTGGAAGAACTCTCTAGAGTATATAAGTGGAAATGTAAAATAGATTTAAAATATTTTGAGACATTATATACATATTTAAATTCCTACAAAGATATAAAATTTTTCACATTAGATGTAAGACAAGAAAAGATACAATATACAGCTTATGAGTTAATAGAGTCATTAGATATTTCAGTTTGCCCATATTGTAATCGTAATACAATTTATAATATTCAAAATAAGAAAAAACGAACCTCCGAACTTGATCATTTTTATCCAAAAAGCATATATCCATGTTTTGCTGTTTCATTTTATAATTTAGTTCCATCCTGTAAAGTTTGTAATAAAATCAAGCTAGACAATGCTACAAAACCTTATATAAATCCCTATGACCAACGCTTTGATTTTCACAAAAATATGAAGTTAAGTTATAAGCCCATTAACATATCTTTTCTTTATGAAACGTCTGGGTTTAACTTAGAGTTTAATTTCTCTCAATCAATATCGAGTAATGAAAAAAATCGTATTGAAAATAACCTCAATGATTTTGAGTTAAAAAATTTATATCAAAACCACAAAGATATTATCTTAGAACTGATCCAAAAAGCAGAGATCTACAACGAAAGTTACATAGATGAACTGTTTCAAAACTACGAGGGAACACTCTTTAAAAACCGTGAGGATCTACTTCGTCTGATCACCTGTGGCTACATAACAGACGAAGAGATCCACAAACGCCCACTCTCAAAACTCATAAAAGACATCAGCGAAGAGTTAGACCTATTGTAAAGAGAATATTTTAAGTATCTTGGTACTTTACTCTCTTATGAAAAAAGTACCATCCCATCCATAGAAAAGAACTCATTGCTATAGCTGTAAAGATAGCAGGTTTTGGGTCATTTATAGAACTGATAGATCCTGCATAGGTTGCTATGAGTACATAAGGGATCGAGCTTATCATCCATGCCGATAAGAACTTTAAAAATGGCATTTTACTTATACCAGAGAGTACAGCTGTAGTTTCTGGAACGATAGGCATAGCACGAGAGAGTAAGATCATCACAAAGCCATGTTTTTTAAAGATCTTCATGGACTCTTCTTGTTTGAGTTTATTTGGGATCATGAGATTTAAGAGTTTTTCTCCGAAGTAGTGGCTTATGATATAGCCAATAACTCCAGCTAAACTCACCCCAAGAAGTGCAAAAAGAGCACCATAAAAATGCCCCAAAAAGTAACCTGCAAGTATTGTTACAGTAAGTGTTGGCACTGCGATAAAAAGATCTGCAAACAAGATCAGAGTTATGATGCTTCCTATGAAGATTATCGAGAGATCTTGACTCTGATCTAAGTAGGTTGTGATCTCTTCTACAGAGAGTAGCCCACTAAATTTTATAAGTAAAAATGTAAGACCAAAGACAGAAGCTATGATCAAAAAAGCTTTGAGTAAATCTTTCATAAAAATACTTCCTAATATCTTTTCATTATTCTTTTTGCTAGAGAGGGGAAAACTCTTAGGAGTATTCTTAAAAATTTTACTTTCCCCAGATCGTGATCTAAGATATTATGATCCATGCCATAGATGATCTTTTTTGCTACAAGTTGAGGAGACATTTTATTGTTGCCTCTGCCTTGTGTCATTTTTGTGTCTACAAGCTGTAAAAATACTTGTTGTACACTGATATTTGTTTTTTCTAACTGATAACGAAGTGCTTGGGTAAAGATATTTAAGCCGCCTTTTGTGGCACAGTAGATCGCAGACGTTGTTTTGGGAGCTAAAGCCAAACCTGAGTTGACATTTAAGATGATCGCCTTGTGTTCATGAAGCAAAAGTGGTAAAAGTAAGTAGGACAAACTACATATACTTGTTAGGTTTGTAGTGATCTCATTGTGTATGTTTTCATAACAAAAACTTGGGTCTAAAAAAGTTTCAGGGTATTGAACTCCTGCATTGTTTATAAGTATATCAATAGAGCTAAAATCTTTTAAAAGTTTTTGTGCTACAGCTTTTATATCTTCAAGCCTTGAAAGATCAGCCTTATAGATAAAGACCTCTTTATACTCATCTGCAAAACTTTTGAGCTTTTCACTTTCTCTTGCGATCGCGATAAGAGTGTTGTTTTTGTAGAGGAGTTTGCTGAGTTCATAGCCGACACCAGATGTAGTTCCAGTGATCACAATAGTTTTGTTTTTCATACGTGTTCCTAATAAAAATATAGAAACAATTGTATGGGCTTTAGAGATCTATTGCATTAAAGTAGTTTAATTTTTTAGATCTTTTTTGAGGTTTGAAAGAGCGACAGGTGTGATCCCAAGATAAGAAGCCAATATATTTTGTTTGATTCTTCCTACAAGATGGGGGTAGGTTTGTAAAAATGACTCATATCGCATTTTTGCATCATACAATAAAAACTCCCTCTCTCTTTTTTCTTTGCTTATAAATGCTTGTTCAAGAATAGTGATGAGCATTTTATACCAGTTTAGCTCCTCTTGAAACAACTCTTTCCACTCATAATAATCGATCACAATGATGCTAGAGTCTTCCAAAGCTTCTATAGATATATGAGATTCTTGTTGTTGTAAAATAGCACTGTATGCGACTAAAAAGTTGTTTTCACTCAAAAAACTTTTTGTAAATTCGTGTCCCTTTAAAGAGAGATAAGTAAACCGAAATAAGCCTTTGACTACAAAAGCTATCTCACTGCTTTTTTCACCCTCTCTTAAAAAATAGGAGCCTTTTTTGATCTCTTTAATAGTGCAGATCTTTTGTAATTTTTCTAGCTCCTCTTGAGGTATAGGAGAGATCTTTTTAAGCTGATTTAAAAACTGTTCTATTATCATCTGTGTCTCTTTTTGCTTTACAATAAGAGACAGTATAGCAAAGATTTTAGCTCTCTATTTGTGAAAAAACACCATCTTGGGAACATAGTTATGTAAGACTCCCCTTAATCCGTATAGGTTAAATCGGAACAATCTTTAGTTTGATTGTACTTTTCTAAGTATTCAATTGGACTTAATTTTCCTAAAACTGCATGAGGTCTGTGATGATTGTAAT
>Ga0193960_1000014_pt1 | contig 79788 bp, 80 predicted proteins | sample FB_3_MG_FD_140338 | JGI IMG/M metagenome (GOLD analysis project Ga0193960, IMG submission 140338) | Microbial mat bacterial communities from the Broadkill River, Lewes, Delaware, United States - FB_3_MG | ecosystem: Environmental > Aquatic > Freshwater > River > Microbial mats | place: USA... | reverse complement strand
TTGATATCTGCTTGAAGCGCTTTACGAGACTGTGCATTCTGACCATCTTGTGCAGCTTGTGTAGCTTTCACTTTAATAGTATCAAGAATTTTAAGTTGCTCATCCATCGCTTTATCTGCAATTTTTGCAATCGCAATACCATCATTTGCATTGTTAATCGCTTGTCCTAAAGCAGAAGCTTGTGAACGAAGTGAATCTGCAATCGCCATACCTGATGCATCATCTGCAGCAGAGTTGATACGAAGACCTGAACTTAATTTATCTAATGAAGAACTGATATTTCTATTGTTCATAATAGAGTTTGCATGTGCGTTCATTGCCGCAACGTTTGTATTAATTCTAAAGCTCATAATAAATCCTTTTAGTCAAGAGTGTACTCACTCTTTATTGAGTTAGTTTTGTATCTTTGGCTTCCTTGCCTCGATACAAACTAAATCGTCACCCCTAGAAATAACTTTAATAAATATACAATTTTTTTTTGATACACTTTTGCTCTAAAAAGTACTATACTACTATATATAGATATTTCAAGGTAGGGAAAACTCATTGAACTTAATAATTGTCGAATCACCAGCTAAAGCAAGAACTATCAAAAACTTTTTGGGCAAAGAGTATGAAGTGATTGCTTCAAAAGGTCATATCCGTGATCTTCCAAAGTCTCGTTTTGGGATCACTGTAGATGAAGAGCAACATATACTTACACCCACATATAGTGTAGCAAAAGAGAATGCTCCAACAGTAAAAGAGATTAAAGATCTTGCCAAAAAAAGTGATACTATTTATATCGCAACCGATGAGGACCGCGAAGGGGAAGCAATAGGATGGCATATAGCACATGCTATTAAAAAAGACCCAGAAGAACTTCCACGTATTGTTTTTCATGAGATCACTAAAACTGCCATAGAACATGCACTTGAATCTGCACGTAAAATAGATATGGATATGGTAAATGCACAACAAGCACGTCGTTTACTTGATAGGGTGGTAGGGTATAAACTTTCACCTCTTTTAAGCTCAAAAATTCAAAAAGGGCTTTCAGCTGGACGTGTACAGTCTTCTACACTCAAAATCGTGGTTGACCGTGAGCGTGAGATCAAAGCTTTCGTTCCCCAAGAGTACTGGAGCATTGACACCCTCTTTAAAAAAGATATTGAAGCAACTCTTACTGTACATAAAGAAGACAAGCTCTCCAAACTCTCCATAGAAAACAAAACACAGGCAGAATCGATAGCACAAAGTGTACAGACAGATAATTTTTCTATTGCAAAGATCGAAACAAAACAGAGAAAGAGTGCAACACCTCCACCTTTTATGACCTCAACTCTACAACAAACAGCATCTAGCAAACTTGGGTTTACGCCGAAAAAAACAATGATGATCGCACAGGCACTCTATGAAGGGGTCAAAACTCCTGATGGAACAAGTGGGGTAATCACTTATATGAGAACCGACTCACTCAACCTTGCAAAAGAAGCAGTAGATGCGGCACGTGAGCTTATAGAAAAAAAATATGGAGAAAAGTACCTTCCAAAATCTCCTAAAGTATATACTAAAAAAGCAAAAGGAGCACAAGAAGCACACGAAGCGATTCGCCCTACTATGCTTCACTTTACTCCAGAACTTGCACAAAAATTTTTAAAAGCAGATGAGATTAAACTGTATCGTCTTATCTACGAGCGCTTTTTAGCATGTCAGATGAATGATGCACTTTTTGAACAACAAAGCATTATTTTTGAGGGTCAAGAAAACGAATACCGTGCAAGTGGAAGAAAACTTCTCTTTGATGGTTTTTATGTACTCACTGGAACAGAGGACAAAGATAAGCTTCTTCCAAGCCTTAAAGAGGGGGAGAAAGTAGAGTTGCAATCTATTAAACCCCAACAACATTTTACAGAACCCCCTTCTCGCTACTCTGAAGCTTCACTTATTAAAAAGCTAGAAGCAGAGGGGATCGGGCGTCCATCTACCTATGCACCAACAGTTGCCACCCTGAGTAACCGTACCTATGTAACGATAGAGAAAAAGCAGATCATCCCTACAGAGATGGCTTTTACAGTTACCGATATACTTGAAAAAAACTTCTCAAACATTGTAGATGTAAGCTTTACTGCAAATATGGAGGAGCAACTCGATGAGATTGCAGAGGGGCATACAGACTGGCAAAAGCTGTTAAGTGACTTTTACTTCTCTTTTATGGAAAAAATAGAGGAAGGAAAACAAAATATTGTCTCTTTAAAACTTGCAAAACCTCTTGGACGTGCTTGTCCAAAGTGTGGTGAAGAGTTGCTTCTTCGCTCAGGAAGGTATGGAAACTTCGTCGCTTGTAGCGGTTTTCCAAAATGTAAATATACTGAGCAGATAGATGATGAGGGGAAAACAGTTGAAATAAAAGAGGAGCTTAGTGACGAAAAATGTGAGAAATGTGGAAAAGATATGATTGTCAAAAACGGTCGTAATGGTAAATTTCTTGCATGTAGCGGCTACCCTGAGTGCAAAAACACAAAAAGTTTAGAAACAGAAACAAAAACCTCTGAAGTACCATGCCCAGACTGTGGAGGCAAACTTATATGGAAACAATCACGTCGTGGAGCTTTTTGGGGCTGTGAAAACTACCCTAAATGTAAATTTATCTCTAAATTTGAACCAACTACTCTTAAATGCAACCAAGATGGATGTGATGGCGTGTTAGCAGAGCGTACTTATAGAAACAAAGAGGTTTATGAGTGTGTAAAATGTAAAACACGTACACCAAGAGAAGAGTAGTATGAAAGTAGGTATTCTCTCTGATACCCATACAAAGGTCAAAAAAGCACGCAAAGTGCTTGATCTTCTTATAAACAATGGTGCAGAGTTTCTTATTCACGCCGGTGATATAGTAGAAGTAGAGATCTTAGAGATGCTTCAAAAATCAGGCTTACCCTATGTAGCTGTTTATGGAAATAATGATGCACACCTTGCACAGTATCACAAAGAGTACAAGCTTGTTCAAGAACCCCACTATTTTAAATTGGCAAATACTACTTTTAAACTTATGCACCTTCCATATTATATGACTCCCGATACAGATGTTGTTCTTTTTGGACACACACACCTTTTTGAAGTGGAGTTTACCAACAATACACTTTTTCTTAATCCAGGAGAGAGTTGTGCACGGAATAAACCTATAAGCGAATGTGCGATGCTTGAGATAGATCCAAAAAACTTTGAGCTTACATACTACTTTAAAGAAAAAGACTCTAAAGAGTTTGCCCACAAGATATTCTCATTTGAGAGGAAGTAAAAGATGAATAACAAAATATTTTTATGCTCTATTTGTAATATAAATAGTGGTACATGTAAAGAGGACTGTAAATTTTGTTCCCAAAGTGTACGCTATAAAGCAGATATTGAGCGTTACAAACAAAAGCCTTTAGAGCAGATCTTACAAGAAGCAAAAACCGCTAGAGACAATGGAGCACTCGGCTTTTGTCTTGTAACTGCAGATAAAGGCTTAAATGAGAAAACACTTGACTTTGTTTGCAATACTGCAAGAGCAGTTTCACAAGAGGTACCTGAACTTCGCCTTATTGGATGCAATGGAACTGCTTCCATAGATCAACTCCTCACTCTCAAAGAAGCAGGGATCAAAGCATATAATCATAACCTCGAGACATCTCGTGAGTTTTACCCTCAGATCTGTACAACACATGGGTGGAATGAGCGTTATGAGACTTGCCAAAATGTTAATGAAGCTGGGCTTGTACTTATTAGTGGAGGGATCTTTGGTTTAGGAGAGTCCCAAGAGGATCGTATCTCCATGCTCCAAGCACTAGAGAGTCTTAAACCTGCTTCCGTTCCAATCAACTTTTATCATCATAATGAAGCCTTAGAACTTAAGCCAAACTCTTTAAAGACAGATGAAGCACTTGAGCTTATTGCCTTAACGCGTAAAATGATCCCTGATGCACAAAGAATTATGGTAGCAGGTGGACGTGAACTGATGTTTGCACAGCGCCAAAAAGAGATCTTTGAGTATGGTGCAAACTCTATAGTAATAGGCAACTATCTCACCACAAATGGTCGCGCTATGAGTCAAGATCTCACTATGCTGGCTGATCTCAAGTTAGAAATCGCTACAAAAGTAAAATAGTATGGATCAAAGTGTAGTTTTAATAGTATCAATCTCTTTGATAATTATCTTTTCCCCATTTTTTGCAAAACTGTTAAAACTGCCTACCACACCTATTGAGATCATTTTAGGCTCTCTGTTTGGTTACTTAGGGCTTTTACATGCAGAACACCTTTTTGAACTTGTTGCTGAACTTGGCTTTTTATATCTTATGTTTATTGCAGGAACAGAGATAAATCTTAAACAGGTACTTAAAACACCACGTGATGTGATGCAACGAGTACTACTTTATACCGCTATGCTGTACAGTTTTTCTATCTCTTTTTCACTCTACTTTGAGCTTGGCAAGATCTTCATGGTGCTTCTACCACTTATCTCTGTAGGGCTTGTCGCTTCTCTCTCCAAAGAGTATGGAAAGACCCCTTGGCTTACACTTTCGATGACAGCAGGGGGGATTGGTGAAGTGGTCAGTATCGGACTTCTCACACTTACCTCAGCTGCACTTCAATCAGGCTTTAGTGTAACACTTATCAAAACAATCTCAGCACTCGTATTTTTCTTACTCTTTATGTTTTTGCTCTTTAGAGCAATGCAGCTCTTTTTTTGGTGGTTTCCTCAAGCTTCTATCGCTCTTATGCCACATAATGATAACAAAGAACAAGATATTCGCCTCTCAATGGGGATCTTCTTTTTATTGGTAGGGGCGATGATCTATTTAGATCTTGAACTCGCTTTTGGTGCTTTTTTAGCAGGGATCTTTATCCCCTCGTTTTTTGAACATAAGCATGAACTTCCAGAAAAACTTGCATCTTTTGGTTTTGGATTTTTGATCCCGATATTTTTTATCTATATAGGAAGCTCTTTTAATCTTGAAGCACTCTTTATGCAAGGACTTATTTTCAAAGCTTTAGTGATTGCACTTGCTATGATTTTAATGCGCGTTATTGCCTCTTTAGTCTTTGTAAAACAACTTGGATGGATAGATGCTATACTGATGGGCTTGAGCCACTCAATGCCTCTTACTCTTCTTATCGCAATGGCTACACTTGCCTACCATGCTAAAAGTATTGACCAGTTACACTACTACGCTTTCATTTTAGCGGCTCTTTTTCAAGTTATTAGTGTTATGATTGTGATAAAATTGATCAACAACTTTAAATCCAAAAGAGTTGAGATAGAAACAAATTAAATGGAGAGTATAGTATGTCACGTTCTGTCTTATTACAATTAGCTCGTGACTCTATAGAAGAGGTACTAGAAGCAAAACGTAAGATCAATAAGCAAGAACTTCTAAAGAAGTACCCTCTTTTAGCGCAAGAGATAGCTACAGAGATTAAGATCTACACCAATGATACACTCAGAGGAAGCTATAAAACAAAGAGCCCTCAAAAAAGTTTATTAGAAGATATTATTTTCAATGCAAAAAAAGCAGCTTTTGAAGATACTGCATTTACACCTATGAGTACCTCTGAGTATCTTACCTCTGAGATAGAACTTATCCTTGATGCTCCTGAGGGGAAAATATCACATAAAGATCCCTCCCTTTTATCTACAAACAATTTTAAAATCGAAGACCTTTTAGAGGAATAATATGTACTTTGTAATCAAACGGCAAGAAAATACACCCTTAAATACTTTTATAGCTTTTAAGGTTCCAAAATATATCGCATCAAAGAAAAACGATACTATTATTTTTGAGTTTACTCACAATGATAAAACTGTTCGCAAGTGGGTAAAAAAAGATGAGATCATCTTACTTACAGAAAATAAAGAGTACTTCTCTCAGATCTACAAACAGCTTGAAGCTACACAAGAAGCACAAAAACTACTTGTAGAAGAAGCGCAAAACAATCTCAATCAAACTTTACAAAACTTTGAAGAAACTATGCAAGATGAGCTTGATAAATGCTCCAAACTCCAAAGTGAGAGTGATATACTTCAAAACCTCTAAGTGCTTATTTTTTCAGGAAAACTAACAAAAAACTTCTCAAGCTTTGGTTTCACCACTACTTGACAATACCCTTGCATCGGATTATTTTGGTAGTAGTTTTGATGATAAGCTTCAGCAAAATAGACTTCAGGTAGCTCACTCACCTCTGTTACTATAGGGTCTTTATACGCCTGTTGTGCTTTTTGAATACTTTTTTGAATTATTTCATATTGCTGCTGATCTTCAAAATATATAACAGAACGATATTGTGTTCCTTTATCAGCTCCTTGTGCATTAAGTGTCGTAGGATCATGAATTACAAAAAATATCTCTAAAAGTTCCTCTCTACTAATACTATCAGCATCAAAACTTATATCTACGATCTCTGCATGTCCTGTAGCTCCACTACAAACATTCTCATAGCTTGGATTTTTTCTTGCTCCACCTGCATAGCCACTCTTTGCACTCAGTACTCCTTTGACTCTACTATAGACTGCTTCTATACACCAAAAGCATCCGCCACCTAAAACAAGACGTTCTTTTTTCATAGGACACCCCTTTTTTTAACAAAATTATCACCTCTTTTTCTTGCAAAAAAGCTATTTTTACTATTTAATCAAAAAATTTAAATAATTTTTTTCTCTTTTTTTATTATAAGCATACATAATTATTTGATAATTTTTTTCTTTTTTATGAATTTTCTTTCATTTTTTTCATCACCTATTCTCCGAATACTACTCTACTTATCACTTTTATGTGATAGTTAAAACATCCATTAATATAAATATCACTTATTTTAGGAGATCTCTATTCTGTTATTTTTTATTACCAAAAAAATGTGATTTTATTTTCATTTAATATAAGGAGTTGTAATATTTTCGAAGTCTGAAAATCGTATAAGAAGATTTTTAAACGAAATAAAAACAATTTCTTGAAGGGGAAAAAATGAATATGAATCGTCGTGATGCTATGAAAATTGGTGCAGCAAGTGTAGTTGCAGCAGCAGCTGCTTCTACATTGACAGGATGTAATGGAGGAGAGGCGAAACCTCAAGGTGGTAGTTGTTCAACAAACTCTTGCAAAAGCAACGTTGGAAAAGTTTTAGGCAAACATCAAGTAGTTGTAATCGGTGGAGGCTTTGGTGGTCTTACTGTAGCAAGTGAATTAAAAAAACACAATAAAGATATCGATGTTGTAGTTATCGAAAAAAATGATACGTTCATGTCTTGTCCAGTATCAAATACATACCTTGGAAAGCTAGAGGGTATGACTCTTGGTAAATTCATTTTTGATTATGCAAAACCTGTAGAAAAATATGGATATGGGATGCTTCATGCTGAAGTAATCGATATCGATCGTAAGAAAAAACATGTACATACTTCTCACGGTATTGTTGCATATGATTACCTTGTACTCTCTCCTGGTATCGCATATGACTATGAGAACCAATTTCCAACTTGGGATAAAAACAAAATCTCTCACATCAAACGTATAGCACCGGGTGCACTTATTCCAGGAAGTGAGCATATCGCTTTAGAGAGAATGCTTTACGATATGGAAGATGGAAACGTAATTATCACTGTTCCATCAGGTAAATTCCGTTGTCCACCTGCACCATTTGAAAGAGCATCAATGGTTGCTGCTTATATGAAAAAAGAGGGTATTGAAGGAAAAGTGATCATGCTTAACCCTTCAAACAAAATTGCTAAAGGAGCTGCATTTAAAGAGGCGTGGAGTGAACTCTACCCAGATCTTGTAGAACATATCGATTTCGCAACGATTAAAGATGTAGACCCAGCAACAAAAACAGTAACTTATGAGCATAAAGTTCCAACAGGTAAGAAAGATCCAGATACAGGAGATCCGATCCTAAAAGCTGAAACTAAAACGATGAAATACTCTGTTTTAAACCTCATTCCAAACAATAAAGCAAACCCTGTTGTGATGATGGCAGATCTTGAAGTAACATCTGACAACTTCCATAAAGTTTTAATGAATGGTTGTTCATTCCAAACTAAAACTGATGCAGATGTATATGCAGTCGGTGATGTTGTAGGTCACGCTATTCCACCAAGTGGACAAACTGCAAACTGGGCAGGAAAACAGTGTGCGGCTGAACTTGCATATAGAATTGCAGGCAAAAAATTCACACTTCCAGTAGAAAAAGATACTGTAAGAGCAGGAAATGTATGTTACTCAATGGTTGGAGATAATCCTGAAGAGGGTATCATGGTTACTCACGACTTCTCATGGACTGGTGCAGTGATCAAAGGGAAAGGAAATGTACCTAAAGATCCAAGAACAGGTAAGTTCCGTTCAGGGGGTACTGCAAAACTTCTTCATGATTGGTATCGTGGAATCACAAGCGATCTTTTTAGCTAAAGAGTACACTTATAAAAAGGGGCTTCCCCTTTTTATTTTGAAGAACAAACAATAATAAAAAAGGAAATATGTGGATAGAAGAAACTTTTTGAAAGTTGCTAGTGCAACGGGTGCACTTATCGCTGTATCTCCATCGACAATTGGTGGAAGACTCTATGCAAATGATGGTACCTTATATACTGCGTATGAAAAAGTACAGCTAGTTGATGCAGGTGGGAACGCTATAAAGGCTAGTGCTCTAAAAAAAGAAACAAACTATGTTTTCAACTACCCTTACACGTCAACTCCTTCTCTTTTACTCGATCTTGAAGATGTTACATCAAAAGATATAACACTCAAGTCAGAAGATGGTCAGGAATACTTATGGAAAGGTGGTGTTGGTGCTAATAAAACAATCGTTGCGTATAGTGCTATCTGTTCGCATCAGCTTGCACACCCTACTCCAAATGACAGCTTTTTCCAGTATGTCCAAAAAGATAAAAAAACTATGGCATATGACAAAAGCGGTGTAATTGTATGTTCTTCTCACCTCTCTGCATTTGAAGCGAAAGAGGGTGCAAGACGTCTTGCGGGACCTGCTGCACAACCTTTAGCTTCTATAGTTCTTGAGATAGCAGAAGATGATACAATTTGGGCTGTTGGTGTACTAGGTCCAGATAAATTCCATGAATATTTTAAAGCATTTAAACCTGAGTTTAAAATGTTTTATGGAGGAAGACGTAAAGCTAAAAAGCTTGTCAAGATCAGCGCACCCACTGTAACACTCAATGAATATACAAAAGAAATCATTCAATACTAAAGAGGTCTTATGAAACTACTTAAACTAACAGCTCTCTCATTTGTTCTTGCTTCATCTTTAGCTGCAAGTCCAAAGAATGCAATGGCAGATGATATGCGTTCGATGCTCCATGCTATGAATGATATTCAAACTGCTGGATTCTACAGTAATAAAGAGGGGATGCAAGAGGGTGTTAAAAAGTTAAAAGAGGGTCTACACTCACTTTTAGCTACTGATGCTAAAGCGTATCTCCCCGATGATAAAGCGTATGCAAACAAGTTTGCAAAAAAAAGAGCTAGTATGATCACACTCTATGCTGATGACCTTCTAAACTCTCTTAAACAAAATGATTTAGAAGAGGCTTTAGAGAATTATGCTTTTATATTAAAGCAATGTACATCGTGCCATATTCGCTTACGATCTTATTGATTACTCTTCTCTTCTAACTTGATTCCTCTCATTTATGAGGAATCAAATTCTATGCTACAATTTGTATTCAAAAGGATACAAATTGATTCATAAAATTAAAAAATATACTACAACCAACAGCTTAGTTATTCTTGCACTCTTTTTAGGACTATTTTTTGGTATCTCTTTTCCAGAGTTAGCTATTAGTCAAAAGCTCATAGGTACAGCTTTTCTCTCTTTTTTACAGATGCTTGTAGTTCCCCTTGTCTTTGCTAGTGTTTCACTTGCTATTATTGGGTTGGGTAACTTAGAACACCTTCGTTCTATAGGTTTACGAACGCTTTTTCTTTATATCTTCACAACAACCGTATCTGTCACCTTTGCTATCATCTCTATAAATGTGATCGCTATTGGAGAAGCGACTGATGCAAGTGGCTTAGAGTTTACACAAGCACAAACACTTACCCCTTTCTCTTTTGAAAATATGGTTCTTAACTTTATTCCAAAAAATATTTTTGCTGCACTTACAAATGGATCTATGATGCAAATTATTGTTTTTGCTATGCTTTTTGGTGTAGCAGCACTCTATCTACAACCAAAAGAGAGAGCTCATCTTCAAGATCTATTTAGCGCTATCTCCAATGTAATGCTAAAAATGGCAGAATGGGTCATTTTGCTTACTCCAATAGGTGTTTTTAGCCTTATCTCCTATGTAGTAGCCTCGCAAGGTATTGATGTCATTTTAGGTCTTTGGGAATATCTCTTATTAGTTGTAGGTGTACTTCTTTTTCATGCGCTTATTCTTTTGCCTTTGATCTACTATCTACTCACTAGAAACAATCCCTATCGATACCTTTCAGATGTAAGAGAGTCTCCGATCATGGCATTTTCTACTGCTAGTTCTGCAGGGACACTTCCTGTATCTATGCGTGTTGCTCAAGAGATGGGAGATATAGATAAAAAAACAGCTTCCTTTGTCCTTCCACTGGGAGCTACAATCTCTATGGATGGTACTGCAGCGTATCTAAGTATTGCAGTTTTGTACATCGCTACTCTTGCAGGGGTAGATCTGAGTTTTGCACAGCAGATGCTTTTGGGGCTCACTGTTATTGCTCTTAGTGTAGGTGTTGCCGCTCTACCAAGTGCTTCTCTTGTTATGCTTGTCATTATTTTAAATCAGGTGAATCTTCCTGTAGAGTATATTGCTCTTATTGTGGTTCTTGATCGTATACTTGATATGAGTCGTACCGCTGTAAATGTCACCTCTGATCTTTTCGTTGCAAAAATAGTAGATACCTTTGAAAAAAAATAGCTTTTTAGATTTTAAACATTATAAATACCATTATGCACTTGTATTTGCTATGTTTTTATGGGGTGGTGGTTGGAGTGCACTCAAACTCTTAACACCTTATGTTTCAATGGAAGTTCTTGTATTTTGGAGATTCTTTATAATGTCTCTGTCTTTTATACCTATCTTGTTTTATCTTAAACAAGCTCTCAAACTCAACATACAAAGTATTCAATTTATCATAGGAAGTACACTTTTAAATATCTCTTTTATGATCTTCTCTTATTATGGTGTCAGTTATGGTTTAGCAGGTTCTGCAAGTGTTATCATTACAACTTTAAGCCCACTCTTTACGTTTATCCTTGCTGCTTATATAGGGAAAAAAACTATCCCTCAAAAACAGCTTCTTGGTCTTTTTATCGGTTTTGTAGGGGGAGCAGTGATGTTACATATTAGTAGTTTTGAGTTGTTTTTAGAAAGTGGACACCTTTTTTTTCTTTTATGTGCACTTGTTTGGGCAGGAGTTACTCTTCTAGCGCAATATTCACACGCCCATTTGCATCCAATACACTACTCATTTTATATATCACTTACAGCCACTATTCTCTCTTTTTTCTATGCGCTCAATAGCGATCTTAGTAGTGTCTTTTCACAAGGAATAGAGTTTTGGATAGCTCTTTTGTATCTTGCTATTTTTGGTCAAAGTATTGCAACAACAATCTTTTTTGTGGCTTCTGGTAAATTGGGAAGTTCTCAAACCAGCTCTTTTATGTTTCTTGTTCCCGTTTTTGCACTTTTTATAGCTGCTCTTGTACTTGATGAATCACTTCAGGTACATATTTTATTAGGGGGAGGATTAAGTCTTATCGCTTTGTATCTTATCAATACAAAGTCTGATAAAAACTCTTAATTCTTCTCCTCTTTTTGTTTTCTACGTAGACGCATACGAAGTTTTGCAAGCTCGCGCATATCATCGATTGTATCACTCTCATCTACAATCTCCATTCCAAGAATTGTTTCAACACAATCTTCAAGAGTTAAGATCCCCTCTGTTTGATCATAACTATCCATAACTAAGAACATGTGGTCTTTTTTTGATATAAAAAGGTCAAGAGCTTTTGCTACTGGTACTTTTTCGTTGATATGAAAGATCTCTTTTTTAATAGAAGCAAGGGTTACAGTATCATCTCTAAGTGCTTGTTCAAAGATTTTTTTTGTTAATACTAGACCTGTTACATCTTCGATACTCTCTTTATAAACAGGTATACGCGAAAATTTAAAAATAGCTTCTTGAGTAGAGATAACTTCACTGATCTTCATATCTTCACTCAGAGCAAAAACAACACTTCTTGGTGTCAAAATCTCTGCAACTTTAATAGAGTCAAGTTTTAAAATATTTTCGATAATGTCAGACTCTTTTTCATCAATCACCCCATCATCTTCACTAAGCAACATACTCTCTAAAAGTTCCTCTTTACTTAGTGCATTACTCTCCTCTTTTCCTTTGGAGATTTTGTTTGTAATAAAGAGTGTTGTCAAAATAATAGGGTATGTCGCCCAAATAAAAAAACGGATTGTATATGCACTCATAGGAGCAAGTTCTTTCCAATACACTGCACCAATAGTTTTTGGGATAATCTCTGAAAGAAATAAGATAGCAAAAGTCATCACTATTGAGATAATCACCACTGCATCATTTCCAAAAAGAATAGATGCTTGTGCACCAACTGCTGCTGCACCTAAAGTGTGTGCAATCGTATTTAAAATTAAAATCGAAGCGATCGATTTGTGTATATTCTCTTTTTGAAGTCTTAATAAACTTCCTGCTCTATTGTTCTCTTTTTCTAATACACCTATATAAGACATATTTGTTGAAAGAAGAACTGCTTCTAAAATAGAGCATAAAAAAGATATGCCAACTGCAAGAAAAAAATAGAATATCAATAGTTCCATAGTTTTTATAAAATCCTTTATAATAAAATCAGTGTGGCTAGACCTAGAAAACTAAAAAAGCCTATCACATCTGTTACTGTTGTTAGTATCACTGTACTCCCTATTGCTGGGTCTATGTGAAGCCTCTTGAGTAAAAGGGGAACAGTAGCACCAAAAAAACCTGCCATGAGCAAATTTATTATCATAGAGAGTGCAATCACCACTCCTAACATCTCTATACCAAACCACAAATAAGCGATAATCCCCATAAGAAGAGCAAAGAAAAAGCCATTGCCCAAAGCAATAAACAACTCTTTTTTCACAATACGAACTGCTGCATATTTTGAGAGTTCTCCCAGCGCTAACTGTCTCACAACAACTGTAAGACTTTGTGTTCCTGCATTACCGCCCATGGATGCAACTATTGGCATTAAAATAGCCAAAGCAACCATGCTATCAATCGTTTCAGAAAATACCCCAATCACCAAAGAAGCTGCTATTGCTGTAAAAAGATTTACAATTAGCCATGAAGCTCTTTTTTTTGCTGCTTTTATAACGGCTTCATCATCTTCAACATCATCATCCAAACCTGCTAAGTGGTACATCTGCTCAGTAGCATGTTCATTTATCAGATCATAAACATCATCAGAGGTGATACGACCAAGCAAAATACCTTGCGTATTGACAACAGGCATCGTTGCAAGATTGTACTCTTCAAAATAGTGTACTACCTCTTTAATATCTTCTCTATCTTTAGCACTCTTTGGCTCAAAACTATGTTTGCTTGCCTCTATATTTTCTAGAAGTGATCTCTTAAAATCAAAAACCAACAACTGATCAAGTGCTACAGTATAACGTAGTTTTTTCTCTTTGCCTACGATAAACAAACTTTGAACATTTTCAAGTTCATTTGCATTACGTAGTTTTGCAAAACGTTGTATCACATCTTCGACTATCTCCTCTTTGTATGCAGTAAATAGTTCTAACTGCATGTAAGCACCAGCTTCATCTTCATCATATTTTGAAAGTTTTTCAATCTCTTCTTGATCTTCTTTGCCAAGCAGATCAAAAACTTTAGAGGCCAACTCTGCATCAACCTCTTTAAGCTCATCCATAAAATCAACTTGGTCATCACTCTCAAGTTCTGTAACAGCAATAGAAAGCTCTTCAACACTTAAAATGGAAGCTATTTGATCAAAATATCTATCTGGAAGCTCGAGTGCTACATCTCCTAACAGCTCTTTTGGAACTAAGCAGATCTCATTAGCGAACTCTTCATCGGTAAGTTCTTTTAAAATTTTAGCAAGCTCTGAAGGGTGTATGTCACTTGCTTCGTGTGAAGATAAATAGTGTTTTATACTGTCCATTGCTTTTCTTGTATATCCATAACATAATTATACATCAAGATTAACACTTCTGTGTAACAATATTTTTTAATACACCTCAAAAATATAACCATCCTCATATTCTTTTGTACTGTAACGATAGGTTCCATCAAGTTCTATAACCACTCTGTAATAGCCTCTATGGTTCCCTATTCGTACTTTTTTAAAGACACTGTTTTCCTCTTGAATTGTTTGACTTTTTAACGAAGCATCTCTTTTTAAATCTATCACTATTTTATGAGGATTTACAAGTAAAAAATCTCTTATTTTTTGATCTTTTGTTTCAAGCTTAAACTTACGACCTGCTACATAGAACTTAGCAAACTCGATTGCACCCATAGATCTATACGATTCCTCTTTGGGAGTTTCTGGCTTTGTTTCTATATAACTCTGTGAAATAAAAAGGGGAAGATGCCAGTCTATAGCATGATTGAGTTCAATACTTTTATTCTCTATTGAACCATCTAAGTTTTTAAAACTTACTGTTATTTTTTGAAGTACTCTAGCTTGAGGAGGAAGTTGTAGAGTTGCTCTATTAAGTGGTTCAATCTCTTTATTGAAGTCTGCTGTAAATAATATATCTTGTTCTGATTCGACAGGGAAAAAAGGGTTGTCTCTTCCAAAGAGAATTGTTACCAAGAGGAGTAAAACAAAAGCCCTCATCAATCTAGATCCTTACAAAATATTTCAAACATTATATCAGGTTATTTGGCAGATAACTCTTTGAGCTCAAAATATTCTTTTTGTAAGGAAGCGTTTTCCGCTTTAAGGCGAGAGATCTCATCATGTAAAAAGTTTTCATAATCATCAAGGCCTAGTAAGATCTCTAAGGAGTTTGTTCCATATAAAAGGATCCCTATGTAAACACCTAAACCAAGGACAATAAATGTAAGGAGAGCAAACTTCCACAAAGCCAAGCCAAGATAACGTTCTGTTATACTCTGGCTTGTATCTATCTCCTCATAGAGTTCCTCTTGTTCCACAAAAGCCCCTATTTAAAAAGAACTTTTCCTAAATACTCACCGTAAGCGATCTCATTTTCGATCTCTAAGAGACGGTTATATTTCGCAGTTCTTTCACCACGTGCAGTAGATCCTGTTTTGATCTCTCCACAATTTAGTGCAACTGCAAAATCTGCAATAAAAGCATCTTCACTCTCTCCAGAACGGTGAGACATTACACATTTGTAGCCATTTCTTTGTGCAAGACGTACTGTAAGCATTGTCTCAGAAACTGATCCTATCTGGTTTGGTTTAATAAGAATTGAGTTTGCGATCCCTTTATTGATCCCTTCATTGAGGATATTTGCATTTGTCACAAAAAGATCATCTCCAACAAGTTGTACTTTGTCTGCTAATTTTTCAGTAAGAACTTTCCAGCCATCCCAATCATCTTCACTTAAACCATCTTCAATTGATACAATCGGGTATTTTGCGCAAAGATCTTCGTAGTATGCTACAAGTTCTGCAGAGCTTACTGTTCTATCTTCAGACTCTAGTCTATAACCGCCCTCTACCACTAGTTCAGAAGCAGCCACATCTAAAGCGATTGCCATCTGTTCACCTGCTTTATATCCTGCTTTTTCAATAGCTTCCATAATTACTTGAATAGGTTCTTCGTTTGAAGAGAGGTCTGGTGCAAAACCACCCTCATCTCCAAGTGCAGTATTATGTTTTTTAGCTTTTAAAATTGCTTTGAGGTTATGATACACCTCTGCACTTGCTTGGAGTGAAGAGGCAAAATCATCAAAACCTATAGGCATAATCATATACTCTTGAAAATCAACCGAGTTGTCTGCATGGCTTCCACCATTGATAATATTTAACATAGGGGTAGGCATAACCATAGCGTTTGCTCCACCTAAATAGCGATAAAGTGGCATTCCAAGACTCTTTGCTGCTGCACGCGCAACTGCCATAGACACACCAAGAACTGCATTTGCTCCAAGTGTAGAGTAGTTTTCTGTTCCATCAAGCTCTTTCATTGTTGCATCAATAATTGCTTGGTTAAATGGAGATAAACCAATAAGTGCATCAGCAATTTGTGAGTTTACATTCTCAACAGCTTGCAATACACCTTTGCCCATATATCTCTCACCACCATCACGCAATTCAAGTGCTTCACGCTTTCCTGTACTTGCACCGCTTGGAACGATTGCACTCTCAACAGTTCCATCACTTAACTCTACAGTTGCTTTTACCGTAGGGTTTCCACGGCTATCCATCACTTCAATTGCACTTACATTATCAATAAACATCTCTTTACCTTTATATTAAAATATTCTCAAAGAGGCTAATCTTCGTTTTCAGCCTCTTGTATCTCTGAAGTATCCATTGTCATAAGATTACTCATACCCATAGCTACTTTGATTTTTTCTTCGATCTCGTGTGCTAATTCAGGTTCCTCTTTGAATTTCGCTTTAACGTTTTCACGCCCTTGACCCAATTTTGTATCTTCATAAGAGAACCATGCACCACTTTTATCAATGATATCAAGCTTCACTCCATAATCAACAAGCTCACCCTCTTTTGAGATTCCTTCTCCAAACATTATATCAAACTCTGCTTGACGAAACGGTGGTGCAACCTTGTTTTTAATGATTTTTGCTTTTACTCGGTTTCCTATTTGGTTATCACCTTGTTTGAGTGACGCAATACGACGAACATCTATACGAACTGAGGCATAAAACTTTAGAGCATTTCCCCCTGTTGTAGTTTCAGGGGATCCATATCCCATCATCCCTATCTTCATACGAATCTGATTAATAAAGATCACCGTACAGTTCATTTTATGTAAAACACCTGTAAGTTTACGTAATGCTTTTGACATTAAACGTGCTTGAACACCTACATTTTGATCTGACATCTCACCTTCGATCTCAGACTTTGGTGTTAATGCCGCAACAGAGTCAACTACTATAAGATTTACAGCTCCACTTCGTGCAACAGTTTCAACAATATCAAGTGCTTGTTCTCCATAATCAGGTTGTGATACAAGAAGGTTATCAACATCCACACCAAGATTTTTTGCATAAGTTACATCAAGAGCATGTTCCGCATCTATAAAAGCACAAACACCACCTTGTTTTTGACACTCTGCAGTCACTTGAAGTGCTAAAGTTGTTTTACCTGAACTCTCAGGTCCATATACCTCAATAATTCTTCCTTGTGGTACACCGCCAATACCAAGAGCTAAATCAAGACCTAGTGAGCCTGTACTAATTGACTCAATGGGCATAATCTCTTTGTCACCCAGTCTCATTAAAGCACCTTTACCAAATGCTTTATCTATCTGTTTGATCGCTAAGTCTAATGATTTTTGTTTGTTTGCGTCCATCTTTGGCTCACTTATGTTGAAATTTAGACTTATTCTATGATATTTTTATATTTATCATCAATAATATTTCAAATTGTCATATTTTTACCCCGAAATATTCGCAGATAAAATTGAGTGAAATTTTATCCTTATTTGGTTAAAATCTACTTTAGAACTTTTTAGAGGCTTGAGACTTGAAGAAAACACTTATTGCACACTCCCCTGATGCTGATGATATTTTTATGTACTACGCTATAAAATTTGGCTGGGTAAGTATGGGAAATACCCATTTTGATAATGTAGCCAAAGATATACAAACACTTAATGAAGAAGCCTTGGAAGGTCTTTATGATATTGTCGCTATTAGCTTTGCTCTTTATCCCCATATAAAAGAGGAGTATGCCCCACTACGCACCGCAGTAAGTTTTGGTGAGGGTTATGGTCCAAAAGTGATTAAGCAAAAAGGCAAAGTTCTCAAAAGAAACTTCAAAGTAGCTCTGAGTGGTAAACATACTACAAATGCTATGCTTTTTCGTATAGCCTACCCAGATGCACGTATAAGCTATATGAACTTTTTAGAGATCGAACAGGCTGTACTTGATGGAGTTGTCGATGCAGGTGTATTGATCCATGAATCGATACTTACCTTTGCAGATGATCTAGAAGTCGAACGTGAAATGTGGGATATTTGGCAAGATCTAGCAGGAGAGGATCTGCCTCTTCCACTTGGTGGAATGGCAATTCGCCGCTCTTTGCCACTCTCAAAAGCTATCAAATATGAAGAGACACTTACAAAAGCGGTGCAAGTCGCAAGAGATCATAAACAGAGGCTTTCACAAATGTTATTAGAGCGTGATCTAGTACGCATCGATGCAGATACACTTGATACCTATTTAGAACTTTATGCAAATGATGCGTCTATATCTCTAAGTCAACTTCAATACAAAGCGATCAATAAACTCTTTGAGATTGGCTACAAACATGGCTTTTATGATACACTTGTAAAAGTTGAAGATTATCTTATACCTACAGAGTATCAAGAACTCCGTTATTCATAAAGGTTCAAATATGGAAGCAAAGCTTGTAGCACTTGGTGTAGAAACATTTAAAATAGCTCTTTTGCTAGCTCTTCCTGCTCTTCTAACGGGGATGCTTTTAGGACTTGCAGTAAGTATCTTTCAGGCAACTACACAGATCAATGAGATGACACTGAGTTTTATTCCAAAAATTATTGGTGTAGTGATCGTTATTATTTTAACAATGCCATGGATGCTTAACTCTATGATCGATTTTTCTACCAACACACTTAACCTTATCCCTTCATTTATTGAATAGATGAATACTAAACTTATAGACTTTTCTCAATACTCTTCTATAAAAATTGGTCCGCGTATAGAGGTTTCGATCTTAGAGGAGTGTAGTGATTATGACCCCTCCTATTACCTTTTAGGAGCAGCCAATAATACACTTATTGGAAAAAATCCACCCCCTTTAATGGTACTTAGTAAAAAATACAGTTATATCTCGATACAAGAGGACAAACTCATAATCGGAGGAGCTACTCCATCGGGTAAGATCGCATCTTTTTGCAAAAAACACGATATAGCAAACTTTGAGTTTCTTACCCATCTTCCAGGAACATTGGGTGGACTTTTAAAGATGAATGCTGGTTTAAAAGAGTATGAGATCTTTGAAAACCTCTTAGAGATAAAAACATGTGAGGGTGTTTTACAAAAAGAGCAGCTCTCTTATGGATACCGCTTTACAAATATTGCTTCTCCTGTTTTAGAAGCAACTTTTTCATTAGATCGAGGATTTGACTTTTCTCAAATCTCCCTTTTTGAACAAATGCGTTCAAACCAACCAAAACTGCCAAGTGCAGGAAGCTGTTTTAAAAATCCTGAGGGAGATTATGCAGGAAGACTTATAGAAGCAGTAGGGCTTAAAGGCAAACGTCAAGGCGCTATGGAGTTTAGTTCTTTACATGCCAACTTTCTTGTAAACCATGGTGGGGGAAGTTTTGAAGATGCACTCTCTCTTATACAAGAAGCACAAAAAAGAGTTTATGAAAAGTTTGCAATCAAACTAGAGTGTGAAGTTATCATACTAGACTCTTAGAAGACTCTAAAATCGTAACATCACCCCAGCATAAACACCTGAAAAATCAAGGTCTAAAACAATATCTTTTGTTTCATCTGTTTCATATACCTGTTTTCTATAACCTATCTCTATTGCAGGCTGAATAACAGGAGAGATATCGAAGGTATAATCTATCTTTGCACGTACATCATAAACTACATTACTATCGTATTCAAGATATTTTAAATCAGCTTCTAAACCGATATTTGTAGTAGGGATCTCTACTCTTGAACGAGCATAAGCAAAAGGGAGAGTTAAAGACTCCGTAGTGTAATATTTTTGCATCAGTGGAGAGTTTGGATCTACTCTGTACTCAAGATCAATAAACTTAAAAGCAACTCCTACATCAAAAGTGATCCAAAAAGTGTTGTCAAGTAGGTTATAGTAAGGTATTAACTCAATTTGTGTCATATCTATTTGTGTGTTTGCTTGATTATTAAGTGGCAATCCAAAAAGTGTTCCATTTGCTTTTCCGTTGCTTGTCATATCTAAATACTCAACTCTAAAGTTAGAGACTACTGGAATAAAATGTTTTAGCATAACCCAAGCGTATACATTTGCCTTTCTTTGACTATCGAGTGTATCAAAACCATCAAAGCCATTATTGACATTGACACCCTCTATTGTACCTGTCGATTCAGCATTCCAAGCACCAAGCCCCGCTTCTACCCGTAACATATCAGCTTGTATAGGGAGTATAAAAGTAGAGATAAACAGCAGTATTGTAACGATTTTTTTCATAAACTCTCCAAATAAAGATATTTTAAAATTTATAGAGTATTGTAGCTTACAAGTGTGAGAAAAAGATTAAAAAAAAGATACTAGAAGATAATTTCTAGTATCTTTGACAAGAAGGAGAAGAAAAAGCGCAACTTTGGGGGAGTTGCACCTATATGGTATTAGATTATTTTGTTGCAGCCTCAATAGCAGCATCGTAGTTTGGCTCTTCAGTAATTTCTGGAACGATCTCTTTGTATGTTACAACACCGTCTGCATCAATTACAAAAATAGCACGACAAGTTACACCAGCTAAAACAGAACCACCTAAAAGTACTCCGTAAGCATTAGCAAAATCTTTGTTTCTAAAGTCAGAAGCAACAGTTAATTTGTCGATCCCTTCAGCTGAACAGAAACGTCCTGCAGCAAATGGAAGGTCCATAGAAACAACAGTAGTTTTAACACCCTCTAAAGAAGCAGCTTTTGCGTTGAAGTTACGAGTTTCAGTTGCACATACACCAGTATCTAAAGAAGGAACAACGATTACAAGTTGTTTTGTACCTTGAGCACCACCAACTACTACATCACCTAAACCATCTGAATTAACAACAGTTACTTCTGGAGCTTTATCTCCAACATTTACTTGATTTCCAACTAGTTCTACGTCTGTACCTTTAAATTTTGTAGTTGCCATTATGACCCCTTGTTTATGTTTATTTTTTGTTTGTAGGAGAAGTATATTTTAAATCGGATAATTTTACTCTTAATTAGAAAAAGTGTGTTTACGTGTAAGTGTATTTTAAGTTTATAACTCACTTCTTGGTTTAATATCAAGCTCTTCTAAAGAGTGAAAGATCTTATGCTTATACATCTCTATAGCAACCCTGCCTATCATTGCTGCATTATCAGAACAGTAACACAACTCACTCAAGATCAATTTTGCACCATAATGTTCTAAAAGTTTTTCTATCTGTGTACGAAGGTAGAGATTAGCACTTGCACCCCCTACTATTGCAAAAGTTTTAGGAGGGTGTTGTTTAAAATATTTTTTCAACTTTTGGATCAAATGTGCCACTGCAATATGTTCAAAAGAAGCGGCTATATCTTTGTAGTCCTCTTTTTGTGCTTTTTCTACTGCCAAGCGTACCGCATTTTTAAGACCAGAGTAGGAAAATGCTATCTCTTTAGACTGAGAGAGTGGGATAGTAAAGTTGTACCTTTTTCGATCTCCATCTTTTGCCAAGTCTTGGATCAAAGGACCTCCAGGATAACCAAGCCCCATCATCTTAGCCACCTTGTCAAAACTCTCTCCAAAACTATCATCCATACTTTTAGCAACTGTATGGATCTTCGTTAATGATTGCACTTCCATCACCTGTGTATGTCCCCCTGAAACCAAAAGAACACTCAAAGGAAAACTTTCCTCTTTTTCAATAAAAAGCGAATAGATATGCCCCAACAAGTGATTTACCCCAATAAGAGGTACTTTCAATGCAAGGGCTAATGCCTTTGCCATAGTTACACCCTCTACAAGTGTAACCGCCAAACCGGGAGATGATGTAACAGCAACTGCTTTGATCTCTTCAAAATAAGGTTTACACTCCTCTAAGATCTTTGGAAGTGCTTGTGCATGTAAACGTGCGGCTAGTTCAGGAACGACTCCCCCATAAACGCTGTGTTCAAGCTCTTGAGAGATCTTTTTATGAAACACAAGTTTTTTACTTTCAATCTCTGTCAGAGCCAAAGCACTGTCATCACAACTACTCTCTATTGATAGTATTAACTCCATCTCTATCCTCTCTTATGAGCCAAGCAGCTACGGATCTCATGATCAAGAGCAAACACATCGGCTACACTTTTTGGCACGTCTTGAAATTTTTCATACGCTCCGATAATTGTTTTTGCAATATCCATAAAACCAATCTCTTTTGCAATAAACTTCTCAATCGCTATCTCATTTGCAGCATTTATAACCACACCTCGTTCAGGTTTGTCTAATAACTCTTTTTTAAGTTCCCATATAGGGTAGCGATCTGTTGTGATCTCTCGAAACTCTAGCGAACCTATCTCTAAAAGATTCACATGTGAAAGGATCGGCTCATCTACTTGCTGTTTGAGTGCATAAGCAATAGGCAGTTGCATATTTGCATTGGCAAAGTGTGCAGTTGTAGAACCATCGTTAAAGTCTATAAGTGCATGTATCAGTGATTTTGTTTCTATGATTGCATCATACTCACCCTTGCCAAACAGCCAGCGTGCTTCTAAAAGTTCAAAAAGTTTATTGACCATTGTCGCAGAATCGATAGTGATTTTTTGCCCCATAGACCAATTAGGGTGTTTTTGCGTATCAGCTAGTGTCGCCTTTTGTAGCTCTTGGAGATCCCAGTTGCGAAAAGCACCTCCACTTGCGGTGATAGTCATCTTCGCTACTTTTTTCTCCTGCATCAGATACCATAAACCAAAATGCTCACTATCTATAGGTTGTAGTTTTGTACTATCGATAAAAGCTCCACAGGCTACCAAAGACTCTTTATTAGCCAAGGCAACACGTTTATTACTTTTGAGCGCAGTTAACGTAGGTTCTAAGCCTAAAAAACCTACAAGAGCATTAACTACAAGCTCACTCTCTGAGTCTTGAATACTTCGCAAGATCGCATCTGTTCCCACATACACTTTTGGGTGTTCTACCTTGAAGCGATCTTCATCTTTGGCAATAACAACAACACGTGGATTATGCTCTTTAATCTGCTGATTGAGTAAATCAATATTACGACCACAAACCAAAACATCTATATCTATTGCAAAACGTTTTGCAATAGCAAGGGTATTGACCCCTATGGAACCTGTCGAACCTAAAACAATCAATTTAGACTAAACCCCGCAATAATACAAGGATCACAATCGCTCCAAAAAGATAGCCATCTATTCTATCTAAGATACCGCCATGCCCTGGGAGAATCGAACCACTATCTTTTACTCCTGCCTGACGTTTTAGACTACTCTCAAAAAGATCTCCAAAGATGGAACTCACTGCTACCACAAGAGAGATAATAAACGAGGTCCAAAGATCTACATAAACAAGCCCTATAAACATACCACTAAGTGTTGCGACAACTACGCCACCGACAACACCTTCCATCGTTTTGTTGGGGCTTGTTTCGCAAAAAGGAGTTTTTCCAATACTCTTTCCAACTGCATACGCTCCTACATCTGTCATAGAAACAACAACTAAAAGCCAAAGAAGCGATAAAACTCCATACTCTTGATAGAGTGTTAAAATAAACAACATCCCTGCTGTAGGGTAGATAAAAGGGAAAAAGTCTCTCCACTCCAGATTTTTGTTATAAGCAATCGCCCCAGCATAAAAAACACCTGCTAGAACAAAAAGATCATCACCATAAGGATATATAGCCGCTAAAACCCAGACTAAAACAGCATATACAAAAAGGGAATCGTGTGTATTTTTAAAAAGAACCATTGCCTCTTTAAAAGCAAGGAGATAGACAGCACCAAGAACAAGCCACATTAAAAAAAAGTTATCTATAAAACCTATAAGAAGTACAGCACCCATAAGTATAAGTCCTGTAACTATCCTCTCTTTGTGATTTGTAAAAATATCCATCCTATCCCTTTAGAAAATATAACTGTATTGTAACCTAATTAGACTTTAATATCTAATATGTGCGTGGAGCTGCTAGAAGTGTTTTCTTGCTCCTCCTCTTGCTCCTCTTTAGGCTTTTTCTTTTGTTCTTGAAACTCTTGTTTTGTTTGTTCTTTATCTTCGTCAACCTCTTGGTTCTCTTCTGTAGGGCGTACTTCCGTTACCTCTTGCTCTTTTTCATTTGCTATTGCTTGTGCCATAACATTTTGAAGATCAAAACGGTTATGTTGGTTTCCCTGAAGAGAAGCTACACTTGCTGTTTGCTGATTGACAAAGATTGCGTTTCCGATTGGACCTACAGCCATAATATCCTTCCTTAATTTTATTATATAAAATGAAGGGACTTTTTATTATTTGTCCCGTAAAGGAACAAGTCCCTTTACTCCGCTTGCGCCGCTGTGGCGACTAAAGTCCATTTGTCCCGTAAAGGAACAAGTCCCTTTACTCCGCTTGCGCCGCTGTGGCGACTAAAGTCCATTTGTCCCATAAACGAACAAGTCCCTTTACTCCGCTTGCGCCGCTGTGGCGACTAAAGTCCATTTGTCCCATAAACGAACAAGTCCCTTTACTCCGCTTGCGCCGCTGTGGCGACTAAAGTCACCTCGTATCTATCTCTATTGTATGATACTTATTATACAGAACATTTGCGCCCTCTTGAATATTCACTTCACGCCTTGGAGTATAATCGACCAAAAACCTATCTTTTGCAACTGTAGTAAACTCAACACAAAGACGGGCGGCACTCTCAACAACACTTTGAGGCAAACTTTGTTTATCTGTTGTCACTATCACGTGAGTGGAGGGTCTATCTTTAAGATGAAACCATATATCTTTTGCTTTGGAGCTACGAAGAAGGTCAATATTACCTTTTTCACTTTTACCAAGTTGCACCTTGTAGCCCTCTATCCAAAAAACCTCTATCGATTCATTCGTTTTAAGTTTTTTATTTTGTTGCTGTTTTGGAAAAAGCATATTGATTTTAGAGATCTCTTGGGCTTCTTGTACTATGTTGATGAAACATATGATATGTTCTATTTTCTCTTCTAGTGAAGCTCTTTGGATATGTAAATGTTTCGCTTTTTGTTTTGCTTTTTTGCTACGCGTAAAAAAAGAATCAGCGATCAAAGAAGCACTCGGGTAACTCTTTAAAAGTTCGATCTCAATTATCTCACCAGAGTAATCACTTAAAGAGAGTGAGCTACTATAGGGTTTTATATGATGCAGGTTTGAGAGCACTAAGTTACCCCAATGTTGAAACTTTTGTGCTTCTTGTGCAAGAGTTTCTTCATCTTCAAGTTGATTATAGAGTTTTTGCAATTTTTGTAATTTTTTTTCTAAGATCCCTCTTTTTTGCTTTTTGAGTGAAGATAAACGCTTGTTTTGTTCCTCTTCATAGTTACGCAGTAAAAAACTCTCTATATCTTCAAGAGGATACTCTTTTGCTTGATAAGGTGGAGGAGGAGCTTGCAGAAGTTTTTGCCCTACTCTCACTTCACGAAACGAAGCATAAAGGTCTACATGACGTAGAGCTTCAAGTACTATCTCATCACTGTCAAGCAAGATCACATTGGTATACTTTCCCGTAAATTCAAACTGTATATAACTCACCTCTTGTTTATAAGCAGATGCCAATGCTGTTTCAAAACGGATGATCTTATCTTGATTTACAAGTTCTACAGAGAGGATCTCTGCGCGATTAAAGCGTTTTGCCAACACAACATCAAAAGGGGCATTGTATACTTTAGAACGTTCATAAAAAGGTGCTTTAAAAATCGTAGAGTGGGAGCGTTGCATCTCAAAGTAAAATGTTGCATCACGATCAAAAGCGAGTTTAATAAGTGTATCTGAGACTCTATATATCGCAGATATTTTTTTAAACTGCTGCAAATAATGAGTGATCTGTTTTAGGTGTGATAGTTTCATAAAAAGATTGTAGCACAGATACACTAAGCTTTATTGTTTTGTTATAATTACGAAAAATAAAGGCTCGTGTGTGCGTTTACCAAAAGGTTTTGCAAAAAACTATTTTACTCTTTGTGCTATCACTGCTACGGTAAACCAAGTAACACTAAGTGCTACAAGTGTACGTATAGAGACTTTGCACCTTTATTGCAACAGATCTACAGAGTTTGAAACTGAACAAGAACTAGATGAACTTGAACCCAACTCTTTACTTACACCCATTATAAGCTCTTTTAGACCTTGCCATTGCAATTGTTATTTTCTACGTATTACTAAAAAGATTCTTACCCTCTGCTCTGTTCAAAAACACTTCTTTAACTACTTTAAAATGCTTAACAACTCTATTTCACCTCCATAGATCTACTTCTTTCACTCTAACACAAAACAAAATTTATAGGAAAAAATTTATGAAAAAGACCTTACAACTTTCACTTTTAGTCTCTACCTTGATTGCTAGTGTATCTGCAAATGATGAAGTACTTTTAAAAGAGCTTAGAGTCTCTTCAACATTGGGGATGGGTATAGAGAAAAAAGATACAACAGAGAGTATCACTCTTATTACAAAAGAAGATCTTCAAGAGATGCGTGTTCATACACTTGCACAAGCACTTCGTAGAGTAGGAGCTATCTCTATGACGCAAAATGGAGGAGCAGGACAGCCATCAAGCTTTTATATACGTGGTATGGATGCCAAAAGAACACTTGTTCTCATAGATGGTGTACGCTATAACGACCCTACAGGCGTAGGTGCAGCTGCACAGTTTGAACATATATTGCTCTCCAACGTAGAACAAATAGAGATCATAAAAGGGGCACAATCAGGTGTCTGGGGAGCCGATGCAAGTGGTGCAGTTATTAATATCATAAGTTCTAAAACTAAACAGGGGTTTAGTGCTTTTGCCGATCTAGAATATGGTTCTTTTGATACACAACGTCTCTCTTTACAAGCTGCTTATGGAAGTGAGTTCTTTGACTTTGTCCTTGGTGGAACACTCTATGATACAGAAGGTTTCTCAGCTGCTGAACCAACAAAAGCTGATCCAAACTACTCGAAGCGTTATGATGAGTTATCGTATGAAGAGGATACATATAAAAACAATTCACTTCACTCAACACTCGGTATTAACATCACACAAAATGACCGTATAGAACTCTCTGTAAAAAGTATTGAGAGTGATATAGATTTTGACTCAGGTGCAGGGGTTGATGCAGATCTCCCAAATACTGAGCTTAACAATCATTTTTATACAATCTCTTATGCACATAAAACAGACCTGCATCATCTGAAGTTTTACTACAATCTCTCTACTTTTGATAGAGAGACTGCTCTTCCTTCTTATTTAGGAGTAGGCACAGATATCTATAAATATAAAGGCTCTGTAGAGGAGTTTGGCGTTGAAGATACATTTGATTATATTGAAAATGGTTCACTCCGCATAGGGATCTCACACCAAAGCTTTGAACATGAAGAGCTTACAACAGACACAGATAAAGACTATAGTGCAAACTCTGTTTTTCTGAGCAATCACAACACTTTCAAACTTTTTGGTGAACAAAGTACAATTATCAATGAATCTATCCGTTATGATAACTATGATGCTTTTGAGAATGCACTTACAGGAAAATTGGGCTTAAAACAGTTTTTCTTAGATGATATCTATGTAGCACTTAATATTGCCAATGGTTTCAATGCGCCTACTTTAGGAGAGCTTTATGGACAATGGGGTTCTAACCCAGATCTAGATCCAGAAAAATCACTCACCTACGATATTACACTTGGAAACGATATACTTTGGGCAAGCTATTTTCATAATGAGATCACAGATATGATCGAATACGATATGAACACATGGAGTTATGTGCAAAGTTCAGGCACCTCAAAGTTTAAGGGTTTTGAACTTGGGTATAGTGACCTTTTCTTTAACTCTTTGGGGATTACACTTCTTTATAACTATGTTGATCCAAAAGATGCTGCTAAACAGACTCTCGCACGAAGAGCAAAAGAGCAGTTTGATGCGCGCCTTATCTATTATGTGAATGACTCTGTTGATCTTGGAATTAATGCCCAATATGTGGGAGAACGTTATGATGCTTTAAATAAACAAGGAGCACAAACAGGTCGCTACACTGTAGCAAATGCTGTTATCAATTATAGAGCAGATCAAAAGCTAACACTCTATGCTAAAGTAGATAATATAACAGATAAATACTATCAAACTGTAGATGGCTATGCAACAGCCCAGCGAAGCTTTTTTATAGGTTTGAATGCAAAATATTAAAAGAGTTTTTATGAGATCTTTATTGCTTCTTTTATTTATTATTAGTGCCCTTGGGGGAAGTGAGCGTATCGTCTCGCTCAGTCCCTCTATCACAGAGATCCTCTATGCACTCGGAGAGGGGGAAGCTATTGTTGCAACAAGCAGTTACTCTTTGCATCCAAAGGAGGCACAAGAGATCCCTCGTATTGGAGGGATCTCTTCACCAAATATTGAGAAAGTTCTCTCTTTTAATCCATCTTTGGTCTTAGGACAAGAGTTTCATACACAAACACTTCAACAGTTACAAAGCCTCAATATCACAAGTTTGTCTCTTTGCTTACAACGCGTTCGTTCTATTCAAAACTCTATAAAACTTTTAGGCAAAAAGCTTCATAAAACACAAAGAGCCAAAGAGCTTATAGATGCGATTGAAGATGCAATAAACAAGGCACATACAAGTACTAAAGTGCAAAAAGTTATGCTTGTTTATGGACTTCATGAAGATCTTAGCAAGGGGATCTATATAGCAGGACACGAGATATTTTTTGAAGATATTATAGAGATATGTGGTCATACAAATGCTTATACAAGTACACTCACAAACCAACCTGTTTTAAGTTATGAAAACGTTATAGCCCTAAACCCTGATCAGATTATTATTCTTCACTCACCCGCTTCAAACCCAAATGTCAACAAGCAAAAGGCTCTTCAAAGCTGGTATGCACTCCCAACTAACGCAAGTAAAAACAAGAAAATAACTGTTTTAGAAGAGAGTTATCTGCATATCCCCTCCCATAGAATTGCCCAAAGTATCGATAAGCTTTGTAAGGTTATGAACCACTAAAGATATTTTTTAGTTTATAGTACCTTTTCAGCAAAAAAATGGTATGTTTTCAATTATGAAAAGAAGAAGTTTTTTAACTCTCATGGCAAGTGCACCGCTCTTTGCCAAAGAGAGTATACAGAGTGATGATATCTATCTTGATGCACAAGAGTATACAACTTTGCGTACACTCAACCAAAGGCTCAAACGTTTACGATCCTTTGTTGGCTATGCAAACTTTAATATTATCTCCTACGAGAATGCCCTTTTTTATGCTCGTAACTACCCACGTATCGGAGCTTTTAGTGATCAAGAGATCGCTCTTGTTGAGAGACTTTTTTTTGAAGATCCTAAACAGTATGGTTTTTACGGACAACGTACATGCAATACTATTGAAAACACTATTGAGGAACAAGAGCTTATAAAGGTTCCATATACAGGGCACTATATCTTTAAAGGGGAAGCACAAAAGAAGTTTGAGAGACTCTCTAAAGATGTGGGAGAAACACTTGTTCTTACTTCAGGTGTACGTAATGTGATCAAACAACTTAGCCTCTATGTAAACAAAATAGACCGATGTAATGGCAACATAACAAAAGCTTCGATCTCTTTAGCTCCCCCTGGATATTCATACCACACCATCAGCGACTTTGATGTAGGGCGCAAAGGGTGGGGGTACAAAAACTTCACGGCAAGTTTTGCCCAAACAAAAGAGTTTTATCGTCTGAAAAACTTAGATTATATCCGTATTCGTTATACGGAAAACAATAGCGACGGAGTACGGTTTGAACCTTGGCATGTTGAGATTACTTAAAGTTTTTTTTCTCGTTCTTGCCTCGTCTCTTTACGCTGATGTTTACGATTTCAATCTTATAAAAAAAGGCAATGACAACAATAATACTCTTCTTGTTGTAGGTGGTATTCAAGGGGATGAGCCCGGTGGCTTTCTCTCTGCATCTTTGCTTGCAACACACTATACCATAGAGCAGGGTTCAGTCTGGATCGTACCTAATCTCAACTTTTATAGTATCTTGCAAAGAAGTAGAGGTCCTTATGGTGATATGAACCGCAAATTTGCTTCTATAGATCGTAATGATCCTGAGTTTGGAACTATACAACGCATCAAACACTACATTCAAGATGACACAGTCAAACTTGTGGTCAATCTTCATGATGGAAGCGGATATTATCGTCCAAGTTATGAAGACAAATGCCATGCGCCAAACCGCTGGGGGCAATGCAGTATTATTGACCAAAAAGAGATCGAGATTCAAGAGTATGGAGATCTTGAGTTTATTGCAAACTCTGTAGTGAAACATGTAAATAGTGCTCTTTTACGCCCAGAAGATCGTTACCATCTTCATAATACCCATACAAAACAGGGAAATAAAGAGATGGAGAAAACACTTACCTATTATGCTATTCAACAAGGAAAAGCAGCATTTGGAAATGAAGCGAGTAAAAATCTTCCTACTCATGAACGTGTTTACTACCATCTTCTAGCACTTGAGCGTTATATGCAAATTATGGGGATCTGTTATACACGTAAATTCCAACTTACCCCTTTAGGTGTCTATAATGTTATCAACAATGATATCTCCATCAGTTTTTATGGAGGAAGTATCTCCTTGCCACTTGGAAAAATAAGAGATGAGCTTCACTATTTTCCAATCAAAAAAGATGAAAAACTAAGTTTTGAAGCTTCCAATCCACTACTCACTCTCTTACCTATTAAAAATGGCTATGCAATACATTATGGTAATAGAAGACTTGTAAATCTCAGCACTGATAGTTTTGAACATCAGTCTATCAATACTACAGTAGATATAGAGATAGATGGAGAGATCCAACATGTCTCCTTTGGAACGATGCTTGAGGTACAAAAAGCGTTTGTTGTGAAACCATCAAAAGGGTTTCGTATCAATGTTATTGGTTTTCAATCCACACAAGAGGATGAATGTGATATCAAAATATATCGTAGTTCTATCCCCTCTCGTTTCTCTATAGATAAAGAGGGTAAGATCTATCGTATAGAGTATTACCATGATAATAAATTCGCAGGTATGGTTCTTGTAAAATTTGTTTCATAACTTAAAAGGTGTGCAATGGCTATTGAGATACAAGATCTACAATGCAGTTACAACTCCACTCCCCTGTTTAAAGGGGTAGATCTCACCATTGATACGCACCTTACAATCCTTGGAGCCAATGGGGCAGGTAAAAGTACGTTTGCCAAAGCCCTCTGCGCGCTTACACCTTATAGTGGTAAGATCTATCTTAACACAAAAGAGTTGCGTAACTTCTCTGCAAAAGAGTTAGCCCGTCACCTTTTTTATGTTCCCACAAAGTTAGAGAGTTTTGATACCCGTATTAGTGTGTTTGAATTTGTATTGCTCTCCCGTTTTGCACATAAAGATCCTTTTTTTGAGTACTCTTTAGATGATAAACAAAGAGCAAAAGAGAGTTTAGAGAAGCTTTTTTTGACCCATTTATCAGATCATGCTTTAAGTTCTTTAAGTTCAGGAGAGAGTGCACTTGTGTTGATTGCAGCAGCACTTTGTTCCCAAAGCCAGATCATTATTTTTGATGAGCCTACAGCAAACCTTGATCCTGCAAATGCAAAAAAGGTTGCTACACATATCAAAGAGCTTAAAAAAACACATACTATACTTTTAATTACCCATGATCTTCATCTTGCTTGTTTTTTACAAAGCCCTGTTGCTTTTTTAAAAGAGGGAGTATTTAGCCTCTTTGAAGATCCTAGTAGCTTTTTTGATGATGCTGTTTTAGAGAGACTCTATGGGGTAAAGTTTCATAATTTGGCTGTCTCTTATGCGTAACCTTACAATTTTCTTGTTTTTTCTAGCTCTTCTTTGTATTAGTCCTTTTATAGGAGCAGTTCCTCTAGATCTACAAAATATTTTAAACCCAAACCATCTCCAATATCAGATTTTCTTTGAGATCCGTCTTCCACGTGTTCTTGTAGCTTTTAGTGCTGGGGCACTTTTGGCACTTGGTGGCTTAGTGTTTCAAGCACTCTTTCGCAATGATCTTATGACACCTTACACTTTAGGTATCTCAAGCGGAGCAGTTTTAGGAACTGGTATAGCGATTAAACTTGGTCTAACAAGCTTATTTTTTGGGCTAAGTTTAGTGAGTGTATTTGGTTTTAGTGGAGCGATGGCTTCACTCTTTGTACTTCTGTATCTTGCACGTTTTTTAGATAGATCTCATAAAGAGTCTCTTTTACTTTTAGGGATCGCTCTTTCACTTTTTTTTACCGCGGCACTTATGATCCTCTTTTTTCTAGGCAATAGTGTACAAAATGACATGATTCTGCATTTTACTATGGGCTCTCTAGCTATCTTAGGATGGCATAACCCTCTTTTACTCTCTTTTGCACTTTTATTTACACTCCTATTGCTGTATGTCTACAGGTTTGATCTCCAACTCATCACTATCTCTGAAGAGAGTGCAAAACTACGTGGAGTAGCAACCAAACAAACAACACATATTTTGCTTATAAGTTTTTCTATAACAACAGGTGTGTTAGTTAGTATCACTGGACCTATAGGCTTTGTTGGTCTTGTTGTACCTCATATAGTCAGCAAACTTTACCCCGTAGGTATTCAAAAGCGTATAGGCAAAACTGCTCTGTTTGGTGGCTTTTTTCTTCTCTTTTGTGACACTATCGCTCGTTCTATCTCATTTGGGAGTGAAGTACCAATAGGGATAGTCACAGCACTTATTGGAGGACCATTTTTTATCTATCTTATTCTTTTAAAAAAAGGGGTGTAGATGTCTTATCTCTCTTGGTGGAAACAACATGAAAAAAAGCATAGAGAACTCCTTACAAAACTTCGTGCAAAGAAAATGAGTAAAGAGCATATTATCGAATATTTCAAATTTGAAAATATGGTACAAAACGAACAAGATTTTTGCCCTCTTTATGCACAAAATAAAAAGTGTCATGATGTAGCGTATCTCAACTGCTATTTTTGTGCCTGTCCAAACTTCCGTTTTAATGATAATGGCATTGAAAAAGAAGCTACAAAAACACAATACAGTTTTTGTGCTATTGACTCAAAAGATGGATCACTTGCTGAGTATGCAGGAGCACTCCATCAAGATTGTTCCTCATGCCTTGTTCCCCATACAAAAAAGTACGTTACACAACATTTTAACTACTCTTGGAAAGAGGTGATGCAACACTCTCTTCTCTCAGATAAAGATCTCTAAATTATCACTAAAAAGAAGATCTACGCCCATGGCAAAAAGATCTTGTGCTTTTTGTTTGTCATTTACAGTATATACACCCACAAAAAATTGATGTTTCTTTAGTAGATCTATACACTCTTTTTCTACAAGACTCTCCTCCATATGGTAACCTTTGACCCCTAATTCTTCTAAAAAAATGGCTAAATTTTGTGGGTGTTGCTTCTCTACTAACAAAGCAGTAGGTAGCTCTGCTGCTAAGTGTTTTAAAAGCTGTAAATAAGGGCTATAAAACGAGGAGATTAAAACGTACTCTTGCATTTTATACTTATACACCGCTTCTACCAATGTCTCTACTACAACTCTGTCTTGAAAGCTTTTGCTGAGATCTTTGATCTCTATGTTAAGGGCTAAACCTCTCTCTTTGGCAAATGCAAAACTCTCTTCTAAAGTCAATAAAGAGCTTTGTACACCCAAAGAGTTTCCAAAACTTAGCTTTTGGAGTGCTTCAAAAGAGAATTCAGACAAAGCTCTTTTTTGATCTTTGGGGTACACAGTAGCGATATTGCTAAGGCGTAAAAGATCTTCATCGTGAAAAATCACCGCAACACCATCACTACTTAACTGCATATCAAGCTCAACAAAATCACAATGCCCATACGCCTTGCGAAGTGCTTGCATACTGTTCTCAAGAGCTACAGCACTTGCACCTCTATGCGCACCTATCGCTTTTGATCGTATATGCTTATAAAACATCTGCTAAAAACTCTCGCATCTCTTTTTCACTTTTTGGTCTTGAGAGCAAATACCCTTGAATATAATCACACCCCTGTGCTTTGAGATACTCTTTTTGATCTTGTGTCTCTACTCCCTCTGCTAGTACACTCATCCCTAAATTATGTCCCATCTGAATTATTGTATCGACAATAGCACAAGCATCTTGTTTTAAAGGGATATCATCTATAAAACTTTTATCTATCTTGAGCGTATCAAAAGGGAGTTTTCGCAAATATGCAAGTGAAGAGTAGCCTGTTCCAAAGTCATCCATACTAATCGCTATTCCCATTGACTTTATCTCCTCTAGAGTATCGATCCAGTGTTGTGGATCATTCATAATCACGGACTCTGTCACCTCGATCTCTAAATATCTTGGATCTACATCATACTCCCGTAATGCTGCTTGCAACATCGGTATAAAACCTGCATCTTCAAGCTGTCTTCCAGAAACATTTACAGCTACACGCCCTTCACAGATCTTATCTTCTCTCCATTTTTTCATTGTCTTGAGTGCTTTTTTCAAAACTATCTCTCCAAGAGGGATAATCTGCTTAGTCTCCTCTGCAATAGGGATAAACTGATCTGGGTATATCTCACCTAAAGCACTTTTTTTCCAACGCACAAGAGCTTCTGAACCTATAAGTGTATCATCACTCAAACATAGTTGTGCCTGAAAATAGACCTCAAACTCTTCATTTTTAATAGCCTCTTGTAAAGCGTTTTGGATCAGAACCCTTTGTTGAATACTCTCTGCCATCTTTTGGTTAAAGTATTTTGCTGTATGTTTTCCGTCAGCTTTAGCTGCATACATAGCCGCATCTGCATTTTTTAAAAGAGTAGCGCTTCTAAGAGCATCATCGGGTGCTACACTGATCCCCATACTTGCTGTTATAGTGAAATGGTGCCCTTTTACAGTTACATGAAATGGGAAAAGACCTGTGAGTTTATCAACTGTGTGTTGTAACTGCTCTAAGCTTTCTACACCCTCTATCGCAACTACAAATTCATCTCCACCTGAACGAGCGATAATATCTACCTCTTTGCAACACTCCTCTAAAGTTTTTGCAAGTTCAAAAACTACGCGATCTCCAATTGCATGTCCATACACATCATTGATCTGCTTAAAGTCATCAATATCAAGCATCACTACAGCAACCTTAGAGACTCGATCATCAACTCCTTCTAAAAGATACTCTAACCTGTTTTGTAAAAGATGTCTGTTTGGCAAACCTGTGAGCTGATCATGGTTGCTAAGATAATAGATCTTCTCTTCTGAGAGTTTTCTTTTTGTTATGTCTGAAAAAACAGCAATATAGTTCTCAACTATGCCATTTGCATCTTTAACACAACTTATATTGAGCCACTGAGGATAGATCTCACCATTTTTACGTTTGTTATGGATCTCTCCTGACCAACTTCCCCTCTCTTGTAGCTCATCCCACATCTCTTTATAAAAAGGGAAACTATATCTGCCAGACTGTAAAATAGCTGGTGTTTTGCCCTGTACATTGCCAAGAGTATAGCCAGTGATCTGTGTAAATGCTTTGTTGGTATTGATGATCTCTGTCTTTGCATTTGTGATCAAGATCCCCTCTGTTGTATTATCAAAAACAGTCGCAGATTGTCGTAGTTTCTTTATATCTTCTCTACTTTTTGTTATATCTTGAATAAGTGTAATGATAGAACTTACTTTTTCATGTGCATCTAAAAGTACTGAAACAGAAACCTCAACCCAACGGATCTCATGTCGAGATGTCAGAATACGCTTTTGCATATAATAGTGAGAGATCTCCCCTTTTCGCATCTGTTCAACAAGCTCTTTTTCCTCTTTCCAATCATCAGGATGTGTCCACTCCCAAAGATGCTTTTGCATCAACTCCTCTGTTGTACAATCCATAATCTTTAAGGCTTTTGTATTTGTTCGCATTAAATTGCCATGAAGATTATTTTGCATAATTCCTATAGCTGCATGCTCAAATATACCACGAAAAATATTCTCATATTTTTTACTTTTTTCAAGTTCATAACCTAAACTTTTCATTGCACGCGATAATAAGACACTTAAAATAAAAGAGATAAGAGTTAATACTAATCCAAGTGCTACATGATACTCTATATTTTTTACGATCTCATTTTTTACATGCTTTTCATTGAGCTTCATAATCAGTACGAGTGTATTGGCAAAAGGAAGTTCAAGCCTTGAAGCATAATACTCCTCACTTTTATACTCTTTATTTTCAAGAAACTCTTGATAGTTTTTGAACTCTGCTTGAATGTTATACTTGTGATCTTTATATGCACCCCAACTTTTCTCTTTTTCATAATGTATAAGAGGATAGCCCTGCACGTCACACAAAAGAATATCATAAAGGTTTGATCTGCTTAGTTTCTCAAGTAAAGATTCCATAAAGTAGTTGATAATCAAAATACCTGAAAACTCCCCAGAACGTGAAGTAAGAGGTAAAACTGCACGAAGAGTTGGCTGAAATGGAACTTGTACTTTTCCATGCTCGATGTTAAGGTCTAAAGAGGAAAACCATACCTCTTCTAATGCTTTGTTTTTTGAATCTTCAAAGTAGTCTCTATCAGCTTTATTTTGCAAATTCTCCTCTTGTATAACAAAAGGAATCTGCGCTTCAGCTGATCTCTCTACCCGTACCAACTCCTGACCATTTTGATCTATATAACGTAACTGCATGATCTTCATATGACTTGTAGCTACTGTCAAAAAAAGGCTATGGAGTGTTTCATACTCTTTTGTATCGCTATGAACAGAGAGGAAAGTATCATTAAAACGCAGTGAATAAAGTGTCTCTTGTGCTGTTGTAGTAAATTCGCGAAGTTGTTCTTGACGTAGTTCTACTTTATCCTTTGCATTTTTAAGAAGTATCTTTTTTATATCTCCTGCAGCAAAATAAGTATCTAATACTACATAAGTCACTATTAGTCCAAAAGAAAATAAAAAGGTGGCATAAATTAACATTCTATTTTTATAAAGAGTGTGCATTTTTCACCTCCTGACATATTATATCACATTTATAAATATTTATAGTTATATTTTTTATAATATAACTCAATAATGATTTGTGCTACAATAAAAGTTAGCTATCTACTGCACACAAGAGGAACTTATGCTAAAGAAAAAAAGTGTTTATGCTTGGGCGATGTACGATTGGGCAAACTCAGCATATGCGACAACAGTGATGGCAGGCTTTTTTCCCCTTTTTTTTAAACAATACTACGCATCAGATCTTGATACTATCACAAGTACAGCACATCTTGGTTTTGCCAATTCGCTCTCAAGCTTTATTATTGTACTTATTGCCCCTTTACTTGGGGCTATAGCTGATCTTGCTTCTTTAAAGAAACGTTTTTTATTTCTCTTCTCCTACCTAGGTATCTTAATGAGTGCCTCTTTAAGTCTTGTTGAACAAGGTTCATGGGAACTCGCCGCTTTTATCTATATTTTGGGAAATATAGGTTTTATGGGAGCAGATACTTTTTATGATGCCCTACTCTCCTCGATCTCAAGTAAAAAAAATATCGATTTTATCTCAGGACTTGGGTTTGGGTTTGGGTATTTGGGAGGGGGAATTCTCTTTGGTCTTAATGTGTGGATAGTACAAGACTTTAGCCTCTTTGGTTTTGCAGATGCAGCCGAAGCTATCAAGTTTTCATTTATCAGTGTTGCACTTTGGTGGGCACTCTTTTCTCTGCCCCTTTTCTTTTTTCTTAAAGAGGAAAAACTTCTCAACAAACGCTTTAGCTCTTCACTGCTAAAAGAGGGCTATATCCGTTTGAAAGAGACTTTTTTACATATCAAAGCACTCAAAGGTGTTTTGCTCTTTTTATGTGCTTACTGGCTCTATATTGATGGGGTTGATACTATCATACGTATGGCAGTAGATTATGGGATGGCTCTTGGGTTTGAGAGTTCTGATCTTATTCTTGCACTTTTGATCGTTCAGTTTGTTGGTTTTCCTGCAACTCTTCTTTTTACGAAGTTGGCTCAGGTTTGGGAGACTAAAAAAGCTCTTTTTTTAGCTATTGGGATCTATCTTGGTATTATTCTCTGGGCTGTAAATATGCAAGAGAGTTATGAGTTTTATCTCTTAGCGGTAATGATCGCGATGGTTCAAGGGGGTATTCAGGCGTTAAGCCGCTCCTATTACGCACGACTGATACCCAGCGGTCATGAAGCAGAGTTTTTCGGTTTTTATAACTTTTTAGGAAAATTTGCCGCTATTATAGGTCCTTTACTTGTTGCTTTTGTCGCTTTGTGGAGTGATAATTCTCGAACCTCTATCGCTTCGATTGCTATTTTATTTATCTTTGGGGCTTTACTTCTGTATTTTGTAGATGAAAAAAAGAGTATTGAGACCTCAAACAAAGCCTACAGCTAAAGAAGTTTCTGCTCTATAGCACTACGCACTTTTTGACTGAGTGCTTCATAGCTGAGATCATCAGGTTCTATTGGATCGAGATACTCCACTTTTATCTTTACAGGTCTTGGAAGTAATGCTCCTGCTCTCAGTGCTTCAAAACTTCCATCAATATGTACTGGCACGATAGGAACATTAAACTCTTTTGCAAGCATCGCAAAAAAAGGGCGAAACTCCAAAAGCTTTCCATCACGACTCCGTGCCCCTTCAGGAAAGATCACAATATTTTTCTTTGCTTTGAGTGCTAATGCCGCACGTTGCATAGAACGTTTTAAATTTTTATTTGCATCTATAAGAAGTAACTGCCCGTGTTTGGAGATAGGCTCTAGCATACCTTTACCAAAAACACCCTCATACGCGAGAAAAAAGGTATTGTACAAAGTTTTATAGGGGAGTGAACTCTCAATCAAAAAACCATCAAGCATACTCTCATGTGTTGGTGCGATAATACAAGAGCTATGGGGGATCTTCTCCACTCCCTGAACATCAAACGAGAAATAGAGTTTAAATAAAGGATACAAAAGTGTTTTATAAAGTGTGAGTATAACAGGAGAGTACACAAGCTCTTCTTTTAGATCTTGATGAATAATATCACCCCAAGACTCCTCTTTTGGAGCAAAAAACTTTTGATGCTTTTTAATATATCTATAGAGCTCTTCTAAACGCATGTGACGCGCAAAGATCTCCTCATCGATCACTACACCAAAACTCTCCTCTACATAAGTAAATAAAGCGACATAGTCTAAAGAATCAAGCCCTAAGTCAAGTTCAAAATGAGCATCAGGGCTTAGCTCTTTTGGAGTAAGAGTAGCTATAAAACTACAGAGTGCTTTGCAAAGTGGTTCTTGTATCTCTAAAGAGTTATTCACATCTAAAGGAAGCTCTTTTTGAAGTTGTGCTAAAAGCTTCTCTTTGTCATAACTTCCATCTGGCTTTTTTGCTAAAGGGGAACTAAAGATCTCAAACTCTCTGATCCCCTCTTGTGGAGGAACCTCCATATTGTAAAGCTCTAAGCCATACCATAAGATCTCACTTCTTATATTGATAATAAGCTGATCTTGCAAAGCTTGAAAGTCAGGATAGATACAAGCTATATATCTCCCCTCTCGCTCTAAAAGAGCTATCTCTTTTATATATTTTGATAAAGAGATAATACGCTTTTGAACCTTGTTAATATCCACACTCAAGCCTTTTGTTAAAAAAAGATTATAGCGTATTTAGTGTGAACGCGGTCCGTGGTAATGCCCCTCTATTGTGTCTTGAGAAACTACTTTTTGAACGAGTTCTTCCTCATCTCTATGGATCATGGCATGTTTCTCTTCACTCATCGCCAAAAGTTGAGACTCTAAAAGTTGCAATCTCTTTTTAAAAGTATCAGATAGAGCCACTAACTCTTCATAGTGGCGTGCTGCCATCTCTTTTTCATAACGAGTCGGAACATTGCGAATACCTAAAAAAGTTTTCATGCGACTCTTTTTAAAATTGTAATAGATCACATAGATCTTGGAAAAAACTCCAAACATACTTTCTAAAATCTCTTCAAGTTCTCCAAGCACATTTTTTGAATAAAAATGGCTAAACTGTAAACCCTCTTTATAAAACCACTTACCAAAATCTGTATCTTGAATAATAGGGGGAAGTATCTCTCTGTCTATCTCAAAACCTGATACAAGAAGTTTTACATTGTTGAGCCACTTAAAATGTGCTGTACGTGCATCATAGAATCTTGCTATATTTTTCTCTTTTGCATTCACGGCTCACTCCTTTTTTTTATACTATTTTTTACTAATTGTAATAAAAAGTGATGTAAATTAGCCCAAAAGATAGGTTATTTTTTAATCATATTTCATTTTTTAAAGAAATGTCCCCTTAAAAATTATCAAATGTGATGAAATATATTTTAATTACTAATGTTTTTTCATAGTCTTATCAAGCTGTTAAGTAATCTTTTTATGAAAAAACAGTTTTTCATAAGCAATTTCTTGAAAATTTTAGTTACAATTATATCTGCTAGCAAAATATAAGTGAGGCAACATGTTTAAAACAGTCAAGTCAAAAGTTATAGGTGCTATCACACTTCTAGGTGTAGTTGGTCTGATCTCCATCACCTATTATCTTTCTGCAACATTAAAAAATTTCTCAAATAAAACTACACAAAAGTCCTTAGAGATGCTTAGTGAGTCTATTTTTCAGACAATGACCACAAGTATGATGCTAGGAGAGCCAAGTGTCATTGAGAGAGCCTACAATGATGCTAAGAGTATAGAGGGGATCGAAGCGCTCCATATTCATAAATCAGAAGCTGTCATTGAGGTTTATGCACCCCAAGAGAAGTTTACACAAGACCCCCTTGTTTTGCAAGTGATGCAAACAAAACAAGCAAAACTTGTAGAAACACAAGAAAAGGACAACCATACGATCCGTATGATACGCCCTATGATTGCCCAAGAGCGATGTCTCTCTTGCCATTACAATGCACAAGAGGGGTATGTCCTTGGAACTGTTGATCTTACAATCTCTTTAAACCAAAATGATGCGGAGATAAGTGCTACTCAAATTACACTCTTAGCAAGTATGAGTTTTGCTTTTTTAGTTCTTGTGATCGCTTCTACTGTATTTTTAAATCATCAGATCTTTGCACCTTTACTTACACTCAAAGGACGTGTAGCAGAACTTGTAAGTGGAGATAGAGACTTGACTCAACGCCTCAAAGCAGAGAGCAAAAATGAATTTGGCGATACTGAAAGAGAGGTCAATAAGTTTATCTCTATGATCCAAGAAACAGTCAATGATGTAAAACGCCTCAGTCAAGAAAATGCTCAGATCTCTTCAGAGATTGAAAGTTCAAGCCATATTATAGGTGAGTCAACCCAACAAGAGAGAACTATCGTTTTAAAAACAACCTCTAAGGGTGAATCTATTTTAGATATTATCAACCAGAGTATTGAAGGGTCTAAACAAACACAACATAATGTAGAACATGCAAATACAGAGCTTAATATCGCAATAGCTTCTCTTAACACTCTTTCTAAAGAGGTGCATGGATTTGTTGAGACAGAAAACCAACTCTCCGAAGAGCTTACGGGACTTCGCCACAATGCAGATCAGGTAAAAGAGGTACTTAATGTCATTAAAGATATAGCAGAACAGACAAATCTCTTAGCACTCAATGCAGCCATAGAAGCCGCACGAGCGGGAGAACATGGACGTGGTTTTGCTGTAGTAGCTGATGAGGTTCGCAAACTTGCAGAGCGTACACAAAAATCACTCGTTGAGATCGATGTAAGTGTCAGTACCATTGTTCAATCTATCAATGATGTGGGAGACAAGATGAGTGCGAATGCTCAAAATATCGAAAACCTTACCAATGTTTCACACGATGTTGAAGATAAGATTCGCTCTACATCTCAAGCTATTGAGCAGACACACAGTGCTGCAAACAAATCAAACGAAGATAGCTTGGAGATGGCATCGCATGTAGAAGAGATCATTAACGATATTAAAGAGATCGAAAAACTCTCTACAAGCAATAAAACAAGTGTTGACTCAATCGAAAGTGAATTGCAAAGACTTGTTAAAACTGCCTCTTCTCTGCGCCAAACCCTTGAACAATTTAGAAGCTAAGTACCTATCTTAGCTTCTTCTATGCACCCTTTTTCTTGCATAATTTTTTTTGAAACAGTTTTGACAAATCGTATATTTTGTATTTAAAGCAAGAGGTGCATCACACATACGACATCTTGGTACAAAATGGCTTTGTTGTAAAGACTGTTCTATAAACCTATTAAGTACACTTCTGTATTCTCTTGCTTTTTGTGTATCTATAAAATACTCCTCAAAACGATAACTCAGCCAAAGATACAAAGAGATCTCTTTTACCATATCTTCTGCGCGTAAAAGCTCCTCGCTTGTTTGTGCAAAACTTCCCACTAAAGCAGGTGGATTGTAAAGCACACTCTCTTTTTTCTCTAATGAAAGAATATAGTTCTCATACGATGCTAAGATATAGGGTGACTTTAGCGTTAAAGGGGCACAAGCAAGATGATACTTAGTAGCCAAATCAAGCTCATATCCATCGACTATAAAAGCTGCTTCCATCATATCATCAAGATTGGTCGCACGAAATGGTCCGCTAAATTCCATATTTTCCACAAAAAACTTTAAGATCTCAGCAAGGGAGTTTTCCTCTAAAATAGTTCCTACTGTTCGTATGTGATCAAGATTTGCCATCACTTTAAACGGGATTGTGACAGCTTTATCTTTTTTAACATAATTTTTCTGTACTATCTTAAGTACTTCTGTACTGAGTGCTCCAACATAACCCTCTTCATTGATCCCATAACGTCCTGCTCTCCCCGCTATCTGATGTACTTCGCTAGGATAAAGGTTGCGATCACTTATGCCATCAAATTTTTGTGCTTTTGAGAACAATAATGTTTTGATTGGCAAGTTCATTCCCATAGCGATTGCATCAGTTGCGACTAAGATCTGCGTCTCCCCTTCACGAAAACGGCGCGCCTCCTCACGTCGTACTTCTGGAGAGAGATTACCATAGATCACACTGACACTAAAAAAACGAGAAAAGTTTTGTTTGAGTTTAAGTACATCTTTACGACTAAAAGCGATAATGGCTGTTTGTGCTTCTACCTCTTTTACATCTATAGGCTCTTCTAAAAGAGTCAGAGGGTTTTTTCTCTCAAACTCTATAATCTCAAGCTCTTCACCTAGATACTCTGCGAGTGCTACAACTGCTTCTTTAACATTTGAAGAGCCTGTCATAATGATCTCTTTTGCAGGAGCCCCTATAATAGCATTTGCCCATGCCCAACCGCGATCGCGGTCATCTATCATCTGTACCTCATCTATCACACAAACATCTACATCTACATCAAAGTTCAACATCTCTATCGTGGAGCTGATATGAGTAGCTTCCTCATTGAGGAGTTGCTCCTCTCCCGTTATCAAAGAGACATCAATCCCCTCACTTTTAAGCCCCTCATAACCTTCAAGTGCCAAAAGACGAAGCGGGGCAAGATAATAACCCGTATCTGCATTTTTGAGCTTCTGCATCGCTTCATAGGTTTTCCCACTATTGGTAGGTCCTATATGCAAGGTTAGTTTCCGACGTAACTCTCTTGCCAAAGGAAAAAGATTTTTAAAATCACGAATACTACGAGCTAAAAGAGCTTCTCTTTGTTTTTTAATAAGGGCTGTATGGGTCTCTTTTACAAAAGCACGAAGCGTTTTTCTTGCTATCTTTGGAGTGATCACTAAACGACTTGTAAGATACTCGTTTAAAAACTTATAGACAAGGGCATAAAGCTCCTCTTGCTTAAGTTTTAAAAGAGATGCATAAGCACCACACTGTTCTACAAGAGAGTCTAGCTCCTCTTTAAAATGATGTTCATGCTCCTCTTTAGCAAAAGAGAGTACCTCAGAAAAATCAAGCTTCTCCCCTTTCCAGATTGTTTCAAGAAGAGATCCAAGTTCTATATGCATCTCTAAAGTGTAGCTATGTTCTTGCTCACTCATAGGGAAGAGAAAATGTTCCTCTTTTTTCAGAAGTAACTCCTCCTCATGCATCTCAAGATCTTGGATCTCAAACACTTCAGAGATAATTTTAGAGAGAAGTTTCTCTTTTAAGAGCGGATAGCTAAAAAGATTTTTTGGTGGAGAAGCACGTAGGGCATGAAGGAGCTCACCTTTGCTAAGATAAGGGTGTTCCTCCCCCAAAGAAGCTAAAAACAGATCGATCTCTTTTTGCTTTTTTGCTGTTAATGCTTTTTGATCTGCTATGATATTTTTATAAATCTGCTCCGCTTCACTCTCTTTGAGATAAGTATACTCATAGGGTTTTGTAGTGAGTGTTAAGATCTTGTGAAAAGACTCATTGTAGATCTTATAATGGAGCGAAGCATTAAACTCAAAAGCATCTTCAAGGTCAAAAACCCCGCCAAGCTCTTTTTCAATCATCTGCTTTTTCTTCTCAAAGCGAATATGACCCAACTTTGCTTCCATCTTCTCAATAGTGATCTTTTTTGAACGAACATCGCTAAATGCCTCAAAAAGAAGAGTCCCCTCCTCTTTATTCACATCTAACTCTTCTAAAAGCTCTTCTATCTTTTCTATTCTTTGAAGCTGTGGTTCTGGTTTTTGTTTTGGTTTATAGAGTTTTCCATCTGCTTTAAAAAAGTGGAGTATATCTTGTCTGAGTGCAACATCAGCCTCTGACCAAAGCTGTCTTAGAGCTTTTATAAGGGTGGTTTTATTGTGATCTATATCGTAAATTCCAAGTGAATGGATCAGTTCACTTAGTGTTTGTGTAGGGAGGAGTTCCACCCCTACATCAAAAGGTTCACCATGAAAAAAGTGTTTAATTTTTTGGTTAATTTTTGTAAGTTTTTTATTTTTCTTTCCCATACCTTATTGTAGCCAAAAAGAGCTACACACAAAGCTTTAGTTCTCTTTTTTTCTCGTAATAAAGATCATAAAACCAAGGGCTATAATAAAGAGTGAAGTTCCAATCATCAAATAAAGAGCATGGATCATATTATCATAACTGTCAATCGCTATTTTAAAGACTACCATAAGTGTTTCAATAGAGAGTGCGATCAAAATAGAAACCAAAAACTTTGTAAGTGTTTTGATCTCCATTTTGGAGTCTTTGACATAACTTTTAAAATAGACCTCTTGTTCGAGAATAGTTTTAGAGAGATCAAATATGGCTATACCAAGTGTAGCTGCGATAATAGGCTTAAATATCGTATCAATACTGAGCTTTGATGCGATCAAATTTGTTAAAAAATCAGCTCCCGCGTAGAAGATAGCAACACCAGAAAGAAACATCATAAGATAACCAGCAACGAGGTAAAAAGCCTTTGTGATCGAGCTAAAAACCTTGTGCTTTTCAATAAGACCTAATCTCTCTAAAAGCATCTCCACACTAAAATCTAAAAAGACAATATCTTCATCCTCTTTTTTAGAAACACTTATACACATGTTGCGCGTCGCTGAACTTTGGTAAGGGGGTGTAAAAGCGTAGCCATTCTCTTTAATGTTTAATCTCTCGATAAGATAACTTCTATCTTGATCTTTTTCAAAATCATCAACTGAATAGCGATAAATATTTGAAGAGGTTTGGATCTTTGTTTTACTGTTTACCACATATACAAGTTCTAAAGAGGGAAAAGTTTTGTACAGAGCTTTAAAGTCGGAATCACCAAACTCACAAAGTGAGCCAAGATTATTAAGTGTATCTTCTAAAAAACTCTCTATACTTGTTCTGTTTTTATAGTAGATCTCAATATACTCTTTCATCTTTTTGTTTTCCTTATAGTTTCTATAGTATCTCCATTATAGCAGTTTCTCAGATCTAAATAGCTCTAAAAGTGCTTAAATTTTACCCTTAAGCTCTTTTTCTACATCGGAGATCTTCATAGGTTTATAGTAAAAATAGCCTTGTGCATTAAAACAGCCATACTCTTGCAAAAATGCTGCATGTTCTTGAGTCTCTACCCCTTCTGCTATTACATTAAGATTGAGGTTTTGCCCCATCGCAATAATAGTGCGTGTGAGTTCTACATCATCACTGTCTTTTGGAATATCTCGAATAAAAGACTGATCGATTTTAAGACGTGTAAGAGGAAGTTTTTTAAGATATGCCAAAGAGGAGTGCCCTGTTCCAAAATCATCTACAGCGATTGAGAAGCCTAAACTACGGATCTGATGCAGTCGTTCAATTGTTTGTTCAGGATTACGCATAATCTGTGTCTCTGTCACCTCAAGTTCAATTGCATCTGCTTGCATATTGTTGCTTTGGAGCATCTCAAGAAGCACTTTGGTAAAGTCTTCACTATTAAGATGCACCATAGACATATTTAAAGAGAGCTTCCCTGGCTTATAGCCTTGTGCTTTCCAGTTTGCAAACTGTGCGATCGCTGTTCTCATCACATAGCGATCAAGATCTATAATCATACGTGTATCTTCAGCAAGAGGGATAAACTTATCAGGTCCTGCGACAAATTCACCATCTTCTATCCAGCGTACAAGAGCTTCCATCCCAATAAAACTACCATCTCTCATATCTATTTGAGGTTGAAAATAGACTTCAAAACGCTCTGCGGCGATCGCTTCGCGCAATCTCGTCTCTAGTGTAACTCTTTCATAAGCACGTTGTGTCATCCCCTGCGTATAAAACTGATATGTGTTACGCCCCTCATCTTTGGCTCGATACATTGCTGCATCTGCATTTTGTAACATCTCCTCTGCACTTGAAGCATTTTGCGGATACAAAGAGATCCCGATACTACATGATACATAAAATTGATACTGATCAATGGTGCGTACCTCTTTGAGACGATCCATAATGGTATGGATCAGATCAATCACTTTGTTTTCATGTGCTATGTTTTCAATAAGAACGGTAAACTCATCACCCCCTAAACGCGCTATTGTATCAACCTCTGAAATAGAGTCTTTGAGTAATATACCTATATCTTTGAGCAGTTTATCCCCTATGGTATGTCCAAAAGAATCATTTACCTCTTTAAAACGATCCAGATCTATAAAAAGGACTGCAACCATCTTATCGTTGTGTTTTGCATTGCGAATCGCTTGTTCAAGCCTATCTATAAAAAGTACCCGATTTGGAAGACTTGTAAGTGAATCATGCTTTGCTTGATACTGTAAAGCCAAAGTATGCTCATCAAAAACTTTTGCTAAAGCTTCAAGCTCGTCATCTGTGCCAAGAGGGAAACATAAAACATCCTCCTCTTCGTTTGATTGTTTGATCCGGTTGTAGAGTTTTAAGATTGGTTTTGTGATCGTATCTGCAAGAATAAAAGAGAATAAAAAACCAAAAAGTAAAAAAACAACACCAATAATAAACAAACGTGTGAGAGTCTCTTGAACAGGTTCTAAAAAACTCTCTTCTGCAACACCAAGCTCTAGATTTAGACTCAGTTTTTTCATAAGCGGTGTTTGTTCTGAAGGAGAGAGCATCTGTGTGAAATACTCTGTATTTTCATTATAGTTGTAATGGTAAAGTTCCTCTTGCTGATCAAAAACACGTAGATATAACTCTTGTTGTAAAGCTACATTACGCTTTATAATCTCTTGCATATCAAAGAGTACAATAATCGCACCTTGCGTAGTCTCATAATACTCTATAGGTGCTATGAGGATCATATCATGGCTTAGAGGATCTAAATAGATCACTTCGTATCCTAAAGCCAAAGAAGCTCGAAGCTCTTTTGAACTTTTATAACTTGGGATATCTTCACGTGTTTTATAAAGTACTGCTCCATCAAAATCAACAACACTCAAAGAGATCACATCTTTACCATCCATAAAGTTTGCAACAATAGGGGGAAGATAATTCTCTCGATTTTTCGCATCAATAAGAGCATTGATCATAAACTCATTTTTTGTTAAAAGTACAGAGTTCTCTATAAGATAGCGCAACCTCTGCTCTATCCTTTGTTGTAAAGCACTTGAGTCATTATGAAGTAAAACCTCCATCTGCTGCGTCATATGCTTGTGTATCAGTAAGGAGACAACCCCTATCATCACAAACAAAGCCAAACCTATAAGAGCAGATACCTGAGCGATAACCCGTTTTTTTATACTCTTTTTAATCGGATGGGAAAACTCTTTAGTACGCTTCACTTCTCACCTCTACGATAGAACCATCTTTTGTATATCGTGCCATATGATAGTCATCTACACTTAAAGCATCATGTCTATTTATTCGAAATGGGTAGCTATAGTTTTTTACCGCACCTTCATAAAAGCTGATATTTTCAAGCTCTCTGATCCACAGCTCATGTTTGTCACTTTGTGCTTGTTGCAAGGCTATTGCAAAGATCTTTACAAGGTCATACGCCTGTGCAGTTCCCGAGGCTGCCAAAATATCTCTTTGGTCTCTTTTTCCATAGGTTTTTATATAGTTTGTAGCAACTCTTTTACTGATCCTATTTTTATTTTTTTCAAACGAAAATGTTTGGAAAAAAGTGAGGTCTAATCTATCTATCGCTTTTTTATGCGCTTTATAAAAATCACCACCTGTAATCCCCCAGTGGGAGATGATCGGCACAGTTCTCTTCTCTTCTGCCATAGCATCTACTATAGCCCCTGCTTCTAAAGAGTTTGCAATCATTATCACCCCATCTGCATCTTTTTTAAGAATCTCTTGAATCTCTTGTGAAAATTCACTCTCCCCTCTGTTAAACATTTTGGCACAAGCAAACTCGATCCCTTTTTTAGCTAAGAGGGCTTGCATATTAGTATAATTATCTCGTCCCCAAACAGAATTTTCATAAAAAATTGCAGGTTTTCTCAATCTTTTTGCAGCGTTTAAAGCGATAAAATTAGAAGCATACATATCGTTTGCAGAGATTCTAAAGACACTTTTATTATCTTTAGAGGTGATATCTGCCCCTGTTGCCCAAGGGATAAAAAGTGCTACGCCACTTTTTTGCATATACTCCATCTCTTCAAAGATCACAGCACTGTGAAGCCCGCCAACAATCCCTAGAAGATTTTTATGCTCTAAAAACTCCTCTATATTTTTAATACCTTTACTTGCTAAAGCTGCATGATCTTTTGTGATCACTAGAAGCTCTTTTCCTAAGATGCCACCCTCTTTATTGATCTCATCTACTGCTAATTCTACTCCTCTTTTTATCGCAAGTCCTGCGGCTTTAGCATCCATAGAGAGGTCTACATCAACCCCTAGAAGATAGTACTCATCACTCTTTTTATAATTGTTATAGAGATATTCTTCTGTTTTGGCAAGTACTTCAGGACCGATAAGCTCTTCATATTTTTTTGGTATGTGCGCCATTACTCTTGTAAAACGTTTTCTTTGATCTAGATCTAAGTTTTCAACTTTTACCCCATTTTTTTGTACAAGACTCAGAAGCTTCTCTTCATTTTCCTGTGTTTTTTCTCTTTGCCATGGAGTTACTTCTAAAGCAGTCTCCATCAATATATGTCCAAGCTCAGAGGGAAGTTTTTTATACGTTTTAGAACTTATACTAAAGATATAGCCCATATAAGCATGTTCACTCAAAGTTAAATAGTTTTGTACTTCATGTATACCCATTCCGACAATAGCTGTAAGGGGATTCTCCTGCCCTTCAACCACACCAGCTTTTAAAGCTTTTGTTGTTTCATGAAAGTCTATTGCTAAAGGGGTAGCGCCAAGTGACTTAAACTGATCCATAATGATGCGGCTCTTCATTACACGCATATTTTTCCCCTCAAAATCCTCCACTGTACGCAGTGGTGTTTGAGCGGTAAAATGTTTAAACCCATTCTCCCAAAATGTAACCCCTAAAAGCCCTATATTTGAGAGTTTTGCCAAAAGCATATTCCCTATGTCTCCATCTAGGATCTCATAGAGTGCTTGACGTGAAGGGAAATAAAAAGGAAGGTCTATAAACTGTATAGAGGGTTCAGATACACTCATCTTTGCTGAGGGTGTTAAGAGAAGATCTATCTCTCCCAAACGTGTGAGTTCAACCATTCTATAATCATTACCAAGTTCTTGGTTTGGATAGATCTTGATCTGCACTTTTCCTGCTGTCTTTTCAAGCACTTTCGCTGCATAACGCTCTGCTGCTTGATGCATAACACTCTCTTTTGGCATATTATGTGCCATTGTAAGCGTATACACCTCTTTTTCAAAATTTTGAAGTGGATCTTGCTCTTTTTGTACTGTTTGTGAAAAAGGTACCAAAAGTACCAAAGCCACTACTGCACTCAAAACAACAGCGATAAGTATATATAGCTTATTCATATAAGCACCTTCTCAAAAGCAGAATTCAATGATTATATCTTTTTAAGTATTATAAAAATTTGATATTTAGAAACTCTTTGCTATTATTTTTATGCATAATGATTATATAGGAGGATTTTATGTTAGTTTGTGACTGTACTGAAGTAGAATTTGATGCAATTAAAGAAGCAGTAAAAACTCATGGTAATGATATTGAAGCGATTAAAGAGGCAACAGATGCTGGAACAACCTGTGAGTGTTGTCTCGAAGAGGATTGTGACAAAGTTGAGCTTCCTCTGCCACTTGCGATCAAAAAAGCTTTAGAGGAGCTTTAAAAAAGGGGTTTATCTCCCCTTTTAGAACTCTCTTTAACACTTTTGTGCTAAAATTCCATCCATGAAACTTTTACTCTCTTTTCTCTTTTTTATCGGTATCACTCTCTCTTCGATCCATGAACTAGAGCATGTAAATGGTGAGCATGAGCACCCTTCATGTGAGATCTGTAGTATCAATGATACTCTTGATACACCTGACTTCTCAGAAGATCTTGCTTTTAATACCCTTTTAATCGAAAAGAGAAAAGACCCTCGTATAAGTTTTCTTCCTTATATACAAAATCCAAAGCACAATACTCCAAACGCACCCCCTTTTCAGGTCTAACTCTTACCAATAACAATAAGCAATACAACAAATATTACATAAGGATTACTATGCAAAAAAATATCTTAAACCTAGTGGCAGGCACATTGTGTGCAGCTTTTTTATTTAGCGGATGTGGGAGTGACAGCTCTTCAGATAACAATAATGGAGATATCAGTGCACTCACAGTAGAGGGGAAAACTTTTCTTTTTTATGATGCTACAACAGGTTCACAGTATGTTGTAGATCCTGATTCTCAAGCGATAAACTCTTTAGATACAAACGAAAGTAGCAACTTTTATATGCTTGGAAAACAAGCAGGTTCTCTTGTTTACTGGCCAGATGAAACAACTGGTGATGCAAAAGTGATCATGCTAAAAGAGGATTTCTCTGTTGCAGAAGCGAACATTACACATGAAGACTTTTACTATCTCGGACATTTTCATGGAGCAGACTTAGCAGCACACAGTGCAGATGAATTTGCACCAGAAGCAGCTTCTGCAGCGAAACTTGCAACTTTACAACGTTTTAATACATATCTTCAAGATCAAGAACAGATAAAAGCTGAAATTAAAGAAGCACTTTCACTTGAAGGGGAACAACTTTGTAATTTTTATGTACAAGATCATGCACATGAAGAAGATACAAATGCTACTCAAGAAGAAGCGGCAGTTCACTTTGCACTTACACAAAGCGGAAAAGTTCTCTTTTATGTAGAGGGTGAAAGTGGTCTTGAAAAAATCCAAGGGCAACTTGCTGTAAACCTGAGTGAAGCGAGTACTTGTGAAGTAGGTAAAAGTGGTATTACATCTACACATGCAGGTGTATATATTTTCTTAGAAAGCACACAAAAACTCTATCTTGTTGATTCACATGGTTTAGATTATCATGAACACAGTGCTTGGCATCTTGATGAGTTTATGCCATCAGATTTTCATGCTACGCAGATGATCGCATTTGGTGATGGTGATTCGGAGCATGAAGACTAATGAAAACGCTTAGGCTTTCATTTCCTCTTTTTTGTGCCCTCTCTTCGTATCTTGGAGCACAGAGTGTAGAGCTAGACGCCATTGGCGTCGAAGCCTCTCATGCTGATGAGATCCTTTTAGAGCGTAAAGTACATACAACAGAATCTCTTGCAAAAAATGCAAAAGGTGAAACCCTTGGTGAGTATCTTGAAAAAGAGCAATTTGTAGATTCGGCAAGCTATGGACCTGCTGTAGGGCGTCCTGTCGTCAAAGGGATGGATGGGTACCGTGTTGGTATAACACAAGGCAATACCCTCTTAAATGATCTCTCTGCAATGAGCCAAGACCATGCAGTAGGTGTTATGGCACGGGCAAGTAAAAAAGTTGAACTCTTAAAAGGTCCATCCTCTTTATTGTATGGAAATTTTAGTGGAGGCGTTATCCGCGTTCTTGGTGAAGAGCATCAAAACTCTTTGCCAAAAAAAGCTTTTGGACTTACAACAAACCTACAAAGCGGTACAAATGGTTCTGGAGATCTCGCTTCAGGAACACTCCAATTAAGTCATGGAGATTTTTCTCTCTCTTTGAGTTCACATTACCATGAAGCCAAAAACTATGAAGATGGTGAAGGGGTAGAGGTTAAAGACTCTGATACCCTTAGTCGTCAAAGCCATCTTGTGCTTGGATATCGCTACGATCAAAACAATATCATAAAACTTTTCGCGGATACAATGCAAAAAGAGTATGGCATTCCAAATACTACCTCAAGACGAACCACTATTGATATGCAACAAGATCGCTATGGTCTTGTATGGCATGCAAAAGAGATCTCCTCTTTAGAGTATATGCAAACAGAATTCTCTTATAGTGATTATTTGCATAAAGAGATGGAAGGGAGTAGTGCTGATGGTCTCTTTGGGCAAGAGCAGTTTGCTTTTTCAACACTTTTTGGTTTTGATATGGGTGCGTGGCACAGTGATGCAAACATAGCATATACACATAGCACTTTAGAGGTGTGTCATGAGCATGGTCGTTGTTACAGTTTTTATGATGCACCGCGCAATCCAAACCAAATAGATGGGGAGAGTTTGCAAGAGTCTATAGATGTAAAAGGGCTTCCCTACTCACATGCACACCCTATGCCAAATACAACAGAACAAAATCTTAAACTCGGTCTCTCTTTAAAAAATTTTTATGATGATAGTAATGAGTTAAGTCTTGCACTTCGTTCAGAACTACGACACCTAGAGATCGATAGTAAAAACATTCAACAAGAGTGGCTCGTCTCCCAAGCTATAGATCCTAACTATTATGACACGATTAACGATACAGCATTCAGCATTAGTGCAGGGTGGTTTAGTTACCTTAGCGACTCTTTATCTTTACAAAGTTCTCTCTCCTATATAGAGCGTTTACCTGCTGCAAGCGAACTGTTGTGGAATGGGTTTCATCATGCGACAAATACCTATATATTTGGGGATCGCTATTTAGATAATGAAAGCTCTTACAATCTTGACCTTGAACTTATGCACACAGCAAATAAGCTCACAAGTCAGCTGAGTACATTTTATTATCACTTTGAGAACTATATTTATCAAGCTCCACTTGCTGATGCGCAAGGGGAACTCCTCATTGATCCCTTTCATCTTTCTCATGTTTGGGGGATGCAAGGGGTAGGTGCCAAAGTCTATGGAGCAGCACTCAAAGAGAGTTATCGCTTTGATTATAAGCAACACACACTTCATCCATCTATCACACTTGAACTTATTCGTGGCAGTCTAAAAGAAGGGGGAGAGATTCCTCGAATGCCTCCATTTAGTGCGACATTTGCTCTTGATTATGCCTATAACAATTTTGATGCAACTCTAAGTTTTAAACGGGTAGATAAGAGTCGTTATGAAGCGCAAAATGAAACAAGTACACCAGGCTATAACTATTTAGCTTTAGCTATGAACTATTCCTACAAAACATCTTATGCAGATCTAAAGTTTTTTCTCAAAGGAGACAACCTTACAGATGCACAAGCCTATAACCATCTCTCCTTTTTAAAAGAGAGTGCTCCACTTCCAGGAAGACAGCTCAAAGCAGGTGTTGGTATAAAGTTTTAACAAAGATATTGCTAGCTTCTTCGTATCTCCTACGAAAGAAGCTTACACCTTTGAATGAAAAAGTTTTTTTAATCTCCTCCTCAATTTTCTGCACTATAATTTCCAAAATAAGAGGAGCAGACAAATGGAGTTTCCTGATGAGTGGACACAAAAAGAGTTTTTAGAAAATAAACAAAAGCTTCAAAAAGAGGGTATTGAAGTGGTATTAATCGATACTATTTTAGCCCCGATAGATAAAGCAGGTGCGATCACCTATAACCCTTATGAGTTAAAAAAATACCCTAAGGGAAGTGTTTTTGTCTTCTATTGTGATACGGGTAAAGCGACTCTAAACCGACTCAAAGAGTATAAAGAAAAGTTCGACCAATACCATTGTATTTCACTCAAAGGTGGTCGTGGATATTGGAGAGTCAATATGTCGGTGAGTACAGATGCATAACTCCAAATATCTCGCTCTTTTACACAACTATACTCTTTGTCTGCATGAAAAAAGGTTTTATGATGCACATGAAGCTTTAGAACAGATCTGGTTTCCAAGACGCTTTGAAGCCAACAATGAGATCAAACTGCTCAAAGGCTTTATCAATGCAGCTGTTAGTTTTGAGCTTCTCAAACGCGGAAGAGTAGAAGCGGCTCAAAGAGTATGGAAAAACTATCTCAAATACAGACCTCTTTTAGAAAACCTGCAATCTCGTTATACTTGCGACTACAAAGCGATAGCAAAGCATATAGAGACACTCTTTTCACACTACAGATCCAATAATTTTTTGCTACAATAAACAAAAATTTTTGGAGAAAAAATGGAGATAGAAAAATATCTACAACTTGCATTCAATTATGCAAGTGAATATAGCCTCAAAATTGTTGCGGCATTACTTATTTTTGTTGTAGGGCGATGGATCACCAAGAAACTTTCATCACTCTCACGAACACTTTTACTCAAAGCAAAAATAGATCAAACCCTTGTAGAGTTTGCCGAAAGCATTATCTATTTCGTCTTACTCCTTATGGTTATTCTCTCCTCTTTAAATGCTTTAGGTGTCAATACAACCTCATTTTTAGCAGTTTTTGGTGCGGCATCTCTTGCTGTAGGTTTAGCCCTCAAAGACTCTCTTTCTAATATTGGTGCGGCTGTTATTATCATTCTCTTTCGCCCCTTTAAAGTGGGAGATGTTATAGAAGCAGGTGGGGCAAATGGAACAGTAAAAGATATCAATCTTTTTTCTACCATTATTGAAGCGATTGATAAAAGTGTTATTATCGTCCCTAACTCTTCGGTTATTGGCGATAATATTACCAACTTTTCACGTCGTGAAATGCGCCGTGTTGATCATGTCTTTGGAATAGGTTATGAAGATGATCTACTCCTTGCAAAAAATATTATGCTTGAAGTGATTGCCGCAGATGAAAGAGTGCTTCAAGAACCAGAACCACTTGTTGCAGTAAGTGCACTTGCAGATAGTTCTGTAAACTTTAACTTTCGCGTATGGGTAAAAACATCTGATTACTGGGATGTTTATTACGATATGCTAGAGAAAGTTAAACTCGCATTTGACGCAAAAGGGATCACTATTCCATACCCTCAAATGGATATCTATACACACACAATTACTGAAAATAAGGAATAAAATGAAAAAACTACTTTTAACTACATTAGCTACAGCAAGCCTGCTATTGGCTCAAAATGAGAATCCTCTTGTAACACACACTGAGTTAGGATACATAAAAACAGATGGAAATACAGAAACGGAAACTTTCAATCTTGATTTTAAAGCAGATAAGAGTTGGAGTGCACATAATGTAGCTCTCTTAGTTGATGCACAATATGCCACGAATGATTCAATAGAAACAAAAAACAGAGTGACTACAGAGCTCAACTACGGGTATGCTTTTGCTAAAAACTTCGCTTTTGATTATCTCATTGGCTATAAAGATGATAAGTTCTCAGGCTTTACATATAGATTCTATACAGGTCCGGGTATGAAATATAAAGCTTTAGAGAGCGAAACACAAACTCTTGATTTTGAAGCAAACATTCTTTATGCAGAGGATAAAACAGATTCTATTAACTATACAGCTACAGGAGATCAGATCAACTATCCTAATCCTGATGGGCTTCTTGCAGATCCTGCACAAAGAGTTGCTTCAACAACAGATTCTTATACATCTTACAGACTTAAAATGGTCTATGAGACACAGATTTTAGAGAATCTTAAATTTCTTCAAAATGCAAGTTACCGCTCTTCATTTGAAGATGCTAAAAATTATGTTGTTTTTTCTAAAACAGCACTTACAAGCAAACTAACAGATATTCTCTCAGCTGGTTTAAGTTATAAAATAGACTATACAAACCTTGCTGCATTAGGAAAAGATAGAACAGACACAACTTTCACTTTTAATCTTATTATAGACTATTAGAAAACTCTTTACCTCTCTTTGCTACAATTGCGCCCATGAAAAAAACACTCTTTCTTCTTTTTTTTATGGGTATGCATCTTTATGCCCTTGTCAGCGTTCAACCTGTGGAGATAAATGATACAGAGGGCTTAGATCTTAAAGCACTTCTCTCTTTAGAGACAAAATACGGAAATAGTGATAAACAAAACTATTCTGGAGCATTACGCCTCACCTATCATACACTTCAAAGTGCAAGTTGGGCTGAAGTCTCAACAGAATATGGAAAATCTAACGATACAAAAGATACCGATAAAGCCTTTTTGCATCTACGCCATATTCATGCCAGTATCTTAGAAGATCTAAACTATGAGCTCTTTGGACAAGTACAAGATGATAGTTTTAAGCTTCTTAAAAACCGTACCCTTTTAGGTGGAGGATTTCGTTATAAACTTTTCACCCTTTATGGAGAAGACAAAGGCTTTTTTGGCTTGGGTTTAATGGATGAGAGGATCAGCTATACCTCAAATGATCCAAGTGAAGTAAACCAAAGAGTCAATAGCTATCTTGCTTATACAAGCAAACTGTCTGAGACTTCAAGACTTTCTTTAAGTTTTTACTACCAACCAAAGATCAATGATTTTTCTGATCATGTTACAGCAACAAACTTTGAGCTTGAACTCTCAATGTATGGAGATCTCTCCTTGATGTTACAAGTCTCATACGATACTGACAGCAACCCTCCTTTAGGTGTAAAACGTTATGATCTTACCCAAAAGACCTCTTTTCTTTATAAGTTTTAGTCACTCTTTTGACAAGCTTGATCTTTTGACCAAAGAGCCAGAAAAAGTGTTGCAAAAGCTGCGATGAAAGAGGCACTTAAAAAAAGTTCTCTCGCAAACCATTCATAGATATAACCTGCATACAGTGCCCCGATAAAAGCTCCCATTCCATAGGTTATTCCAGAGAAAAACTGTTGAGCAAGTGACTTATGCGCATAATGGCTAAAGAGATAACTAATCGCTGCTGAATGAAAAAGTGCAAAACTCAAAGCATGGATCGACTGTGCAAAGAAGAGTAGAGGAAGGTTTTGTGGAAACATGTAGAGTAAAAACCATCGAAAAGCTGTTGCAGCAGTAGTGATCTGCAAAATGAGCAGCAGATTATTTGCCAGAAATCTCCCCTGATAATAGAGCATAACAATCTCTGCAAAAACTCCAAAACTCCACAAATAGATTGTCATATCCATACTCAAACCAAAGTCAGTTTCATAGATCGTAAAAAAGTTATAAAAAGCTCCAAAACTTATCTGCATCAATGTCAGACCGATCCAAAGTTTATAATCACGTAAAAGAGAGATATCGTTTGATACCTCTTCACTTTTATCGAGTACTTTATTTGATCCTTTTGCAATAATAAAAGCAACACAAGCAGTTAAAATACTCAATATTAAAAGAAAAGCTAGAGCAATAGAAGCACCCTCTAAAAACTTCACAAGAACTAAAGCGACTAAAACAAAACCAAGCGATCCAAAAAGACGAATTTTTCCATAGTTTTCTTTGCCAATACGACTCAAAGAGATAAACTCTATATAAGGAAGAATAAGACTCAAACCTATTCCAAGCCCTATATTGGATACTAATAGACTCGTAAAACTCTCTATTGAAAAGTAAAAAGAGGTCGCACTTATGAGCATTATTGTAAGTGCTATGTTAAAGCTTTTTCTATTGAGTTTAAGCCCACGTGCAAAAGCGAAAGGAACAACAAAACGTACAAGTGGGGCAGCAGCAAAAATGATCCCGATCTCACTTGGAGTATAGCCACTCAAAGAGAGAACTTTTGGCAAAAAGATCACATAAACACCAACAACACCAAAGTAGAAAAAATAAAAACTACTTAAGAGTGAGGCAAGTAGACTAACTTTGTGCATAGATCACAGCTGTTCCACTCATAAGGTCATGGAGTGAACGCTTTTTATGATTGAAAAACAGCAGTAAAAACCCTATGATCGATATAAGAGAGACAAAATACGCGACAAAACGAAGCACAAGTTTAGCAACTGAAGCTTTTTGTAGGGTATGAGCATCAACTACTTTGATCCCTGCAAACTTTTTACCAGGTGTTTGTCCATCACGTCTCCATAAGACTACATGAACACCCATAATAAGTATTATCTGTGTAAGTGATGCATACGGATTTGGCTTGTGCTCAAGCGCTTTTTGATCTTCTACTATAACATCAAGAGCCCCTGCACTCTTTGTCTCTTCATATCCAAAGAGGATCATAATCACAAGTGCTACAGGAAGCCCTATCATAAAAATATCTGTAATAAATGCTTTAAGGCGCACTAAAAATCCTGCATAATGAACCGCTTGGGTCTCTTCATGCACTTTTTTCACACCTTTTTTCAGTTCTCTAAATCTCATACTCGTGATTATAGCAAAGTTTTTTCTCCCCTCTCTCTTATGTTTACTTAGCGTTTACTTATAATAAATATAATTTCCTTATCTCAATTATGTTTTTCCCCTTTCATAAGCGAGATATATACTCCTATACATTTTTTAAAAGACAGGTCAAGCATAACCCCCACCCCCCCCTTTATTTGCTTGACCTGTTTTATGTTAGAATCCTTTTATGAAAATAATCCTAACTACTCTCAATGCCAGATATGCACACAGTGCTATCGGGCTTCGATATCTTTATGCAAATCTCCATGAACTCCAAGACAGATCTATGATTATGGAATTCAGCATCAATGATGCCACACAAACCATTGCCGAAAAACTTTTACAAAAGAATCCTTCGATTATAGGGATCGGTGTTTATATTTGGAATGCTCGTGAGGTTGCAGACCTTGTGCATATTTTAAAAAAAGTCTCACCCCAAACTATTATAATCCTTGGTGGTCCTGAGGTGAGTTATACTCCCCTTCGTGTAGATTTTAATCAGGTTGATTATATTATTCAAGGAGAGGGGGAACGATCTTTTTACAACTTATGTAAGGATCTTATTCAAAATCCACAAACAACTCAAAAAGAAAAACCCCATACTATTGCTATGGATCTCCCAAAACTAAAAGAGCTAAACCTTCCCTACTCTTTTTATACCAATGAAGATATAAAAAATCGCTACATCTATGTAGAGGTCTCAAGAGGCTGCCCTTTTTTATGTGAATTTTGTCTTAGTTCTATAGATGAAAAAGTGCGTACTTTTGATCTTGACAAAGTACTCCAAGCTTTTGAAGATTTATGGCAAAGAGGAGCTCGTGCTTTTAAGTTTGTCGATAGAACTTTTAATATCAATATACGCACAGCAAATAAAATACTCGACTTTTTTCTCTCTAAAGAGGAGGAGTATTTTGTTCATTTTGAAGTTATTCCCGATCACTTTCCCCTCTCTTTGCGCCAAAAGCTTCAGGCTTTTCCTCCAAGAGCACTCCAGCTTGAGATAGGTATTCAAACACTCAACCCAGAGATAGGAGAAAATATCTCCCGCACCATAGATCTGCACAAGATGCGAGAAAATATTAGCTTTTTAGAAAACCAAACAGATGCACATATCCATCTTGATCTTATTGTAGGGCTTCCTGGGGAGAGTTTAGAGAGTTTTGGAGAGAATCTAAATACTCTTGTTTCTTTAAGTTCTTGCGAGATTCAAATAGGGATCTTAAAAAAACTCTCTGGAACACATATAGATCGTCACGATCAAAAGTATGAGATGATCTACAGTGATATTCCCCCGTATGATATTTTACAAAACAAAGATCTTAGTTTTGAGACGATTCAGATCATGAAACGTTTTGCCCGCTTTTGGGATCTTCTCTACAATAGTAAAAACTTTAAAAGCACCCTTTTGCTACTTTGGCAAAAAGAGAGTGTTTTTACAAGTTTTTATGCACTTTGTCTTTGGATCTATACACAAACCGATGCAACGCATAAGATCTCACTTGATCGCATCAGTGCTGTACTTTTTAAATACCTTACAGAGGTCAAAAAAGAAAAAGCACAAGAGGTGGCTCTCACTTTAGAAAAAGATATTTTAGGGGTAAAAGGAAGAGCTATTCCCCCTTACTTAAAGCCTTATCTCAAAGGTACACAAATAAAAGAACAATATGTAACGAAAAATTCCAATTTCAATAAAAGACAAAAAAAGCTATAATTGACTCCATGAAAAAGTTTATCGCTCTTAGTGTAGTTTTTTTTACTTTTGCAACCCTCTTGTATGCAGATCTTTTTATCGATTCAAAGCTCATAGCAGAAGCGGAAAAAAAGTACGGTTCTTTTGCTAAAAATCGTTTTTTAGCTTTAAGAGATGATCTCATAGCAAAAAATAAAGATGCTTCTGAACTTAAAAAACTCAATGTCGTCAATACTTGGTTTAACTATATCAAGTACAAAAGTGATAATGAAAACTACGGAACAAGTGATTACTGGGCTTCTTTATATGAATTTGTGGGCAAAGGGAGTGGTGACTGTGAAGATTATACTATAGGAAAATACTATACACTCAAAACTTTGGGAGTAGATCCAAAAAAACTAAAATTTGCTTATGTGATCTACAAAGATAGAAGTGGAAAAAGTATCTCTCACATGGTTTTAGTTTACCTCAAAACACCCGAGCCAAAATCAAGAGCAGACTTTTTAATCTTAGACAATACCAACCATAAACTTTTACCAGCTTCAAAAAGACCCGATATTACAAAAGTGATCCGTATGATCAATGGTGATACCGGACCAAAATCTAAAAAATGGCAACAACTCGAACTCGATATGCAAAGGAAAAAACTATGACCCTTTTTAAACAGATGGCAATTGGAACCTCTACTCTTATTACACTTTTGCTTGCAACAGTAATGTTCATGAACTTTCAATCTTCCAAAGAGGATATGCTACGAGGGCTTTATCAAACTGCAGTTAATAACCTCTCCTCTTTAAGTTCAAAAGTTGCCGAAGCTGCACATGACAATGCATATTTGAGTAGTACCATAGATGCTGAGTTTGACAGCGGTTATTATAAAAAGATCTCCTTTGTCTCTTCAGATCAGAGCTTTGAATATACTCAAGAGTACAAAAGTGCCATCAAAGATGTTCCAACATGGTTTATCAATATCGTTCGTATAAAAATTCCGCAAATCAGTTCTGATATATCTTCAGGTTGGAGTATACTAGGGCGTATCTATGTTGAACCTGATACCTCTGTTGTATATGAGAGTCTCTATAGGATCTTTTTAAAGCTACTCTCTATTTTTGGGATCTTTATTGTTGTCTCACTCTCTATTTTATACACTCTTTTACATTTTATCTTACGACCTCTTGTAAAAGTACAAAAACAAGCAGAAGCGATTACCCGTAATGAATTTATTATTCAAGACTCTATTCCAAAAACACAAGAGTTTCGTGATGTTGTAATCGGTATGAATGCTATGGTTTCAAAAGTAAAAGCGATGTTTGATAAAGGAAATGAAGACCTTAAGCGCCAAAAAGAGTTAGAGTACAACGATAAACTTACAAAACTAAAAAATAGAAAATATCTTATAGACAAACTTCCTGAGTACCTTAAAATAGATGCAGATTCTAAAGGGGGTGTCAACATGATGGTAGCCCTTAGTGGTGTTATAGAAGCAAATGAGAAGATAGGACATAATAATGTTGATACATTTTTTAGAGAACTTGCTTCTATCTTTAAACTCCATGCCTCAAACTATAAAAACTCCATAGCAGCAAGAATGAATGGAACAGAGTTCTCTATCTTATTGCCAGAGTGTACAGAACAAGAGGGGAAGGATCTCGCACAAAGTATCTATAGCTCTTCTGTGGAGATTATTCAAAAATTTGAACTCGATATCTCTGAGACATTCCTCTCTTTAGGACTCTATGAGTATCACTATAAAGACTCTATAGCACAGCTTCTCTCCCACTCTGATAATGCTCTTACACAAGCAAAGTTTGGAGATAAACATATCTTCTTTGAAAAGAGCCAAGATGTCTCAGAGATCATGGGAAAAGAAGCTTGGAGAAAAACGATCAAAGAGGCTTTAGATATAGATGGTTTTAACTTCGTTTCATGGAAAGTTGTCAATACAAAAGCAAAAAAAGTGATCCACAATGCACTCAGTCTCACTATGCAAACTCCAGATGGCAAAACCTACCCTTATGGGCAGTTTATGGCACCAGCCAATCAAGCGGGACTAAGCTCTGAGGTCTATAGAAGTGTAATTAAAAAAATGTTTACTGCACCTGATCCAAGACTCAAATCTGAGAGCTATTCTCTACGCCTCTCTTATGACTACTTAGATACTTTAGAGAGCTACCATGAACTCTATATTTTATGTAAAAACTATGCAAATAAGCTCCCATTTCGCCTCATTATTGAGATGCCAGATAAGCTTGTTCGTGGTAATTCTGAGCAGATAAAACTCTATAAAACACTCTTTCAAAGATATGGTATTGAGATGGGTATTTATGAGTTTATTGGTGAGGGGGATGATTACCATTACTTACAAGATCTGCGCCCTATGTATATTAAAGCAGAAGCAAGCTACTTTCTTTCTGAAAGTGAACAATCGTTCTCTGCTTTAAAACTGATCACAGATACAGTTGGTATTGAGCTGATCGCATCAAGTGTTATGGAGCTTGAGACCTTAGAGCAGTTAAAACAAAAAGAGGTCTTCTCGATTCAAGGAAAAGCGAGCGAACTTATCGTTACAGATTAGTTATCACTTTAATGTGGTATTTATCCTCTTTGGCATATACTTTCCCATTCTAATGCCTAGGGGTAAACATGTTTTTTTCTCATAAAAAAGAGAATGAAGGTCTTGCGATTGAACAATCAACAAAGATCTCCTCTTTAGAAAATGAACTCGAAGGTGCTTATAGCAAAATTGCACAGCTTGAAAGAGAGCTTGAAGCTCAAAAAACAGATCAGGTTCTTTCATCGTTAAATCAAAAACTTACAGAGTCACTTACAAGTTCTTGTGATACAGATCTAAAGATCTTACAAGCAAACTTGGCAAAAAATGTTGCTTCCCTTGAAGAGATAGATGAACGTAATCATCAAAACAGTGATCTTACCAACGCTTCTTCAGAAGATGTAGGTATGCTTTTTGATACGATGCATCAACTCTTAGAGCATATTACAAGTACCTATGATCAAATGCATACCCTTAATGAAAATGTGCATAGCATCTCAGAGGTTATAACACTTATCAAAGATATCTCAGATCAAACAAACCTTTTAGCACTCAATGCAGCTATAGAAGCTGCCCGTGCTGGAGAGCATGGTCGTGGTTTTGCTGTAGTTGCCGATGAAGTGCGTAAGCTTGCAGAGAGAACAAATAAAGCAACAAGTGAAGTTGAGATCACAGTACAAAGCCTCAAACAAAATGCACAAGAGGTGAATGAACACTCCCAATCTATGGAGAGACTCTCAGAGAGTTCCACTGAGCAGATCACAATGTTTAAAGAGAGAATTCACGAACTTGCACAAAACTCAAATGTGATCTCATGCGATAGCAAAGATGTAACAAACGATATCTTTATGATTCTTGTAAAACTTGATCACCTCCTCTATAAAGCAAACGGATACAAAGCAGTACTTTCAGGAAAAGTACATACCGATTTTGTTTCCCATAAAGAGTGCCGCTTAGGAAAATGGTATGAATCAGGTATAGGCAAAGAGCGCTTTGGTAAAGTCAAAAGTTATACAAGACTTGATAGACCTCATGCAGAGGTACACCAAAACATCCAAAAAGCTGTTGGACTTGTTGCAGATGGAAGTTATATCAGAGAGAACAAACTTACTTTTGAACTGATGAAAAAAGCAGAAACTGCAAGTAGCGAAGTGATCGAGATCTTAGATGCTATGCTCAAAGAGGAGAGAGACTACCGACACGCAAAAAAAGGTGTTTAAACTCCTCGTGAGTTTAAACCTTTTGCGATTGCATCGTTTATATCTTTTATGTATTGCTCATTACGAGTTTGGAGTTCTCTGTCAAAAGAGATAATAATATCTTTATTTGCATTTGGATGGCGACAAAGTGTAAAAAGTACATCCATATAGTAATCAAACTCAGGATGGGGAAGCTCCCCTAGCTTTTTATGAATACGCCCATGATACTTGAGTATAAGCTTAAGTGCTTTGGATAGTTCTTGTGCACTTGAGCTTTTATTTTTGATCACTGCTAAAAGAGAAGCTTTATCTGTTTTAAAGTTCTCCTCTTCACCTACTGTATTGCTTCTTTTCGTTGCTCTCTTCTGCTGTTTTTTTGATGGCATGATCAAAAAATAGAGAAGTATTGCTAAAAAAATAATCAATCCGACAATCGATTTCAGGAGTAAGGTTATTTCCACATGCTATACTTTTTTTTCTAAATTATACCATTTTTCAATAAATCCAACATTATTGGTATATAATGTTATTAAACTCATATACAAGAGAAAAATATGCAAATTGAAATGAAAGCAGATGACTTTATTGTCTCTAAAACTGATCTCAAAGGGCGTATTACATACGGCAATGAGACTTTTATTAAAATGTCTGGCTATGAAGAAAAAGAACTCTTACATGCTCCACACAACATACTCCGACATCCTGATATGCCTGCAATTGTTTTTAAACTACTGTGGGAGAGAGTACAAGCAGGAAAGAACATTAATGCTTTTGTAAAAAATAGATGTAAAAATGGTGATTTTTATTGGGTTTTTGCATATGTAACCCCCTCTTTTGATCGAAGCAAAAAAATCATAGGCTACTACTCTGTACGTAGAAAACCCTCTTCAAAAGCACTTGCTGTAATAGAACCTATCTACAAAGACTTGCTTGATGCCCAAAATCGTGGAGGTATAAAAGAATCACAACAACTACTAGATACTATCTTACAAAAACAGGGAGTGAGTTACGATGAACTTATCATTACTCTTCAAAAATAAACAAACACTCTATTTTGCTCTACTGAGCTTTGGCTTTGCTGTGAGTATAGCTTTTAGCTTCTCTTTGATGCTTGGGGGCTTGTTTGTACTTGCTACACTCTTAGGTATTTTTATCCCTGCAAAAATCCAAGAAGATGATACTCTACTCCATACAATGCAACATGTAATAAAACATGCTGGAGAAGGGCAACTCGATGATCGCGTCACCAATATACCAAAAGACTCAAAATACTTTGATATAGCATGGGGCTATAACAACCTTGTAGATCAAGTCGAAGCGTTTATACGGGAGATCCAAGCCGCTATAGACCTTGCAGCCAAAGGAGATCCAAACGCTATTATTTTTGAAGCAGGACTCAAGGGAAGTTTTAAAGAAGCAGTAGCTCCGCTCAATGTAGCGTTAAATGGTATCGCAGCAGGGAAAAAACTTGAAGTACAAGGGGACCTCTCAAAAGAGTTTGATCGTCTTGGTGGAGGGACTACAGGTGGTATGTCAGAGATAAGAAGTGATATTGAAAGAGGCAGTAACTTTATGGAACATATCGCTTCTATGTCTCAAGATACACTCGATGCATCCAATAAAACTATAGAATCTATCACAACTATTCAACAAAACTTTGAAGAGCTTAATGAGAGTATCTCAAAAACAGCACATGGAGTAGAATCACTTTCACAACAATCTGCTGAGATTTTTTCTATTACTAATCTTATTAAAGATATTGCAGAACAGACAAACCTGCTTGCACTTAATGCCGCTATTGAAGCCGCACGTGCAGGTGAGCATGGACGTGGGTTTGCTGTAGTTGCCGATGAAGTTCGTAAACTCGCAGAGAGAACTGCAAAAGCTACCCAAGAGATTACAATTACAATCAATACTTTGCGTCAAGAGACCACCTATATTCAAGAAGAATCAGACAATATGTCTCAATTGGCACATGCTTCCAATGAACTTATAGAGTACTTTGGCGATGCTATTAGATCTTTTGGGGAAAATGCCCAAAACACTGCAAATGATGCGGTCAAACTCTCAAATATATTTTTGATTTCACTCATTAAAATAGACCACTCTATCTTTAAGTCTCACTCCTATTCGGCTGTGATTCATGAAGATGTAGCTATAGGCGAGAGTGCACTCACAGAGTGTGGTATGACAAAATGGCTTCAAACAAATCAAGAACGTTTTGCATCAAATAAGATCTTTGAACAACTTGAACAACCTTACAAAAAGATTCATCAGTCTGTATCAAATAACTTTGAATATGTGCGTAAAAAAGATGTTTTTAATCCAAAAAATACACACATTATTGTACAAAATTTTAAAGAGATGGAGGAAGCAAGCCACAGACTTTCAACTCTTCTTAACAAGATGATAGAACAGATGTAGTATAATCTTTTTATGAAATATCTACTCACCCTTTTTCTCTTTTGTTTCTGTGTATTAGAAGCTGATGAAAAAGTAGTGCTTCAACTCAAATGGCACCATCAATTTCAATTTGCAGGTTATTATGCTGCAAAAGAGAAGGGTTTTTATCAACAATATGGTCTTGATGTTGAGATACGAGAGAGAGACCTCTCAAAAGATAATATAACTCAAGTTTTAGAGGGAGAAGCAGACTACGGTGTTACAGATTCTGTTCTCTTTCTCTATCAAGCACGCAAACTCCCTTTGCAAATGGTTACCCCTATCTTTCAACACTCACCAAATGTTCTCATAAGCCTCAAACAAAGTGCTATCTCTTCACCTTATCAACTTGACAATAAAAAGTTACGTTTTTATAAACATGATTCTGATGGTTTTGGGATCATGGCTATGCTTCGCTCGATTCAAGTAGAGCCTCTTTTAACACGTGTACGATCGAGAGATGATATCAACTTTCTTATCCAAGAAGAGTTTGACGCTATGGCATCTTATGCGGCTAATGAACCCTTTATACTGCAACAAAAGAATCTTGAATATAATATTATAGATCCAGCCCACTATGGTTTTGATCTTTATGGAGATATGCTCTTTACAAGTACACACGAAACACTGCAAAACCCTCAAAGAGTGATCAACTTTAAAAAAGCAACATTGCAGGGGTGGCAATATGCTTTACAACACCCCCAAGAGATTATAGAGCTGATCCATACAAAATATGCGACACAAAAATCTCTTGAACATCTTCGTTTTGAAGCAAAGGTCCTTACACAATATATTCAAGCAGATTCGATCCCTCTTGGAACTTTAGATTCTGGGCGTATTAAATTTACGCTAGATCTATATAAAAAATATAAACTGATAGAGGACTACGGAACAGTTGATGAGTATATCTTTCAACCTTACAAAACAGAACTAGCACTCACTACACAAGAGCGTTACTATCTCGCAAACAAAGGAAAACTCACACTTTGTATCGATCCAAAGTGGATGCCTTTAGAGAGCAATTATAAAGGAAAACATATAGGGATGAGTGCTGATTATTTTGAGCTTTTAGAACAAAAACTCAAGATCCCCATAGAGATGCTAGATACAAAAACATGGCTTGAATCTATTGAACGAGGAAAAAATAGAGAGTGTGATCTCTTCTCTTTAGTGATGCCAACCAAAGAGCGTCTTGAGTACCTAGATTTTACAAGTAACTATCTCTCTATCCCTTTAGTGATCTCAACAAAACTAGATGCTTTTTTTATAGAGAACTTTAAAAGCCTTGTAGGAAAAAAAGTGGGAATTACTAAAGGCTATGCCTATGCAGAGATATTAGCAGAGCGTTACCCAGAACTTACACTTATTCCAGTAGACAATATTATCGATGGACTAGAGATGGTAAAAACAGGGCAGCTCTTTGGCTTTATTGATACACTTGCAACTACAGGGTATGAGATACAAAAAAACTATATTGGAGAGCTAAAAATTGCAGGAAAGTTTGATGAAAAATGGGAGCTTGGAATAGGTACAAGAAACGATGAACCTGTATTACGTACAATTTTTAATAAAGCTATCGCTACAATCCCTCCACAAACACATCAAAATATACTCAACAAATGGGTCTCTGTAAACTATGATTCAAAAGACAATAGATATAAAAAACCACTCCTAATTGCTTTGGCTATTACAAGTTTTCTTATTGCAGTTTTGATCCTTATTCTCCGTATCAATTCAAAACTTCAAAAAGAGATCCAATCTAAAGAGTTAGCTCAAAAAGAGCTTCAAAAACAACTCAAAATTATTGAAGTACTCTCAATCACTGACGCACTAACAGGCTTATATAACAGACGTTATTTCAACGAGATACTTCCGAGAGAGTATAATCGTGCAAAAAGGGAAAAACAGCCTTTTGCATTTTTAATGTTTGATGTAGATTTCTTTAAAAATTATAACGATAATTATGGACACCAAAAAGGGGACCTTGCCCTTAGCCAAATCGGTCAAGTCCTTCAAAACTACTCAAAACGGGGAAGTGACTTTGCATTTCGTTTAGGTGGAGAGGAGTTTGGTGTTATTTTTACAGAGAAAAGTTTTAAATCTGCCTATGCCTATGCACAAAAGATCAGAGAGGAGGTAGAGGAGTTGCATATACAACATGCTACAAGCAGTGTTGCAGACTTTTTAACGGTTTCTGTAGGTATTGTTTTTTACCATTCACTTGAAAATATCTCAGAAGATGCGATCTATAAACAGGTCGATGAAAACCTTTATGAAGCAAAAGCACAAGGGCGTAACATAGTTATTGGCACCGAGGTCAAATAGTTTAGACCTCTATCTCAATAGTGTGTTTGTTTTGTACCCCTTTGTTGATTGCATCTTTGATCTTCTCATAGAGAGTATCAAGCTCATCTGTTTCACTGAGTTGTGTCACTCCAAAATGGTACTTCACCTCCTCTTGTAGAGATTCCTCAAACTGTTTTGCTATCTTCTGTGCCAAGAGATGTGCTCCACTTAAAGATGTACTACTAGCAAGTATAATAAACTGATCCTCACCTAACTTTCCAAAGTAATCATTTGTACGAATATCTTTTTGAATCAAAACCCCTATAGTACTCAATGTACGTTTACGATTTTTCTGCGAAAGAGCCCTAAGATCAAACTCTAAACCAATGAGAGAGAGTTCCACTTTATAGCGTTGCACCCTTGCTATTTCCCTCAAGAGCAACTCTTCAATAAAAACCTTATTATAAGCACCTGAGAGGGGATCTTTTTCTAAAACTTTAACGATCTCTTTTGAGAGTGTAGAGATTTTTTGATCTTTTGTTGTGTCTACTGTAGCGTCTGCTTCATACGCTTTTGTATACTTTCTTATATGAAGCATCAAGACAAAAGTATAGATAAAAGTACTAATTAAAACATTGCCTATCACTATGGCATTGAAAAGATCATGATATATAAAGTGCTCTGGGAGTGAATGCACCATAATAATTGCCAAAGCACCTTTCATCCCCGAAAGGCTAAGCGCATAACTCCAATAAAAAGGAAGCTTCAAACTCAAGATCAATGCACTTATGCTCCCAAAGCGAATCAAACTAGTAAGTGCAAACACAATCAGGATCTCATAGATGTAACGCCATAATAACGAAAGGTCTATGATGTTAGCTATAACAACAAATACTACAGCATTTGCAAAGATCCCTACAAACATCGCCTCTTTTTTATATTCACGAAGTTCATGTTTTGTAACTGCTGGAACATGTCGTAGTAGCTCTATAAAAGCGTCATAAGTGCTTGTTTGTTGATCTATCTTTACACTTGTCGGATTTCTTTTATTCTCTTTTTGTACTAAAAGTTTAAATGTAATCACAGCAACAACGATCGATAAGATCCCAGCTATATGAAAATATTCTGCAAGTAAAAAAGAGCTTATAACGATAAGATAGATGATCAAAAACTGATCAAATGGGTTACGTAAAACTTTGAGTGCCAAAAAACCAAACGATGCACTTGCCACACCAATAAGACTTGAGAGTATAAGCACTTTTATAACTGTATAATTGATCAAGATAAAATCTAAAGAACCCCCTTGCAGTAAAGGCAAAGCAACAAAGTAGTACAAAATAAGTGCTGTTACATCGTTAAAAAGAGATTCTGATTCTGCATAGATCTTTAAACGTTGTGGAAGAGTAAAACGCGACATAATAGCACTCACAGTAATAGCATCTGTAGCCATAAGCATAGTAAAGAGTGCAAGGAGCATCCCTATACTTAAGTTATATTGGGGCAAAAGATAAGGTGTTACAAAAACTGCTAACGCTATAGAAAATAACACAGCCACAACAGCAAGATAAAAGATCTCTTTTGCGTAGCTTCTCAACTCTTTTAAAGAGATGTTTAAAATATCGGGCAACAAAATCACAGGTAACATCAAGTATAAGATCTCATTAAACTCCTCTGTTGTTATAGAAAAAAGCTGAGGAAAATAGATCGAGAGAATAAACGCATAAAAAATGATCGCTAAAGTTGCTGGGATCTTTGTCATCTCTTCGGTTAAACGTGAAAGAAGAATGATAAGAAGTAAAATAGTGATAAGTAAGAGCATAAAAAGTTTTCCAACAGAATGATTTTTATCTCAATTATACTTGATTTGTTCAAAACTTTATTTAAAGTATAAAAAAGGGAAAGTTGATTTACTGTATCTTTTAGGATACAATCGACTTATGTATTTAATAAAACAAACTGAACAGTTTTCAAAGTGACTCTCTAAGCTCAAAGACGTAAAAGGCAAAGTTTCTATATTAAGACGTATAGAGAGAATGAAGCTTGGTAACTTTGGAGATTATAAGTCTGTTGGTAGCGATATAAACGAATTAAGACTGACTACGGGTCCTGCTTACAGAGTTTATTATACGCACAAAGATGATGAGATTATTATCTTGCTTATAGGTGGAGATAAATCATCTCAAAGTGATGATATTAAAAAAGCTATTGCTTTACTAAAGGAGCTTGAAAATGAGTAAAAAAGCACAATTGACTAATTTTGATGTTTCTCAATATTTAGATAACAAAGAAGTAATTGCAGAATACCTTTCACAAGTTCTAGCTGATGGAGATATGGACGAAATACTAACAGCAATAGGAAATGTAGCCAAAGCAAAGGGAATGACACAAATAGCTCAAGAAACAGGTTTAGGTCGCGAAAGCTTATATAAGTCTTTTAATGCAGGAGCGAAACCAAAGTTTGATACTATTGTAAAAGTTCTCAATTCTTTTGACTTAAAGCTCCAAGCTGTGTAAGTTTATTTTTATTGGAATTATTTGATGTCTAACTAAACTATTATTTTTTAAGTCAAATTATATTAGCTTTGATTGATAAATGTACAAAAGGTAAGTAAGGGGATTTTATTTACTTCAAAAATTGCTTTCAAATGCCTGAAGTAAGGGCTTCGTGGTGGACAGCTAGGGATTCGAAAAAGTACTACCCCAAACTATGTTAAAATACGCACGTACAAGCGGTATATCTTCCTTTTTGCGTGGGTGTTTAATGGGAATTGGATTGTAGAGGGTATCTCCAAGAAAGGAGATATGCTGTGAAGCTTATTCTTATACTAGTGGTTTTAATGGTACTCGCAATACCGTTATATTAAAATGTGAGGGCTTATGCTCTCACTCCACTAGTATAATTGTACCACATTCTTATATTTCTTTCCATTCATTGATTGATATTATTTTACAGTTTTCAGTAGAACCATTTTTTTGATTATAGTCACATTTTATTTTTGCTTGTTTATTTTCATATTTCATAAATTTTAAATTTTCTTCTTCTGAAATATTTAAATGAATGTTTGTTGCCCACATTTGACAAACTTTTTGTTTTGCTTTTGGGTTTCTCATATAGCAATTAGTTTTTTTAATTTTTGTTGTTACTTCAACTGTTATAGGACTTTTTGATTCATAGAATACATTTGTAATTACTTTATAATTTTTGGGTTCTGCATTTCCTGCTATTAGAGCTGCTGTACTTATTCCTATTAGTATTATTTTTTTCATTATTTTTCCTTTAGTTATTATTGTATGCTCAAATCGCAGTCTGTTTTTGTTTTATTAAAACTTCAACTCTTCATTTTTAACATACAATCGTGCATTATTCCATAATCTTTACTATATTTACATTCAATCATATATCTATTAGCATTGTATCTTCTCATATCTTTCATTTTTAATTCTGTACTATATATTGTGTCTCCATCTATAGTTTTTGCTCTACATTCATCTACTGCATTATATTTTTTTTCATGTTGATTACATGAAATTCTATAAATTTTATTTAAGTGATAGTTACTCGTTTTATATCTTCCATATATAGGAGCATTTGCATAAAGTTTATTGTATTTATCTATTTTAATTTCCGAATCAGATATTAAGTGCATATTTTTACTATATTTTTCATATTTCTTTTTACTTTTTTTTGTAGTTTTTTTAGAGCTCTTTTTTTCTTTTTTTAATTCAATAAAATCTTGAGCATTTCTTGTTGTATTTTTAGTATATGTTTTATTAGTTTTTACATTACTATTTTTTCTTTTTGCTTTTAGTGCTAATTCTTTATTAGTTTTTTCATAACCTCTAAGCATTTTATCTTTTAAGAAAATTGCTTGTTTCATGTTTATATTTTCAAACTTGAGATCTTTAACTTCTTTTTTTAGTTTTTCATTCTCTTTTTGAAGATTGTGTATTTTAAATATTGAGTATCCTCCTAGTCCTAAAGAACTTACAATTAATAATGTAATGATTAAACTTTTTATCATTAAATTCATTTAGTGTCCCATTTCTGCAAGTTCTGCCATTATAAGATGATAGAATTTTTTTGTTTTACTATGTGGTAACTTTTCAATAGCTTTTATTAGTTCTTTTTTTAGTATGTCTGTTTCATTTAAGTTTTTTTCATTGTCTTTTAATAGTGTATATTCTTCCAAAACATCAAACAATTTTTTATTTTTGTTATCTTCTTTTGCCCATCCATATAAAGTTGTTACAGGCTTATCTGTTAATTCTGATATACGTAAAATTTTTGCTTTTTCATTTTCATTTGACATATTTTACCTTTTTTTATTCTATATACGTACAATTTAAGTTCTAATTAATACTGTATTCGTAATAATATATTTTTAAGTTACGAAATAAGTAATATTTTACTATATTCGTATAAAAGGAGTGACGAATGCAGATAAACAAAGACGAAATTCAAAGACCTACTTTGATAACACCTTTTCTCAGTGAAGAACTTACACCAGATAATGAGTTCTTAACATATGTAGATACAAATAACGATTGTAAATCGGTCACTCAAACTACTAATTATATCAAAACAGATTCTAACTCTTTAATTCATAGAACTGCCGATGATGAATTTTTTTGTAAACAATGTACTGTTTTCCCTCAAGTACACGATAAATCTATATTTTTTCACGATGTAAATAATGATTACAAAATTGTTTTTGAAGTTCGTTTAGTTAATACACAAATATTTGAAGAGTTACATTCTGTAAAAGATTTTCATATTTTAAAACCGCATTCACATAACTACATGTAGAGCTTGAAGTAAGTCGGGTGCACACGTGCAAAGCTAAGAACACGTAAAAAGCTAATGCCCCTAGAAGTCACTCTCTAGGGTAAAAACAGAGTGTAAATTTATATAAAGGATTTCTATGGGATTTTGGTCTGATTTATATGATGATCTTTTTAATTGGGATTCTGACACAAAGATTACATCAAATTCTTATTCGTATGAAGATTTTCATTCAGATGATTATCGTGAAGAAACAGATCTTTATGATGATTATAAAGGGGATGATTTTGAAGATGATGATCTTAAAAAGAGACGTCGAATTTCTGGTTATTCTTAAGTTTGATTTGAACAAAAATTATGTTCTATAAGTCTATATGATTTATTTATTTATTTTATATGGATTTATATAACTTAATTCTAACGGGTTAAGTATCTTAATTTTATGGAGTGACGAATGCAAACTTACACACATTTTATAGGACAGCTTATAGAAGTTAAGCCAATAGAGTATAAAGACAAAAAGACAGAGAAGACTATCGAACAAACTGAAGTTACAGTGCTTTTTGAGGGTATTGATGAAGAGGGTTATAAAAAGGTTTCTGTTGAAACAAGTTCTTTTGATGAAGAGTATTATGATCTGCTCAAAGATAAAAAAATGAAATATGTAGCTATTCCTTACACTATTGATATTAACCAATACGGTGTAAGAGCTTACCCTAACAAAGATATGCCAATTCTTGATTTTGATAAAAATCCGCTTGATTACTCAAAATATGATCGTAGTTCTAAGTCTGTTAGTAAGGATAGTTCAAAACAGTCTTAATGTTACTTTGGCTTCCTGAGAAAGCTTTTTTTTAGTTTTTGATTTTTTACAAGTCATTCGTTTTTTGAGTTACTTTCGCTTTACAGTTATGAACTTCTAAAAAAAAAGATTCAACAACTGAAAGGCGTTAGGGCTTCTTTAATGTTCATTATTTTTCTATCAATATCTCTCAAAGATGGTGCTATATATTTTTAAGAGGTATTGATAGCACAATACCCGTATATCTCTATTTATAAAGGGGAAATCATGCAAAGATTTCAAAAAGTGAGTAAAAAAGTTTTAGACAAAGTCTCTCAATCTAAAAATAAAATTGTATTAGGTGCTACTGCTGGTTATGTAAGTCTTGCGAATGCGGCTCCTGTTGCTTTACCTGCAAATGCTAAAACTGATATAGAACAATCTGTAATTAATGGTGGTGATCTTCTTATTGCTGTAGCTGTTCTTATCGTTGGTTACCTTGTTATTGTTCGCATGATTAAGCGTACATAATCTTTTTAGAGAGGTTAGCCCCTCTCTTTATATCTTTAATTCTTAAGCATATTTTGAAAATATGTTTAATAGTGAAAGGTGAAAAATGGATTTAGTAAATGTAGATGATATGGTTTATATATATTCATTTTTTTTAGCTCTATTTGCTCTTATTTTATCTTATAAAGTTTTAGTAAAAATGGTTTTTAAAGCCACGAAAGGAAAATAATGAAAATAGTCTCTTTTTTATTTTTTATGTTTTCTTTTTTGTTCTCTGATTGTATAGAGTATATTGACCAAAATACTGGTGAGTATAGTAGTCTTTGTGCTTCTCAATATTTAGATATTACACACCAAAACTATAATTTTATTATGGGGCTTTTAGGTGCTTTAACTGGTCTTGTATTTTTATCTTCTGTTATTTATATTCTTTTTCATATTGGAAAGTCATATAGGATTTAGTCATGAAAAAATTATTTTTTTTGATCTTATTTTTAAGCTGTTTTTTTTCTCCACTTTCTGCAATGGAGATTATTACTATCACAGCTGATCCAAGTTTTAACTTCTTTTTCACTTTTGTTTTTTATGTCTTAGTCGCTCTTACGCCTTTTTATGTAGTTGCAATATTTTTTATGTAGGTGGAAAATGAAACATTTATTAATTTATTCAATTCTTTTTCTTTTTGCTCTTAATGTCACAAAACTTCAAGCTTCAGAAGAACAACTTGTAATTATTGATCCATCTCGTGATGAATCTACTCAAAGTGGTATTAATAATTATGGAAATTGTCCCTCCTCAACAGAATATACTTTTTCTTCTGGAACTGTTACTGCTGATGACTTATCGCGTTCTGGTTGTCCTGAAAAGGGGTTTTTTGATTATTATACTTTTATTGAGACTGCTCATATGGAAGTAACTGTAACTCCTATGGGCTTAGACGGTTATCCTGATAGGTGTGGTTATTCTACTGTTACAAGTTATTCTACAGAATGTAGATACGTTTGTTCTCAAACTTGTACAGCTCCTCAAATTTTAGATTCTGACACTTGTACTTGTGTTGATGCTCCTACAGATGATAATAATACAAGTGATGGTGGTTCTAGCTCTGGCGGTGATGATGATGACGGTAATTGTGAGCCTACTCCACCGCCTGATGGTTATAATTATCTTACTTCATTTCAAACAATACAAGAGTGTAACACTGCTCTACAAAATGCTCCTTATATCTCTAGTGGTATTCCTCATTCTCCCCTTTCGTGTTGGTTTAACTCTTGTGCAACTGAAGTAGATGAGTATATGCTCTATGGTGTCCCACAGTCTACACAATGTCAAGACAATGCAACATACAACACCACTACACAGAAATGTGAGTGTAATGACGGATATTATGACAGCACGGGAACTGCTACTGAATGTTATTCTACAGGTTGTGGTATACATATGCATTTTGATGGTGCAAGTTGTGTTTGTGATGATGGCTATTCAAGACATGATCCTTTTGATGATTCAGCAGGTTGTAAAGAAGATACAGAATGTTATACTTGTGAAGATTTATTAACTTCTTTTCAAAATGATTGTCATGCTCCCAATGAAGTTACAGCTTTTAATTGTAATGAAGTGAATGGCTGTGGTGTTGTTACTGAATCTGCTTGTACTTCTCCTATTTATACTTGTGAAGAATTAAGAGTTATTAATGCATCTAATTGTCATGCTCCATTCGTTCACACATGGGATTGTGAAGATACTGAAAATGGTGCTAATATTATTACTAATCAATGTTCTTTGCCTGAAGACAATAATACAACAGATCCAAACACAGATGATCCAAACCCTGATAACAATACAACAGACCCAAATCCTAATGATCCAAATGATGATAATAATTCAATTGTTCCTGATGATACTAATTCTAAACTTGACTCTTTAATTTCTAATACTTCTGAAACAAATACAAAGTTACAAGATTTAAAAAATCTCCTTTCTGATTCTAATTCTAAACTTGACTCTTTAATTTCTAACACAGATTTAACTAATTCTAATTTAAATGATATTTCTTCTAAACTTGATACTTCTAACGGTTATTTAGATTCTATTGATGATGCTCTTCATAAAACAGCAGATTCTGAACAATCTGATTTGAAAGATTCTTTATCTTCTCTTGATGGTCTTTTAAATGACTTTAGTAATTTTAAGAATAATATAGTCAATGATCTTAATAATATAAATAATTCTTTCCAGAATGCTGAAGATTTATTTAATGGTGATTTAGCACTAAACTCCCCTGATACACCTAGTTCTTGTCCTCAAAGTGGTGTTATTTATGGTAAACAGTATGATATAGATTTGTGCAAAACTGTTTCCCCTTATTCTAATGTTTTTTACAATGTTTTTTATCTTTTAGGCTTTTTTGGAATTTTAATTACGCTCTCTTATATCTTTATATTAAAAGGAGTTGATTAATGCCAGTTTTTGACATCGTAGGCTTTTTAAAAGCGATTAAAAAAATAGCTATTAAAGTTTCATCTTTAGGGATTATTATAGCTATTAAGGCTTCTACATGGGTATTCGTTTTAAGTTCTTTAGCACTCGCGGCTACTATTATTGTTAAGTTTTATAATTGGTTTTCAGAATTTAAAGTTAATTTTGATTCCCAATCTAGTTCTGCACATATTGCACTTGCAAAAGCTTCTGGGATTATGTCTGCTCTTACTGATCTCTTTTCATTTTTCATCTTAGTTCTTACTGTTTTTATATCTTATAAAGTAAGTGTTTACATGAAAAAATTTGCTTTACAAGTCAATAAGGAAGCGCAAGATATTGCAATGCTACTAAATTCTTAAATCAACATTGGAGTGACACATGAGATATTTTTTTCTCTTTTTTATGTATGTTAATCTGTTTTCTATGGAAGTGTTTAAATACACATTACACGATCTAGCTTTTTTAGCAAGTGAAAAAAATAATATCAATATTATTCTTGATGAAAAAATTGATAATCAAAAGATTTTTTATTTTAATGATAATCTAGATAATTCTTTATCTTTTAAAACATTTGTGCATTTGCTCAAAGATATTAATTATAATATCTCTTACAATGGACAATTTTACTATATAGAAAAGGATGATAGTCAACTATTTAAATTTTCATATCGTAATAATCCTAATTTTTCTGAGAAACAGCTCTCTTTATTATCTGCTCAATTTGATGTTGATCTTTCTCTCTCTGATTCTACACAGCTTGTTATTAAATATAAAGATCCTATTAATTTTTTGAATTTTATAAATTACTTGAGTACTTATAAACCTGCTAAACATGTTTACTTACAAGGTGAGATTTTAGCTGTTAATGAAACTAAACTCAAAGAGATAGGGATTGATTTTACTTCTATAGCTTCTACAATTAAAAACACTGGTTCTTTTGATCTAGGTGTCTTAGCAAATGTTAATGCTAATGATGCTGTTAAAAGTATTATCTCTTCTCATGGCTTTAATACTTTAGGTGATATCTCTCTTTTTATATCTCTTTTAGATGCTACTGGTTTTTCTAAAGTTGTTACACGTCCAAATATGATTATTCGCTCTGGAGAGAAGTCTGTTTTTAAAAGTGGACAACAATACCGAATTATCACAGGCTCTACTGAATCTATTCGTAATACAGGTGAGTATTCTTCTCGTCAATATGAAATGCTTGATTTAGGTCTTAAGCTTGAATGTTCTGCTACTATTTACAATGAAAAAAATATCGATTTAGATTTCAAATTTTCTATCAAAGATGTTAACACATATCAACCTGATCTTGAACGTCTTATACTAGATAATAAATCTTTTAGTTCAAAGTTTTCTATAAAAAACAATGAAGATATTTTAATAGCTGGTTTAACTTCATCAGTAAAAAAAACTGATAATTATTCTGTACCTTTTTTATCTGATATTCCTTATCTTGGTTCTCTTTTTACACATGAATATGACTCCCTTAATTCTATAAGCTATTTAATTTATTTTAAGGCTTCTATAAAATGATTTTATATGTTAATGGAAATATTGGCTCTGGTAAGACAAGTCTTGTTGTAGCCTTTATATATGCTTTTTTTCAAAACAAAATCTTTGATAAATTATCTTCTTTTTCTAAAAGATTTTTCCCTACAATTAAAGGCATTAAAAGAGATAAATTAAAGCTTTATACAAATATTTCTGGTTTTAATTTTGATGATTTTGATGGTAAAGCTGAGTTTTTAAATTTTGATATCTTAAGTGAATGCTCTAAAATACATTATGAATTGCATTTAACCAATAAAGACCATCATCATATTGATAAAGCAATCAACTCTTTTTTTGATCAAGTTGCTTTGGGAGTTGAACTAGAAGATCTTGTAACTGATTTAAATCTTGGTCGTTCTATTACAAGAAAATATAACTATATCAAAGGTTTTCAATTTAATCATATACTCTTGGTAATTGATGAAGCTGCTGATTATTTTGTAGAGGGTGAACCGCATTTAGATAAATGGTTTAATTATTCAAGACACCTTTTTCAAGATATGATTCTTATTCAAAATGATCTTAGTTCTATTTGTAAGACTCCCCTTAATCCGTATAGGTTAAATCGGAACAATCTTTAGTTTGATTGTACTTTTCTAAGTATTCAATTGGACTTAATTTTCCTAAAACTGCATGAGGTCTGTGATGATTGT
>Ga0193960_1000013_pt1 | contig 88203 bp, 88 predicted proteins | sample FB_3_MG_FD_140338 | JGI IMG/M metagenome (GOLD analysis project Ga0193960, IMG submission 140338) | Microbial mat bacterial communities from the Broadkill River, Lewes, Delaware, United States - FB_3_MG | ecosystem: Environmental > Aquatic > Freshwater > River > Microbial mats | place: USA... | reverse complement strand
CTCAAACTTTCTTAACTACTTCAACTCGAAGTAACTCTTTAGCCTCTTTTCGAAGCCTCTCTTCGTTTGTGGACGGGAATTATAGAGAAGTAATGCTTAAAAAACTCTTAAATTGTTGGGGGAGGGGGAATATTTTTATTTTTCTTGTATTTTCTTAACTTATAGAGAGATTTATCTCTTTACACTATAGTTTTAGCTCTCTGTCAAAAGATGTTAATGTTACTTTCTGAAATATTTGTGACGAAATATTTCTATTTTTTGCCTACTGTTAACCCTTTATATATACAATAGCTTTTAAATTTAAATATAACAAACTCTTTATCCTAAGAGTTACAAGGAAGAAATAATGGGACTTTATGATCGTGATTACGCAAGAGGCAACTCTTTTGCTTATGAAACAACAAGTCGCAATGAAGCACAAATCGTTTCTTTTGTAAAAGAGACCTATAAACTTTTTGCAGCCTCTATGATGGCTGGTGCTGTTGGTGCCTATGTAGGTATTCCAATGGCTTCTACTTTAGCAGCATGGCACTGGCCTCTATTTTTCGTAGCAATAGGACTACTTATTGGTCTACATTTTGCTAAGCACAAAGCAGGTTTAAACCTTACTTTATTATTTGCTTTCACATTTACAACGGGATTGATGATAGCACCTCTCCTTTCTTATGTATTAAATATGTCAGGTGGTGGGGCTATAGTTGGAAATGCATTTCTTATGACTTCTGTAATCTTTGGAACTATGAGTTTTTACTCTATTAAAACTACGAAAGATTTTACAGGTTATGGAAAACCTTTATTTATTGCACTTATTGTAATTATTGTCTTTGATATTATCAATATTTTCATAGGAAGTCCTATGATGGCAATAGTTAGCTCTTCAGCTGCTGTATTACTTTTTAGTGTATTTATCATTTATGACACACAAAATATTATGAAAGGTGCTTACGAAACACCTATTGAAGGTGCTGTAGCTCTTTATCTAGACTTTTTCAATATTTTTGTAAATCTTTTACAGATCTTTGGCATACTCAATAGCGATGACTAATACTATTTCACCCGAACTTTTTCGGGTGATTGACGCAAACCTTAATCGTCTTAAAGAGGGTATTCGCGTAGTTGAAGATATTATGCGTTACCGTGACAATAACCAAGCACTCGCAAAAAAACTTAAATCCCTTCGACATCTAGCAAGATTTGATGATATACAAGCACTTTTAAAAAATCGTGATAGTATCAATGATGTCTTGCGTTCGAGTATAGCATCAGAACTGCAAAGAGCCGATATTAATAGTATATTGATAGCAAACTTCAAACGTGCACAAGAATCTTCAAGAGTTTTAGAGGAACTTTTTAAACTCCAAGATCCAAAACAGAGTGAAAACTTTAAATCTATCCGTTATTCGCTTTATAATCTTGAAAAAGAGATTCTACTTACTCACTCACAATAAAAAGTACTTCAAACTCTAAATAGTTTAAAGGATATGTTCTGATAAGTTCTTTTGTTTGTTTATAACTTAAAACACCTCTAGAGCCACTCACTCCACTCTTTTTTATATAACGAAACATCTCTTGCTTCTCTTCAAACTCTAATGTGTATTCAACAAGCTCAAGAGTAGCATTAAAATATTTTCTTGCCAAAAGTGATATCTCTTCTTTTGAGCGTAACAGAGGGGGGAGCAATGCTGTCTTGTGAAGAGTTTTAAAAGTATTTGCCGTAAAAATAGCAAAAGCAACTTTTGTTTCAAGTTTTGCTATATATTTAAAAGTCTCTTCAAGATCTTTTGCCCACTGAAGAGCAGACGCAGAAAAAACAATATCGTAAGACTCTCCTTTAAGCCTTTCAAAAAGAGACGTATCATTAAAGTCTGCATGAAAACATTGTATAGATTCAGATCTAGGATGTAACTTTAACATCCCCTCTGCAAAGTCTACTCCTGTAAAACTTTTGTATTCCCACTCTATTTTTTGAACTAAACTTCCACTGCCACAACCTAAATCTAAAATATGTTTAGGTTGCCATTTTACTTTTGAGAGAAGTTTATCTATTACTTTATTTTGAATAATATTATAAGTGCTGTATTCTTTTGCATATTTTGAAAATTCTGAACATACCTGCACTTAAAGCCCTCCTCTTTATTTTGTGAAATTATAGCCAATTTTGTAATCAAACATTTTTTAGATATAATTCGCCACTTTTTATTTATACAGGATAATATAAATGACAGCAAGTTTTTTACTTATAGTTCAAATCGTCTTGGTTATCATGCTTACCATAGCGGTTCTCTTACAAAAAAGTTCAAGTATTGGACTAGGCGCATATAGTGGTTCTAACGATTCTGTATTTGGCGCAAAAGGTCCAAATAGCTTTTTAGCTAAAACAACTTTTTTGTTAGGATTTTTATTTGTAGTCAATACAATTACTTTGGGATATATGTATTCACAATCGAAAAATGAGTCTGTAGTAGATACACTCATTGAAGAAACAAATGTTGAAGCACCAAGTATTATAGCTCCAATTACAGATACTAATACAACAAAGTAGTTGCTTTTTAAGCAACTACATCCCCCTCTTTCACTTTTTACAAACTCTTAAATTATTTCCTGATACAATAACAAAATTATTTTCACCATACTACAAAGATACAAGGAAAAAAGATGTTAAATGAGATCTACAGCTCATGTGAAGAAAAAATGAAGTCTAGTATAGAGCATATGCAACGCGAGTTTAAAACACTTCGAACTGGAAAAGTAACTATATCAGTTTTAGACAATGTAAAGATCGATTATTACGGTACGCCTACGCCACTTGATCAGGTAGGTTCAGTAATAGCTACTGATGCAACAACAATTGTTGTTAACCCTTGGGAGAAGAATCTTTTAGGTGATATTGAAAGTGCAATTGCTGCTGCTAATATTGGAGTAAATCCTAATAACGATGGCGATCAGATCAAACTCTTTTTCCCTCCTATGACTGTTGAACAAAGACAAGAGAGTGTAAAACAGATGAAAGGGATGGGTGAAAAAGCCAAAGTTTCTGTAAGAAATGATAGACGTGATGCAAACGATAAAGTTAAAAAACTTGAAAAAGACAAAGAAGTGACACAAGATGAGTCAAAATCTGCTCAAGACAATATTCAAAAACTTACAGATAAATATATAGCAAATATAGATCAAATCTTAAAAGATAAAGAAGCAGAGATACTTAAAGTATAAAGGAATTCCGTAATTATGGATATCAAAAAAATTTACATGGATGCTGATGCTCTTTTAGAAGGGCATTTTAAACTAAGTAGCGGTAATCACTCCCAATTTTATCTTCAATCTGCAAAAGTACTTGAAGACCCAAAAACAGCAAAGCTTTTAGCGGATGAATTAGCAAAACAGATTAAAGAGAGTGGTCTTGAGATAGACACTGTATGTGCGCCTGCTTTAGGTGGTCTTATCGCAGGGTTTGCCCTTGCAACAGCTTTAGATGTACGCTCTATTTTTGCTGAGCGTGTTAATGGAGAGATGCAGATTCGTCGTGGTTTTGAAGTCAAACCAGGGGAGAAAGTGCTTATGTGTGAAGATATCATTACAACAGGTGGATCTGCTATGGAAGCAGCAGAAGTTGTAAAATCTTTAGGCGGAGAGATTGTAGGTGTTGCAGCACTTGCAAACCGTGGCTTTTGTAAACGTCAAAATAGTGATGTTACAACAAAAGAAAACTGTAAACTACCTCAAGATATTCCATTTTTTGCACTAGCAGACTTTACTTTTGAGATCTATGCACCAGATGCATGTCCTCTTTGCAAAGATGGAAGCGAAGCAATAAAACCAGGTTCAAGAGGGAACTAAGATGTCTAATATTCATTCAAATGAGTTTAAAGTAGATATTCAGCACCTTCAAAAAGTACAAAGAACCCTAAGAAAAGCAGGAAATATCTTTCCTAATGAAGGTGAGCTTGTCAATACTCTTGAAGAGGAGATTAACAAAGCTCAAGATGATAATTCACTCAATATATACTACTCAATGGCAAGCTATCTCAAACAAAGAGTTCGAGAGTTACGAAGCCATTTAGATACACCTCAGGAGTCTATCGAAGAAGCTTTTGAAGATCTAACTTGGAGTATCAAGTATCTTGAATGGCTTGTTGCCGAACAAAAAAACCAAGAGGAGGGGAGTCTCTAAAAGAGCACCTCTCTTTATCTTAACTTACACGAAACCATTCTATCCACAAGTACACGAGCAACTTCAAGCTTACCATCTACAATAAAAGAAATATCAAGGTCTTCAAGTTTTTGTTTTTCTTCTAAAGAGGTCACTTTAACAACAAGGTTTACATCTTTACTGTATTTAAGGACCGCCTCACAGATCAAACGTTTTTTCTCAATATTATCAAGTGTTACAATGACAGATGCTGCATTTTCTACATTCAGAGCTTTAAGTATTGATGTTTTAGAAGCATCTCCCAGATAGGCCTCTCGCCCCTTAGCACTCGCTTCTTGGATATGTTTTGGAGAGTTATCAACAACAACAAAATGAGCCCCTAAAGCTTCAAGATGTTTTGAAACAAACTTTCCTACAACACTATATCCACACACAATCACATGGTTAGCACGTGTTTGAACTATATCTTCTTCATCAACCTGAACAGAGTCATCTTTTGCTTTTGTAAAGTATTTTACAATATCATTAATGCGTGAGATAAAAAATGGTGTTATCACCATAGAAAAAATTACAATCAGCACTAAAAGAGATGTCAGTTCTTCATCTATTAAACCACCCACAGAGGCAACAGCAAAAATTACAAAAGAGAACTCTCCAACTTGAGAGAGAGCAAGTGCAGTTTTAAGTGAAACAGGATGGTTTGAACTTAGTCGTACAATTAAATAAGTAATTGCTGTTTTTAAAAGAAGCACAAGTACAAAAAGCCCAAGAATAATCTCTATATTAGATACAAAGAGCATTACATCAACTTTCATCCCTACTACAACAAAGAATGTTCCAAGCAAAAGATCTTTAAATGGTGCGATATCTGCCTCAACTTTATGATGAAACTTTGTTTCTGCGATAATCATCCCCGCTACAAAAGCTCCCAGTGAATATGTAAAGCCCATATAGTACGCTAAAAGGGAAGCTGCTATTACTATAAAAAGAACAGATCCCATAAATAGCTCTTCAACATCTGAAGAGGATGAGAAGTGTAAAAGCCATGTCATTAAGCGCTTGCCAACTACAAATAAAAGAGCTATTACAACAAATGCACTCCAAAATGTACTTGTTAATATATCAACAATATCTTGATCTCCACTATTACTTAAAAATCCTATCAAGATTAAAATAGGGATCACCGCAATATCTTGAAAGATCAAAATACCTGTAGATCTCTGTCCATACGCAGAGTAGATCTCTTTTGAACTTTTGAGATAACTCAGTACTACTGCGGTTGAGGAGAGGGCAAAAGCCAAAGCGATAATAACCGAAGACTTGTTTTCAATACCAAATATAAAATGGGTAATCATATAGACTGCAAGGGCTGTAAAACTCACCTGCATCAAACCATTTCCAAAGATCTCTCGCTTCATCGAATTCATTTTGCTCAAAGAGATCTCAAGTCCAATGGTAAACATTAAAAATACAATACCAAACTCACCAATATGTTCTAATAGATGGGAATCTTTAAGATGACGTAGATCAAAAGCATAAACGATTACTGTACCAGTAAGAATGTAGCCAATAATCTGTGATATACCTATTCTTTTTAAAAAAATATTAACAACTATTGAAAGCCCTAAAGCAATAACAACATAAAGCAGTGTGTGATCCATAAAACTCTTTTCCCCTGTTTGTATTCAGTTTTTTTATTATAGTGTATTAAGTTTAAGTTAGCGCTACTATTGTGCTTAAAAGCTATACATATTTTAAGAGAGTATCAAGTATAATCACAAAAAAATTACGCACACAATAACACGATATGGAGATTTGCATGACAAAATACATTTTTGTAACTGGAGGAGTTTTAAGTTCCCTTGGAAAGGGGATTACAGCAGCGAGTATAGGTACGCTTCTTAAACACTCTGGTAAAAGTGTAGGGATGCTTAAAATCGATCCATATATTAATGTTGACCCTGGTACTATGAGTCCTCTTGAACATGGAGAAGTTTTTGTTACAAAAGATGGAGCTGAAACAGATCTAGATATTGGAAACTATGAAAGATTTCTTGATACCTCTTATCTAAAGTCTAGTAACTTTACAACAGGGCAGGTGTACTCAAGTGTAATTGAACGTGAACGTGCAGGTGGTTATCTTGGACAAACTATTCAAGTGATCCCTCATATTGTTGGAGAGATCGTAAATCGTATCAAAGAAGCTGGTGAAGGGCACGATATTTTAGTTGTTGAGCTTGGAGGAACAGTAGGAGATATTGAAGGTCTCCCATTTATGGAAGCGATTCGCCAAATGAAACATGATGAAGAGGTAGCAGGAACTTTTTTTATTCATGTAACCCTGATCCCATTTATCAAAGCAGCAGGAGAGCTCAAAAGTAAACCTACACAACACTCTGTTCAAGAGTTACGTCGTATCGGTATTACTCCACAAATGATTATAGCAAGAAGTGAAAACCCACTTCCTAAAACATTTAAGAAAAAACTTGCTATGAGCTGTGATGTATCGAGTGATAGTGTGGTTGAAGCTGTAGATGCTGCAAGTATCTACGATATCCCTCTTTCCTTTTTACGTCAAAATATCTTAATACCCGTTGCAAAAGAACTAGGTTTAGGAGAGCTTCATCCAGATATGGAGGAGTGGGACTCTTTAGTTAAAAAAATTGTACAACCACAAAATAAAGTAGTTGTAGGTTTTGTAGGAAAATATCTTCAGCTCAAAGAGTCCTATAAATCTCTTACTGAGTCACTTATCCATGCTGGAGCGCACCTTGATGCACGTGTAGAGATCTGTTGGGTTGACTCTGAAGAGATAGAGGAGAAAAGTGCAGAGGAGCTTTTAGGAGACTGTGACAGTGTTTTAGTTGCAGGAGGTTTTGGTAGTCGCGGGGTAGAAGGAAAAATCAAAGCAATTCAATATGCAAGGGAAAATAAGATCCCTTATCTTGGAATCTGTTTAGGGATGCAACTTACACTTGTAGAGTATGCGCGTAACGTTTTAGGATATGAAGGAGCAAACTCTATAGAGTTCGATGAAGAGACTCCTTACCCGATGATCTATCTTATCGACAACTTTTTAGATCAAAGTGGAAACAAACAGCTTCGTACACACCAATCTCCTATGGGTGGAACTCTTCGTTTAGGGGAATATCCATGTGATACCAAAGAGGGTTCTATTATCCGTAAAGCATATGCTGGAGCAAAAACTATTTATGAGCGTCACCGTCACCGTTATGAAGCAAACCCTGAATATAGAGAAGCTCTTGAATCAGCTGGTATGATAGTCACAGGTGAATCAGATGGTCTGATAGAAACTGTAGAGATCCAAGATCATCCATGGTTTTTAGGGGTGCAGTTTCACCCTGAATTTACTTCAAGACTTCAAACACCAAACCCTTCTATCTTAGCTTTCGTACAAGCATCTCTAGAACTACGTTAAGATGTCTCTTCCTCAAGAGATCAAACTTTTAGCAAAAGAGGATCTTTATGATCTTCTTCGATCGCGTTTCGATTCTACAGAAAAAAAACTCTCCCAGATCCCTAATCCTTCCCTTTTGCATGAGGGTGAAAGATCAGCAAAAAGAATAGCACAAGCGATACAAAAAGGGCAAAAGATAACACTTGTTGGCGACTATGATGTAGATGGCGTGAGTGCTACTGCCATTGTTGTCGATTTTTTTCGCCAAATTCCATATCCCTTAGAAGCTATTATTCCCAACCGCTTTGATGATGGTTATGGTGTAAGCCCTAGACTTTTAGAACGTATAGATGCAGATCTTATTATCACGGTTGATAATGGTATCACTGCTATAGAAGCTGCAAAAATCTGTAGAGATAGAAAAATAGATCTTATTATTACAGATCATCATACCCCGTCTGAAAATTTGCCAGATGCTTATAGTATCATAGACCCAAAACTTCAAAGCTGTTCATATCCATTTGCTGATATATGTGGTGCTCAAGTTGCTTGGCTTCTTCTAGGACTGTTGAAAAAAGAGCTCAAACTCTCTATAGATATGAAACAGTTTCTCGATATACTTACTATCGCTATTATTGCAGATATTATGCCTCTTATTGACATTAACCGCTCTCTTGTAAAGGAGGGTTTAAAACTTTTAAGCTCTTCTACACGCCCCTCATCTATCATTATAAGAGATTTTTTGAACAAGAGAGTGATCTCTGCTGAAGATATCGCTTTTCAGATCGCACCACGTATAAACTCCGCAGGACGCCTTGAAGATGCAAGTATAGCTTTAGAATTTTTTATCGCACAAGACACAAATACAGCATACCAACAATTTGAAATTCTCAATCAACTCAATGAGTTTCGTAAAGAAACAGAAGCGCAAGCAACAAAAGATGCTATACAGTGTGTTGATCTTGAAGATGACATAATTGTGGTTGCAAAAGAGGGATGGCATGAGGGTGTGGTAGGTATTGTAGCTTCTCGCTTAGTAGATTATTTTGCAAAACCAGCTATTGTTTTGAGTATAAATAAAGAAAACGCCAAAGGGAGTGCAAGAAGTATAGCAGAGGTCAATATTTATGAACTTTTAAAAAAGAGTGAAGACCTTCTTACAAAATTTGGTGGACACAAAATGGCGGCAGGTTTAGGGTGTAAAACCTCAGAGATTCAAAACTTACGCCTTGCTCTTAACGAAAGTGCAAAAGCACTCCCAAAAGAATCGTTTATTCCTAAGGAAACAGTACTTGGTACTTTAGCAAGTGAGAGTATAGATTATGAGCTTTTAGATCTGCTTGAATCTTTTGAGCCCTATGGAGAGTCAAATCCACGTCCTACATTTTTTATCAAAGATGCTGAAATTCTGACTATTACTCCCCTTGGAAAAGATAAAAACCATTGTAAAATTTTACTTCGTCAATTTGCACATGATTCACAAACTCTTGAACTTATTCTCTTTAGACAACTCCTAGAGATGCCAAAAGATAGAAAACTTACTTGTAGCTATACTATTAATAAAAATGAGTTTAACTCAAGAATCTCTATACAACTACTTATAAATAAAATCTACAACTAAATCTTTTTCTTTTTTTCATTACAATATTACCCCATAGAGTGGTATATTTGATAATCTAGTATTATGCTGTTTATATATTTAACTTATTTTTGCTACCATTTAGCAAAAGAAATAAGGAAATAGAATGAAAATCATAAGTTTGGCTACTGCTAGTTTACTACTAAGTTCTACACTTTTGGCAAACCAAGATCTGCAACAACAGATCGATACACTCACAAAAGAGCTCAATAAGGTAAAAAAGAAACAATCGTATACTATGCGCTCCATCTCAGATATTAAAAAAGATACAGGTGGCGACAATATCAAATTTGGCTTAGAGTTTCGTAATGCTGTAGATGTTTTAGAATATAAGGATCATGATAATAATCTTGAAGCAGACAATAATGGACTCTTTACAAGCAGACTCTATCTTAATATGAGTGCGGCACCTATGAAAGGATTGATCTTTAAAGGGCGTTTAGCTATTTACTCTGTATGGGGTGCACACCTTTTTGTTGATGATACTCCACTCAAAGATTGGTCAGGAAGTTCAAAAGCATCAGATACAATTATGCGTCTTAAAGAAGGGTATTTTGTTTATTCTACAAAGCTAGGAGATCAGCCTCTTAAATTTAGTATCGGTCGTCGCCCTGCAAGTAATGGATTTTTAGCAAATATGCGTGAGAATGAAACAAATGCTGGTTCACCTATGGCACATATTACAAATATGGAAGTCAACGGAGCAATGCTACGTATAGATCTGAGTCGCTTTATTGATGGTGCCTATACAAAACTTGTTTATGGACGTGCACATACGGGTGATATGACAAATGTTTATGGTACAAATAATCCTGCTACAGTTCCTTGGGGACCATATACAAGTACAGGTGATGATGAAGATAGAAGCGTTGACTTTTTTGTAATGCCAGGTGATGCTTACAATAATGGACAACACCAACTCATGTATCAATGGGCGCATATTTTCAATACAAAAGGAAAAAACAATACTACTGGTCTTACAAAGGTAGATGCAGGAAGTGCAGATCTTTTCGCTCTCTCGTATAAGATGAGTGGAGTAGGCGAAGAGATCAGCGATTTTTTAGATAATACAACTCTTTTTGCTTCAACTGCATACTCTTACTATGATGCAAATGAGGGATATATTTTAAATGGGTCTAATCCTGGTGGATTAGCAAAAGGACACTCATTTTGGGTTGGGGCTAATATTCCAGATATGATCACTGAGAGTGGAAAGCTTGGCTTTGAATACAATTATGGTTCAAAACATTGGACACCTATGACTTGGGCAGAAGACACTGCTATTGGTTCTAAAATAGCAGTAAGAGGAAGTGCTTATGAAGCGTATTGGAACTTTAACCTTTTTGGTGTAAAATATCTTCCATCACAAATTCGTTACACATTTGCACAACATGACTATACACCAAATGTGAATTGTAGTGGTTGGAATCCTGTTGAAAAAGTAGATATTACAGCACAAGATCTGCGCTTTGCTGTTACTTATAAGTACTAATTATTTTTTTTATCCCTTTTTTTCATAAAAAAGGGACTTTTGATTACTTTCTTTTATAATACACTTCATTTCAAATAATATAACAAAAATTTATCACAAATTTATCTATTTCCTTTGATTTTTTGAAATTGTTTGTGCTAGAATACCTGCAGTTTGAAAAAAAAGGAATGGAAATGAAAAAAATAATTGCGCTCTCTAGTATCGCATTTTTAAGCACTGCCGCATTTGCAAATGCCGACTTAGAAAAAAGAATCTCTACTTTAGAGAAAAAAAATGATTATCTTATGAAAAAAGTTTCTGAGGTAAATAAACAAGCAGCTCAAGATAATATCAAGTTTGATGTAGATTTTAGAACAGCTGTTGATAGTATTAATTATGAGACTGTAAATGGAACTGAGTATTCAAATGATGCTCTTTTATCAAATCGTCTTTGGCTAAATATGGGGTATATGCCATCAGACACTATGATCTTTAAAGGGCAATTAGCATACCATAAAGCGTATGGAGCAAGTTTTAGCCAACGTGGAACAGGTTTTGGTTTTGACACTTTTGACTGGATCTCAAATGAAACACTCAACGATGATAAAATTCGTGTACGTGAAGCATACTGGTTATGGACACCAAAAGTTGGTGATTTCGGTTTTACAGTAAGTCTTGGACGTCGTCCATCTACAAATGGTTTCTTAGCAAACATACGTGAAGATGATCCTAAAGCCAAGTCTCCGCTAGGACATGTAATCAATATGGAGTTTGATGGGGCAAGTGCAGGTATCCAACTCGATAATGTTCTTCCAGGTATGCTTTTTAAACTCTGTTTAGGGCGTGGACTCACAAATGCAACAGGTTGGGGAAGTCAAGCTGCCAACTATTTAGCTCCTGCTGGAATGGGTTCAATGGTTGGTGGATCTACACTTCCAAATTATGTAGAAGATGATAGCAATTTAGATACTGTTGATCTTGCAGGTTTCATTTTTGTACCGTATGATGATGGTCAATATACAGTAAAAACAACATGGTATAGAGGTTTTAGTGTCCCTGGTTTGGTTGCAACAGGTATGAATGCATATTATGATGGTACAACAGGTGCTCAAATGGGTATGGAACCTACAGCATACGCTATGCAATCAGTAGGTGATATGGATGGTATGGCAATCTCTGTTAAAGTAACAGGTATTGGTGATGGTATATCTGATTTCTTAGATGGTACTACAGTATTCGCATCTTACGCAATGTCAAAGTCACACCCAGATGCTGACATCATAAGAGATGTAACAATGATTGATGTAACAGGTACAAATCCAAATCAATCACAAACAATGAGTGCTCCATCTATGTTAGGAAGTAGTGATTCAGAAACTGGTCACTCTATCTGGGTTGGTGCTGTTATGCCAAACTTAACTGGTGGTAAATTTGGTATTGAATATAATGAAGGTTCTGAACATTGGAGACCTTTTACATACGGTGAAGATACAATGATTGGTTCAAAACTTGCTGCTCGTGGTAATGCGATTGAAGCATATTGGACACAGCCACTTATTGATGATACTTTCTCTATGCAAGTTCGTTATACTCAAATTGACTATGATTATACAGGATCTGATGGATTCTTTGGCGATGGTGGTACACCATACAAAATCGGTTCTGCTGAGGCAAAAGCTATGAATGCAATTGAATCTGCATCAGACCTTCGTGTTTATTTCCGCTATAGATATTAATTTTCACTCCTTATTAAAGAGCCTTTGCGCTCTTTAATTCTCTCTCCATCTTTACAACAAAATTCAAAACAATTACTTATAATAAAAATTCATAAAAACTATACTGAAAAAATATGCTCTCTTTTTACACATTTTCTTCTAACAGAAGCGTGTATAAAAGAATTCTTAAGACATAAATTTGTACAATCAGGGGAGTTTATTTTTTATGAAGGAAGAAGAATGAGTAAAAACCCAATTTTAGAAGAGATTCTAAACGAAGTTGATAAACACCCAGAGATCATGTCTCGTCGTGACGCATTAAAATACTTAAGTGTATCACCCTTAGCAGCTTCAGTTTTAGCAGGAGCTACTGTTGGTGCTACAACGGCAAGTGCATCAGATGCAAAAGGGAAGATAGTTATAGTTGGTGGAGGTTTAGCGGGAATGAGTACTGCTGCACGCCTTACGAATACACTCTCTAACCCAGATATCACTGTTATTGAGCCAGATCCAACATCTGTATCTTATCAGCCAGGACAAACACTAATAGGTGCAGGTCTTTGGAGTAAAGATGATATCACTTATAACAGAGATGAGTTCTTACCAGATGGTGTTACACTTATTAAGGGGAGTGTAACTGCTTTTGATCCTGACAACAATAAAGTTATTGTAGATGGGAAAGAGGAAGTAAGTTATGATCAACTTATTGTTGCAACAGGTCTTATGTTAAACTATGCAGCAATCGAAGGTTTAGATGGAGTTATCACTTCAAGTGGAGCTGACAATGCAGTAGTAAAACAAAAAGTTGGAAAAGATGGTGTTTACTCTATCTACTTCCGTGATGGTGCTGCAGATACTTACAAAGGGATCGAAGATCTTATTGCTAAAGCAAAAGCACATACAGGTGAAGAGAAGCTTCAGGCACTTTTTACACACCCCAATACACCTATTAAATGTGGTGGTGCTCCTAAAAAGATTATGTATCTTACACACGATCTTCTTACAAAAGCAGGTGTACGTGACAAAGTAGAACTTATTTTTAATCCAAATGGTGGAAAGATGTTTGGTGTACCTGAATATCACGAAGCGATTAAAAAGCAGTTTGAAGAGAGAGGTTTTAAGTGGAACTATGCACACAACCTCGTCAAAATCGATACTGAAAATAAAGTAGCCACTTTTGATCATCACTGGAAAGAAAAAGGTGCTTATGATGAAGACCTTGAAGAGTACACAATGGTAACAAAACATGAAAATGTTGAGTTTAAATATGACTTTATCCATGTTACTCCTCCAATGAAAGCTCCAGATGTTGTTGGTAACTCTGCAGTAGGAAGTGAAAAAGGTTGGGTACCTGTTAAAAAAGAGACACTTCAACATGTAAAATTTGATAATGTTTGGTGTTTAGGAGATGTTGCAGCTGTTCCAATGGGTAAAACTGGGGGATCTGTTCGTAAACAATATAAAGTTTTAGTTGATAACTTAGTAGCAGCAATGGAAGGGAAGAAAGATCTTCCTGCAGCATATGGTGGATATACTGTATGTCCGCTAATTACAAGTATCGGAACAGTTATGCTTGCAGAGTTTGACTGGAGCAAAAAACCAACACCTTCATTCCCACTTGATCCAACACAAGAGAGATGGATTTGGTGGCTTCTTAAGGTATATGCACTCAAACCTATGACAATTTATGGAATGCTTCCTGGGCGTGCATAATAAAATCTAATTTAGAACTCCTCTTTAGGGCTTCTAAATTACCCAAAACAAACAAGCAAAAATATAAAAATATCAAATAATTCAATGAATAAATCTTATTTTTATATTTACTGCGTTAGAATAATCAAAATCTGAAGGAGAAATATATGAAAACAATCGCTAAAGTAGCTTTAAGCGCAGCTTTACTTTTAGGACTAAGTGCTTCAACTGTAAGTGCTGATGTAACAAAAGGTCAAAACCTTTTTAGTAAAAAACTAAAGAGCCCATGTGGTATTACTGGTGCTGCAATGGCTGGAAAACATACACAGTATGAGTGGCAAATGATCTGGGAAGATGGAGAACTTGCAAATGAAATTAAAACAATTTGTCCAAGTGTAGGAGAGGGAGATATTAAAGATAAATTCTTACAACACTACTTTGACTTTTTCCATAACTATGCAAGTGATAGCGGCAACGTTCCATCTTGTTAATTTTTCGTGAATCACTTTTATGTGGTTCACACCTCTTTATTTAATAATATTCAGCTTTTTAACCACACTTTTTTCTTATAATCATCTCATGAAACTACTTTTTTTTACTTTATTGCTTTTATTTTTCAGTGCATGTACACCCCAAAAAACTCAACCACTTCACCATTTAGAACTTCACGCCCATGGTGTTTCTAAACTCAATAAAACAACACCATTCACCCAAGCAGATATAGCTTCTAAACTTCTTGGTTATGGTCTACGTTTTTTTACTGCATTTGAAGCAGGCAAGGCAAAAAAGATCTTAGAGGTCAGCTTTTATGATGAAAAAATTCTCTATATCACTCCTTCTCTAAGCTCTACAAAAGAGGAGCAAAGCACTATAGCTTCCATAAGTATTGTAAACAAACTTGTCAAAACTCCTTTAAATATTTCAATTGGACAAAAATACTCTGAAGATCTTGCACTCAAGTGTAAAAAACACACAAACAACCTTCTATGCAAAGATCCTAAGTTTCCTATGTTAGATCTACTTTTTTATCTCGGTACAAACAAACAATACAGACTAAAAGAGATTATTTGGAGAGCAGATGCACTGTATTGAACCTTGGCTCAATACACACTCCAGAATCTTCTCTTTTCATGTGTATCAAAATCGCTATCTTAGCTTTTGTACTCACTACCATGGTGCTTATGTTTACGATCTTAAAAATACAAAATTTTTATATCACCTTACTCACCCCTCTCTAGATTGTGATATAAGCTCCTACGCGTTTAATAACTCTCTACAACTCTTTGTCTTTTGTAAAGGCAAAACTCTTTTTGTAACAAAAGATCTACATAAAGCAAAATATGAAGCCTATTCTTTGCCATATAATCTATCTTCAATATATTTTGATACAGATACAAGCTTTTTAGCTATAAACGATCAAGAAGAGCTTATCCGCTATGATCTTCAAATAGGAGAAAAACTCTCAACACTCCATAAAATGCAAAGATCAAAAGAGAAGCTTTTTGCTTTACAAGACTCTATATTAGCACTGACTTTTAACAATACCCTTGTCTTTATAGATTTTTTAGCACGAACTACAATAAAAACAATTTCAAATAGTTTGCATCTGATTACTGCTCTTGTTTTTATTGATTCAAACACTCTTGCTTATACCTGCTCAGATGGAACAATCTTTATAGAAGATATTTTTTATGATAAGAGAATAAAAATAGACACCCCCTTACTCTCTGTAAAGCAGATACTCTCAATCCCTCAAAGCGATTATCTACTTCTTCACACACAAGAAGAGAGTATAGCCCTGATCGATATACAAAGTAAAAAACTCCTACAGATACACTACATAAAACTCTCTTCAAGTATAGAAACACTTACTCTGATCTATCCAAAACTTTTTATAGCACTTCGAGATACAAAAGTAGTAATAGTTGATCTTTTAGATACACATGAACTTCAAAGTATGATTTTGCATAATACTTTAGCAGAGGCATATACACTTATATCTGCCAATCCTCTTTTAAAGAGCAGTTCGTACTATCTAAAGCTTGAAGAGAGCTTTCAAAAGCGTTATATAGAGATCATAAACTCTTTTGAATCTCTTCGTCCTGAGATACTAAAAGAGTTTTGCAAACTCTATGAAACGAGCACAATAAAAAGAGAAGAGCTCTGGCTTTTAAAAAAAGCTTTTGAAAATTATGAAAACTTCTGCACTTTTATAGCACAAAAAAACTATCTCTTAGCCTACGCTTTAGCGACAAAATATTCCCCTCTACAACAAAGAAAAGAATACAAGACTCTTGAATATAAATGGTATCAAAGTCTTCAAAAAGCACAGCTCTCTCTACGACAAAATAAACTAGATGATGCTCAAGAGCTACTCTCTCCCTTTCGCACTATACATGCAAAAAAAGACCTTATAGCCCTTTTATTACGTGATAATCCCCTTGTGCTCTCTTTTTTATCTTCCATAGAACATAAAGAGTTTGCAACAGCTTATAAGTTGGCAAAACAAAAGCACTCTCTCCAAAGACTTCCTCACTATAAACAATTACTCTCTAGCATACGTAAAGAGCTTGTTGCTATCCAAGATATTCAAAATAAAGAGCAACTTGTAATAATCTCAGAAAAAATAAAAAACCTAGAGGGGATCGATTTTATCTATAAAGATCTTGAACAGCTAAAAAAGACTCTTCAACTCTTTAAAAATTTTTGGAACTGCTATGAGGCTGATCAATTTATCGAATGTTATACACTTCTTGATAATCATGCTCTTTTACATACAACACAAACTGCTGTTCTTTTAAACAAATATTGGAAAACACTTAACCTAAAAGCAGAATCTTATGCTCTAGATGCAGATCTTGAAGCGATAAAAAAGGTTTTTGGACCTCTTTTATATCTAAAAACAAGAGCAAAAAAAACAGGAGAGATTCTACGCACATGTTACCTTTATAAGATAGCTCAACTTATAAAAGAAAGATTTTTTTACAGATCTGAGATACTTATCTACCGCTATATAGATACCTTTGGTGAAGATGAAGCACTTATATCTCTTATGAAACTCTTTGAGATAAATACTAAAAGAAAACTTGCTTTAAACATACAAACAAAACGAAATAATCTCGATAGCTGGATCGAAAAAGAACTCTTTTTTTAACTATCTTTTTTACCGAAAGAGCGAAAGTAGCGTCTCTACAGTAAGTTCATAGTCTATATTTTGTGTAGCTTTTTGAGAGAGAAATTGCTCCATCGCCTCTTTTTTTGCCACAGCTTCATCAAGTTCAGGATCTGTACCTTTAGTGTAAGCACCTATTCGGATAAGAATCTCATTCTCTTTTAAAAGGGTATAAAGTCTTCTAAATTTTATAACAGCTTGCTGATGCTGTGGAGTAATAATATCTCCCATAACCCTTGAAGCAGAATTGAGAATATTCACGGGCGGATAGATTCCAAAATCTGTCAATTCACGTGAGAGAACTATATGCCCATCAAGAATAGAGCGAGACTGATCAGCAATGGGATCACTCATATCATCCCCCTCGATCAAAACCGTAAAAAATGCAGTAATACTCCCTTTTCCTTCCTCTTTTCCAGCACGCTCCATCAGTTGTGGCAAAAGAGTGAGAGATGAGGGTGGATAGCCTTTTGAGGTTGGAGGTTCACCAAGAGAGAGTCCTATCTCACGCTGAGCCATTGCAAAGCGTGTAACAGAGTCCATAATAAAAAGGACATCATCGCCTCTGTCTTTAAAGTATTCTGCTACACTCATCGCAGCAAAAGCACCATATTTACGCATTAGAGGTGAATCATCACTTGTAGCTACCACTATTACAGTATTTTCTAGGTTCCCTCCTAAGTTTTTTTCTATAAACTCAGGCACTTCACGTCCACGTTCCCCTATAAGTGCTACCACTTTTATAGGTGCATCTGCACCGCGAACTATCATCCCCATAAGCGTTGACTTTCCTACTCCACTTCCTGCAAAAATTCCAAGCTTTTGCCCTTTTCCACAAGTAAGCATACCATCAATACTTTTTACACCTACACTAAAAACTTCATCGATAATACCACGCTTCATTGCCGCAATAGGCGCTTTTATAATAGGAGAGAGTTTTGCTTCACAGAGGGGACCTTTTCCATCTATAGGATTCATAAAAGGATCAACAACACGCCCTAAAAGTGAGCGGCTTACAGGTATGTTTAAACCACTTTGATCGAGAAAAACTCTATCACCTGAGCGAAACCCCTCAACAAAACTAAAAGGGGTGATAAAAAAAAGAGCTCCATCTATCTCTGTTACCATCCCTATTGTTTCTTGGGAAGAGGAGTTGGAAGCTACACGCACAATATCGCTGATACTTACCTGCAAACCTTTTGCAATGATCACAGTAGCATTAATCTTCACAACTTCTCCAAAAGGAGTATAGTAGTTTTGGGAACTTATCTTCTCTTTGAGGGATCTAAATGGCATCGCTTTTTAGTATCTCGTTCCCGTTGGTGAATTGATAAGTGAGAAAAACTCTGCACGTGTCTTTTCATCTTTTTTAAAGAGTCCTCGAAGTGCTGATGATGTTGTAGTAGAATTGATCTTCTCTACTCCACGCATCTCCATACACATGTGACGTGCAGCAACCACGACAGCTACCCCTTTGGGTTCGATTGATTCCATTATGGCATCGGCTATCTGCTCTGTTAATTGCTCTTGGATCTGCATACGTCGTGCAAAAACATTTACAACGCGCGGGATTTTAGAAAGACCCACCACTTTGCCATCAGGAATATAAGCAACATGAACACGCCCTATAATTGGTAAAAGATGGTGTTCACAAGTGGAATAAAACTCTATATCTTTTAAAAGAACCATCTCATCATTAGAGCTTGTAAAAAGTGCTTTTTCAAGTATCTCTTTAGGGTTCTCTTTATAACCTCCAAAAATAAACTCGTACGCTTTTCGTACACGCTTTGGAGTCTCTAAAAGCCCTTCACGTTCTGGATCTTCTCCTACATGCACCATCATAGTTTTTACAGCTTCTTCAAAGATGCTATTTTGCTTTTGTATACTCACACCAATACCTTTTGCTGATTTGATTTCGATAGGGTAGCACGAAAATAATGTGATCTTGATAAAAAAAAAGGAAGTGATTTTAAAATAAAGTTTTCAGGAAAAACCTGAAAACTAGAAGACTTTACGAAATAAAAACGTGAGGTACAATAAGAGGGTATTTTTTCATCTTGCGATAGATATGTTTACGTACAATCTGGCGTAGATCATTTTCTAAAGCTTTTGGGTTGTCGATAAGCCCCTCTTTCATATTGATAAGGAAGTGCTCTAATACATCTTCCATCTCTTTTGCAAAATATTTATCTTGTTTGTCTGCTACGATACCAAAAGTTGTAACACGTGGTTTTGCAACCATTTTAGAGCTTTGTCCATCTACTTGAGCAACGATCATCACAATCCCCTCAGAAGCAAGTTTTTGACGATCTAGAACAATATCATCTTCGATCTGATGGTTGTTTTGGTTATCAATATACGTTTTTCCTGTTTTCACAGTTTTTACTTTACGCATATACTTTGGTGCAACCTCGATCTGCTCTCCATCTGTCATAAGTAAGATGTTTCTCTCAGGCACACCACAGAGTACAGCTGTCTCTTTGTGCTTCATAACATGGTTGTACTCCCCGTGAACCGGTAGGAAAAACTTAGGGTTTACCAAACGAAGCATAAGTTTTTGCTCCTCTATTGAAGCGTGTCCAGATACGTGAATATCTTTATCTGAGCTTACTCTTGCTCCTGCACGCTGAAGGTAGTTAAGCATATTTGAGATACTTCCCTCATTTCCTGGAATAGCACGTGAAGAGAGAACGATCATGTCAGTTGGTTTGATCTTTACATGTCTATGTTCCCCTATAGCCATTCTAAAGAGTGCTGAACTCGGTTCCCCTTGCGATCCTGTTGTGATAATAAGTACATCTTTATCATTCATCATTGCGATCTCTTCAGTATCTACAAAAATATTTTTTGGAAAACGAAGATAATCGTACTGCATCGCAACCTCAAGGTTACGCTCCATAGAGCGTCCTATTACACACACTTTACGCCCATATTTTACACCATACTGAATCGCTTGTTGTACACGGTGAATATTTGAACTGAATGTAGAGAGGATCACACGCCCTTGTGCTTTGGCAAAAACACGATCAAGTGCAGGTGCTACACTTAACTCCGAAGGTGTTGGTAAAGGGTTATATGAGTTTGTTGAATCACTCAATAAACAAAGTACCCCTTTATCTCCATAGTGTGCAAGTCTATGGAGATCTGTAGGATAGCCATCAACAGGAGTATGATCTATCTTAAAATCACCCGTATGGATAACCGTTCCTGCTTCTGTAGTGATAGCTAAAGCTGAAGAGTCGATGATCGAGTGGGTAATATGCATCCACTCAATCTCAAAATCATTTCCAATTTTATATACTTTACGTTTTTCAATAGGATTAAAAAAACGTCTGTGCTCTTTGATATGGTGTTCATCAAACTTATTACCAATCATAGCAAGTGGAAGTGGTGTTCCATAAATAGGAAACTGCATCTCTTTGTAAAGATAAGGCATTGCACCGATATGATCCTCGTGAGCGTGAGTGATGATAACACCTACGATCTTATTTTTGATCTCGCGTAAATAACTAAAATCAGGGATAAGAATATCAACACCATGCATATCTTCATCAGGAAAACTCATTCCAACATCGATGAGAATTGCCTCTTTTTCTGTTTCAAAAACAGCAATGTTTCCACCAATCTCACCAAGTCCACCCAGTGGTGTTATACGGATCTTTGATTGTGAATTGAGATCTAATTTAAAATGGGGGTTAAGTCTTTGTTTATGTGCTTCTTGGTTAAGCCCTACAAAAGATTTAAGTGCTTCATCTACAGGTGCAGCTTGATGACGACGTCCACGTGAACGACTTTTATTTCCCTGTGGCTTACTGTTTGAAGGTTTATTATTGCTGCTTTTATTATTTGGCTTTACACCCTCTTTATTACGATTTTGTGGGTTTCTTGCTCCAGAACGCGGTTTAGTATTTCTTCGTTGATTTGGTTTTTGATCTACTTGGGGAGTTTTATTCCCTTGTGTCTCTTCTGCCATCCAAACTCCTTTGTATTTTCGTATAGAGTTGGTGATAGTCAGCGGTACTGGCTTGATGAGGACGGATCGTTAATGTAAGCTCAAGCTCTTCAAAAGCCTCTTGAAGCATCGTTTTATCATACACACTCGAAAGATTTTTCATAAGTGTTTTGCGAGGTTGCTTAAATGCAACTCGAAGCATCCTCTCAAAACCCTCATCACTTCTATCGGTATGTTTTTGGATCAAAAACACTGCAGAGTCAACTTTTGGAGCGGGTTCAAAAGCACTTGGAGGAACAACGGTCACTAAACGCGCTTCTCCTACACTTTGGGTGATAACACTCAAAGCTCCAAACACTTTTTCGCCAACATCCGCACAGAACTTCTCTGCTACTTCAAGCTGGACCATTACAAGTATATTTTTGCATTTTGGATCTGCGAGTGCCTTTAAGATTATGTTTGTAGCGATATAATAGGGCAAATTCGCCACTAAATCGTACGCTTCATCTACAAGGCTACTCTGCCAAGCGTTCAGTACATCCCCGCAATTAATATGGAGGCGCTTGGTAGCAATCTCTTTTTCAAAAGTCTCTTGTAACAGTTTACATAAATCGGTATCTACCTCAAAAGCTTCTACACTTTTGACATCAACTAAATATTTAGTTAAATCACCTAAGCCAGGCCCAATCTCAACGATCTTATGGTCATTTTTGGGCATCGCTTCGATGATTTTGCGTAAAACACTCTCATCTTTAAGAAAGTTTTGACCAAACTTCTTTTTAGCCACTACGCTATTTTTGTTCATAGATGAGAGTTTATTCTATTTATTCTTATAGTAAGGTAAGCTGACGAAAAAAACTAAATATTCCTAATACAAAATACTCCACCCTATACGCCAGTCATTGCTGTTTTTATAGGCACCATGATAATCAACTGCCTCAAAAAATGGATCAAAACTTTGTGGGTTAATGACAAGAGTTGGATCAAAATCTTCCCCTACACTATGCTCTTTTGTAAAGATCTTTTCTACACTCTCTTGTGGTAGTTTCTTCCCATAATAAAGGCTTTGACACCCCTCTAACTCTACAGCTTGTACGTGAACCATATTGTTTGTAAGTGTGCTTTGACTCTCCATTGCCAAACAACTTTGAGAAAACTCTTTTATCTTTCCATTAAGTAGTCTTATTCCTGCTCCATTTTTAAGCATAATTGCTTCACTTGCATAACCACCACCTACAAATTCAAAGTTACTAATAATAGGTTCTGTATGAGGCAAAGCATCATGTTCTAACTCATTGTTATCAGCCTCAACTGCACGAGCATAAAACGCATCTTCTACACTTTGAGAAGAATAAAGATATTGAATTCTTCCTCTATAGCCCTCATCTACATCAAGGTTATCATCACCATTGTCAACAAGTACAATATGTTTGAGATTTACCGTTCCACCCCAAAGTTCTATACCATCATCTTTGCCTTTGTAAACCTCTAAATAATCGATCTCTGTGCCACGTCCTACACCACCAAAGCTGATACCATTGAGCTCTTTAGCTGTATAAACTATATGCCCTGCATATTTTACAAGTACATAACGCAAAACACCTGAAGAGTCATCATCATTATCCCCACCATAATAGATCGGTTTTTTTGAAAACTCAAAACTGTTTTCTCCCCCTTTAGCATTTGTACGAGCTTCTCCCGCTATCACCAGACCACCCCATTCTCCAGGTTTTGCAACTAAACCAGCTGCATCGTTTTTCGATGTAAAAACAATAGGTCTCTCTTTCGTTCCCTCTGCAAGAATTTTTGATCCTCTATTAACCACCAAAAAGTCTTTTGCTGTTTTTCCAAATACTGTCGTGCCTGCTTCAATAGAGAGTGCAACGTTTTGTACTCTGTCAACCCCTATATGCACCTCCCCATTGAGTGCCCAATAGAGATCACTACTGAGATGAAGATCATGTGTAAGAACGCCTGAGATCTCACACACTGCTTTACCTTCAAAGTTTTCACTGATCAGTTTTGTTCCATAAGGACATTGTGATTTTGCTTGTGTATGTTGCTGTGGAAGATCCGGAGAAAAAGCAACAAGTAAACTTCCCATAAGTAAAAAAATGAGAAGCCCAAACGCTGTATATGTTTTAGAAAGACGCATCTGCTATTTCCTTTTTTAGTGAAATGATACGTCAGCTATGTTACAAGATTATAACAACAATAAGTATTATTTATTACTATTGTTTTGCAGCTTTTTGATCCGACTTAAATGTGTCGGGGAGATTCCAAGATAAGAAGCTATATGATACTGTGGAAGCCTTACAATAATATGCCCAAACTCTTTTTGAAACCTTTTATAGCGTTGCTGTGCATCTTCTAAAACTAAAGAATAAGTACTTTCATCTTTTTGTAAGATCCAATGTTTTTCCAAATATAAAATATGATACATCTTCAGATCATCATACTTTCCCAATAACTCTCTATATCTATCGTGTTGTATCTCTACAACGATCGAATCTTCTAAGGCTTGTACGACAGAACTAAGAGGTGTATCATTTAACATTGCAACCATTGGTCCATAAAAACGCGTCTCCCAAAAAAAGTTTTTTGTATACTCTTCCCCCTCTTCATTTAAAGAAAAAGTTCTAAAAAGACCTTGATACACATAACTAATAGCATTGACCTTATCGTAAAAATCAAAAGCATACTCATGTTTTTTTATATATCTGATTGTACAAATTTTTTTTATCTCTTGAGATGTTTCTTCTGAGAGTGGAGCATACAGATTCATAGTCTTTGCCAAAGCATCAAAGATCTTCTCTTCATTTTGATTCATCATATCTCTTTGTATACAAAATTTTTCATAGCATATAAAAATCAATCTATGTTAATGATAAAAAAATTTTATTGCTCTATTCTTTTGAGAAAAAAAGGAGTATCTATGTCTAAAGATCTTCAAGCACATATGATCATACTTATAGCAACATTCTTAGTTGGCGGTTCTTTTATCGTTTCTCAAAAACTCTCAGGTATTATAGATCCTATATCGATCAACCTTCTTCGCTTTGTCATCGCTTCGCTGATCTTAAGCCCCCTTGTTTTTATAAAAAAAGAGTTACGAGAGAGATTGCGATCTACCTTTACAAGGGCAATGATAATCAGCTTTTTTTATTCTGCTTTTTTTATCGGTTTATTTAGTTCACTTGAATACACAAGTGCATTAAACACAGGTGCTATTTTTACACTTGTTCCTCTTATAACAGCTCTACTAGCTATCTTTATATTTAAACAACATATCACATTACAACAATACTTTATCTACTTTCTTGGGATTGTAGGGACATCTATTGTAGTGTTTAAAGGGAGTCTTTCACTTTTTTTGACACTCTCTTTAAACAAAGGAGATATCTTATTTCTCTTCTCTATCTTTAGCATGGCTTTATACTCTATCAGTGCAAAGTACTTTTACAAAGAGGATGATAAGATGATCGTTTTGGTATTTATGACTCTGCTTGGTGGTTCTATTTGGATGGGGATCGCTTTGCTGTTTCTCAACATTCCACTAGAGTGGGGCAAAATTGAGAATACTCACTTTCTGTATGTAGCGTATTTGAGTATAGCTGCAACTTTACTTACCTCTTATTTGTATCAAAAAGGAACGGTTATCTTAGGTCCTAAAAAAGTGATGGCATATATATATCTCAACCCTGCTACAATAGCCATCTTGCTTTTTATATTTGAACTAAAACTTATAAATTTCTGGATGAGTATTGGTATTGTTATCTCATCTTTTGCTACATTCATCTTACTCAAAGATAAAGTAAAGAAGAGCTTTAATACATAAATAAGAAATAATAGATCAAAACTCCCATAAAAGAAGTAATGCTCATCCCTGCGTATACATACATACCAAGTTTCTTGTGTGATTTGACAAAAGGGGTGGCTCCAAGCTTAAACTCTTTTATAGCACTATACACAAGAATAGACCAAAGCACTACACTCGCCAAAGCTATAAGTACATGAATAAGTAAAAATACAAGCATAAAATCTGCATCTACATTGGCATTTTTTATAAATACACTATAGCCATCAGAGAAGCGAACACCTATCTCAAAAACTACCACCATCACAAGTGTAAGTAAAAAAGTGCAAAGTTGCATCTTGTAATGAAGATCAAACTTTTTACGTATAGCCATAACGATTCCTGCAAAAAGCAAAAATGGTAAAAGAGCAAAATAGAGTGTTACGAGATCCATATATACTGGAGCACTTGTGCCGAAAAAACCTTGTGAAAACATTTTTAATCCTCAATTTTAGTTTTGCAAGTATAATCACAACTTACTTATAATATAAGAAAGAGAGAAATAATGATCTATTGTACAGCTGAGTTTAAAGCAAAAAAGGGAAAATAGAAGGAACTTTTTGAAGTACTCAAAGCTCTTGAAGAACCTACACACAAAGAGAAAGGGTGTATTCAATATAAAGTGATGCAAAAAGTTCAAAACCCTTATGCGACTGGAGAGCATTTTGGTATTTTATTTAATGAGATTTGGGAGAGTGTAGAGATCTTTGAGAAACACTGCAAAATGCCTTATATTGTGGAGTTTTTTCAAAAAGAATGTCAAAATCCTGAGGGTCTTGTAGAAAAATATAATGTAAATATTTTTGAGTAAAACTTTTAATAAGTCAAAAAAGATATAATTGCGTATTCATATCTTACAAAAGGTCTGCACCAATGAACAACTATTTTGCCAAAAGAATTATTCCATGTTTAGATGTAAAAGATGGCAGGGTGGTAAAAGGTGTCAACTTTGTAGGACTTAAAGATGCTGGCGATCCTGTAGAGGTAGCACGTCGCTACAATGAAGAGGGTGCAGATGAGATCACTTTTTTAGATATTACAGCATCTTCTGATAATCGTGATACTATTGTTGATATTGTTGCCAAAGTAGCACGTGAGATCTTTATTCCACTTACAGTTGGTGGAGGTATTCGCAAACTTGATGATATTTATAAACTTCTAAATGTTGGCTGTGACAAAGTAAGCGTAAATTCAGCAGCGATCAAACGACCTGAACTGATCGATGAGGGTGCCAAACGTTTTGGAAGCCAGTGTATCGTAACTGCAATCGATGTCAAAAAAACAGGTGATCGTTACAATGTCTATCTCAATGGTGGTCGTGTCGATACAGGGATCGATGCTATAGAGTGGGCGAAAGAAGCTGTAGATAGAGGGAGTGGAGAGATCTTACTTACCTCTATGGATGCTGATGGCACAAAAGCAGGTTTTGAACTCAATATTACACAACAGATCTCAAATGCTGTACATGTTCCTGTAATCGCAAGCGGTGGAGCAGGGACGATGGAGCATATAAAAGATGCTTTTACTCATGGTGCAGATGCTGCACTTGCTGCAAGTATTTTTCACTATAAAGAGATCGATATAATGGATCTCAAGCACTACCTTCACAATAATAATATTCCTGTAAGGCTTTGATCTATGAATACAACAAAACAAATACTCTTAGATGCATATAACTTTCGTCATGCATGTAAACTTTTTGATGCTACTAAAAAGATCCAAGAGGAAGACTTTAACTTTATCTTAGAGACAGCAAGACTCTCACCAACCTCTTTTGGTATGGAGGGTGTAAGACTTACTATAATCACAAATGATACCCTCAAAGATCAGATAAAACCGCTTTGTTGGAATCAAGATCAAATTAACACTTGTTCACATCTTGTTATTTTTAAAACTCGTACAAAAGATCTTCAACCATATAGCCAATGGACAAAAGAGAAGTTTGCTCAAAGAGGTTTACCGCAAGAAGCACAAGATCTCTACATGGGTGTATATGAAAATTTTCATACATCACTTAAATCTGATGATATTTACGAATGGGGAACACGCCAAGCCTATATTCTTTTTAGTTCTATGATCACATCTGCCGCTGCTATTAAGATCGATTCTTGCCCTATAGAGGGTTTTGAAAAAGAGAAACTTGAAAAACTTTTAGAACTCAATACAGAAGAAGAGGAGATCTCTTTAGTGTGTGCTTTTGGATATAGAGTAAATGAACAATCAAAACGCTTTAGACTAGACACTGATATGATGTGCGAATATATTAAATGATCATCTGCGCAGGGAATAACGAAACTTTTGAGTTTGCAACTCCAATGGGGGTAGGGCTTGTAGAGATGGCTATGAATCTTACACGACTTTGCCTCTTTGATAAACCTGAATTTTTACTTTTTGTAGGGAGTGCAGGAAGTTATGGAGATCTCAATATTTTTGATATTGTTGAGTCTAAAACAGCTTCAAATATAGAACTCGCTTTTTTAGAACAAAAAGCGTATACACCTCTAGACAATGTTATTAGTTCAAATACAACCCATACAAAAGATATTATTGTAAACTCTTCAAACTATATCTCAAGCGATAAAGCACTGACACAAAATTTTCTAAAGTTTGGGGTAGGGCTTGAGAATATGGAGTTTTTCTCTGTTTTGAGAATAGCTCAAGAGTTTGGTATACCTGCAGGTGGTGTATTTTGTATCACCAACTATACTGATGCAGATGCACACAAAGATTTTCTTACAAATCACCAAAAAGCAAAAGAGTTACTTACAAAGCATGTAAAAGAGCGTATAAAGGAGTTAACACAAAGATGAATACACTTAAACCCTCACTCCTAGACTTTACGCTCAAAGAGCTTCAAGAGCTTGTAAAACCATCATTTCGCGCAAAACAGATCTATGGATGGATCTATCACCATTTTGCAGACAACTATGATGCAATGAAAAACATACCAAAAGCACTCAAAGAAGAACTTGAACCACAATATCTTGTAAATCCGCTCTCAATAGTTAAAAAAGAGATCTCAAGTGATGGAACGATCAAATATCTTTTAGAACTTCAAGATGGAAAAACTATAGAAGCTGTCTGGCTCAAGATGAAAGACACACAGTATGATGACAATAATGAGATCATACAAGAAGCAAAATATACTATTTGTGTTTCAACTCAAGTAGGATGCAAAGTAGGATGTAGTTTTTGTCTTACTGCAAAAGGGGGATTTACCAGAGATCTAAGTGCTGGTGAAATAGTAGGGCAGATAGTCGCTCTTAAACGCGATAATGAACATAAACATAATCGTAAACTTAATATAGTTTATATGGGCATGGGGGAACCTCTTGATAACCTCACTAACCTCGCTAAAGCTATAGAGATCTTTAAAGAAGATGATGGATTAAGTATCTCAGCAAAACGTCAAACAGTCTCAACAAGTGGTTTAAGTAGTAAAATAGATAAACTAGGAGAGATGGATCTTGGTGTTCATATCGCGATCTCTTTACATGCTGTTGATGATGAACTTCGAACAGAACTTATTCCTATGAATAAAGCACACAATATCCAATCGATTATCGAAGCAGTAAAACGTTTTCCTATCGATACACGTAAACGTGTCATGTTTGAGTATTTAGTTATCAAAAATAAAAATGATGATATAGCATCTGCAAAAAAGCTTGTAAAACTCCTCTCTGGTATAAAAGCAAAAGTAAACTTGATCTATTTTAACCCTTATCCTGAAAGTGACTATGAAAGACCTCTCTACGAAGATATGTTCGCGTTTCAGGAATATCTTGTTACTCATGGGTTACTTTGTACTATTCGTGACTCTAAAGGTATCGATATCAGTGCCGCATGCGGTCAGTTAAAAGAGAAAGATCTTAAAACAAAGGAATAAAATGAGTGCTATAGAGATATTTCAAATCATATTTTTGGTCATTGTTTTTGCTGTTGGCTTTATTGGCTTTATGAAAGTTGCGACAAAAGATGATAAAAAAGATTAAGCTGTTATAATTAACAGAGCTAAAAACTACTTCTGAAAAAGGAAAGCGATTATGGCAACAAAAACAGACAACCAAAGGATCAAAGAGATCTATAAATTGTGTAAAGCTCATTTTGGAGATATACGCTTTGTAGGGATCAAGTTTCATAAAAAAATCGGTTGGATAGCAAAAGCACAATTTGATGATGGTTTTGAAAATTTAACAGCTGATGGAGCAACAAGTACAGAAGCACTGCGTAAACTAAAAAATCGTGTGAAAAAAATCATAAAAAGATATAACGAAGTATAAAAGGGTAAACGACCAACACACCAGGGAGGTCGTTTACAGCTGTAATAATACCTTACTTTTCTTATAAAAATCTAATCTACTCATATTTACTTTTCGCTCTTAAACTATTGTAACACTAGCTAAAAAACTTCTCTTCTTTTTGTTAAAATCTATAGTATTCACATATTGTTCTAATATGTGAATACTACAAAACTTTACTCTAAATAAATTTATAAATTCTTCTTGGATTTAATATTGTTTTTATATAAAATTAACTTGAAGCTATAAAAATATTCACTCCCTCAAAATCCCTATTTATAGGCTTACTTAAGCTTTTCTTCTAAGGAATGACAAAACAATTTAAAACTATCTATCTCATTTTATAGAAGTTATTCACAATGTGAGAAACTCTCTTGAAAAACTTTCTTTTAATAGCTCTTTGTTTCACGTGAAACATTCATACTCTCTTTACATATTTGCTCAAAGTCAACGCCGCTTTTTATACTGAAGATCTCTCCATAAAGTTCAAACTCTAATTCATTTGCATGAAGTAACAATCTAGTTGCACCACTTTTATTTAATCTCTCTTCATCTGAGATCTCTTTGTCCAAAAAGCGAATCACATCTAATGGATCTTGTCCATAAATAGGATCACCAACAATTGGATGTTTCACGTGAAACAAATGAACACGTATTTGATGTTGTCTTCCAGTATAAGGTAAACACTCAACAAGTGTCATATCGAGTTCATCATAATATTTTAGAGCCTTGACATCTGTTTTAGAGCTTTTACCACGTGCATCTACTTTTACTACCATTCTTACAATAGCACTCTCATCTTGCTCTCTTAAAAGTGGAACCTCTATGGAGATATTCTTTTCAAACTTTCCATGAACAAGAGCAAGATATTTTTTCTTCATATCTCGCTCTTGAAACATCATTTTTATATCTCGTTCACTCTCTTTGTCACGTGCACATAAAACAAGTCCACTTGTCTCCTGATCTATACGATGTGCAATGTTTGCATCTTTTCCAAACTGTGCTTTTAACTCATCTATAAGAGAGTATGGAGTATGACGATTCTGCGGATGAATTAAAACTCCGCTTGGTTTGTCAAAAACAACAAATCTCTGATGAATATAACTTGCTTCTAAACCTTTAGAGAGTGGTTCAAAAACAATTAACTCAAAACTACCTTCAATTTCTCCAGAAGTTTTTACCATAGCTTCACCGTTAACTAACAACCTTCCTTTTGCTATAAAACGCTGTGCTTCTTTTTGAGTACAAGAGAGTTCACGCATTAAAAATAAAAATGCTTTTTGCTTCTCTTTAGCTATCATTTTTTTCAATATAAACGGCAAAACTACAAACCTTATTTCAGAGAATTTTATGTCTATTTTTAGTAAAATAAAAGACTTTATATAGGTGCGAATTTTAACACAAATATCACAAAGGATAGGTATAAATGGTAGAAAGATACGCTCGCGAAGAGATGAGTAAACACTGGACACAACATGCAAGATATGCAGCGTGGCTAGAGGTAGAAAAAGCAGCCGTAAAAGCATGGAATAAACTTGGATTAATTCCTGATGAAGATTGTAAAAAAATAGTAGAAAATGCAACATTTTCAGTAGAAAGAATAGAAGAGATCGAAGCGGTAACAAAACACGACCTTATCGCTTTTAATACATCTGTATCAGAATCACTCGGTGATGAGTCTAGATGGTTTCATTATGGTATGACATCTTCAGATGCTGTAGATACTGGTGTAGCTCTTCAGATGCGCGATTCTTTAAAGATCATTATAGATGATGTAAAGATGTTAATGGAATCGATCAAAAAAAGAGCAGAGGAGCACAAGTTCACTTTGATGGTAGGAAGAAGCCATGGTATTCATGGTGAGCCAATTACCTTCGGTCTTACATTAGCTGTTTGGTACGATGAAGTTGCTCGTCACCTAAAAAATCTTGAAGAGACTATGGAAGTAATATCTGTTGGTCAGATCTCAGGAGCTATGGGTAACTTTGCTCACGCACCACTAGAGCTTGAAGAGTTAGCAATGGCAGAACTTGGTCTAAAACCTGAGCCATGTTCTAACCAAGTTGTTCATCGTGATAGATATGCAAGACTTGCAACTACTCTAGCACTGCTTGCATCTTCTGTTGAAAAGTTTGCTGTTCAAGTACGTCACCTACAACGTACAGAAGTTTATGAAGCTGAAGAGTTTTTTGCAAAAGGGCAAAAGGGATCTTCTGCAATGCCACACAAACGTAATCCTATCCTTACAGAAAATATCACTGGTCTTGCAAGAATGATCAGAGCATATGCAGCACCTGCAATGGAAAATGTAGCTCTGTGGCATGAGCGTGATATTTCTCACTCTTCAACTGAGCGTTTTTGGTTGCCAGATGCATTTATAACAACTGACTTTATGCTACACCGTATGAATAATGTTATCGCTAACCTTACAGTTATGCCAGAAAACATGATGAAAAACCTTAACCTTACAGGTGGTTTGGTATTTTCTCAACGTGTGTTATTAGAACTTCCACTTCAAGGTGTAAGTCGTGAAGATGCATATAGAATAGTACAAAGAAATGCGATGAAAGTTTGGGATGAGATCAAACAAGGCAAACCAACTCTAAATGAGAAAGGGGAATCACTCTATCTCAATCACCTTTTAGCAGATGATGAGCTTCGTAGTAAACTAAGTGAAGAGCAGATTCGTGAGTGTTTTAATTACGATTACTATACTAAAAATGTAGAAAAAATCTTTGAAAGAGTTTTCAAATAGTTTTGATAAGATTCTAATACTATTAGTGCTAGTATTTCGTAATTCGACTAAGGTGAAATAATGAATATTAAAAATAACGTATTCAACATAAATATAACTATTCCTGCAAGTGCTGTTATTACTATTGCAGGATTAGTAATCTACCTAGGAAACTAAATATGATAACAGTTATAAAAAGAAATGGGCGTACAGAACCATTAGATATTACTAAGATCCAAAAATATACATCTGAAGCTGTAACAGGTTTAGACAATGTATCTCAAAGTGAGTTAGAGGTAGATGCCCAGATCCACTTTCGTGATGGTATAACATCTAAAGAGATACAACAAACACTTATCAAAACAGCTGTAGATAAAATAGATATTGATGCACCAAACTGGACTTTTGTAGCAGCAAGACTTTTCCTTTTTAACCTCTATCATCAAGTGAATGGTTTTTCAGGGTATGACTCACTTGAAAAATATTTCAAAAAAGGGGAAGAGGAGGGGCGTATTCTCAAAGGCCTTAAAGATCTCTATGATCTAGATAGGCTAGAAAAGCATATTCAACCTGAGCGTGATTTGCAGTTTAATTATCTTGGGATCAAAACACTTTATGACAGGTATCTTATAAAAGATAGAAACTCAAACCCTATAGAGCTTCCACAACATATGTTCATGGCTATAGCAATGTTCTTAGCCCAACGTGAAGAAAATCGTGAAGAGTGGGCTATCAAATTTTATGACATGATCTCTAAATTTGAAGTGATGATGGCTACACCTACACTTTCAAATGCAAGAACAACTCGTCACCAGCTCAGCTCATGTTACATCGGTTCAACTCCCGATAATATAGAGGGGATCTTTGATGCTTATAAAGAGATGGCAATGCTCTCTAAATTTGGTGGAGGAATCGGTTGGGACTGGACACAAGTTCGCTCTATGGGTTCTTATATCGATGGACACAAAAATGCAGCTGGTGGAACTGTACCATTTTTAAAGATCACCAATGATATCGCTATTGCTGTTGATCAACTTGGAACACGTAAAGGAGCTATTGCTGTTTACTTAGAACCTTGGCATATCGATATAAACGACTTTTTAGATCTTAAGAAAAACTCTGGTGAAGAGCGTCGTCGTGCACACGATCTCTTTCCTGCACTCTGGCTTAATGATCTCTTTATGGAGCGTGTGCAAGAAGATGGTATTTGGACTCTTTTTGATCCATACGATTGTGGTGAGTTAGCTCTTTTACATGGAGAGGAGTTTAACAAACGTTACAAAGAGTTAGAAGAGGATGAGTCACTTATCAAAGAGAAGATCAAAGCAAAGAACCTTTGGAAAAAGATCCTTACATCTTATTTTGAAACAGGAAGCCCTTTCCTTTGTTTTAAAGATAACGCTAACAAAGCAAACCCAAATGATCACTATGGTGTTATCAGAAGCTCTAATCTTTGTACAGAGATCTTTCAAAACACAGATCCAAACCATTACAAAATTAAGTTTATTTTTGAAGATGGAAGCTATGAAAGTTACGAAGAAAATGAAGAGCTTACAGTTGACAGCGGTATAACAAAACCAGCAAAAAAAATAACTGCACTTGACTCCTTAGGCGGCAGAGAGATCTATGTAGTAGAGAAAGAAAAAGTTGATGGTGCCACAGCTGTTTGTAACCTTGCATCAATAAACCTTTCACGTATCAACACAAAAGAGGATATAGACAGAATTGTTCCAACTGCTATTCGTGCTCTTGATAACGTTATAGATCTTAACTTCTATCCAGTTGAAAAAGTAAAACGCACCAATATGAGAAGCCGCTCTATAGGTCTTGGTGTTATGGGTGAATCAGAGATGTTAGCAAGCAAAGCTATAGCTTGGGGAAGTCAAGAACACTTTGATGCTATAGATGAGATCATGGAAGCTGTTAGTTATAACGCTATTAATGCTTCTTCAGATATCGCTGTTGAAAAAGGGTGTTATCCTGAATTTCAAGGATCAAAATGGAGCAAAGGTATTATGCCTCATGATCATGCAAACGCAGAGGTTATAAACTTAGTAGATCGTGGTGGTCTATTCGCTTCTAAATATGAATGGGAAGAGCTACGTGCTAAAGTGAAAAAACAGGGGATGAGAAATGGTTATTTAATGGCAGTAGCCCCAACAAGTTCGATCTCTATTCTAACAGGTACTACTCAAGCAATAGAGCCTGTTTACAAACGCAAATGGTTTGAAGAGAATCTCTCAGGTCTTATTCCTGTAGTTGTACCAAATCTCTCTCCTGATACATGGAGTTACTACACGCCTGCTTATGAACTCGATCAAAGAATACTGATAAAAGCAGCAGCGATCCGTCAAAAATGGATCGATCAAGGGCAAAGTCTCAATGTCTTTGTTACACTTGATAAAGCGAGTGGAAAATATCTCAACGATATCTATATGCTTGCATGGAAACTTGGGCTCAAATCTACATACTATTTACGTTCTCAATCTCCAGAGATGGCAAATGATGTAGAAGATAGATCGATGGAGTGTGTTGGGTGTCAATAGCCAAACCTCTAAGTAAAAACTCTCTTGCAGAGTTTTTAGATCGTTTTGAAAATTTTAAAGATTCAGAACTGATCTCAATCAATGTTTCAAACCCTTTAGAACTCACACTTAGCTTTAAGTTACAAGACAAATTAAGAGACTTTGATTGGATCGCATTAGATCTAACATTTTTTGGTATAAAAGATGCTATACTACCTGATGATAAAAGAATAAAAGCAATCGATCTAAGTGAAGGGGTAAGCATACTCGAACACAATGGTCATTTTGCTTTTAGTCTTTCGGAGTGTGATAGCATTGAGTGTATACAAAACACTCATAGCTACATTATCTCTAAGAGTATAAAAACTACAGAAAAATCTCTATAAGGTGGATTAAATGAAATATGAAGTTAAAAAAAGCATACTAGGTTTTGAAGATATAACAGAGGTTGAAATAACAGAGATAGATGATATGTTCTCTACACTTAAAGACGCTAACAACCCTGAAATAAGCTTTACACTTGTAAACCCTTATGTACTACGAGAATACTCTTTTGATGTTTCTAAAAATGTAGAAACACTTATCAATATAACAGATAGTTCAAAAGTGAGTGTTTACAATGTAGTAGTTATTAAAAAACCTCTAGAGGAATCTTGTGTTAACTTCTTAGCTCCTTTAATCATCAACAACGATACAAATGAACTTGCTCAAGAAGTTTTAGATGGAAAAGAACACCCTGATTATGGAATGACTGAAAGTATAAAATCGTTTTTAAAATAAAAGGATTCCTATGCGCGTTATATGTCCTCACTGTCTAAGTGTTAATAACGTTCCAAAAAAAGAGAGTTATACAAAAGCTAACTGCGGTAAGTGTAAAAACTCTCTTTTAGAAAATAAGGTAGTTGAACTTACACAAACAAACTTTGATGAGATTGTCGTAAATTCTGATCTCCCAGTGGTTATAGATTTTTGGGCCCCATGGTGTGGACCATGCCAAATGATGGCACCAACATTTCAAAAAGTTGCACAACAATATCCACTCAAAGTGCTCTTTGCTAAAGTCAATACAGAAAATGAACAAAACTTGGGTGCAAAGTTTGCCATTAGAAGTATTCCCACACTTATTTTATTTCAAGATTCTAAAGAGATACAAAGAGTGTCTGGCGCTTTAGATCAAGAAAATCTAAAACGCTTCGTAGAACAAGTAATATAACTCTAGCTTTACGCTTTTTAGTTACTTTACTTGATATAAGAGCAGCAGTAGTCTACTACTGTTTTTGCAATAATATCAAATGATGTGTTTGCTCCAACATTAAATACACATGGCGCAGTCATAGCTTCAAAACTATCGCTTCCTGGTAACTTTACTTCAAACTCGCCACTATACATATCCATGATCTCAGCATCAGCTGTATTGAATGTATATTCTCCTGGTAACATAATTCCTAGTGATTTTACAGAACCATCTTCAAACTCTAAAGAGCGACTCGTTACCTTTCCATCAAAATAGATGTTTGCTTCTTTTTTTATTTTTACATTATTAAATGTGCTCATGAAAACTCCTTTGTGGCATTATAACAAAGTTTTTTTCTTTGCAATTTTTTTAAGCTCAACAATGATCTCTTTTTGTCGCTTATACACATATTCCATTAAAAAAGCTTCTGAACTTTCATCGTGAATAAACTCACAAACTATTTTACAATCTTTATATCCCTCTTCACATATCTCAAAAACAACCGTGGCATCTATCTTCATTCTCATATGATCTTCAGGGTTTAAAGCATTAGGTAAAACAAATGTTAGCTGTACAGTTTGCTTATGGATCTCTTGTATGAGTTTTACATTTTTTGCTTTAATAGCAATAGAACTAACAGAGATATCTAAGATCTCCCCATTGAGAGTAGAGTTTTTATACGAGAGCACTATCATCGCTTTTGTTGCAAATGTAACACGACTGTGTTTTCTTGCGTTTGCGTTAGAATCGATAAATGTAAATTGATCTAAAATCGCTACACCCTTATCTAAACTCACATGTTTAACACTTGCTCTAATATCTTTATAAAAGTTGTTAGCTTGCAGTACAGTCTCTCTCTCAAACTGCATTATAGTACCTTGAAGTTGTTCAAACTTTATATAGGCTGTATTATCTTTATATTTGATAATTTTAGCCGGTGTATTGATTACAAGACCTTTATAGATATTTAGCAGTTTTAAAGTACTGTTATTTACAAACGCTCCCTCTAAAGAGGAGCTAATAACTTCAGTTTCTGACATATCTTCTTGCATATTGCTTATATACTCTAAAGAGTGTTTCTGGGTATCACTTTGAGTTATATTTTTGTTATAGATCTTCTCTAAGAGTAAAAGCGTATCATTAAGATCTTTTTCTTTTATAACAAAGGTAAATATTCCTAACAAAGGTCTGTATTTTTGTTGTTGAAAAAATAAAGAGATCTCATTGTTAAAGGTGTGTATTTTCTTTTGAAAATCTGTATATTCCTCATTTTCGAAAAGTGCTACATAAAAATCTTTATCATATAAACTCATGGCTAACATATCATTTAACAAAACTTTTGTTTGGATCAAAAAATCACGTATTGCATCTTCGATCTCCAAACTATTGAGATCTGTACGCAGTTTGTCTATATTTTCCATGTGAAAAGTTGCTACTACAAAACGATTTTCTGTAGATATATCTGTCTCTATCAATTTATCTTTTAAGAGTTCAATAAAACTGATGCGGTTACTTAAAAAAGCAAGTGGAGAACTTGTTTTGTTTGTAAGTTCTTCTTTACAAGCAACAAAAGGATCTAAAAACAATATTTTCTCATCTTTGTTAGTTAGCTCTGCACTACGAAGATGATAAGTCATTGCATTTTTGTCCTCTAAGACTTCAAGAGCAAAACTCTCTTTTTGTAAAAGTGTTTGAAGATCAAATAGATTTAAAAATTTTTCTTCTATATCTTTAAAGCTCTGCAAAGAAAAATCTTCTAAAAACTTTTTACTTGCATAAAAAAGTCTTTGGTTTTCAAAGAGAAGAAAATGTTTTTCACAAAGTAGAGATTTGCCCAATAGATTTTCAAGATAACTATCTTCATTTGCTTTATAATCACTATTGATCTTTTTTGAGAGTTTTACAGGATCATAAGATTCTCTAATATAAGCTTTTACATTAAGTTGCAATGCCAATTGAAAGAGAGCAAAAGCATACTTTTCGCCTATATAAAAATAGACAAGAGGATGTGAATGCAAAAAAAGATGTTTTTTCAAAGAGCGTGCTAGATTATCATCTACTTTTTCTAACTCAATAATATAAACCTGTGCACCACTAAAAGAGCTAATCTCAGAGATCTCAATAGAATCTGCATCATCATAAAGTTCTAGAAGTTTTTGGATCAGTGAAGATCCCCTTTTTGACCTATATATATGACAAATTTTCATCTATTTGCTCCATCTATTTTTTAAGTTTGATACGCTGTGAATGGGTAATAGCTACTGCCATTGCATCGGTAATATCAAGAGGTTTTATCTCTTTTTTTATATTTAACAATCTTTTGACCATAAATGCCACTTGCTCTTTTTGCGCTTTTGCTTTACCAGTAAGTGCTTTTTTTACCTGCAATGCTGTATACTCATGGAACTGACCAAACTCTTGAAGAAGTTTTAACATCAAAGCACCACGAAACTGTGCAAGTTTGATCGTAGTAGCAGGGTTATGTGCATAAAATATATCTTCTACCGCCACTTGATCAATTGTATATTTTGCAAAAAGATGCTCAATAGCTTCTACCATTTGTGGGATCTGAAACTGTAGATCTTCAGCTTTCATCTTAATAAGACCTGCTTCAATTAGGGCTATTTTTCCATTTTCTAAAGAGATAAGAGCAAAGCCCATATTGCGCGTTCCTGGGTCAATTCCCAATATTGTCATTAAGATCCTTCATACTTTAAGTACGTCTTTAATAATCATGATTATATACTAAGCTCTCTTAGGGATCTATTCACAGTAAATTTTTTTTACTATTCACATCTATTTAACCCATATTTAGGAAACTTCTTGATACTATTCACATCTATAATATTTCAAAAGGTTATTGTGTGAATATAGGTACAGAAGTGTTACAACTGCTCAAAGATGAGATAAGTGAGATCGAATATAATAGATATATTAAACAACTCACATACGATGCCAAAAAATCAAGATCAGATCTCGCAGTATTTTACGCACCCAACGCTTTAGTAGTTAACTGGATCAAGAGCAAATATAGCGATAAGATAGCTCATCTCTTTGAAGTCAAAACAGGTTCAAAAGTGAGTGTGACTATCGCACTAAAAGATCAAAAAGATATACAAAAAAAAGAGCAAAAGAGTGAACAAAAACCTAAAAACTCTCTTTTAAACCCTTCACATACTTTTGATAACTTTATGGTGGGTGGATCAAACCAGTTTGCTTATGCAGCGGTAAAAAGCGTAAGTGAAAAGGCGGGAATCCTTTATAACCCTCTTTTTATTCACGGAGGGGTAGGGCTTGGTAAAACTCACCTTATGCAAGCTGCGGGAAATGTGTTTCAAAATCAAGGAAAGGCTGTTATCTATACAACAGTAGAGCAGTTTCTAAACGATTTTATACGCCATGTACGCAATAAAACAATGGAACGATTTCAGGAGAAGTATCGTAAATGTGATGTGCTTCTTATTGATGATATTCAATTTTTAAGTAATAAAGAGGGTATTCAAGAGGAGTTTTTCCATACTTTTGAAGCACTCAAAGGCGCAGGCAAACAGATCATACTCACAGCCGATAAACACCCAAAAAAAATAGGGGGACTTGAAAAACGTCTACAGAGTCGTTTTGAACATGGTCTTGTTGCTGATATTCAACCACCAGAACTTGAAACAAAAATAGCTATTATTGAAAAAAAATGTGAAATCAATAAAGTTAAACTCTCTAAAGAGATCGTTAACTATATCGCTACAGTTATTGAGAGTAATGTACGTGAAATAGAGGGTATTCTCTCTAAACTCCATGCTTATTCACAACTGATGCATGTTGATATCACTATTGAATTTACGAAAAATGTACTCAAAGATCAACTCCAAGAGAAACGTACAAATCTTACACTTGATATTATTACTCAAAGCGTTGCAAAAGATCTCAATATCAAACCAAGTGAGATCCGCTCTAAAGGGCGTAGTAAAAATCTAGTTTACGCAAGACGTATCGCTATCTACTTATGTCGTGAACTTACCCAAAATACAATGCCTCAGCTTGCTCAGTACTTTGGTATGAAAGATCATACAGCGATCTCACATACCCTTAAAAAGATCAATGAACTTATAAATAACGACGAAGACTTTAAAACAAAAATAGAAGAATTAACCAATAAAATAACCTCTACATAAAAGAGAGTCTAGAAAAAGTTTGCTAAAAAAGATATAATCTTAAAAGTGAATAGATGTGAATAGATCATTTATGACTTTTCACATCAAAGAGTAAAGCAATAGAGGAGCTTTTGTGTACTTTTCACACAATCACATCTCCCTACTACTACATACTAAAATTTATAAATATATAATAGGAAATTGATATGAAAATCACTATTTCTAAATCGATCTTAGAAAACATGCTTCTTCATGCAGGACCTTTCTTAGAAAAAAAAGATACTTCTCAGATCACCTCTCATGTTTATCTACAAGTAGCTAATGGAGAACTTACTCTTAAAGCTACAGATTATGAAATAGGTTTTAAAGTAGCTACAAAGAATATAGATATTATTCAAGATGGTACTACTACAGCAAATGGTAAAAAGTTTCTTGATATTGTGCGTATACTCAAAGATGGTCCTATTGATCTTGAACTAAAAAGTGATATGCTCTATATTTCACAATCACAATCAAAATTTAAACTTCCAACTTTTGCACACTCTGAATTTCCTGTATTTCCTGAATATGAAGGAAAACCTAGAATATCTATTGATTCTCATCTTCTAATTGAATCACTAAAAAAGATCACTCCAGCTATAGATACAAATAATCCAAAAGTAGAACTCAATGGTGCTCTTATAGATATCAAAAATGATACTATCTATTTTGCTTCAACTGATACAAGAAGATTAGCTATTGTTGAAGTTAAAAATCAAAGTTCTAATGAACTCTCACTTATATTACCTAAAAAAGCAATTGTTGAGATTCAAAAACTCTTTTTTGATAATATAGAACTTTATTATGATCAAACTTATCTTATTATCCATTCAGAACAATATACTTTTTTTACAAAACTTCTTAATGGTAAATTTCCTGAGTACTCTAGAATTATCCCTAAAGAAATAGCAAACACTCTTCTCTTACCAAAAGCAGCAATGATAGAATCGATCAAACAGATCACAACTATCTCAACAGATGTCAAAGTAAGTTTTGATCAAAACAGTATCACCTTTGAATCTCTAAGTGATGATAATATAGAAGCTAAAACTCAGATGCAGATCACTACACCTTTTAGCCAAACTTTCACAATTGCTATTAACAGCAAATATCTTTTAGACTTTTTAAACTCTATTAACAATAGTGAATTTACAATAGGACTTAATGAAGGAAATCTACCATTTCTTTTAAAAGATGAAAATTTTAAAACTATTGTAATGCCTATCGTTATCTAAACACTTCCCAAGTGGAAGTGATCCTCTGTTACAACTTACTTTTATTTAAAATCTGCTAAAATAAACACAATTATGTCAAATTGACTCTGGAGCGTTACATGGAACAAAACGAAGTTTCTTCAGCAAACTACGGCGCGGGCAATATTAAAGTCCTCAAAGGTCTTGAAGCAGTTAGAAAAAGACCTGGTATGTATATTGGAGATACCGGTCATAAAGGTCTACATCATTTAGTTTACGAAGTGATCGATAACTCTATTGATGAAGCTATGGCTGGACATTGTGACACTATCACTGTAACTCTTACTAAATCGGGAACATGTCGTGTAAGTGATAACGGTCGTGGTATTCCTACAGATATGCACCCTACAGAAGGGGTAAGTGCAGCTACTGTTGTACTTACTGTACTTCATGCCGGAGGTAAGTTTGACAAAGATACTTATAAAGTTTCTGGAGGACTTCACGGGGTTGGTGTTTCTGTTGTAAATGCCCTTTCTGCTGATCTTTCTATGACTATTCATAGAAATGGAGAAGTTCATGAACAAGCGTTCAAACAAGGGATACCGCAAGAAGAACTTAAAGTAACAGGTACTACAAGGAAAACAGGTACAACTATAGAGTTTGCTGCTGATCCTTCTATTTTTACTGAAACTGTTACTTTTGATTTTGATTATTTAGCGCGTCGTTTTAAAGAGCTTGCTTACCTTAACCCTTTTATCACTATAAATTTTCATGATGAGAGAACAAATACAAAAGAGATCTACCATTTTGAAGGTGGTATAGCACAATATGTTAACGATCTAAACAAAAAAACTATAGTAGCTCAAACTTATACATTTTCAAGTAAAATCGAAGATATAGAGTTTGATATTGCTTTAATGTATAACGAATCATACGAAGAAAAAGTTGCATCTTTTGTAAATAATATTCGTACTCCAAATGGTGGTACACATGAAGCCGGTTTTCGTGCAGCACTTACTCGTGTGATCTCCACATATAACACTCAAAATGGTTCGGCAAAAGAAAAAGATATGAAAATAAGTGGAGAAGATACAGGAGAAGGGCTTATAGCTATTGTATCTGCTCGTGTTCCAGAACCACAATTTGAAGGGCAAACAAAAGGAAAACTTGGAAACACTTATGTTCGTCCACTTGTACAAAAATCGAGTTATGAGATCTTAACAAAATATTTTGAAGAGAATCCGATTGAAGCAAAAGCGATCGTAAATAAAGCTTTAATGGCGGCTCGCGGACGTGAAGCTGCAAAAAAAGCGCGTGAACTTACACGTAGAAAAGACTCTATGAGTGTTGGAACACTTCCTGGAAAACTTGCTGATTGTCAAAGTAAAGACGCTTCTATATGTGAACTTTATCTAGTGGAGGGAGACTCTGCGGGTGGTTCTGCAAAAATGGGACGTGATCGTGTATTTCAAGCAATTTTGCCACTTAAAGGTAAGATTTTAAATGTTGAAAAAGCACGTTTAGATAAGATCTTAAAATCAGACGAAATTACAAATATGATCACTGCAATGGGTTGTGGTATTGGTGATGAATATAATGAAGAAAAACTTCGTTACCACAAGATTATCATTATGACCGATGCTGATGTGGATGGATCACATATTCAAACACTTCTACTTACATTCTTTTTCCGTCATTTCCGCTCTGTTGTTGAAAATGGCTATCTATATCTTGCACAGCCACCTCTTTATCGTTATAAAAAAGGGAAAAAAGAGATCTACTTTAAAGATGATCGTGCTATGAATGATTTTCTTATTGAAAATGGCGTTGAATCTTTAGAGATGACAGATGTAGGACTCAATGATCTTACAGCATTTTTTAAAATGGTAGATCACTATAGAGCTTCACTAGAAGCTTTAGAGCGTCGTTATGCACTTATAGATCTTATTCGTTATTTTATTGAAAACCCTGATATTATCGGTCTTGATATGCCAAAAATGTTTGAAAAAATAGAGAGCTTTTTAGTAGCAAATGAAAATAATATTCTCACAAAAACAATAAACGAAGAGGAGATCCACCTCTTTGTACAAACAAAAGGTGGAATGGAAGAGTTACTGATTAATGATGAACTTTTTGCAGCACCACATTTTAGTGAAGCTGATTATGTTTATAGAAAAATTATGGATTGGGATCTCTCTTTTGAAAATGATATTTTAGTAGAGCTTGAAAATATCAAAGAATATGCGAAAAAAGGTGCGTATATTCAGCGTTATAAAGGTCTTGGTGAGATGAATCCTGAACAACTTTGGGAAACAACAATGACACCTGAAAATCGTGTGCTTCTTCAAGTAAGTATTGAAGATGCGGAAGTAGCTAGTGATGCCTTTACACTTTTTATGGGTGATGAAGTGGAACCACGCCGTAATTATATAGAGACACACGCTAAAGATGTAAAACATCTTGATGTATAGATCTTATGCTTCTACCTCAATTAAAAGAGCGAGAATATCGTTTTAAACTAGCTTTGCGGATGGGGCTTCCCATCTTTGCACTGGTTGTTGCCCTTATATCGCATACTTTAGTGAGTTCATACAAGGTACTTGATACCTCATTCTATGTTGAAGCAGCACTTCTTTTTGCTGTGAGTATCTATTTTCTTTTTTATCTTATCTATCGTGGTTTTGCTGTAAAAATAACAGATACGATAACACAAACATTTTCACGTGAATATCTTTATGAGTATCTTAATAAAGAGTTAGTTAAAAAAGATAAATATACTCTTGTGTTAGTGAGTGTAGATAATATAGAAGATATTAACTCTTTGTATGGAATGAAAAACGGTGATAAAGTTCTTTATAAATTCTCACAATGGATCAGTGAATATTTTCTCTCAAAAGAGATGATAAATTTCCCTATGGGACATATTCAAAGTGGAGATTTTATTATAGGTTTTGAGGGAGAGAAAAAGCAGTTTCATACTATTTTTGAGATGATGTGCCTTAAACTGAGTGATTTTAAAGTGGATGATATAGAGGTTAAAGTATCTGGATCTATAGTTGATACCTCTTTTTCAAAACAGCTTGATTATTTGGTAGATAAACTTTTTGAACTTCAAGAGATCAAAAGAGGTTCAAAAAAGATAAGTGCTGAAGATGAATATAATCCTGATGAATTAGAGTATATTGTTATAGAAGCGATTCGAAAGAAAAAGTTTTTCTTTGTATTTCAAGATGTATTTGAAAATGGCAGAGCTGTTTTAAAAGAGTGTTTTGTAAAACTTCAAGATCAGAGTAATAAACTTATACACCAAAAAAACTATATAAAAGTTTTAAATAAATTGGGTTTGATGCTTGATTTTGATCTTATGGTTTTTGAGGAGATCTTTTTACATCAAATGTATGAAGAGAAGATATATGCACTCAATATCTCTCCTAAATCACTTCGTAATAAACTTTTTTATAATCGTGTAAAAGAGCTGTTAAAAGATCATCCACAGAAGAAAAACAAAGTGATGTTTATTCTCAATGAGGTTGAGTATTTCTCTTACGCTGAGAAGTATCGTTCTTTATTGAATTCACTTCGTGATGCAGGGATAATTATTACTATAGATAGAATAGGTGCTACACAAACAAGCTTTTTGTATTTTAGAGAACTAGATGTTGACTGTATCCGCTTTGATCAGCTCTATACAAAAGAGATAGAGAATGAGAAATATAAAACTATTATTGAGGGTTTTAATGCAATTGCCCATAAAAATAGTATAAAATCATGGCTTAAAATGATTGAAGATGATGAGACGCATCAAAAAGCTTCATCTCTTAAAGTTGATTATCTCCAAGGAAAGTATTTAGCCTCCTTAGAGCAAAGTAAAGGATAATAGAATGAAATATGGTGAAAAAGAGATCAAAGAGTTTAATGTTGAAAAAGATTTAGAGATATGGCCAAATAATAATAAACGCAACTACCTTATCAAGATGACTTTGCCTGAGTTTGCATCTTTGTGTCCTCGTAGCGGATACCCAGATTTTGCAACTATTTATCTAGAGTATACACCCAATGAGTATGTCGTTGAGTTAAAAGCAATTAAACTTTATATCAACTCTTTTCGTGATCGTTATATCTCTCATGAAGATGCTGCAAATGAGATCTATGAGATTTTAGAAAAGAAATTGCAACCAAAATATTTAAAAATTATTGCCGATTATAACCCAAGAGGAAATGTTCATACTGTAGTTGAGATCGATAGTTCTAAACTTTAAAATGGATTTTTCTACGAAGAGAGAGGAAAGTGGATGTTTTCGTTTATAAAGAAAAAAGATACTAAAGACTCAAAAACAAAAGAGTTGCAAGAGAAGATTGCAAAAATGAATCTAACTGAGATGCGCTCTTTTGTAAACAAAAAAGATGAGATAACACAACAAGGTTTGTTAGAGGTTATTCAAAGACTTCTTATGCAACATGGGGATAGTTCAAAACGTTTTTTAGAAGTAGACGATGCTGATGTAAAGATCAAAAAAGCTTTTGATCTTGTGATAATGATAGCAAAAAGTAAAAAGATAACTATTGAAACTGTAGAGATGATCTCAAACTTTATCGAGCTTTATGCGGATCTTATTGAAAAGTATGACAAACAAAATAAAGATATTTATAAAAACAAACTCAAAGATGCTTTAGCACTAGCGTTAGCAAATATGGAAAAGATAACTGAACTCAAAAGAAAGTCAGCTGTTATTGACTAGAGCTAAAAAGAGTGTGTGCGTTTTTTTCTATCCATAGAAGTGCTTCTTCTTTTGTAAAGAAGTCCCCTTTTATTTGTGCTTTAAAAACTTTTTGGAGATAAGATCTAAACTCTTTAGAGGGTTTTAAACCCAAAAAGATAAGATCTTTGCCCTCTATAAGGGGGAATAGCTGTTTTTGATAAAGTCCTAGAGATTCTGCTTGTATTTTAAATGCTAAGATCTTTTCTAGACTTTGATGATCTTTTGCAAAAACGATTTGTTCAAAAAAAAGTAACTCTTCTATAACTGTTTTAGATGCAAAGAGACGTATGTTTTGATCTAAGGGTTCTTGTTTGAGTTGTTTTTCAAACTCTTTATGAAGTGTTAAAAGCTCTTGGAGATCTTCACTAAGTTTTTTTTCATCTGTGAGTGTTGTTAGAAAAGTGAAAGTTTCTTCAGCGTCATTAAGAGATAAAGAGATCAAAGCAAAATAGTACTTCATCTTTAAAGAAGATTCTAGTTTTGTTTGACTTGCAAGAAGATCTATCTGCTCAAGCATAATAGTGTACTGTTGAGATGAAACCTCTTTGAGAAGAGCAAAAGAGGAGAAGCTAGAGAGTTCTCTTAAAAGCAAAAACCCTTTTGAGGGCTTTTTTGCTTTGAGGAGAAGTTTCTTAAACTCCTCATAGATTCTCTCTTTTGGCAAGTGCATTACCATCTTTTTTTGTATCATATCTTGGCATAACTCAAAGAGTTTAGGATCTATTTTAAGATCAAAGCGAGCACTAAACTGTACAGCTCGCATAACACGTAACGGGTCTTCTATAAAAGTTTTTTCGTTGATGACACGAAGAGATTTATTTGCAAGGTCTTCTCTTCCGCCAAAAGGATCAACTATTTTTTTTTCTTTAATATCATAAGCGATAGCGTTGATTGTAAAATCTCTGCGTTTTGAAGCGTTGATGAGATCTAAAGAGGGATCAATATTTATATCAAACGCTTTATGTCCATGACCATTTTGCTTTTCAGTTCTAGGAAGGCTAAAGTCAAGATCCAGATTTTTTAAGAAAAGTTTACATACTCCAAAGCTTTTGCCAACTGTGGAGACCTTCCCAAACTCTTGTAGTATATTTTGAAGTTGCTCGTAAGATTCTACTCCGTAAACTTCAATATCAATATCTTTTGATTCTTTTTTAAGGAGAGTATCGCGTATATAACCACCAATAATATAGGGTCTAGCTCCTAAACAGAGTAGTTTTGAAAAAATAGGATCTAGCGCTTTTGGATAGGGTATCATTTTCTACTTTTATGTGTTTATTTATGCTAAGTGTAATGCTTAAAAACTTAAAATAGTGTCAAATTTACGTAGTTCTAACATTTATTTAGATATAATCGCGAAAATTTTACCCCTTTTAGTTTATGTCTAACAAAGCAAAGAAACTAAAAGTTGAAGGAAACACTGTGCAAAAGATTAGAAATATTGCAGTTATCGCTCACGTTGACCACGGAAAAACAACACTTGTTGATGGTCTTTTAGAGCAATCGGGAACGTTTGGTTCACATGAACAACATGATGAAAGAGCGATGGATTCTAACGCTTTAGAAAAAGAGCGTGGAATTACAATTCTTTCAAAAAATACAGCGATTCGTTATAAAGACTATAAAATCAATATTATTGATACTCCGGGCCACGCCGACTTTGGTGGTGAGGTTGAGCGTGTACTTAAGATGGTTGATGGTGTTTTAGTACTTGTAGACGCATACGAAGGTGTTATGCCACAAACAAAGTTTGTTGTAAAAAAGATGCTTGCACTTGGAAAAAAACCGATCGTTGTTATCAATAAGATTGATAAACCTTCAGCAGAACCAGATCGTGTTGTTGATGAGATGTTTGACCTTTTTGCAGATATGGGTGCGACAGATGATCAACAAGACTTCCCTGTGATCTATGCAGCAGCGCGTGACGGAATCGCAAAGCTTGATATGGAAGAGGAAAATGGAAACTTTGAGTGTATCTTTGAGACTATCTTAGAGCATATTCCAGAGCCTGAGGGTGATAAAGAAAATGCTACACAAGCACAAGTATTTACACTTGACTATGATAACTATGTTGGAAAAATCGGGATCTCTCGTATCTTTAACGGTGTTATCAAAAAAGGTGATAATGTTTTGCTTGCAAAAGCAGATGGTGAGATGGTCAAAGGGCGTATTACAAAACTTATCGGTTTTCACGGTCTTAATCGTATGGAGATCGATGAGGCTGAAGCAGGAGATATCGTTGCATTTGCAGGTTTAGAGACTGTAGATGTTGGTGATACTGTTTGTGATCCTAATAATCCTGTTCCACTAGATCCTATGCATATTGAAGAGCCGACACTAACAGTTGTATTTTCTGTGAACGATTCGCCACTTGCCGGACAAGAGGGAAAACATGTAACATCTAACAAACTTAAAGACAGACTTGAAGCTGAGATGCAAACAAACGTTGCAATGCGTCTTGAAGTTGTTGGTGAGGGAAAATTTAAAGTTTCAGGACGTGGAGAGCTTCAGATCACAGTTCTTGCAGAAAATATGCGTCGTGAAGGTTTTGAGTTTGGTGTAAGTCGTCCTGAGGTTATCGTAAAAGAGATCGAAGGTGTAAAATGTGAGCCGTTTGAGCACCTTGTTATCGATGTACCTGAAGAGTTTGGTGGATCTGTAATTGAGCGTCTTGGAAAGCGTAAAGCTGAGATGAAAGCTATGGTTCCAATGGGGCAAGGGTTCCAAAGAATCGAGTTTGAGATCCCTGCACGTGCACTTATCGGATTCCGTGGGCAGTTCCTTACAGATACAAAAGGGGAGGGTGTAATGAACCACTCTTTCTTAGAGTTCCGCCCATTCTCAGGAACTGTTGAGTCAAGAAGTTACGGTGCACTTATCTCTATGGAAAATGGAGAGACTTTAGCATTTTCACTCTTTAATCTTCAAGATCGTGGTGTGCTCTTTATTGGACCACAAACGAAAGTATACGAGGGGATGATTATAGGGGAGCATTCACGTAGCAATGACCTTACAGTAAACCCTATCAAAGGGAAAGCACAATCAAATGTTCGTTCATCTGGAGCTGATGAGGCTATTAAACTTGTTCCAGCGCGTGATATGTCACTAGAGCGTGCACTAGAGTGGATCGAAGATGATGAACTCTTAGAGATCACTCCTGAAAATATTCGTATTCGTAAAAAATATCTTACAGAAAACGAAAGAAGAAGACACTCTCGTAAGTAAAAAGTTTTAGATGTAAGTTTTTACTTACATCTAAACAGCTCATTTCCCCTTTTAATCGTCAAAAAAACCTCACAAAAAATTTTTTTACTTTGATAAGATTCTAATAATACAAAAGCTATAATCTTGATGCAAATTTTTTAGTTTGTTAATCAAAAGTTCGGAGAGAGTGAATGATTTTAAATAGAAAAAAGATCTATAATCCTGATTCTACTGAGGATGTAAACGATAGAAAAGTGTTTGGTGGAAATCCGACAGGTATTTTTGAACTAAACAATATAAAATATCAGTGGGCATATAATCTTTGGGAGATGATGTTAAATAACACATGGTTCCCAAAAGAGGTTGATATGACAAAAGATGTAGGGGATTATAAAAACCTTACACCTGCGGAAAAAACAGCTTATGATAAAGCACTTTCACAGCTTATTTTTATGGATTCACTCCAAACGAACAATCTGATCGATAACATTAACCCATATATTACCGCTCCTGAGATCAATTTGATCTTGGTGCGTCAATCTTTTGAAGAAGCACTCCACTCACAAAGTTATGCTGTTATGGTAGATTCTATCTCTTCAAACTCTGAAGAGATCTATGATCTATGGCGTAAAGATATGATGCTTAAGACGAAAAATGACTCTATTGCTAACCGTTATAAAGAGCTTGGGAAAGAGCCAGACGAGACAGACTTTCTAAAAGCATGTTTTGCAAATCAGATCCTTGAGGGGATCTACTTTTATAGTGGATTTACTTATATCTATACACTTGCGCGTTCAGGAAAAATGCTTGGATCTGCACAGATGATCCGTTTTATTCAAAGAGATGAAGTAACACACCTTGTACTTTTTCAAAATATCATTAACACATTGCGTCGTGAGCGTCCTGATCTATTTACTGCCGAGTTAAAAGCTGAAGTGATTGAGATGTTTAAACAAGCTGTAGAACTTGAAGTAGCTTGGGGAAAATATATCACTCAAGGACAGATCTTAGGTTTGACAGACTCTATTGTTGAGCAGTATATTAAGTATCTTGCAGATGATAGACTTACAGCAGTTGGTTTTGAAAAGCTTTATAATGTAGCGAACCCTATTAAGTGGGTCAATGACTTTGCAAAATTTAACGATCAAAAAACAAACTTCTTTGAGGGAACAGTAACAAACTACTCAAAAGGAAGTTTAAGTTTTGACGATGACTTCTAAGGGGGAGTATACACTTTGCTCCCTCTCTTTTGAGACAACTTCAAACTATGAACAAAATCTCCAAAAGCTTTTAGAACTTATAGACAATGCGCCTAAAAACTCTTTTGTGGTAGCTCCAGAAGTATGTTTAAGTGGTTTTGATTATGAAAATATGCAAGAGGTTTGTAATTTCTCCTCGTATGCTACTGAAGTGATCGTAGAACACTCTAAAGACAAAACGGTTTTTTTAACACTTATAGAGTGTAAAGCAGAGAAGATCTATAACAAACTTAAAGTGTTTCATAAAGGAGAGCTAATACACCAGAGGTCAAAAGCAAAACTTTTTACCTTTGGAGGGGAGCATCACCACTTTGAGCAAGAGAGTGATGCAAAAGTAGAGATTATAGAGATTGAGGGGATCAAAGTGGGTGTACTTATCTGCTTTGAGTTGCGTTTTAAAGATCTGTGGAAAAAACTTGAGGGTTGTGATCTGATCGTAGTGCCTGCATGGTGGGGAAAAGCAAGAGAAGATCACTTTAAAACACTCACAAAAGCTTTAGCGATTATAAATCAGTGTTATGTAGTGATGAGTGATAGCAAAAATGAAGAGTGTACACAGATCAGTGGAGTGGTAACACCCCAGGGAAAAGAGAGCTATAATGGGAATAAGCCTTGCTTATGCCAAGAGTATAAAACAAAAGAGATAGCGCTAATGCGCCGTTATATGGATGTAGGAATTGGATAGAATAACAGCAACAAAAACAGCACGTTTGGCGGAGGAGTGTAACCAAAAATTTGCACTGAGTGAGAGTGTAAAAAAGGCTATTGCCCTAACAAACAGAGAGGCGTTTGTGCCTACAGGTTTTAAACATAATGCATATAAACTTGATGCACTTCCTATGGGGGCACAGCAGTGGATCAGCTCCCCTTTGACAGTTGCAAAGATGACAGAATACCTTATGCCATTAAAAACAGATAGAGTTTTAGAAGTGGGGTGTGGCAGTGGGTATCAAGCCGCCGTACTTTCCCATCTGTTTCGTGGGGTTTTTACAATTGAGAGAATTGAGTCGCTTATCTTAGAAGCAAAGGCACGTTTTCGCTCTTTAGGGATCAGTAATATTCATACACGTCTTGATGATGGACAAAATGGTTGGGTTCAGTATGCGCCTTATGATCGTATACTTTTTTCTGCTACAGCAAAAGAGATCCCACAAAAGATCTTTGATCAACTTAGTGATGGTGGGATCTTGGTTGCACCGATGCAGGTTGGATCGCGCCAGATCATTACTCGTTTTGTGAAAAAAGGCTCTTCATTCACAAAAGAGGAACTTGAGAGTTGTGATTTTGTTCCTATACGTGATGGGATACAAAAGTAGTCATAAAGTAAAGTTGATGTAAAATATTGCATTAAAATTTAGGATGGCATGATATGGAGCAAATCTACGGTATAAAGTATTCTAAACCCCAAGTTGTATTATTGCAAGAGACGGGAATAGGCGTTGCCGAAGCTGCTGCAAGAACATGTTATGACAGTTTTAATAACAGCGAAAATGAATCTATTCGATCTCTTGAAGATCAACTTCCTACACAAGAGATGTGTGAGACTATCAACACTCTTGAGGAGTCAAATCTTTTAGATGATTTGGCATGGACCTATTTTCATCACTCTATCTTGGAACATGCAAATCTTAGCTATCTTATCAGAGGTACAAGTCGTGGAGTACTTCAAGAACATGCGCGTCACCGTATTCAGGCGATAAGCGTACGCTCAACTCGCTACACAATGAGTTCTTTGATCAATGCTTTTGTTGCTTCACAATATGGCTTGGATGATGCAAAGACTTTTTTTATAGAGAAGGTTTTGAGTTTTGACATGTTTGTTACACAAGAGAGAGACTACAACATTATAGAGATCTCTTCAATGTATGAGAAGCTTTTGTACCAATCACAACAGCTTGAAGATTTTAAAAGTGTAGCTGTTGCAAAAAGCTCTTTAGATCTTTTAAAAGATCATAAAGGTACTTGTGATGAGCTGTTTATAGCACTCGAAGCGGGAAAGAAAAAACGTAATGTAGGAGATGCTTTTAAGCATATTATTACTGATAATGTCAAAGTAGATATGGTTGTAACATTTAATCTTCGTAGTTTAAAAAACTATCTTACTTTGCGTGATAGTGGTGCAGCGTATTTTCAGATCCGCTGGCTGGCTCAAGAGATGATGCGCGTAACCCCTCGCAAATATATAGATCTGATCGTAAAACAAAAATAGGAGAGTCCAAAATGATGATACATTTAACAATAGCTACGGCGATAGTTTTAGTTTTAGGTGGATGTTCTTTTACGGTTAGTGCAGCGATGTGTGAAGAGCTTCGTGCAGATCCACATGCTACAATGCCTCAAGAGTGTCGTCAATATAGTGAAGAGGAAGCACAAAAAGCATTTGATAAGACACAAAAGAAACAAAGTTCTGAAGAGATCAAGCTTAATGTTGAAAAAGAATAGATAACGAAGGAAAAAAATGAGTGTAATAGAAAGAAGTGGTGGAGTTTGTGAACTTTGTGGAAGTAGTGAAGGCTTAAGTGCGTATGAGATCGTAACATCTGATGGAAGTATGGATACATCAGTGTGTCTTTGTGCTACTTGTAAAGAACAGATCGAGAGTGGGGAGTTAGATGCAAACCATTTTAACTCTCTTAACGATGCGATGTGGAGTGAAGTCTCTGCTGTAAAAATACTTTCGTATATTTTGCTAAGCAGACTTGGACGTCAAGATCTTGTCGATATGATGTATCTTGAAGAGGATGAAAAGCAACTTGCACAGAGTGTTCTTTTTGCAGATGCAAACAAGTTAGTTTATAAAGATGCAAACGGTGTAGAACTACAAGCAGGCGATACAGTTGTTATTATGAAAGATCTTGATGTAAAAGGGACAGGTTTTACTGCTAAACGTGGAACAGCTGTTCGTAATATCGCACTTGTACCAAATGATGCAGAACATATAGAGGGTCGTGTAAACGGTGTGAAGATCCATATTCTTACAAAGTATTTGAAAAAATCGTAATGCAGCCTTATGAGCGTTTTTATACGATAGATGATGATTTTCGCAACCCCTATGCAAGAGATCGAGATCGCATTATCCATTCGGGGAGTTTTCGCAAACTTGAGTATAAAACGCAAGTGTTTTTAAATCATGAGGGGGACTTTTTTCGTACCCGTCTCACCCACTCTTTAGAGGTTTCGCAAATTGCACGATCTATAACGTCGCAACTTGGGCTTCATGAATCTTTAGCTGAAGCGATAGCCCTCTCACATGATCTGGGGCACACCCCTTTTGGACATGTGGGAGGTGATACGCTTGATGAGTGTTTAAAAGCAGATGGTTTTTCCCACGGTTTTGAGCATAATTTTCAAAGTTTTCGTGTTGTTTCTAGTATAGAGAAGCGTTACAAAAAGTTTAACGGACTTAATCTCACTTTTGCAACCCTCGAGGGGATCCTCAAGCACTCTTACCCCTATAAAAAACCTTTTTTACCCCCAAAGATCGATGAGCTTTTTGATCTAAATACTCACCCCTCTATCGAAGCTATGATCGTTGATCGTGCTGATGAGATCGCTTATATAAGTCACGATATTGATGATGGTATCCACTCAGGGCTTATTAGCTTTGAAGATTTGGCAGAAGATACACTAGCACAAGAGATCTTAGAGAAGGTATTTGCTGAGGGGATCGAGATCAAAGATGATGAGATGTTTCGTTATCGCTTTAGTTCTCATCTTATTAACCATCTTGTTTATTCACTTTTAGAGTATTCAAAGGATATTCCAAATGGAAGAGTTCTAAGTGCTACGCTCGATGCAAAAGAGCCGATCCCTATAGGGTATTCTAAAGAGCTTGAGACGCAGATCAAAAAGCTAAAAAAGCTTCTTTTTACAAAACTTTATCAGCATCGTAATATTATGACCAAGATGTATGCAGGAAAACAAGCGATTCGCTCTCTTTATAAAGGTTTTATGGAAGAGGAGAAGATGCTTCCCCCTTTTTACTATAAGCAGCTACAGAAGAGAAACAAACACAGGGTTATAGCTGATTATATAGCGCACTTAAGTGATCGAGCGGCTATCTCCCTTTATAACGAAATGTATGGCAAGATCTAAACTACAAAAATCATCTATCGCTTGGCTGTTAAATAAGCAAATTTTGAGATACTAAAAGAGTTAAATCTTATATAATATTGCTATGGAAATGGTACTTTTAGCAATTTTTGCAACAATATTTTTAGCTACGTTAATGAACATACTCTTTAGAAAGTATAATGTATCGCATGTAGTTGGGTATATATTCACAGGTATAATAATCAGCTACCTTTTTGAATTTAATACACATAAGATCGATGCCCTTAATCTGGTTGCAGAGTTTGGTATCGTATTTTTGATGTTTACAATAGGGCTAGAGCTTAGTCTAGAAAAAATAAAAAAGATGAAAGACACTCTCTTTGTAGCGGGTGCCTTACAGATGACATTTAACACCCTTATATTTTTCGTGTTTTGTTTTTATATCTTTGGGCTTGATGCACAAACATCACTTATTATCTCTTTAGCATTTTCACTCTCTTCAACAGCGATTATTATGCCTTACATGCAAGAATCAAAGGACATAGTGACACCTTATGGTAAAAAAGTTGTAGGGATTTTGATCTTTCAAGATCTCGCAGTGATCCCTATACTTTTACTCATCAGCTTTTTATCTCATGGCGCAGATATATCTATAACACAAGTTATTTTAAAAACTGTTATAGCTCTTGTTTTTATAACTCTTTTTGTTTTATACATTGGAGATAAAATAGTTGAAGCTATATTAAAATTTGCTGCAAATACACAGCTTGAAGAGATCTTCTTGGGTGCTATATTTACCATAGTGATCGGTATGTCCATACTAACGCACGAGATTGGTTTTACCTACTCTATGGGTGCTTTTTTGGCAGGGGTACTTATAGCCGATACCAAATATAACATCAAGGTTGAATCTGACATACTAAGTTATAAAAACTTGCTTTTGAGCATTTTCTTCTTTAGTGTGGGAACAAAGATCGATATGCTTTACCTGATCTCTAATCTTCACAAAGTGTTTTTACTATTTATACTTGTTATGTTAGTAAAAACGGTGATAATATACTTCATCATAAAAAGAAAAAGCGATAAAAATACATCTGCAAAAACAGCTCTTGCACTCTCACAAGTGAGTGGCTTTGGTTTTGTTGTTCTTGATATGGCTTCATCAAAACAGCTTTTAAATGCCGATCTTGCAAACCTGCTTTTGATCATAATATTTTTAACAATGATAGTGAGCCCTTTTATTTTGACAAACATATACAAGCTCTCTTCATACTTTGAAAAAGAGTTTTATGAAGCTGATGTTATTACCCCGATTGATAAGAAAAACCATATAGTTATAGCTGGATACGGAACTCTGGGTAGGGCAGTTGCAAGTGAACTTAGTGAGAAGGGTATAGATTTTGTTATAGTCTCTGACAACTTGCAACACGTACTCAAGGCAAGAAAAACAGGCTACTTAGCGTATTTTGGTCACCTTAATAAACGTCCTGTTATGGAGTCTTTAAAACTTGAAGAGAGTTCGAGTATTATTGTAACTATACAAGATGAGCATCAGAAACTGCTTATGATAGAAGCTCTTAAGGAGTACAACAGCAGAGTAAATATAGTAGTTAAAGTTGATCATGATGATGAAAGACGATATCTAAACAAAACGCAAGAGGTTGAGATCGTGGATTCTAACTATGAACTCTCATCAAGACTTGTTGAGATCTCTTTAAGGTATATTGGATAGATTTAATTATTCATGATATAATTTATAAAATTATATAAAGAATAGTTCAAAGGAGTTTTTATGTTAGCATATAAGCGTGATGAGATGATCTCGGTAACTGATCTGCTTAAAGGTTTTAAAAAAACTATGGAAAAGTTAACTTCACATCAACTTGATAAGGTTGCTGTAATGAAGAATAACAAACCAGAAGCAGTACTTATAAGCATTGACGAATATGAAAGACTTCAATCGAATCATTACTGGAATAAACTAGATGAAAAGAGCTATTTAGCAAAAGCTTATGAAACTTTAGATGATATAGATACAAAGTCATTATCTATCGATGAACTTGATGAAAAGCTCGATCAGACAATAAAGCGTTATGAAGATTGAATTTTTACCTTCTTTTGTAAACAGACTTGAGGGTTTTGTAGAGTTTATAGCAGAGGATAAACCTACAGCAGCCAGAAAGTTTCAAAAAGAGATTATAGGTGCGTGCAAAGAGATACAAAATTTTCCCTATAAGCATAGAAAATCTATCTATTTTGAGAATGAAAATATTAGAGATCTTGTTTATAAAGGTTTTGTAATTATCTATAAAATTGATGGAGAGTTGATTAAAGTTTTTGCTTTTGTTAACTGTGATGAGTTTTTAGGTTAAAAGGTAGAATATAAGCCCGAAGGCTTATACTATAGGCGTGATTCGTAACGTCTCATCATATAAAGACGTTTAAGCATTTTCTTACGAGATGCAATTTTGAACTTCTTACGCTTTTCAGTTTCTGTTTCGTGGAAACGGCGAGCACGAGCTTCAGTAACGATTAAGTTACGGTCAGTCTGCTTTTTGAAACGGCGGTAAGCAGCGTCAAAGTTATCATCTTGGCGAAGCATAATACCTGGCATATCACATCACCCACTTTCTTTAAAAATTTTGAACCGCAATTATACCATAAAATTTTATTTTTGTGGAGCAGCGGCTGGTGTATTTGCTTTTGCAAGGGCCATAAATCCACCTTTTAGTACTTGGATATTTTTAAAACCGATCTGTTTTAAACCTACCGCAGCCATTGTTCCGCGTGTACCTGAGTGGCATACCATGATTACAGGAATATCTGTAGGCAGTTTATCAAGATTCTTTTTTTCAAAAAGATTTTCTATCGGTATAAGAAGTGCTTTTGCATCGCTAAACTTAAAGACAGAAGCTTCACCTTTTGTACGTACATCAACGAGAAGATACTTTTTATCTTCTTGAATCAGCTTCATAGTGTCTTCAGCAGAGATAAAAAGTTTTGAAGAAGCACAAACTTTTTGGGTCATGTTTGAGTAAAAAGCGTTATAGCTTTCAGCCTTAGCAGCATCGTACCCCATTAATGATGATGCAAGAGTTAGAGAGAGAAGAGATGTAAGCAAAGTTTTTTTCATTTTATTTCCTTATTTTTATAATAATGAAATATTATCTAAATATTTTCTTTTTTTGCTGAAAAGAGAAAAAAAGAGGAGTTTCTAAGAGTTCTTTTATTTAGTGCTATAATTTCATAATGATTACCCAAGACTCTATAGAAGCCCTAAAGGCACGCCTTGATGTTGTTGATGTTGTAGGTTCGTATGTAGAGCTCAAAAAAGCGGGAGCCAACTTTAAAGCACCTTGCCCTTTCCATGAAGAGAAAACAGCTTCTTTTGTTGTAAGTCCTGCTAAGCAGATCTATCACTGCTTTGGGTGTGGCGCAGGGGGTGATAGCGTTAAGTTTATTATGGAGTATGAAAAGCTTAACTACCCCGAGGCACTTGAAAAACTTGCTTCAATGTATAACTTTTCACTCTCATATACTGATAACAAACATAACAAACCACGTTCTCAGCTTATGGAACGTCTCAATGAATACTACACGCAACTACTTCAAAGAAACCAAAGTGCTCTTTCATATATAAAAGATCGTGGGATCTATGAAAGTACTATGGAGAAGTTTGGTATAGGTTATGCGCCAGAGTCGGCTCTAACGATAAACTTTTTAAAAGATCAGATGTTTCCTTTTGCAGAGGCTGTACAACAAGGGGTTTTGGGAAGCGGATCTAATGGACTATACGCGCGTTTTATAGAGAGGATCACTTTTCCTATCTACTCTTCAAATGGATCTATCGTAGGTTTTGGGGGTCGTACTATAACAGGGCATCAAGCTAAATATGTTAACTCCCCTGAAACTCCATTTTTTAACAAATCACGTCTTTTATATGCCTACCATCTTGCGCGTCAGGAGATATACAAGAAAAAAGAGATCGTTATTACTGAGGGTTATCTTGATGTTATTATGTTACACCAAGCAGGTTTTGGACATGCTGTAGCAACCTTGGGCACAGCACTAACAACTGAACATTTACCGCTACTTCGTAAAGGAGAACCGCGTGTTGTTATGGCTTACGATGGCGATAAAGCAGGGCGAGCTGCGGCACTCAAAGCATCAAAACTTCTAAGTGCTTCAGGTTTTAATGGAGGAGTTATTCTTTTTAGTGAGGGGCTTGATCCAGCAGATATGGTAAAAAATGGAGCGATTGAAGAGCTTTCAAATATGTTTCGAACGCCTAAACCTTTTATAGAGTTTGTACTCGATACGATTCTCTCTCTTTATGATCTGCGTGATCCAAAAGCCAAAGAAGCATGTATGCAAGAGGGAATAGGTTATCTAAAAACTCTCTCCCCACTTTTACAAGAGGAGTATAAAACCTATCTAGCTTCTCGACTTGGAGGATTGGGAGTATCCCCCTCTTTAGTACGTGTAAACAGTGGGCAAATACAGCAACAGATGCCAAAGGAGAGATCAAAAGAGCGTTATAGAGATGTTTGGGAGCTTAGTCTTATAAAAACGGTCTTGGAGTATCCAAACTATATAGAACAGATCCTGGATGTTCTTGAACCCTCTTTTTTGCAGTTTCATGTACATGAGTTCTCTTTAGCGCTGCAAGGTAAGAGCGATGCACCAGAACTTATGGCTATTATGGTTGATGAGAGTATAAAACCTTTACAAACGTATGAGGATCTAAAAGCAGAGCTTTTAACTTTTTTGATGCGTCACTACCAAAGAGAGCTTAAAAAGATCAATTCACAAAGAGATATAAGCTTTGAACAGAAGGCTTTTTATATACGAAAGTTTCATGGTAAAATTGCACAACTAAAACGAGGTGAACTTGTTGGAATGTAAGGACAAAAAATGAAAGCGATCGCACTCTTTAGCGGCGGACTTGACTCAACTTTAGCGATGAAGCTTATTATAGATCAAGGGATCGATGTTCTGGCTGTGAATATCAATACAGGCTTTGGAAGCACAAAAGATAGACTTTCTCATATGCAAAGCATGTGTGAGCAAGTAGGAGCAGAACTCAAGATCATAGATATACAAAGTGAATATCTACAAGATGTACTTTTTGATCCTAAGCATGGTTATGGAAAAAATTTCAACCCTTGTATAGATTGCCATGCAAAGATGTTTGCAGTTGCCAAGCGTATAATGGATGCAGAGGGAGCAAGTTTTCTTATAAGTGGTGAGGTGATGGGACAACGCCCAATGAGTCAAAATAAAGACGCTCTGCAAACAGTTTTAGATGAGAGCAATTGTGAAGGTTTACTTCTTCGCCCTATGTCTGCAAAACGTTTGGCTTTGACAATTCCAGAGACAGAGGGTTGGGTAGATCGTGAAAAACTAGAGGGGATCTTTGGGCGTGGTCGTGAACGTCAAATGGAGCTTGTAAAAGAGATAGGACTTCAAGATTTTGAATCCCCAGGTGGTGGTTGTCTTCTTACTGATGAAAACTTCTCAAAAAAGATGGTTGATTTTATAAAATATGATACCTTTGAGGTGCGTGATATCCCTGTTATGAAGTTTGGACGTCATCTTCGTTTGAGTGATGGGGCAAAACTTGTAGTAGGTCGTAACAAAGATGAAAATCCTTATCTTGAAGAGATCCAAAATGAAAAATTTTATCATCTTAAAACAGTTGGATTGCCAGGTCCTCACGGATTACTTTCAAGGTCAGCGAGTGATGCAGATAAAAAACTTGCTGCTCAAATAATGCTTACATATTGTAAAACATCACCTCAAGAGAGTTATACCATAGCATTCGATGAGATAGAGATACAAGCATCACCACTTCAAAGTAGAGATGCTATAAAACCATTTACACTCTAAGTTAAGAGTCCTGCATTTAAAGTCTGTGTTGTGAGCTTTTTTGCTATACTATTCGTAGAGAGAGTAGCAAGGGAGAAAAGAGCATGAATTTAAGCAATGGTGTACACTTTTCATTTGAAAATTTTGAACAGCTTTTACGTTTACATATAGGGATCAGTGATAGACTTGATGAAAATAGAGCTGAGAGTTTTTCTCTTCTTTATTGTAATTTTTCAGAGGTTGATATAACTGTGATCCAAACAGTTCTTGAAAAAGCATTAAGAGGATCTGACTGTATTGTCAATTATGGCAAAGACTATTTCTTTATACTTCCCTATACAGATAATTATGGAGCTACTATTGTTGATAAAATGTTTGAGGAGTTTTTTTCAGCAAAAATTCCTTACCATATTGTTTGTTACCCAAAAGATGGAGAAACACCAAAAGAGTTACTTACACAATTACAAAACTATGTTAGTAAAACTTATGGTTATGATCTCCATTTTTTAGATTTTTTAGTTTATCCTGCTTCTTAGAAACTATACTGTAAGCCAAGCTTGAGATTGTGCATCATAGTATGTTCTATAGTACTTGTTGTAGTTGTATTTGGATCACTAAGTACTGTCTTTAGACTTGTGTTTAAAAGTGAATATGATCCTATCAGAGCTAGTCCACGAGCACCTAGAGGGTAAGATATTCCAAGTTGTGCTCCTGCAAAAAACGAGCTTGGTCCACTTAGGCTCTCAGCGTCCACCAGTGGATCACTATTCCATTTGAGTGAACTGTACCCTGCTACAATACCTCCATAAAGATCAAAAGAAGATGCTTGTAAAAAGTTATAGTTAGCACTCATATAAGCGTTATTGATTGTCAGATCGCCAGTACCTAAGATCTCATAACCGATCCCAAACCATACAGAACGATTGAGTTTATATCCAAACTCGATGCCATAACTCATACCTGAATCTTTTGGTTCTTCGATCAGAGTTGTATCGATTGTTCCACTGAGATCCCCTTTTGTATTATGAAAGCCTAAACTTGCAGTTACAAAAAATGGGCGTGTAAGATCATCTGCACCATTTTGTACCTTACTACTTTCTTTTATATTACTCTCTATAGTAGAGGTACGTAATTTTACAGCTGCAGCTGAAGGAAACACTTTTTTAAGTCTTTGGAGTGCTTCTAATGCAGCGTTTTTATTTTTATGAGGACCTGTGTATAGATGGACTTTGGCATCTTCTTGTTGTGTATAGAGTTTATAACCCATAGAGTCTATTATATTTTTGATCTGTTGTACTTGTTTATTACTTGTTGTTGTACCAAGTTTTATGTAGATATCAGAAGCAAAACTAAGAGTTGAAAAGAAAAAAACCAAAAAAATTAAAATTTTTTTAACCATGCAAAAGCCCCTATTTTTAGGTATTTTAACCCTTATAGAGGGTCAATACTGAGAAATTATATCGAATATTTATTGAAAGTTTTTGGAAAACAACGATATTATGTTTGTAGGCTAAGGTGTCTTTACAATTATGGTACATTTTATGCTTTTTGTCAGATACCTTAACAAATTCATGGGTGTGTGGGAGTCCCATACATTATAAAGGAGACTATATGAGTAAGTGGATTATTTCCTTAGCAAGTGCTGCAATGCTAGCGTTTGCTTTTAGCGGATGTGGGGGTAGCGACGGTGAGAGTTCTGCTGCTGTAGATACACCAATAGATACACCATCAACTGAAGCGGCAAATGATTATTCAGGTACACCAGACCAGTTTGGTGAGGCTTTACCAGCTGTACCTATGATTCCAGAGATGGAAGGGTAGGGTATTTAGTCTATGCATTTTGTGTTAAGTTTTTTTCTTGTTTTTTTTCTTTTGGGATGTGGGGTTGATACAGATAGTTCTCTGCGAGATACAGGACAAGACTCAAATGTCTCAGATGATGATCAAACAGGTTCAGACGATAACACAACAGATGATAATAACTCGACAGATGATCTAGGTGATCCAAATGAGGATCAATCTCAAAGTGATTTTGATACTCGCAGTGCTGAAAAAGATCAAAATGCTTGCATAATAAATGATACATTTGCAAATGCGATGGAAGACTCTAGCTTTGATCCAACAGGGACAATAGATGAAGAGAATGGAATGACTATCTCTTCTTTATTAGCTTATGATGTAGATGTAGATAAAACAAAAGTAGTTGTGTACTATCCAGATCTTATCGCGACGCCGATAGGAACACAATCAACTTTGTATGCAGATTATTACAGAGTGAGTTTTGATCAGTCATGGCCTGCAAATACTAATAAGACGATCTATGTGCGGATACCACGGGGGATAGAGTCAAACTATTATGGATGTATGCGTTATACACTCTCAGTAAACACATCATCTATAGTTGGTCAAAGAGTATATAGAGTTAATGAATAGATCTATTAACTAACAAACACGTAAAAGGATAACAGATGATAAGTAAAAAAAGGTTGTTGAGTGTTGCAGCGGCAGTTGCTCTTTCTTCAAGTATGGTTAGTGGTGACTATCTTCCACTAACATCTTCAAGTGCTGAAAACAAATGGGTAATGTTTGGTGTAGCTGGATACCATGCAAATGGTGCAACAGCTGCAGCAGGTGGTATCGAAGCTGGAATGTTTAGTATCTCAGATGATGCAGCCAATGTAGCTAGAGATACAGGTGGAGATGAACTTTATGGTGAAGAGGGGCTTGTACCTACAGGTGAAGCTATTTTAGATGGTACGAATGTACTTGCAAGTGTCAAAAGAGTAGATGGTACAGTAAGTGAGGTAGAAGTACGTGTAGATGTATCAAACATAACATACTATGAAACAGACCCTGTACGTACTATTTACGTAAAGTATGAAGAAGATGATGCTCCACTTTTTGCTTTTACATATAAATCAGCACTCGAAGGTGAGCGTTTAGAGTTTACTACAACCTCTTCAGCTGCAACAGATGATGCTTATTTTATTACTATCAACTCTGAAAATACTTATAATAATCCTGCTATAGCAACGTATGTTCCTGCTGTTGATCCATCAGGTGCAGATTCAGGTGTTTATCTTACAGCTATAGATGATGTGGTAGATTATGACTTTACAGATGGTCCTGAAGCGCCAAACCCTATACTTTCACAAAACTATCTTCAAATAGATCATCAAGATATTGCAAGTGCAACTGAAAATATAAGACTTTATGCTTATAACCCTTCAGGTATATGGGAGATGTATGATTCTCGTAATAATTTCCAAGATTTTGACACGCTTCAAAAAGGAAAAGGGTATTGGGGTAAAATGGATCTAGATGCAGCTACACCTGCTGGTTTGGTTCTTGGTGCTCCAAGTATTACGACACAAGATTATCTCGATTCTGGAATTGCAGAGGGATGGAACCTTCTTGCATTTAATGCTCAAAATGCTGATCTTCGTGTAGCAACTACAGGTCTTGTAGCATCAATAGCTGCAGGAGATATTATTTTAACTGATGTATCAGGTAACCATAGTGTTACTATAACTTTAGCAAGTGCAGTGGCAGCTGATGAAGCAAGAGTAATTAATCAAGCTGTGAAAGTAGCAAAAATTAATGGAGAAATTCCAGATACATTTAATATTATTGCAATCCCAACAGCTGCAGATACAATTGCATTTATTTCAGATGAAAAATTTATATTATTTGAAGCTGCAGCGGGTGTATTAGGCTCTCCAACTACTTTAGCTGGTGGTACACCTCTTAATGCAACGACACTTGAAGATCATGTAGGACTTGCTGACTTAAGTGTTGATGGTGCGATGTCAAAGTATGGTGAATATGCACTTGCTGTAACACCAGAAAATGCAGCTTTTGCAGTATTAGATCTGAGATGTGATAGTTCTGCAACACAACTAGTAGCACCAACAGTTGCAGGAATTGGAGCAGCTACATGTATCGATGTAGCCTATGATCTTGATACTGACTACAATACAGTATTAGGTGATAATATTTTAATGGTAGCAGCAGAACCGTTTGAAGTTCGTGATCATACATTTACACGTGTATTTGATTACCAACAAGCTCAAGGGGATGGTGAGATCACAATTATTAATGGTGATGCTTTTTTTACAACTCCAGTTGCTATCCCTGGTGGAGCTATTGAGGTATTTACTGTAGATTTTGGTGCTTTAACTGCTGGGCAGACTTTAACAGTAGCAGGTATTACAATTACTGAAGATGATGTGGATACAAGTGCTGATGGTGCTACAGCAGCAGAAGTTGCTGCTTCATTTGCAAGTTTAAATGCAGGTGATGCTGCAAATACTGGTGCAGGCACAGCTGCAAATACTGTTGCAGGTACATTAACTGGATATAGTTCAAGTGCAGCTGTTGGTACAGTTGTTACTTTTACTGCGACTGGTATCGGTGCAGCAGTGGATGAAACATTAGCTGGAACTGGTGCTGGTGCAAGTACACTTACTGTAACGACACAGGGTGTTGATGCAACAGCTGATGCAACAGCAGCAGTTGCTCTTTTAAATGCTGGTGACTTTACAACTGGTGATGATGTTTTAGTATCTACAGATGATAAAATTATCTTTAGAATGAAAGAAGCAAATAGTAACGAGTTTAGAGTACTTGAAACAGGAGATGCAGATAACTTAACTCCAACTAGTACTACTGATAGTGCAGCAAAAGGTGCTATTTCTGATGTTTACTCGCCAAATTACTTAGTAAATGCAGCACTTACAAATGAAACAGTAATCACTTTAACTGACAATGTTGACCCTGTTGCAGGAGATACAGTTACAGTTACAGTTACAACACCACTTGTTGCAGCATTAGCGTTAGAACCATATACAGTAGTAGCAACAGATGTTGGTGATTCAGATCTTTTTTATGCAAATCTTCAAACGCATATTAACGCAGAACTAGATGCAAAAGGATTAGATACTCTTGTAGCTATTACAGGTATTGGTGGTGTTGCAGATTATAGTGCAACCTTAACATTTACTGGTACAGATATTACTGCTGTAGCATCTCTTGGTGTTGTGGGGACTTTTGCTCCAACTGAAGCAAGTAATGTAAGTGTAAATGGTACTCCAACAATAGGTACTGGTGATATTACAGAAGATCTCAAATATAACTTTGCTCTTTCTCCAAATTATGTATTAGATGGACCACTCTATGAGATGAAAGATGCTGGTTTTACAGCATTAGCTATGGTAACAGGTACTATGAATCTTACAGGAGATACAATGAACTGGGATGGGATCGATTTAACTCGTAAACCATCTGAATGGTTAGATTCACAAGATTACAATCTCTTTACAGTGGATGAACAAGCAGGTTATTGGACATTCTTAGAAGCAGCAGATGCAAATCCACTCTCTTTTGATGCGGCATCATTTACTGCAAACTATACACAACATTTCAATCAAGATGGTACAACATTCAACCAAGTTGGTGGTGGTTTAGAGATCTCTGTATATGGTATCAGTGATTATGATGATAGAAAATCAGCACGTGTTGTAGCAGTTGTGGGTGGTTCAGAAGTTGAGCTTTCTCGTGATGGAACAAGTGATGTATACACAGGTCAGATCAGTTCTTACGAACTTAAAGAGATGACAGCAGGTAAAGAGTATGATATTCAAGTGATCGTAGCTGATGGTCTAGGGTATAGAATTCCAGCAACTACAACAGGTGTAGCAGTTGATTTCAAAAAACCTGCGGAGCCAGTTGTAACATTTAATGAAGGAACAGTGACAATTGCAAATGATGCTACAGATGGTGTAACAAAATACTATCTCTTTAATGGTGATATCCCTGCACAAAATACAGAAGCAGCGGTGATCTCTACAATTGATGTAGCAGATGCAGCGTCATATAATCTTTGTGGAAGCACTACAAGCTTTAGTAGAACAGGTTCTTATGATCTCAAACTTATAGCACTTGATGGAAACAACCTTGCAACTTCTAATGCGTCAAATGCATATATATTAGATGCGTATGCACCATTGTTTAAAAACTCGGCAATTATTACAAACACTATGGATACAGCGCCATCAGCTTCTTTAGCAGATGTATACTATGATAGCTCTTGTACAGTATCTGAAGTGGCATATGATCAAAGTGTACAAGCTTCTTCATATACAAACCTTAGAACTATTAAAGTAGCATATGAGCCAAAAACAGTTGGTACTGGTAACCCAATCACTGTATTTGTTGATGGTGGTACTGTAAGTTCTAATATTGCTGCAATTACATATAATGAAGATTATGCAGGAGATGTAGTATTTGTTCAACTTGGTACAAATGTATTTAGTTATACACTTCCTATTAGAACAACAGCAGAAGCAAGTACAGAAGCGAACCCAATTGATATGAATACTGCAGGTACTTATCTACCAGGTCAAAGCTTAGGTGAATAAAAAAGTTAGAGTATGAGAGTTTTATTTCTTCTCTCACTTTTTGGTGTAAGTATGCTCCTCGCTGATTGCAAGGCTTACTTCACCTTAGGCGATAAGGTCTCTAAAGGTTTAGAGAACTTGCCTAAAATAGTATGGCATCAAAAAGGGAATAGTTTTACGCTTGATCCTATAGGGTGTCAACAGTACGGTTTTGTGCTTTTACACGATAACACAAAAGAGTACACACAAGCTTTTCATACAAAAAGCAGTTATACCTTTGAGAGGGGATGGAACTTTGTTGCAGCTCCTCAAAATGGTGTAGATGTACTCAAAACTTTTGGTAGTTCATCGTCTATTTTGTTTGTTTATGTATATGATCATAAAACGCCAGCATGGGCTGGGTATTCACCACAAAAAAGTTTGCAAAAGATGATGCAAACTACAAGAATACTGCATCTTACATCTATTGAGCCTTCTCGTGGTTTTTATGTATATGCAAACAAAAAGACAAGTGTGGAGATTGTATCTACACAACGCCCAAAACCTTGCCAAGAGATCTTGGAGAGTGGCGCGTATAATATTCTTACAGACAGTGACCTTAAAAGTCAAAAAACACAAGACCTTTTAGGAGGTATTACTCTTGCTACGCTTTATCGCTCACACTATAGACGAGGGGTGTATAGTGATACAAGAGTAGAGTTACTCTACCCAAAAGATCTCAAGCCAGAACAAGGAAAAGACTCTTTACGTTATGCGCCAATAGAACCAAGAGCAAAAATAGAATATGCTAAAGAGTATCAAGAGCAAAAGTTTTATGTAGTAGATTATTTTACAAAAGAGTGTTATGAGGGGATATTTCCATCAAAAAGGATACCGCCTTATCCTGTACTAAAAAAACTCAGATAACTTTTTGATCAAGGGGGAAAGCATGAAGCGTATCTATTTATCTGCATTGTATCTGTTTTTACCCCTTTTTTTAAGCTCTTGCCACCCTTCTGACAATGGTACATCTTCTGGACATGATTCGCTCAATGATTCTTTTATACACACTTTAGAAGGTAAAGTGGTAGATGGGTATATCTCTGGTGCACAAGTTTGTTTTGAGCACAATGAAAGTTCTGTATGTCAAACAAGTGATAGTAATGGAAGCTATCAGTTTCAAAGTATAGAGTTTGAACCAAATCAACGGCTAACTCTTCGAGCAAGTGGTGGTATAGACACCGCGACACAGAAAAACTATGTTGGTTCTCTTTTACATAAAATTGATCTGCAAAGAGATCAGGAGAGTATTTATATCACACCATTGGGTGATCTTGTAGCACTAAGTACAGATACAAATAGCTCTTTAGAACAAGCGCGTGATCAGATAGCACAGGCATACGGAGTAGACTCTTCACTTCTACTGGGTGATCCTATGGTAGAAAATACTCTTTTTGCAGCTACACAAGAGCTTGAAAATACAAAAAAACTTTTGCTTACACTTGCTACAAAGCTTGAAGAGAACTCTTTAACACAGGGTGAACTTGAAGTGATCTTAGGAGATATCCGCGCATCAATAGCTACAGAGGTTCTTAAAAGTCAAAGCATAGATCTTGATAAGGTGCTTGTAGATCTTGAAACTAAATGGGATCGCAGTATCCCTGTAAATCTTAAAAGTTTTGTGATTGCACAAAGACTTATTTATAAAGAGGCTCTTAATAATTTCATACAAGACCCTAACCTTAACCTAGAGCTTCGATCTAAATATCAAAATGCTTTAGCAACAAAGACAGAGAGTATTTTACAAAGTTTTGTAGCTTTACCTGAAAATATTTTTTTAACGCCTCAAGCAATAGATATAGATGTATATGCCATAGATGATGACAATACTAGTAGTGAAGATCAAAACTCTACAGATGATCTGCCCTTAGATGAGACACAAGATCATTTTACTCTAGAGGGTAGAGTAGTTGATGGATATATTGAGGGTGCTACAGTATGTATAGACAGTAATGATAATAGAATTTGCGATGCAAATGAAGCAAGGACACTGAGTGATAGTAATGGAAGTTTTCACTTTAGCGATGTAGTACTTTTCAAAGAGAAGTATTTTCGTATTATGGCATTTGGTGGGTTTGATACAGCGACACAAAAAGCTTTTGAGAGTGAATATTATGCAGTTGTAGATACGCACTCCCAAGAGAGTACACTTATACTTTCCCCTTTAAGTGATCTTGTTACTCGTATGTTTTTTCGTTCAAGTACATTTGATGCGGCTGCATTAGATTTTGCAAATTCACAAGTAGCAGCTAGCTTAGGGATCTTAAAAACACAACTTATGCAAGATCCTTATACACATAAAGATCTTTTACTTATTTCTCAAGAGATAGAGAGTATCTATAAAATATTTGCTGCTACTCTTGAAGAGATGCAAACAAGCTCCTTGACATCAAACCAAAAAAAGGTGATTAGAGAATCAATTTTAGAGCAATATCTTGAGAGTGGTCGCAGTTCTTTTGATGTAGCACGTGCACTTATACGTATAGAGGTGAAACTTGGTATAAATCTCCCTCATGCTTTACGCACATTTGCTATAGATCAAATTGCAGATCTTCAAGCAAAACTTTATGCACTTGGACTCTCCCTTACTTTAGAAGCTACAAGTTATCATAGAGTTCAAGAGCTTTTAGAGGAGCAAATGGAGCTTATCTTAAGTGGCTTGCCAAATGTACACGATATAAAGTTAAGTGAGACAGAAGTGTTGTATAGTATTTTTGATAAGACGGGAGCAAGCTATGATGAAAATGCTTGTATTCAAAATAATATCTATATCTATTCACATACACAATCAAGTGATGAAGAACGCTATACAGATACAAATAATGGAATAATGATGGGTTTTGATAGTGAGAAAAATACACAACTTGCAAGTTTTACTCTTTTTTATCCATCTTTAGGAGAAGTGCCACAAACAGACAGACAGATCCGTTTTGAAGCAGACTACTATTTTTCTTATAACAGTGCATGGATAGAAACAGGGCAAAGTATTTACTTGCAAGCACCTCAGGAGAGTACGGGATTATATACATGTTATAAGATCAAACTAGATCAGCTCTATGGAAGTTATCTTTTTTTAGAACCTGTATATAGATATACAGATCCCAACTAGCACCTTTTAAAAAAAACTATGTTAAAATCTTTAAAATTTTTATAAGAAGGTTTTATGATGAGACTCCTTTTTTTGATGCTTTTGCCACTCTTGGGAAACCTGTATGCTCAAGATAGCTGGTATGATAAGTTTCACCCAGGTATAGAAGCTGGAATCTTTATGAACGATTTTGGTGGCGATATAAGTAATGCAACCCCCTCAAATGTTGATTTTAGAGATGAACTGCTTTATGAGAATACAAACTCCTCCTATTTTGCTTTGACACTCAACAACGATTATGACTACGTACCTGATTTTGAGATTAGTTATATGAATGTAGAGCAAAATAAAAATGCCGAACTCAATAGTACACGTGTAATTACTCTTGGAGCACTCTATGATGGACAGATCCGATCAAAGATAGAGTATAGTGTATTAAATGTGATCCTTAAAAGCTCTTTTAAATATAAGGGGTCTATGACACGTTTTCTTTTTTGGGATGTTTATTCTGGAGATATAGAGTATAACTTTGGTATAAATGCTAAAAATATCTCGTATCGCTTTGATATAGAGAAGAGCGATGGCACACTTCCTAGTTTTATTAGTGTTGATTCTTTTATCCCTCTCCCTTATGTAGGTGTTAAATACTATTGGTATGATTTTATGTTCTATGCACATGGAAGCGCACTCTCATTTTTAGATGCTAAAGCGATAGATTATGAAGCTGGCTTAGATTATCGTTTAATAGAGAAGTTTTACGTTGGTGCTTCGTATATGCATGAAGAGTTTGAAGCAACAGAGAGACAGGACACTGTTTATTTTAAAAGTTATGGAGCGAAGCTGAGTTTTAAATACTATTTTTAAAGTGGAATAGTTTGTGCTTTAGTATTTCATAATTTATGAAATGCAAGGAAAGCACAATGAAGACTTTACTTACTCTTCTCTTTTGTTTAGGAAGTTTTACATCACTTATGGCTCTTGATGGACATCCTGACGAAGAGCTCATTGAACTTAATCCCCAAAGTGTAGCAACACAGCAAGAGGGGCTTTATCTCCCTATAAATCATACAATGCGTATTAATGTTGTTGGTCAAGGTGTAGCACCTACTATGACAGTTTCTCCTGCACAGGCTTATGCTATGGCAAAACGCGCGGCAACGGTTGAGGCGTATAGACTGATCGCTGAGAAAGTAAAAGGGGTGTATGTAGAGGGGAAAGATGTGTTAAGAAATATGATGATCAAAAGTACAGATGTAAACCTTTATGTTTCTGCAACTATCCGCAATGCAAGCGTAGTAGAGACAAAGTTTGAAAATGGACTTTGTGAAGTAGAGATGGAAGTGATGCTTCGTCATAGAGACTTTAATTAGTTCTCTAGTAGCCAATTAGGAAATCTCCATGTTGCTTCTTGAACCAAAAGCGGCACAAAATACGCTTAAACCTATCATTGCTGATGTTAAAACAGCTTCACAAGATAAAGAGTTCTCTTTTGTAGATCTTTTAAAAGGTTTTGAGCTTTCAAATACGATCGATCTAAAAGCTAAAGATCAGCAAAATACTAAAGAGGAGAGTCTAAGCTCTATACAAAAAGAGATGCAGAAACTCTTAGGAGATGAGAGCAGTAGTGAAGACCTCTCTTTGCTTGATCCAAAACTCTCAGAAAAGTTAGATAAATCAGAACTCTATCAACTGATCTCAAAAGCTAAAAGTTATCTCAAAGAACAGATAGAACAAACACCCCAATATAAAAAAGCGCAGATCCAAGAGTTACCAACAACTCTCAAGTCTTTGGTAGAAGTAGCAAAAAAGTTTGGTATAGATGTAACAAAGATCTCTGTTGAGATAGAACAAAAAACAAATACTAAAGAGGCAAAACCTCAAACAGAACTTCTCAAAAGTGTTGAACAAGAGAGTGTAACAAAACCAAAAGAGAGTGTTATACCAAAGGTACTCAACTTACAAAGTACACAAACAAACATAGCAAAAACAGTTGTAAATCTAGAGGAGCAAAAGCAAACTTTTGAATTCAAACAAGAGAGTATACAAGCAATACAAGAGAAGGTTAAAACTAAAGAGGAAAAAACTCTAGAGCAAAAAGTACAAACTTTTTCCCTTTTTAAAGAGGAGATCTTAAAGCCTGCAACTACAGAGCAGTTTGTACAACTTCGACAGCCAAAAGGGGAGGACCTTAAAAAACAGGGTAAAGAAAAGATAGAGGAGACTCTTGCTCTTTTGTTACGTGGTAAAAATACAGAGTCTTCACAAACAAACTTAACAAGCGATTTTGCAGTTGCAACGGCTAAAGTTATTGCTCCAGAGTTAAAACAAACAGCACAAACAACTTTAGAGTCTCTTTTGAGATCAGATACAAAATCGAGTATTGAGTCTTTAGGCTTAGAAGATAAAAGTATCTCTAAAGCTGAAGTGGGTGCTGCTGGTAAAAATGAAAACTTAGAGCTTAAGATCTCAGAAGCAAAACAGATGATCAAATATCTCTCAAGTGATGTAAAGACTGCTATAGATGAGTATCGTTCCCCATTTAGCCGTATCAAGTTACAGCTTAATCCACAAAGACTTGGAGAGCTTGATCTTACTATTGTACAAAGAGGAAATAATCTTCATGTAAACATGAGTGCTAATAATGCAGCGATTAATACCCTTGCACTTCATGCAAATGAGTTACGCACACAACTAACAAATAGTGGAATAAATAATGCTAGTTTACATTTTAGTAATAACTCAGAGGGTGGTAGCGGCTCTGATGCGAGTGGACAACAGCAACAGCAGCAACAACAAAACAGCCAAGCTCACAAAGAATATAGTTATATAGCAAATGAAGAGATGAATGAAGAACTAACAAACTCTTTAGAGATTGTCGTTCCAAGATATATATAAGGATATACAATGGCAATTACAGCAACAGGACTCAATGCAGCGACAAACCCAGAATATACAGAAACAGTTGAAGTAGAAGACAAAAGTGTACTTGGTAAAGATGACTTTATGAAGCTTTTGCTTATTGAGTTACAACACCAAGACCCTACAGAACCGATGGATAGTGAAAAGATTTTAACACAAACTTCACAACTTGCAGGCTTAGAATCTTCAGAAAATACCAATAAAGCACTTGAAGACTTAACAGCAGCACTTACATCAACACAGGAGTTCTCTACAATCTCAGCGATCGGTAAACGTGCAGACCTTGGAAGTGATGCAATAGAGCATGATCAAGGGAGTGAAACAGAGTTTGAGATCTATTTCCCTGAAGATATTGCAACCGGAGAGATAGAGATCACAGACCTTGAAGATAATGTAGTAGCTACGATTGATATAGAACTTGACGATGATGAAACATTTAAAGAAGCAGGTGTTTATAAATTTGAGTGGGATGGTTTAGGTGCAAGTGGCAATAGTGTGCAAAGTGGTGTTTACCGTGTCAATGCAAACTATGTTGATACAAACGGAGTAGATCAAACTACACGCTTAGGTGCTTACCCTATCGAATCGGTACGTTTTGAAGAGGGAAAAACTTACTTTAAGCTTGGTTCAAACTATGTACCACTTGAAGAGGTAGCAGAGGTTTACTAAGGATTTTACTATGATGACACAAGCTTTTTATACTGGAATATCAGGGATCAAAAGTAATCAAACAGCGATCGATATCACCTCAAATAATATCTCAAATATCTCTACTATAGGATATAGAGGGTACAACACTGAGTTTGCATCACTTTTTGAAGAAGCGCTTAACACCACTTCACAAGGAAACCCTACAGGGGACAGTGTTGGAGTAGGAACACGTGTTCATGCAAGCAGTATGGATCTCTCAGAGGGAACACAACAGCTTACAGAGAGAAATACAGACCTCGCTATTTATGGAGATGGTTGGTTTGGTGTTTCCAATGGAGATGAGCAGTACTATACTCGCGCAGGAAACTTTAGTTTTGATGTGGATAATAATCTTGTATCACAAGATGGTATGCACCTTATGGGAACTATGGGTGGTAATATTCAAAATGGAGAGTTAAGTCCAATTCTTAATGAAGTAGCACTTGGAAATATTACAGCACAAGAGCCACTTATCTTTCCAAAGTCTCTCACTCTCCCTTCTAGCCCTACAACGACTGCAGAATTCTACGCTAACTTGGGTGTTGCAGATGAAGAGAGAATAGTAAGTGCCGCAGTAGTAGATCCAAATGGAGAAAAAAACAATCTGCGCCTTACTTTTACGAAAAGTGAAGAGCAGACAACAAGCGATACAACACAATGGAATGTTGTCGCAACTTTAGAAAACCTAGATGGCACTGAGGTATATACTACACAGCAAGGAAGCGTCTTTTTTGATAGCAATGGAGCGCTACTCTCTACAACACTCACTTCGATAGATAATAATGGAACAGAAGTAGCCATTGATTTAGGTACAGGTTTAGATGGTGTTACAGCGACAAATGCAGAGATCTATACAGGTTATAGTATTGCAGATGGATCAATTAGCGGAGAGCTTGTAGGCTATGAGATCAATAGTAACGCTGAGGTTATCGCAAGTTTTAGTAATGGAAAACAAAGCAGTGTGGGAAAAATAGCACTCTATCATTTTCAAAATGACCAAGGTCTTCAAAGAGTTGGTGAAACAAAATATCAGCCAAGTTCCAATAGTGGAGAAGCGATATTTTTCCAAGATGCAGAGGGAAATAATATTTTAGGTGCTGAGGTGAAGAACTATCAGTTAGAGGGTTCCAATGTACAGATGGATACAGCTTTAACAGAGCTAATTATCTATCAGAGATCTTTTGATGCAAGTTCTAAGTTGATCACTACTGCTGATGAGATGATTCAAAAAGCTATAAATATGAGTTCATAATAAAATGGAACAAAAAATGCTTAGTAACTCTACTAAGATATTTGTTCGCGTTGAAAAAAAGAACAATTTTAAAGGATAAAAGATGCTAAAGTCACTTTATTCGGGTGTTACCGGATTGCAATCACACCAGATTGCAATGGATGTGGAATCAAATAATATTGCCAATGTAAATACGGTTGGTTTTAAGTATTCACGTGCAAACTTTTCAGATCTGCTTGCACAAAACAAAGCTATTGCCACAGCACCGCAAGGGGAACTTGGGGGTAAAAATCCTGTGCAGATAGGCTTAGGTACTACAGTAAACTCCTCTACACGTATATTTTCACAAGGGTCTGTGCAAAATACTGATAAAAATACAGATATGGCGATTCAAGGAGACGGCTTTTTTATCGTTTCTCCTGATGGCGGTAGTACATATAAGTATACACGTTCTGGAGATTTTAAGTTTGATGCGGCAGGAAACTTTGTTGATAACAATGGCTTTATTGCTCAGGGCTGGTTACGTGATCCTGAAACAGGAAAGGTAGATTCAACTGCTCCAATAACAAATATTCAAATCGCACCTGGTCTTACAACACCTGCGAGCGCTACAACAGAAGTGGTTCTCAAAGCTAATCTTAATTCAGGTTCAACTGTTGAAAATATCTCTCCAGCCTATGAAGTTCCAACAGGTACACCAAATAGTATTACAAACCCTGGAGAGGGGGACGCTATTGATGCAAACGGAAACCCTATAGATTCAGGGGATCTGGGAGTAATGTTTAATGATAATGGAGAAGCTTTTAATCTTCAAGATGGACAAGGTATTTGGGCATCTTTTCAATATGCAACTTCAACAGCAACAGGAAATGTAGCTGCAGGAGCTGCAGAGCTTGATATCACCTTTGAACTTGATGATGGGACTCTACATCAGATCACCACTTCGGGTGGAGATGCTGCAAATACAGCAGTACAAAATGGTACACGTTATGAAACAGCTATCAATGCACAAACTTCTACAACAGGAGTTATTGCAAACTATGATGCAGTAAATAATCAGTTGATCTTAACAAATACAAACGAAAGCAATTCGCAGTCACACAATATCCGTATAGCTGCTGTTGGGAATGCAAACAGTGGTTTTGATGGAACTGAGAGTAGTACTACAGCATACCAATATAGATACGATAGTTCAGGTGGTGCAAATGTAGTTGCTGGACTTGATAAAACTTTTACCACTATCTCTGATCTACGCTATGCAATGGAGTTACAAGCAAATGCAGATGCTGCTGGTAACCCAATAGATTCTAATGTAAAGATCACGGTGAATGAACAAGGTAAACTTGTAATAGACAATAGTACAGGTGGAACACAAGGGTATGAATTAAATGTAGCTGTTACGGGTATTGATGATGCAAGTACAACAAATAACATAAGATTTACAGACAGCTTAGAGATCCTTAATGGAAGATTGCCAGAAAACAGTGTTGGAGCTCTCTTTTCACAAAGCTTTAATGCCGCAACACACTCAAGCAGTATAGATCTATTTGATTCACTTGGTTCAAAACATACCCTGCGTATGGAATTTCGTAAGGTATCAGTAGATGCTAATACAGGAAGTACATGGAATATGACCCTTTCAGTTCCTGAGCCTGCAACTATTGATACTGTAGCTCCAACAAATCAACGCACAGGTTCTGTACGTTTTAATTCAGATGGGTCTTTAGCAACATATAACCCACCAAATTTCTCTTTTACTGCAAACAATGGATCTGAACCAGATCAGCAAGTAAGACTTAGTTTTGGTACAACAAATGCCTTTGATGGACTTAAAAGTTTTGACTCTGAATCAACTACGTCTGGAATCTCACAAGATGGATATACAGGGGGAGACCTTGTAGGAGTAAGAATCGATCAAAGTGGTACTGTTGTGGGATCTTTTTCTAATGGTAGGTCTTTTGGTCTTGCTCAAGTAAGTATGGCAAAGTTTACGAACAATGAAGGGCTAGCAACTGAGGGTGGAAATATCTATGTGCAAACTGCAAACTCTGGGGAGCCTATTATCGGAACAGCCGCAACAGCTGGACGTGGATTTATTCAGTCTTCTGCATTAGAGGCTTCCAATGTTGACCTTTCAAACTCTTTGACACAGCTTATTATTATCCAAAGAGGGTTTCAAGCAAATGGAAAAACGATTACTACTTCTGATACGCTTTTAGAAACACTTATAGGGCTCAAACGATAAGTTTGTAGCCTTTTTTGCTATAATTGCATCATTATTTTCCAAGGAATTATAGATGCAATTTTCTGCTCCACTTAAATCAAACGCAAAAAAAGTTATGTTACTCGGCTCAGGTGAGCTTGGCAAAGAGCTTGTGATTGAAGCTCAACGTTTAGGCTTAGAGGTTATTGCTGTAGATAAATATGCAAATGCTCCTGCACATCAGGTAGCGCATCGCGCACATGTGGTAAATATGCAAAACAAAGAGGCTATTTTAGAGATCATCCGTGCAGAAAAACCTGACTTTATTCTTCCTGAAGTTGAAGCGATCAGTATAGAGGCATTGTTCGCCGCAGAAGCTGAGGGTTTTAATGTGATCCCAAATGCCGAAGCGGTCAATAAAACGATGAATCGTAAAAATATTCGTGTTTTTGCGGCTGAAGAACTAGGACTCAAAACGGGTCCTTATGAGTTTGTAAAAACGCTTGATGAGTTGAAAATAGCGGCAGAACGTATGGGCTTTCCTTGTGTTATTAAACCTGTTATGAGTTCCTCTGGACATGGGCAAAGTGTAGCTAAGTCTGCTGCTGATATAGAAAATTCATGGGAGATGGCAAAAGAAGCACGTGGTGATGCGAGTGAGCTTATTGTAGAAGCTTTTGTCGATTTTGATTATGAGATAGCACTCCTTACTGCACGTAACGCAAAAGAGACGGTATTTTGTGAGCCTATCGGGCATGAACAGCGTGATGGGGATTATGTCTTTTCATGGCAACCGATGCAGATGAGTGAAGTGGCAAAAGAGAAAGCACAGGAGATCGCTAAAAAGATCACAGATGGTCTTGGCGGACAAGGGCTTTTTGGAGTAGAGCTTTTTGTAAAAGGGGATGAGGTGTATTTCTCTGAAGTTTCTCCTCGTCCACACGATACGGGAATGGTAACTCTTATCACACAATCGCAAAGTGAGTTTGCTCTGCATCTTCGTGCAGTGCTTGGTCTGCCGCTTGGTTTTACTTTTTATGGGGATGGAGCAAGTGCCGCATTTAAATCGGAAGTAGATTCGTACGCACCTGTAGTCGCTGTTGATGCATCGCTCTTCTCTGAGAACTCTTTTGTGCGTGTGTTTGGAAAACCTGAAGCACATAAAGGGCGTCGTTTGGCTGTTGCTTTAGTATTTGACAAAGTAGATGCGGCACTTGCAAAAGCAAGAGAACTTATCAAAAAAGTAAAAGATGCTTAGATGAAAATAGTTCTGCTCGATACACTCACTTTTGGTGATACAGATCTGAGTGCTTTTGAGGCTCTTGGAAGCGTTTTGTATTATGAAACAACTTCTGCTTTAGAGACTCAAGAGCGTATAGAGGGTGCCGAAGTTGTAATAAGCAATAAGGTAGTAATCTCTAAAGAACTTATGGAGAAAACACCCACTTTAAAACTGATCTGTGTTGCGGCGACAGGGATGAATAATATAGACCTCCAAGCGGCAAAAGAGAGAGGCATAGAGGTCAAAAATGTAGCGGGCTACTCTACCGATTCTGTTATTCAGCACACTTTTTCTATGCTTTTTTATCTTGTGGGACATGCACACTACTACGATGATGTAGTAAAAAGCGGTGAATATTCACGTAGTGCTATCTTTACTGATGTTTCTCACCCTTTCTTTGAGATCAAAAATAAGGAGTGGGGGATCATAGGGCTTGGCGAGATCGGTCGTGGTGTCGCTTCGGTTGCAAAAGCTTTTGGAGCAAAGGTGTCGTACCATTCTACAAGCGGAGCAAATCTTGAGCAAGAGTATACGCATAAAAGTCTAGAAGATCTTCTCAAAGAGTCTGATATCATTTCTATTCATGCACCACTGAATGAAAAAACAGCTAATCTCTTGGATATAAAAGAGCTTGAGCTTTGTAAAGAGGGTGCTGTTATTTTAAACCTTGGGCGTGGTGGTATTATCAACGAAGAGGCAGTTGCACAGATCGTAGAGAAACGTGATCTTCGTTTCGGGCTTGATGTTTTAGAAAAAGAACCAATGCGACAAGATCACCCTCTCTTAGAGGTAAAAAATAAAAATCGTCTCTATATCACGCCTCATATAGCTTGGACATCTGTAGAAGCAAGAGAGAAGCTTATAGCGATGGTGATAGAAAATATCAAAAGCTTTAGAGGATAGCTTATTTCTGAATTGAGCCTTTTTTTCTCTGCTTTTTTAGCAGCTACTATATTTCCCTTCTCTTCAGAAATAGTTTTTGTACTTGCTTTAGAGGGGGGTATGCCACTTTTTAATGCACTTATAGCCGCATCATCTGGCAATATTCTTGCTATTATCTGTAACTATTTTTTAGGTTTTTGGCTGTATGAAAAAACACATACACGCCTAGAGAGATCAAAAACAGGAAAAAAAGCTTTGCATTATGGAGAGAGCTATGGTTATTTTATTCTCCCTTTTAGTTGGCTTCCTGTGATTGGAGATCCACTAACACTTGTAGCAGGAGTGATGCGTTTGCATTTTGTAGTTTTTGTTATTATTGCAGGAAGTTTACGTGTAGGGCGTTACTATTTTCTCTCATTTTTAACATAGAAAAAAGAGAGTAAGATCCAAAATCTGGTAAAAAATATGCACTTAGATTGTTATTTGCTTGAATAATTACAAGAGGAGAAGATATGCAAAACAAACAAACAGATGTTTTGGTCGTTGGTGGTGGAGGTGCAGGACTTGTAGCCGCTTTAAATGCCCACAACGCAGGTGTGAAGGTGACTTTGATTACAAAAGAGTACCCAACACGCTCCCAAACATCAATGGCACAAGGTGGGATCAATGCCGCTTTAGCAAATGTAGCACAAGATAGTGTTGCAGATCATATTGCTAATACACTTAAGTCTGCACAAGGTATAGCAAACGAAGAGGCAGTAGGTTTTATGTGTGAAGAAGCTCCAAAAGCGGTAATGTGGCTTGATTCTATCGGGGTTCCCTTCTCTCGTACAGCAGATGCCAAAATAGCGCAAAGAACACTCGGTGGTGCTTCTGCACCAAGAGCCTGTTATGCACAAGATTATACAGGTTTAAAGATTTTGCATACTCTTTATGATCGTTGTATAGCAGAGGGGATCGAGATGCTCTCTGAACGTTATCTGCTCAATTTTGTAACCAACAAAGACAAAAATGAAAAATCTTATGCCTGTGGAGCTACTGTTTTAAATATAAAAACAGGCGAGGTAGAAACGTATGAAGCAAAAGCTATTATTGTTGCAACGGGAGGCTATTCAAAAGTTTATCATAAACATTCTACAAACTCTAAGAGTGCTACTGGTGACGGTATAGCCGCTGCCATTCGTGCAGGAGCAAGACTGAGTGATATGGAGTTTATTCAGTTTCATCCAACAGCTATGAAAAACTCTTCTGTTTTGATCTCAGAGAGTGCCCGCGGTGCAGGAGGGTATCTCCTAAACTCTAAAGGGGAGCGTTTTGTTGATGAACTATTGCCACGTGATCAGGTAGCTCGTGCTATAGAGGAACAGATCCAAGCCGGTGAAGATGTATTTTTAGATATACGTCACTTAGGAGAAGCATTTATTGAGGAGCAGCTTCCTCAAGAGCGTAAACTTGCAAAGCTTTATGAAAATGTTGATCCTGTAACAGAACTGATCCCCATAAAACCTGTTGCCCACTACACTATGGGTGGTATAGAGGTTGATAAAAACTCCCACACAAAACTCAAAGGGCTTTTTGCCGCGGGAGAGTGTGCAAACCATAAAGTACATGGTGCAAATCGTTTAGGGGGTAATTCACTCTTAGAACTCGTAGTATTTGGAAAGCAAGCAGGTGAGAGTGCGGCATCTTGGGCAAAAGAGTTTGACAAAACAATAGATACGAGTGAACAAACATTTAGTGCACAAAATTTTGTGAGTGGGGTAAAACATTTTACAAACCAGATCGACTTTTATGAAAAACATAAATTTATGGGCAATATTTTCTATAACAATGCAGGAATCACAAAAAATGAGATGGGCTTAAAAGCAGTACTTGCCGCAATACGTCAGATTCAAAAAGAGATCCCTTTTATGGGACCTAAAGATAAGTCAAATATCTATAACACTAACCTTGTTGATTTTATAGAGTTTGGCAATATGGTTGAACTTAGCGAGATCATTTTGGTAAGTATGATCAGCCGCAATGAAAGCCGTGGGGCACACTATAGAAGCGATATACCGCAAAGCAACGATATGGCATATAAGGCCCATACGATAACATGGAAAGAAGATGGCGTTCTTTGCGCCGATTTTATGGAGTAGAAGATGAGAGTAGAGATCAAAAGATATACAAGTGAACCAGAGATAAAAGAGGCAGTCCTCTCTTATGAAGTGGACTTACAAAACCCGATCCTTTTAGAGTTACTCAACCATATTAAAACAACGCAAGACAGCTCTTTGAGCTTTTCAAGTGGATGTCGCAGTAGTGTTTGTGGAAGCTGTTCTATGCGTGTAAATGGTAAAGAGGTACTTGCTTGTGCGTACAAAGTGCAAGATGGAGTTCTTATTGAACCACTGAAAAATGCCCCTGTAGTACGTGATCTTATCGTTGCTATGGATGGGGCTTATGAGACAACAGCAAAAGCAAAAGCGTACCTGCAAGCCGAGCAAAACGGTGTAGCACTCAGCCCCGAAGATGAGAAGCGCAATGAGTTGCAGAGTGATTGTATTATGTGTGGATCATGTTATAGTGCTTGCCCTGTATATGCAGTAAACGGGGAGTTCTTAGGTCCCTTTGCTCTTACACGTGTTTGGCGTTATGTAAGTGACAAACGAGAAGAGGGAAGCCAAGAGAAGATCTCAACTATTCAAACAAATGGAGTGTGGGACTGTACTCTTTGTAATGAATGTACCCTTGTGTGTCCGCAAGAGATCTCAAGCAAAGCAGATATAGAAAAGCTTCGTGCTACTTCTGCTCAGTATGGTTTTATGGACCCAAACTTTGGCAATTTTGGGGGTGATTTTGGTTTTGATGGATCTCCTAGCTTTTAAAACGAGAGACTAACACTTTTTTGTGTTATGTTATAATTCATCTTAAAAAGAGTATAAAGGCATAAATATGGCAAAAGAGCATTCGTTTGATATCACTGCAAAGATCAGTTTACAAACTTTTAAAGATGCTATAAATCTTGTAGATCGTGAAGTCTCAAATCGTTATGATTTTAAAGGCACAACTTACGAGGTAAGCTACAAAGAAAAAGAGAAGTTACTTGTGTTAGTGGCTTCTAGTGATAACAAGCTTGATGCACTTAAAGACATAGTGGTAGCCAAACTTGTAAAGCAAGGGCTCTCTTCAAAAGTTCTTGATGAGTTACGTGTAGAAGATGCAAGCGGAGGGACACGTAAGGCAACGTATAAAATTGTCGATTATATAGAATCAAAAGAGGCAAAAAAGATCACTGCAGAGATTAAAAAGCTCAAACTCAAAGTAAATGCACAAATAGAGGGTGATTCTATACGTGTTAAAGGTGCAAAAAGAGATGATCTGCAAAAAGTGATGAGCACTATTCGCTCCATGGAGTGGGAAGCGCCTTTAGTATTTGAGAATATGAGATAACAAAGGTAGCTATTATGTCAAAACTCACCGTAGCAGAGGCCGCAGAAAAGTTAGGAGTATCAAGAGAAGCTATTCATAACAGAGTGCGCCGTGGCTCTTTAAAAAGTGTAATAGAAGATGGTGTAAAATATGTCTTGCTTGATGCAATAGAGCAAAAGGCAACACCCTCTAAAACACGAAACTATGCCAAAGCAAAAACACAAACAGATGAGCGTTACTATAAATATCTTGAAGAGCAAAATACGAAATTGCAAAACAGAGTAGAGGTATTGGAAACAGAAACACGGACTTTGCGTGAGCAAAAAGAGCAGATGCTTATAGCTGAGCGTCAAAAAATAGAAGAGATCTATAAACAAAAAGATGAACAGCTTAAAAATATTTTAAATGCTATCTCTTCAAAGTTTATGCTTGAAACACCTACAAATATTGAGAGTGAACCCTTTGAAGCAATTGAAGAGGCTGAAGTTGAAGAGATCTTACCTGAAATTCAAGAGGAAAAACCTGTACTTATCTCTTTAAAAAAGTATCTCAAGCAAAATAATTACTCTGAGAAAAAAGCTAAAAAGATAAAAGAGAAATTTAAACAACTTCAAAAAATAGAGGAGAGAATTGTCAAGATAGATAAAAAGTATTATCTTGATTTTACTCAGTATGACTATAGTGATCTGCTCTCTTAACAGCAGTACTCAATTCTATTCTTACCAGCTTTTTTAGCACTGTAGAGTTTTTGATCTGCTACACCTATATAGTCTTCTAAAAAGTGTGGTTTGTAGTGAAGGTTAGGGCGAATTTCGACAAAGCCAATACTAACACTACATATAACACGCTCCTCTTTGTGTGTAAATTCTATCTGGTGAAACTCTGCTCTAATCTTTTCAAGAACATGAAGTGCTTCTTCTTTGGAGGCAGCTGCAAGCATAAGTATAAACTCTTCTCCTCCATAACGCATGATAATATCAGAACTACGAGTTTTACTTTTTACTGTGGAGACAAAACTTTTTAGTACTTCATCACCAAAGAGATGTCCATAGTTGTCATTGAGCTTTTTAAAGTTATCAAGATCACACATAGCAAAAACAAAAGGGTTACTAGTAGCGAGTGAAAGCTCATATTGGTTTTTAAAGATATTCCCAAGACCTTGTCTGTTAAGTGCACCTGTGAGTGGGTCTTTAAGAACTTTATGGTTCATCAGTATATTATCTATAAGTGCGAGTTCTGTACCTATACTGAGTGAGAGCATTTCACATTTTTCAAGATAGGTTGTAATGATGTGGTGCTCTTGAGAGAGCATAATAGAGTAGATCTTATGAGCAAAAAGGTGTAAGTTACTATGCAGGGCAGAGATACTTTTAAATTTTGAATTGTTGCTAATAAGACTTTTCCCCTCTGTTTGTAACCACTTACCAAAATCACATAAGTTTGCATCAAGTTCAGGAAAATTCTCTTGAGATCTAGCTTCTATACATTTTGCAAGTTCTGACAGCCATAATAGATGTGATTCATAGTGGATCAAGATATTTTTATCCATCACTTCAGAAAGAGAAGCGATACGCAAGTTATTGATTGATTTTAGTTTTTTAATATATTCTTGAAGATAAGCAAAAGCGATACGATTATTGATCTGTTCAAATAGAGCAAGAAGCGCAACAATATTATTTGATAAAGAGTCAGGGTTAAGCTGTTTAATAAGAAAGGTTTTAAGGTTATTGAGTTCGTTGGTAATAATAATATAAGGTGTATCAGAAGCGATCTGGTGTTTTGCGAGATTTTCAAAAAGTTTAAAGAGCTCTTGATCTTCAAACTCATCTACTAAAGAGGTGAAAATAGCTTCATAGTAGCCTATAACTATAATATGTTCTTGTTCCTCTTCACCGAAAAAATAGGAGGTATATGTTTCGATAAACTCTTTAAAAAAAGAGTCATTTTTTAAGAACAAGTTTTTAAAGTTATATTTCACGACAATACCTTTGCCTTATTTAAATTATAAAATTTTATCATAATTAGCTTAAAAATAATGGCTACTACTTTAGATTAAGTCTACATAGTATATACTTGCGATTCTTTTTTGGACAGCTGGCCGAGTGGTCGAAGGCGCACGCCTGGAACGCGTGTATAGGGCAACCTATCTAGGGTTCGAATCCCTAGCTGTCCACCATGAAATCCCTTACTTCAGGCATTTGAAAGCAATTTTTGAAGTAAATAAAATCCCCTTACTTACCCCTTACGTATAAATTGAGATAGATCTTTTAAAATTTGAATAATTTTGTTCTATATAATTTACATAAACGTTATAAACCATCTCAGTGTTTGCATGACCAAGAAGCTGTGCAAGTTGAATCGGTGTAACAAGATTCTTATAAAGCATATTAGTAGCAAAAGTGTGACGAGTATTATAAAGACGTCTATGAGCTATATTCAATTTTTGTAAAAGAGGCGGCCAATAATGATTATGAAAAACTTGAGTATCAATATAAGGTTTATTGTACTGTGTAACAAATAAATATTCATGATCGTTTTGATTATGAATCTCGATAAGATAAGGATACAACAAGTCTATTATAGGAATCTCTCTAATAGAATACTTTGTTTTAGGTGTAGTCTCACCATATTGGTTTCGAGAACGTGTAACATTAATAATTCTATTATCGAAGTCAATATCTAATTTTTTTAATCCTATAATCTCTCCGCTACGCATTCCTGTATAAAAAGCAATTGCAACGTAATATTTAAAGTTATTATCTTCACAACTATTCATAATACGTAAAACTTCATCGGCTGTAAATGGATCAATACTTGGTTTTTCGTATTTAGGTAACTTAACTAATCGAACAGGATTACGATCTATAAATTCATCATAAAGAGCTTCTTGAAATATTCCACTTAAAACACCAAGATAATGACGTTTACTTTTTGCACCAACATCATCAATAGAATAAAGCCATTTTTTTATATCACTAGGGCGGATCTCTTTTATATCACGTTCTCCAAAAACTGGGTCTATTCTATTCTCAACAATCTTAGAATATTTATCGAAAGTAGAATCTTTTAACTCATGCTTTTTGAATTCGATATAAAGAGAGCTGTAATGATTAAATTTAGTCATTTGTAATAAGTAATAAAGGAATAAAAGAAGGAGAAATGACAATAAAAAGACCAAAAAGAAAACTCCAATCATAATAATATGAAACAAAAGGCATTAAAAGTAGAAAAATAATTGTTAATACTCTCATTTTAAAATACCTCCTCTGCTTTAAATTTTTTAAGATAGTTATATGCTTTCTTTGCTTTACGGTATTTAGTAAAGTTTCTCTCATAAAGATATTTGTCGTTATAGCAATCAAACAAATCAACACAAAATATTTTTTCACTTTTTAATTTTGAATATTTTTTTTTATTCATAGCAAGAGAAATATGAAGACACTCTAAAGCAAGTTCGTATTGTGTGTTAGTTTCGTATTTAATCATATAAGCATGAAAATCTTTCATTTTAAAATACCCCCTCTGCTTCAAGTTCGTTAAACATATTTTGAATGGCCATGGTTTCAGAAAGCTCTCCGCTGAGCAAATTCTTTTGAATCATTAGATTTCTTGTAACCATGTAGTGCTGCTCATCGCAGGTTTCTATGTCTAAGTTATTGAAGTACTCGTAAAGCTCTAGCTTATTCATTTGATATGGTTTTTTAATAGGTTTGTTTATATTGCCATTGAAATAGGTGTATGTTTCACCGTCTATTACAATATCAATAGGGCGTTTCTCTTTAGGTGTAAAGAGTGGCTCATATTCTGCTTCAAGATAAGTATGATCAGTATCTATGTATTTGTCATACCAATTTACGGGTTTTTGAATATAAACACTTCCAAAATTATTTTCAATTCTAACTATTTTTTTTGAATCAGTATCAAGGTAGATTGAAAGGTCACCAGAGTGATAATCTCTAGTGAGTTCTCTTAGAGTATATTTACCATTAAGCTTTCGATATGCTTCAAGACAAACAAAAGTGCGCGAAGTATAAAAACGACAAATGCCATGATAAAGATACCAAAGCGTTAAGTTTGTGATTTTGTCTTCATCATCTCTTAAATCGTCAAGCGTTTTTAAAACATACTTCATGAGATAAGATACAGGACTTTTTATATCTGTCTCTACTTTACCCATAGGAGCAGGATATAAACGCTCTAAAGACTTAACGATACTCTTCACGTTTTCTTTAGGAACGAAAAGAGAAACATGTAGATGCGGTGTACCATTTTTATGAGGTTCAGTGACACGAAGGTAGCATCTATCCATTTTATAAATATTACGATAAGAACGCTCATTGAACAATTTATCAAGTAAGTGTGACAACTCTTTAGATGCGTTGCGTGGTGTAAATTTATCAATAGTTTGAGAGAAATCTAAAGCTAACTCTGTATAAACGTTTGTATGAAGAGCAGAACAGTTAAGGAAACGAAACCTCTCATTTGTGAGAGGATGTTTAAACTTTTTAAAAGAGAGATATTTACGTCCACCAAATTTAGGATTTGATACAAGTTTGTTTTTAAAGGTCTTTTTTTTATGCCACTCAGAGGGAAGAGTAAGGGTAAAAAATATATTAACTAAGTCACGTTCTTGTGCATATTCCATTATAGACCATGCACGATGTTGTAGCTCTGCTATATATCTGTCAGAATTTACATAAGAGTTTGCTACAAATTGGTCGAAAGTGATATATTTATCATCTAGCTGTATCCCGTTTAATGCTAGGTACTCTTTATTAAACTTTACTTTGTCTTTTGCTTTTTGTATTTGGTACTTTGTTAAACCATAATTTTTCATTTTTTGTCACTCCTTGAATTTTTGTACGATAACTTTTTATAGATAGCCAAGAGGAAATCAAATTTCATCGCTAACGCTCGAAATTTAATTTCCTATACTCCCCGAGGGGAGAGAACTACTAAAACCTTTTTTTTGTGTTGTATGAGCCTCATATTGCTTCAAAAATTGATAGTCAACTTCAAAACAAAAATTAGAAAAATTAGAAAATGTATCTTTATACAAAAAATCAAAGTTATACAATTTCATATAAGATTCAAGACGTATAGAAGTAAAAATATCTTTTTTGTAAATACAAATATCAGAACGACATTTAAAACAGACAATAGATCTATTATTGGATATATGTTGTTCCTTAGGTAAAGAGGTAGTTATAGATTTATTCGTATCAGTAAAATGCTCTACAGTTTCAGTATTAATAGGAACTTCTTCAGTAGGATTGATAAAACCATAAACTTTGTAGATAACAAAAACAAGTAAAAAAATAAAAGGTATAAGATACAAGATAATTTTTGGAAAAGCTTTTTCAACTTGACCACTATCATATTTAGAAAAAATCCATTTAGGTATATAAAACATCTTAATAGATGGATTTTCATTTGCTGGTTGTGTCCATTTACGAAAAAAAGCATATTTAAAAAGTAGAGGGTGTAATCTATCTTCAGATTGAGCTGCTTTAATATAATAAGAAACTACATTATCATTTTTATAAGCCTTATCAATATGTAAGCCTCCCCAAAAACTGTACTACCTAAAACGGAATAATCTTGATAAAATAAATCAGGAGAATGCATGCGAAAAAGTAAGTTCACAGAGACACAGATCATAGAGATTTTAAAAAGTATT
>Ga0193960_1000012_pt1 | contig 88225 bp, 101 predicted proteins | sample FB_3_MG_FD_140338 | JGI IMG/M metagenome (GOLD analysis project Ga0193960, IMG submission 140338) | Microbial mat bacterial communities from the Broadkill River, Lewes, Delaware, United States - FB_3_MG | ecosystem: Environmental > Aquatic > Freshwater > River > Microbial mats | place: USA... | reverse complement strand
GTGCCATTGACTGTGAATTGCATAAAGCGACTACATCAACCGTCTTTAATGCTAACACAAACTTTCTACCTTTATCTATTCCTTCTGGGTAATAGTTAGGGTATTTGAATTATAGGAGGAGATATTATGGATTATGAAGCAAAAGTAGTTTTTGAAACCCTATACAGCAAGTATAAAAAAATAGCTCTTTCTAAAAAAGAGATGTCAAAAGAAACAGGACAGTCAATCTCAACATTTGATAGACTTAGAAAAAGTGGGCATGGATGCTCATACATCAAACAAGGCAATGGAGATATATTCTATCCCTTAATTGAGTTGGCAAAATACTATGTCAACGCAACCATAAAAACCATGTAATTTACTTCATAATAAAGTAAAACCATGAGTAGCGATTATCAAAAAAGATACAAGCAAAAGTACAAAAGCGAAAACAAGATTGTAACTTTTCCTTTATCAAACATTTTTTATGAAGAACTTCGCAAACGAAGTATGGCACTGACAAACTAGCCACCTAAGTTTTTATTATTAAAAAACCTAGCAAGTCTATAATTCAACCAAAGTTCACTTTTAGCATGAGCTTTAGTACGTCTCACAAGATAAGAAACCTTATCTCTAAGTTGTGAATTTAAATTTTCAATGATATTTGTCATAGAACCTTTTTCTTGAATAGCTTTTGAACCATAAATTTTATTATAGGCAAAAGCTTCATCGCAATAAACATAATTTACTCTTGGCAAATCTAAATTAAATTCAAACAGTTCATCTGCTGTTCTTTTAGAACTTAATCTATAGAAATAAAAGGGTTTATTTGTTTGAGTAAATACCATCGCAGCCCAAACATAATACTTATTTTGTTTATGTTCTATAAACGTAAAAAGCTCGTCTACAATGCTATATTCAAACTTTAAGTTATCTACTAACTTGTCTATGTTTGGTAGACCTCTAGAGTTACACTTAGCTTTTTTTTAAGTGGTATTGGACTGTTGCTAGTCCAATATTAAGCACTCTCGCTATTTTCCTTTGTTCACCTTTTTCATCATACATTCTCTCAATAAGCTCTTTTTTATCGTCGCTTAATCTATGATATTTTTCCTGACCTGTAAAATAGTGTTTACACTCTTGACATCTATAACGTTGTACTTTACCACTCACTAAACTCTTAAACCCTGATTTTACTATTCTGTTTGATTTACATTTTCTAGATTCCATAATTAGTTTAAGCAAATTATATGCCCATTTTGTCAGTGCCCGAAGTATCTATTATGACCTAAGTGTTAATAGTTATGCTAAACATATCATTATAAATTATTTGAATAATGATACAAGTTCACTCCTAACACAGGATAGAGCAGAGTTTATCTCCGAATATATTAGAATAAGCAGAGGTATTGCAAACAATATCAATCAGTTAGCCTATCAATCAAATATCGGAGAATATATAGACCAAAATATCCTCATAAACTCACTCAAACATTACGAGCAAGAGTTTAAAAAGTTTATATCCAAAGCATAAACTATGATTATTAAATCAATGAGCAGAAAATCTCAAAGTTTTCATCAACTTCTAAAATATCTCCAAAAAGAAGATGCAGGGAAAAGCTTCACTTGGAATATGTATGCCAATAAAAGCAATTACAAAGAACTTGTAAAAGAGTTCATGCAAAATGCAAAACAGCTCAAAAATAGCAGGGGAAAAATATATCTCTATCACGAAGTACTCTCCCTTGAAAATAGTGGACTCACTCAAAAAGAGATGGAACAAATTCTCTTTGACCTAGCAGATAAATATATCAATGCTAGAGCAAAAAATCATCTTGTATATGCAAATATCCATCTTGATACAAATAATCCACATATACACCTTATGATTAGTGCCAATGAAATTGAATCATCCAAAAGATTAAGACTCTCAAAAAAAGAGTTTGCTGAAATACAATCCCATTTAGAAATATACAAAAACACTAAATACAAAGAGTTAGAGCAAAGTCGTATCTATGGCAAGCAAAAAGATAAATCCAAGTCCAAACAAGCTGAACAGGAGATGAAGCATAAAAGAGATAAAACAACTCAAAAAGAGTTTGTAAAACAAAGTATACAAGATATCCTCTCTAAAACTACAACAAATGAATATCTCAAAAAAGCTATGCAAAGCAGAGGCTTTGAGTTTTATACAAGAGGAAAGACTAGGGGAGTAAGCTATGAAGGTAAGAACTACAGACTAAAAACTCTAGGCTTACAAGCAGAGTATGAGACAACTCTTAAAAATATCAAACAAGCAGAAGCTAGAAAAGAGAAACGGCAGGAGTTTAAACAAGAGAAAACTAAGTCGAAAAGCAACTCACAAGAGCAAGGCTTTTCAAGATGACACAAAAGGGAAAAATATGAAAAAGTCACAAAGAAAACCATTAAAAGAGAAATCCAGTGATAAGTGCTATAATAAAAGCAATCATAATACTAGTGAAAGGGATAAGGGCAGGGTAAAACTAAAAGATAGTTTCAGAGAAAAAGAACCTGATAGCTCCTTAGAGCTTTTCTCTATGATAACTCAAGGTTTGCTTATGTTGTAAAAGATATATGGAGTTTTTAGGACTACTCGTTTTTATTTTTATAATGTTTATAGTTATGAAAAATGTTTTTAAAACTTTAGGCTTTGTTTTCCTTGGAGCTAAAGACAACACAAAAAGTTTTTTCAACCCCACAACTCAAGCTTTGAGATTTATCTTTAACCGCACACAAGATAAAACTATGATGGGAAATTATGAAAAAAACAAACTCTTCTCCTCATCAAATAAAGGCTTACTTTTAGATGGAAATGACACAAGACTATCTTTGCAAGATAGCTTCAACCATCTAGCACTTGTGAGTAGAACAGGTGGAGGAAAAACGACCTCTTATGTAATCCCAAATATACTCAAACTCTCGCGTGAAAGAAACTCTATGGTAGTTACAGATATCAGTGGAGAGTTATACGAAAAAACTAGTGGACACCTATCCAAGCAGGGCTACAAAATCTATGTACTCAATCCTGAAAATCTAAGTGAATCAATAGCATATAATCCACTCTATTATGCAACTGATTCAACAAAAATAGATGATTTAGTCAGTATCTTAGTAAAATCAACAAAAAAAGCTTCACTTGGTGGAGCTGATAATCATGAGTTTTGGGATAATGGAGCTAAATCACTCATCTCTATTCTTATAAAAGTTCTGATGGCTACAGGAAGTCATAAACACATCAATCTAGCAAATGTAAGATACCTTATAAACAATTACGGGACTGATGGAGAAGATTTATTTAACTTAGTAGATAAATTTGCAAATGATAAAACATATCATGAGTTTAGAGGTTTTATAAAAGGTAATCCTCAAACCATACTTAGTATCGTCTCAACTGCTAATGTGGCTCTATCTCCAATAGGGATAAATGACAACCTAGAAAAACTCACTTCAAACCATTCAATCAACTTTGAAAGTTTTAGAAAAGAAAAATCAGTTGTATATATAAAAATCCCTGAACAAAAACAAGAGCAATATAGATTTTTACTAAACATCTTCTATCATCAATTTTTCTCTCAAATGATGGAAAAATTACCATCAAAAAGTGACCTAGCAGTCTTTTATCTTTTAGATGAATTTGGAAATATGAACCTGCCAAACTTTGAAACAACCATAACAACAGCTAGAAAATATCAAATCTCTATTTCCATCATCCTGCAAAACATTAAACAGCTTGAAAACAAATATGGAAAAGTTAACGCAGAAACTATCCTAGATGGAGGTATAGCCTCTAAACTATTTTATAGTGGAGCAGACCTACCAACAACAGAGATACTATCTAAAATCTTAGGTAAGATTGATGAGTCAAAAATACACCCTGATGGTAATTCATACATAAAAGAAAAAGATGTTATGAATATCCGTGAAATTAGGACTATGGCTGATAATGAAGCACTCTTTATAATGACAAATAAACTGCCGATGAAACTCTCAATCACACCATATTACAAAGATTTTAGATTTAATCGGTATACAAAAGAGCAAGCCTACAAAATCAATACATCTATCAACGATATCGAAGTAGATTATATAGACCTAGAGTATGGCAAAGAGGATGATGAATAATGATTGCAACCATTGTAAACGAAATTTCAAATATGACACTAAGTTCAGCTTTGAATATGGCAATCTTTATAGCTTTTGCATGGTTCATATCCAAGTTTGCCAAAAACACTATCCCAAGGCTTTTATGGATAGGAGTAGGACTATATCTCATAATATCTTCAGCGATGGTATCAGAGCAAATACTTTATGATATTGATACAATACTTGGAATAGGTTTCATACTCCCACATATCAATTTTTTCTTCAGATGGCTACACGACATCTATTTGGATATAAAACAAGCTTCTATTGATACCTATGTACTATTTTTAACTATCTATTACAAGATACGAAACTTCTTTTTATGGTTTTTTGATACTTACAAAAAAATCCATACCTTTTTTACAAAATCTAAATACAAAGATAAAAGCCAAAACAAACGCTATCAACAAGATTACTACCAAGAACAACAAAAACAATACTATTCAGAGCATGAACATCAAGGTCAAAAATTTTACGATAGAGCTAAACAACGCAGAGAACAAAGAGAGCAAGAACAAGAAAGTTATAGCTTTGAAGAAGACTCCACACAACAGGAAGAACCAAGCAATGATGAACAAGCCTATCAAGAGTTTTATGAGGAGTACAAAGAGAAACAAGACCAATCCCAAGCTCAAAAAGATATCCCACTTGAAGAACAACTAAAAAATGACCCAAGATATACACATCTATTTTCAGATAGTCCATATATAGTTATTGGTGTAAGTGCAGATGATGATTTTAAAACAATGAAAAAAGCCTACAGTAGCTCATGAATATCATCCCGATAAACATCGAGATGAACCTGATAAATACAATATTTTATCGAAAAGAATTAATGGAGCTTATGAGAGGTTAGAGAAATATCATAAAAAATAGATGCCAATAAATGGCATCTATTTGTATAAGTTAAGAACTGCTTCCATACCTTGATTTGGAGCTAATTTAGCATATCTCATAGTCATCTCAATTGACTTATGATTCATAAGCTTCTGTATAGTTAAAATGGGTGTTCCTACAATTGCTAATTGAGATGCAAAAGTGTGTCTAAGGGTGTGGGGAACAACACGATTTTTTCTATCATCAAAATCCACATCTTGATTAAAAAGAGTATCCATAATTGAACCGAGCTTGTAAGTTAGAGAACTTCTAGCTAATTTGATAATTTTATCTGTAGGCTTTGAAAGTTCATCAATCCTATCAAGTAGTAGTTCTTTGAGTTCATCGTTATAAAAACCTGTATAGGTATCGTTATTTTTATGGTCTGAAAGTATTAAAGAGTTGTTATCAGGTTTGATATCCATAGCCCTTATAGTTGCTATAGTGCCAACTCTTCCACCAGTTGAAAGAGAAAGTTTAACAAATAGATAAATCTCATAATTTATGTTTTTGCATACATCTAAAAGTTTTTCAATTTCATCAAGTGTTAAATACCTTTCTCTAACGTTGTTAAGTTGTTCATGCTGAATATTGGCAGTTGGTATATCCCCACTATAGATTTTTTCTTTGATAGCATATTTATACATAGCATTGAGAGTTACCATTAAGTGTCTAACACTAGCAACAGATAAATTCACTTTTAAGTCTTGTTGTAATTTTATAGCGTCTTTTTCTGAAAAATTATGTAGTTTAATATGACCTATAGGCTTTTTAAGATGAAGAGCAAATCTTCTCTCCTCTTTTTTAATATTTTTAACGGTGGAAGCTTTATGCTCATAATACATTTCAGCCATTTCTGCGATAGTTAGTTCAGGTTTAGCTTGAGCTATATGTGGTAAGTCTTCTCCGAGTCTGATTTTAGTAATAATTTCTTCTCGTTTAGCCTTGCAATATCTTTCTCTGATACCACCTGAATAGTTACCAATAGTTTTTAACTTACTTTTGCCATTTTCATCAATCCATCTAATGAGAAACTTTTTATCTACAACTTTTCCTTTGTCATCAAAAATCTCTTTGTAAAAAACTCCTTCTGTTTTTGTTGGAATTCTTTGTTTAGATACAACAGTTTTCATAATAGTCCTTTTGAGGGACTAGGGACTCAAAAATTTTTTAGTCCCTGCATAGTCCCTATGATTTAATTTAATATGAAATGTTTTGAAAATATTTACGAAAGGATTATAACTTCAAAATCCCTATATTTAGGGATTTGAAGTAAATTTGAGTAGCTTTGATGAAATTAGATGATAGGTTTAGATGTTAATTCTAATCCCAACAGGACAATGATCTGAGCCTTCGATATAGTCAAGTATAAATGCATCTTCAAGGTTTTCTGCCAAGTCTTCAGAGATAAAGAAGTAGTCGATTCTCCAGCCTACGTTTTTTACTCTGGCATTGGCACGGTAGCTCCACCAGCTATAACGGTCTATTGCATCACCGTTTACATAACGAAAGGTATCGATATAGCCATGATCTAAAAGCTTATCGATCCATGCGCGTTCTATCGGTAAAAAACCTGAGGTTTTAGAGTTTGCTTTTGGATTTTTAAGATCTATCTCACGATGTGCTGTATTGACATCGCCACAGATGATGATACTTTTTCCCTCTTCTTTGAGTTTTTCGCAGTGGTTTAGAAAGTCATCATAAAATTTCATTTTATGTGCAAGGCGTTCTTCATCCTTTTGCCCATTTGGAAAGTAGACGTTAAAGAGTGCTATGTCTTTAAAGTGTATCTCTACTATACGCCCCTCATTTGTATGATCTACATGTTCACACTTACTTGTAAAGTCACTTTTTAGAGCGCTCCAAGTAAGTGTGCCACTATAGCCTTTTTTTTCAGCAGAGTTGACATGACACTCAAGATAGTTTTTCTCAAACATCTCTTTTGGGATCTGATCTTCAAGAGCTTTGATCTCTTGAAGACAAACGATATCACTATCGCGCTCATCTATCCACTTGAGTGCTTCTTTATTTGCAACGGCACGAATACCGTTGACATTCCATGAAATAATCTCTATTGAATCTGACATCTTTTTTCCATTCTAAGGTAATTTTTTATTCTCATAAAATCTTCTTAACCACATATCGAGTGGGTTAATTATTTTATACAATACAGGCACAACAAAAAGGGTAAGTAGCATAGAACTTATAAGCCCACCTATGACAGCTATAGACATTGGAGCTTTTGTTTCATGTCCAAAACCTTCGGCAATTGCAAGGGGAAGCATAGCAAAAACCATTGCAAAAGTTGTCATTAAAATAGGGCGTAGCCTTTTTTCACCTGCTTCAAGTAAAGCCTCATGTGTATCTTTTCCCTCTTTAACGGCTGTATTGGCAAAGTCTACTAAAAGGACGGCATTTTTTCCTACCATACCCATAAGTAGCATAAACCCGATCATTACAAACAAAGAAAATTGTAAATGAGTGAGATAGAGTGCTAAAAGCACACCGATGATACTCAGTGGCAAAGAGACCATTATTATAACAGGTTGAATGAGTGATTCATACAAAATTGCCAAAATTATATACATTAAAATAAGACTTAAAACTATAGCTGTACCAAAAGCTGCCGCAGTTTTACCCATCTCTTCGGCAAAGCCTGTAAAACGGTACGATACATCTTGTGGTAAGAGATCATCAAGTTTATCTTGTGTATATTGTATCGCTCCGCCAAGATCTAGTCCAAAGAGATCTGCATATACACTTACTTGTCTTTGTCTGTCAAAGTGAAAGATAGTCGCTTGAGTTTGAGAGTCGATGATCTCAATAAGACCATCAAGATATACAAGCTCATCATTGCTAGAACGTAGTTGAATCTTCTTAAGATCCTCTATATTTTGTCTATCTGCATCGCTTACTCTGAGTGTAATATTGTACTGTTTTGCATTGTCTTCAAAGTATGAGATCTCCATATCACTTGAAAATGCCACAGAGACAGCTTGAGCGATTTGTGTTGCACTGATCCCTTGACGGTTAGCATTTTCTCTTAGGATCTTGATAAGAAATTGTGGTTTTGGATCATCTAGGTTAGTATCTATATCTTTAAAACCCTCTTTTTTCTCTAAGTGAGCAATAAGATTCTCTTTTGCTGTTCTTAGAGATTCAAAAGAATCAGATTTTAAAACGATCTGGTAGGGAACATCTACACCTGCACCTTTGATATTTGGAATCGCAGCAGCTGTAATAAAGAGTTGGTCTGAAAATTTGACGAGCTTTTCTCTAAAGTTTTGAATGATCTGCTCTTGTGTAAGTTCGCGTGTTTTCATCGGAGTGAGTTTGACATATAAAAGAGCTTTATTGATCTCTTGTGCTGAAGTATAGCCGATATTTAAGGTAGTAAACTCAACATTTGAGTCTTCATTTACCATTGCTTCTACCTCTTTGCTTTTTTGTATCATCTTCTCTAGAGATACTCCTGTATCTGCTTTGAGTTTGATCTCAAATTCACTTTTATCCTCTTTAGGAATAAAGTCCATACCAATAGATGGAAAAAGACTTAAAGAAGCTACAAAAAGAGCGATCACAAAAGCAAAAGTTATTAGTTTAAAGCGTAAGGCAAAACCTAAGAGTTTTTTATAGATCAGATCAAGAAATAAAAAAATGGCTTCTGTTTTTTTATAAAAAGTACTTTGAGAGTTATGTAAAACTCTTGCACTTAAACTAGGAATAAAACTCATAGCTATAGTGTAAGAGATAATGATAGCAAAGCCTACTGTCATCGCAAATGATTCAAAAAACTTCCCAACGATACCTGTCATATTTCCTACAGGAATAAAAACAGCTAAGAGCATTGCAGAGATAGCCAAAATAGCAAATGCCATCTCTTTAGCTCCCTCATATGCCGCTTCAAATTTGCCCATACCTGCTTCAAGTTTTTTATAGATATTTTCTACAACCACGATAGCGTCATCTATAATGATCCCTATAGCTAAGGTAAGCCCTATAAGAGTCATTCTGTTGAGTTCATAGCCCATATAGTTCATAAGAGCAAAGGTACCTAAGATAGAGGAAGGGATCGCTAAAGCAGACACAAAAGTGATCGTAAAGTTTCTTAAAAAAACAAAGACAATAATAGCAGAGAGTATCGCTCCATAAATAAGGTCAAACTCAACATCCTCTAAAGAGTCAATAATAAATGGGGTAGTATCTTGAATCGCTTTAACATCAAATCTATCACCTGCGAGTTGCTGTATTTTTGGAATGGTGTTTTTTACATTTTCTACTATCTCTAATGTATTTGTACCTGAGATCTTTTGGATCTCAAGTGTGATCCCCTCATTACCTTGATACGATGCAAAACTTTTAGCATCACTCAGTGTGTCTTCTACTCGTGCTAGATTTTTAAGACGAATATCATCTTTAATGATAATATTTTCAAGCTCTTCAATACTTAAAGCATCTGCTTTTGTTTTTAAAAGGTACTCATCTGTTTGTGTAATGAGCTTACCGCCTCCAATCTGTACATTTTCTTCTCTAATGGCATTGTTAAGTTCTAAGATCGTTATATCGTATTTATTGAGTGCTTGCAGATCTGGAAAGATCTTGATCTCTCTATCTCTATAGCCAATGATATTGATCCCACCAACACCCATGATCTTCTCAAGCATCGGTTTTGCTTTTTCATCTGTAAAGAGCATAAGGTTCTCTACTGTGTCCTCTTTTGCAGATAAAAAGATATTGATGACACTTGCTCCACCAATATCGAGTTTGCTGACAAGAGGTGTTTTTGCTTCACGTGGTAACTCGATTGCAGAGACTTTATCTCTAATATCATTTGCGGCTTCATCAATATCACGTTCAAGAAAAAACTGCACGGTAACAATACTCACTCCGTTACTACTTTGTGAAGTGATGCTATCTATACCGCCAACAGCGGAGATCGCTTCTTCTATTTTATCTGTCACTTGTGATTCAATAGTAGTTGGTTCTGCTCCTGGATAGAGCGTTTTAATAGTAACAATAGGAAAATCGATATTTGGAAAAAGAGCAGTGGGCATCGATTTAAAACTACTATAGCCAAAGATCACTAAAGTGATAATATACATTAAAGTGGCAATAGGTCTTTTTATGGCTAACTTGTACATAATGAAAACCTATCTGTCTTGTGTGATGATAATACCATCACCAAAAAGACCTACAAGCAGATCTTTTGCTTGCACTTCGGCTTGAATTTTACGGTTGTTAGCATTAGCAAGAGGGTATATTTTTGAAATAGTTCCTCTATACACTTTTTGTTGTCCATCAAGTTTATATTCAAAGGTATCGCCAACATGTACATCTTGATAGTATTTTTGATCAAACTCTACTAGAAGTTTTCTTTCATGTGTGCTTTGAATTTTAAAAACTGTTTTGAGCATCATCCCATTAACAGTGTCTCCAATCTCAATCTCTTTAAAAGTGATCACTCCATCAAAAGGAGCTTTTAGATAGGTCTTATCTAGCAGAGCTTGCATGTAAGCCAAATGTGCTTTAGTACTTTCATACCTCAGTGCATAAGCATCAAATGCAGAGGCATCGATAAGGTGTTTTACCTGCTGTTGTCTCTCATAATCACGTGCGGCATATTTATATGCTACTTGTGCGCTTTGTAGGTTTGCTTTTACATCGGAGTTCTCAAGGGAAGCTAAAATATCTCCTTTGTTTACACTGTTTGCAATATCAGTATGTACTGCATTGACAATACCACTTGCATTAAAAGCTAAGGCAGCATTTTTTTGTGCCAAGACATTAAATGTTGCATAAATCTCTGCTGCATGTAGATTTATGATCAGAGCTGTTAAAGCGATTATTATTTTATTCATCTAGATACTCCTCTATGTTTTTTCCATGATAAAAATAGTATAAAGCATACGCACTTTCAAGTTTGTAGAGTGCTTCATGATAGGTTGCTTCTGCTTGTGTATGTGCACTTAATGCATCAAGATAGACAATATTGTCTACAAGTTTGTGTGTGTATTTTTCTGTAATTGTTGTGAGTGCGCTTTTGGATGCTACAAGGGTACTGTTCGCACTTACAATATTGATTTTTGCACTCTTTATACGCTCTTTCGCGAGTTCTAGATCTATCTTTTGTTCTTTTGTTCGATAGAGCACTTCACTCTCTAAAGCTTTTGCTTCAAACATAAGCGCCTCTTTTGAGCTTTTTAATACTCCAAAATCAAACACACGTATATTGAGTGTTAAAACAAGGGCATTTTGTTTCTCTAAAAGTCCAATCTTTTGACCACTAAAAAGTGGTTCATCTTCATACGCAAAAAGACTATAGGTATCTTCTAGTTTGATATTTGGATAGTAAGAACTCTCTATTGTCTCAGATGCAAATTCAAGAGCTTTTTTTTGTGCTTGGAGTGCTTCAATAGCGTCTAAAGCTTTTGTAGCTGTAGGATCAGTTTTACGTAGAGTAGAGTCATCAAGATGAAGTATCTCTTTGCCTACTTTAAGTTCAAGCTTTTTATGGAGAGAAAATATCTCAAAGCGTAAAGACTCTATAGCATAGATATGACTATCGTAAGCGGCTTGGAGTCTATCTATCGTATCAGTTGTTGTAAGCTTTGCTTCATAAAATTTTTTCATACGATCAAGTTGGGCTGCTACAGACTTTGCAGCATCTTGTTTTGATTTGAGTGCAGAGTGCATGCTCTTTAATCTAAAGAACTCTTGTGTTATCTCAAGAGATAAAAGCTCTTTATTGGCTTGATAGCTTGACTGATTTGCAGAAAGTTCATTTTCTTTTTGCTTGAGGGTGTTGTATTTTTTCCCTCCGCTATAAAGATCTAATGAAAGCTTTGCAAAGCCTGTATAGCTTGTTTGTGGTGAAAAAGGTTGTGGATCATCATGACGCATATAATTTGCTCCAAGATCCAAAGTAGGGTAGTAGCTGTTTTGGCTACTTTGTAACTCTTTTGCTTTTGCATCTTTTTGGTATGCTTTTGCTTGGAGCAGGTCATTATTTTGTTTTGCATAGACAATGAGCTCTTTTAAAGAGTCTGAGTATGCAAAAAGCGGTATAAGTAATAAAAAGAGAGAGTTTCTCATCTATTGAACCTCCAATATGTCAAAGAGTGAGTTTATAAAAAGGTTAAACTCATATTCTAGATCTTGTATGGCAGTTGTTGTGTTATGGATAACAAACATCCCTTTACCAACTACAAAAACACCTTTAGCTAGCTTAACTGATTCTTTACGCAACTCCCCTTTGTAGATCCCCTCTTGAATGATCGCTTCAAACCAGTTGTAATATGAGAGTAGGGTATTTGTCAGAAACTCTTGCATCTCAGGGGTTGACTTGATCAAAGAGATCGAGGTGAATTTTTTATATAACTCTCGAAGTTCATGATCCTCTTTGTTATAAAAAAACTCTGAAAAAACTTTTATTTTTTCGCGTGTTGCTTGAACTTTTTCGATCTGCTCTTTTAATTTATGATGGTGTTGATGAAGCATAATCGTTACTATCTCAAACACAATCTCCTCTTTAGAATTAAAGTACTCATAAAATGTACCTTTACCAATATTTGCTGCTTTGGCGAGAGCTGCAATTGTTAAGGTATCAATACAGTTGCTAAGAACCATATCTTTACATGCTAAAGCAATATCTCGCTTTTTTTGATTTTTATCTACTACTCTTGCCATAGTGCTCCTATATTTATGACCGACTGTCGGTCAATTTTAAAAATTATAGAGTCTGTAGGCTTAAAAATTATTGATCTTCAAAAATATAAGTGAAAAAGAGGGAGGGAGAATTCCTAGATATAAAAATATCTAAGAATTGTGAGGGGTTTAAACGAAATCAACTTTTGTAACGTGATGTTTTAGACCTAATTCACTTGGTGTACACCCTAAAGCTAATCCTAGCATCTGTTGCATATGAAGTACTGGAAGAGCAACTTCACGTCCGATAGCCTCAGAAGCATGTTTAGTTTGCGTATCGAGTTTAAGATGACAAAGAGGACAAGGAGTAACCATCCAGTCTGCATTGTTATCCATTGCACCTGCAATAGCGTTTCCTGTAAGCGTAGCAGCTGTATGTGGTGCTTGAAGTTCAGCATGGAAACCACAACATTTTGTTTTCTCTTCATATTCAACACTTTCTCCACCACATGCAATAATAAGATCATCTAATGAAGTAGGGCGGTATGCACTCTCTGCTGTTTTATGTGTCTTATTTTGAAGTTCCGAAGGGCGGATATTGTGACAACCGTAAAATGGTGCAATATTAAATTGGCTGAGTGGAGTTTTTACCATCTCCTTGATCTTATCAAGACCAAAATCATCAATAATAGCATAAAGGAAATGTGTGATCTGTGATGTACCTTTGTACTCCAAACCAACCTCTTTGAGTTTTTCATTTACCTGTGCTTTTAGATCTGCATCGTTGTCAAGTTTGTGCTTAGTCATAGCAGTATTGAGTTGACACGTATTACAGATAGTTACCATAGTAAGACCTTTTTCCTCTGCATAAGCGATATTTCTTGCATTAAGAACTAATGATAAAAACTCATCATAATCTTGGAGGTGTGAAGCTCCACAACATGAAGCTTCTGTAAGTTCTACTAACTCAATTCCAAGTTTATCTGCAACAGCCATTGTTGAACTCATCTGCTCAGGGGTACTCTGTTTTGCAGTACAGCCTGTAAAAAGTGCATATTTTAATTTTTCCATTTGGCTACTCCTAGAACTTTGCTGTTGATGATGATTTTACAAGTGTTTTAATCTCATCTAGATTTTCAGATTTTGTGATGCCCCACGGTGGAACGATTTTCCCTTTAGTAAGCATTTTAAGTGCTACTGGGATATGTTTTACGATAGCTGGACCTTCTGCATAAAGTACCATTGTAGCCTCATCTAAAACACCATTTTTTGCAATAGAATTTTTGAAAGCTACTGCATGGCGTGTTGCAACATTAGACTCTGCTTTACCATCTGTAAAATACATTTGATGTAGTTTTGTGATCTTCTCAATTGGGTTGATCTCTTTTGGACATACCTCTGCACATTCAAAACATTTTACACAATCCCAAACACCTTGTTTCTCAGCATTTGCCGTTGTAACTCTTGTCTCTGATTCGTCACGTACATCAGCACTAAAGCGGTATGCCGCTGCAAAAGCTGCAGGACCGAAGAACTCGTCATTTACTTCAACTACAGGACAAGCGTAGTGACATGCACCACATTGAATACAAAGATCAGAGTCTAAAAGTGCATCTGCTTGTTGTGGAGTAACAAGGTGTTCAGACTCAGGGTGCTCTTCAACTTCAGATACAAGGTATGGCTCAAGTGCTTCGTGTTTCTGCCAGAAATCACCCTTATCGATCACCATATCTTTGATGGCACGTTTTTTACTTAATGGCTCAATAGTAAGTTCATTTCCAAAAAGTTCGATCATATCGTTGATACGCTCTTTACATGCGAGTGTAGAACGACCATTTACTTTGATCGCACATGCTCCACAAATACCATGACGGCAACTACGACGGTAAGAAAAACTACCATCATGATCCCATTTTATTCTATTTAAAATATCAAGTACAACCTCTTCAGAAGTTACTTCCATCTCTATATCGTTGTAGTATGGAAGATAATCTTCATCAGCATTAAAACGAAATACTTTGAAGTTTACTTTTTGCGTAGTAATTGTATGTGTACTCATAAGTTCCCCTTAGTAGTTTCTTGCTTTAAGCTCATGTTTGCCAAGTGTAACATCCATATAATCAAGTGTGATATTACCCTCTGTATCCATATATGCCATAGTGTGTTTGAGGAAATTCTCATCATCACGCGCTTCAAAATCTTCTCTGTAGTGTGCTCCACGGCTCTCTTTACGAGCAATAGCACTCTCAACAATGAAAAGAGAATAATCAAGCATATGTCCAAATTCGATAGCCTCTTGAAGTTCAGTGTTAAATACTTTTGATTTATCTTTGATACGGATATTTTTAAATCTTTGACGAAGCTCTTTAATATCTTCGATCGCAGCTTCTAAAGTCTCTTGTGTTCTAAAAGCACCTGCATTTTTAGTCATAGATTGTTGCAACTCTTCACGAAGTTGTGTAATAGACTCATCTCCATTATTATTGAGTACAAAACTGATCTCATCAAGTGCTGTTTTTGCATCATCTTCAGATGCTGGACGCAACTCGATAGAATCGATCTCTTCAACCATCGTTTTTCCTACAAAGCGACCAAAAAGGAGTGCTTCAAGTACTGAATTCGCGCCAAGACGATTTGCACCATGAACCGATACACACGAACACTCACCTGCAGCATAAAAACCTTCTACGATCTCTGAAGAGTTTCTTTTAACATGTCCTGGAATATCTACTGGAATACCACCCATAGAGTAGTGTGCAGTTGCAGAGATTAAGATAGGTTCTTTAATCATATCAAGACCTAAGAAAGTAAGTGCAAGATCACGAAGTTCAGGAAGTCTCTCCATAATAAGATCTTTTCCTAAATGTGTAAGATCTATATAAACAGCGTCTTTTCTTGGACCAACACCGCGTCCTTCGCGGATCTCATTTAAGATAGCGCGACTTACAACATCACGGCTTGCAAGTTCAAGAGCATTTGGAGCGTATTTCTCCATAAAACGTTCCCCTTGAGAGTTAAAGAGGCGTCCACCCTCACCACGCGCTGCTTCAGAGATTAAAACACCGTTTCCTGAAAGTCCAGATGGGTGAAACTGAACAAACTCCATATCTTCTAATGGAAGACCGTGACGTGCAACGATAGAGAGACCATCTCCTGTATTTGCGTGTGCATTTGAGTTGATCTTATAACTTCTCGCATATCCACCTGTAGCAAACATTACAGATTTTGCATTAAAAATTGCTACTTGCATATCACGAATATTAAAAGCTACAACACCTGATACTTTTCCATCTTTATAGATGATATCTGCTGCATACCATTCATCCCAAAACTTTACACCTACACGATCTGCTTGTTCATAAATAGTTTGTAAAAGTGTTAGACCTGTTCTGTCTTTTGCATAACATGCACGTGGAGAAGACTGTCCGCCAAATGGACGTTGTGCAATCTTGCCATCAGGTGTTCTGCTAAATGCAGCTCCCATTCTTTCTGCCCAGCGGATAGTTTCAGGTGCTTTTTGACACATAAACTCAACTGCATCCTGATCTGCTAAGTAGTCAGATCCTTTTACTGTATCAAATTCATGAAGCTCTACACTGTCTTCATCACTAAATGCCGCATTGATTCCACCTTGAGCTGCACCGGAGTGACTTCTAAGTGGGTGAAGTTTTGTAATAACAGCAACTTTCTTGCCAGCATTTTGTAATTCTCTAGCTGCGGCACAGCCTGCTAAACCTGCGCCGACAACTACTGCATCGTAAGTATAAATAGGAATACTCATTCGCTTTCCTTCGTTCAAAGATATAAATAATGCTGATTGTAGCGTGAAAAGACTTTGTAAAGGTTAAATATGAACTTTGTGTGAATGAACTTGTAGATTGTTACAATTTGAGACATAAAAGCTCAAATTGTATAGGAAGATGTAACTTTTTAAAACATTAGTGAAGCGCGTTATCAGCGATCTCTGCTAGATCTCTTTTTTGTGCAATGGCATTTTTCATATTTTTTTGTGCATACTGAAGCAACTCTTTTGCTTGCCTAATAGCTTCCTCTAAAGGTGTACTGTTTGGTTTGATTAAAAAGCCACCACTTACTGAGAGACGTACATCTTCACGATTTGGAGTTTTAAAATTCAATTCTGTTATACTCTGGCGAATAAGCTCAACATCTTTAAAAGATTGCTCTTTACTCATACGGGAGAAGATAATTGTAAATTGATTGTGATCTGTTCGAGCGACAACATCGGTTGCTTGTTCGTGCAAAGAGATAGTGTAAGCAACTTTCTTTAAAATAGTTTGCGATAACTCATGAGGAATCGCTTTATTGTTTCTTGAAATATTGTCAATTTCGAAAATTGTCACAGATGTGAAGTTACCATCTTTCATCCCTTTTTTCTCACCGTAAGATGCGATCATCCCTTTTGTATTGTTGATCTCAGTTAATGGATCCAACATTGCAGGGTTACTCGAAGCTGTAGGTTTTCTTTTCATACGAAGTGCTATTGCATCTCCCTCTTCAGAGAATGTTACAAAACCTTTTTTAGAACTTTCAATAGAATAAAGATAAAAGATATCTGAGTAGATCATTGCTAGTCTTTTTCTATACCAGAGCATAGTCATAAATATTAAAGCAAAAATAGCTATAGACAAGACTTTAATAAGTGAAGATTTAGTCTTATTGTAATTGAGATCTCTTAGAAGCATTCTATCAATATGGGAAATAGTTTCTTGAAATGCTTTATAGAAATTCGCTTCATATTGTTGCTCCTCTTCATCAGAAAGAGGCTCTTTTGTATAGTAAAGTCTTGCTTTTTCATTAAAGTTGTTGACATTGTCTTTGTGGTGTCGTAGATCAGTAGAATATTCTGATTTGTTCCCTATGATCATCTGTCCAACAAGATCTAGAGCATACATTGATTCTAAGTGATCAATTTGATAAAGAATATGGGTACTTTTTCCATTAAACTGTATTAATGCTGTATCTATGTCTCTTTTTTCCAGTGTGGTAAGCTTGTGGAGCACTTGTTTTTGTTCTTGAAGGGTACTTACTTTCTCAAAAGAGTAGTTTTGTTCCAGTGTTAGTAAAAGAAGTAGCGTACCTAAAACCGTCAGGAGTATCAAAAGGTTTGAAAGGTTTGCAAAGATCTTTTTAATAGAGTGTTTCATCATATGTCCTCGAAAAATATTATGGTATAATCACCCGATATTCTATATATTAGATGATTAATTCATACTTAATGGCAATCATAAAAGTTGATAAATATTAATTTTAAGAGAATTCTGTGAACTTAGAGAACTACTTTATTTCCCAATTTAAGAATCTTCATATTGGTGATGATGGTGCTTGTATAGATGGTTGGGTATATTCCAAAGATGCTTTTTTTGAAAATATTCACTTTAAACTCTCATGGATGAACTGTTATCAAATCGCTCGAAAAGCGATGCTTGTTAATATTTCAGACGCATTAGCGATGAATGCAGTTCCAAAGTTTGCTCTTTTAGCTGTTGCGATGCCCTCATCGATCTCAAAATCACAAATGAGAGAGTTGGCGCGAGGTTTTGAAGAAACAGCCGCAGAGTATGGTGTGGCTATTATAGGTGGTGATACCATTAGCAATAGTAAACTAGATATCTCAGTGACTATTGTTTCAAAGGCAGAAAAAAGACCACTCTTTCGCAAGGGGATAAAACAAGGAGATCTGATCGCTTATACGGGTGTTTTGGGAAACTCCAAAAAAGATCTTAAACGCTTACTCAATTTAGGTTATGTGCATACAAAATCTCGTTTTATCTCTCCAGTATTGCGAAGAGAATTTATACAAAACTGTGCATCTTCTCTTTGTGCTGGAATGGATATCTCTGATGGTCTCTTTAGTGATCTTGAGAAACTTGCTTCTAGCAATACTTTAGGGTTTCATTTTGAGAGAAAGTTTTCAAAAAATATTGCTTGTAGTGGAGAAGAGTATGAGATGCTTGTGGCTTTTAGCCCCCGCAAAAGAAAAAAAATATTGCGTCAGGCAGAACGTTCGCGAACAAAGCTGACAGTTTGTGCAAAAGCACAAAGAAAAAAATATCGTAATCGATGCAAAGCGCATCATTTTTAGAGGATAATATATGGATAGGTTTTACTCCTTAGGGCATGCTAGTATAGATTTTCATTTTAAACAAACACAGCGTGATTTTGTGGTTGAAGAGATCCCTCTTTATGAGTTTTCGGGTGAGGGGGAACACCTTATACTTTTTGTCCGTAAAAAAGGGCTTTCGACTTTAGAACTTGTCAGTACACTTGCAAAGTATTTACATATAAAAAATAAAGAGATCGGTTATGCAGGGCTAAAAGACAAACATGCAATGACAAAGCAGTATATCTCTTTGCATAAAAAGCATGAAGAGGCTTTAGATACTTTTTCTCATGAAAATATTAAAATTCTTTCAAAAACGTATCATAACAATAAGATCCGTATAGGGCATCTCAAAGCAAATCGTTTTTTTATACGTCTAAAAAAAGTGAATCCAACTTCAGCACAGAAGATAGATGAGGCTTTAAAAAATATACAAAAATTTGGAATGCCTAACTTTTTTGGTTATCAGCGTTTTGGCAATGATGGGGATAACCACATCTTAGGGGAACAGATCGCTAAAGGGGAGAAAAAAGAGAGAAATCCAAAACTTAAGCAACTCCTCATAAGTGCATACCAAAGTCATCTATTTAATTTATGGCTTAGTAAAAGATTAGAGATCAATATGTTGATACAAAACTTTGAAGTTGCAGAGTTGGAAACACTTTTAAATCTCCCTCGCGATGAGATCCAAAGAGTTAAAAAACAGAAGCATCCTTTTAAACTTCTTTTGGGAGATATGATGGAACATTACCCTTATGGACGTCTTTTTGAATATGATGCTACACAAGAGGATGATAGCCGTTTTGAAAACCGTGACATCTCTGTGACAGGTCTTTTATGCGGGAAAAAGACAAAGATCGCATCGGGCTTTGCACGTACGATAGAAAAAGATTTTGATACGGAGATCTTAGCTGATGGAGCAAGACGATATGCATGGGTGTATCCTGAAGATGTAGAGGGGCGTTTTAAGCAGGTAGAAGCACAATATGAACTTAATTTTACACTTCCGAAAGGATCGTATGCAACAGTGCTTATTGAAGAGATCGCAAAAAGAAAAATAATATAACTAAAACACTATAAGGGTACAAATGGCAAAACATATTACATCGTTTATTTCACAGCAATTTGGCAAGTTTGCTACAAAAGAGTTTGCGCACTGGTTTCAAAAAATTGTAAATCGTAGTTACGTTTCACTTATGGGACTTGATATGCAAGAGTTTCATGAAGCAGATACATATAAGTCTTTAAATGCTTTATTTACACGAAAACTGCGTGAAGATAGAGAGTTCTCTCTTGAGGGAGATCAATTTATTGCACCATGTGACTCACTTATCACTGAGGCAGGTAAACTTCAAAATGCTTATGCTTTGCAAATAAAAGGGATGCGTTATGAAAGTGGAGCACTTTTAGGAAAACATTTTACTGCTGAGGAAAAGGCTTTGGTAGAGGAGGGGGAATTTATTAACTTTTATCTCTCACCTAGAGATTATCATCGTTATCATATGCCTACAAACCTTAAAGTACTCAAAGCGGTACATATCCCTGGAAAACTATACCCTGTAAATTTTCCCTCTTTAAAAAAGCGTTTGGATCTGTTTATAGAAAATGAGCGTGTCATTCTTTTATGTGAAACACAAAAAAAACAAAAGCTATTTCTTGTTTTGGTTGGGGCTTTAAATGTAGGAAAGATGCAGGTTTCATTTGAAAAAGCGATCCAAACAAATGCAGATGCGCAAGAGAGCAGTGTTTATGAATATGAGAACCTTTATCTTGATAAAGGGGAAGATTTTGGATGTTTTGAGATGGGTTCAACAGTGGTGGTATTGGCACAAAAAGATATGCTTGAACTCAATGTAGATGCAGGTGAAAAAGTGCGATATGGGCAAAGTATAGCAAAGTTAATATAATGTCTCAGGCAAAAGAAAAAAAGCTCTATGAACTAGAAAAATTTTGTACAAACAGTACACTCTTTGAAGAGAATATCTTAGATGTTTATAATGAAGAGGATCGCAAAGAGGTGATGGAGATCCTTGCTCAGAGGCTTGTACGTGATAAACTTAAGCACTCTTTGAACTTTTTGTATCTTGATAATCTTCAAGACCTCTCTTTGGAGATGATTATTCCTGTACTTACAAAAGAGCTCTATGATGAAGCTTTAGAGTATGGGCGCAATGTTATGTATTTGCATACAAAAGAGGTTGAAGCTGTTATTGGAGAGTATATAAGCGATATTGGTGCATTAGCTGAGGAGTATATGAGTAAATATAAAGAGATCGTATACCGTGCTATTGTAGATAGTTTTATCGAATTGATATACACCTCTTCACATCTACATAAACGTGCAAAGTTTATAGAAACTATTTTAGAGAGTAAACTGATCTTAAATCGTAATATGTTGGCTATGCATAATGTTGAACAGCTCAATAGACGAATAAAAGCAGCTTACAATCGAAAAAGTATGGAGCTAAGTAAATTACAGATGAAAGTTGCTGAACTCAATGATAGAATCGCACAAAGTGACAAAGATGTTCAAGAGCGTACACAACTCTATAAGCTTTTAGCATCTCAAGAGGAGCGATTGGCTAAAACAGCTGCCAAAACTCTAGATCATTACGATGCAACTCTAGATCGTCTCAAAACTACAATGGTTACAACACTCTCTAGTTTTTAATATCTCTTTCTGGAAAGATAAAATTAAGTCTGCTTCTGATATTATCTTTTCATGCCAATATATGAGGTTTTAAAAGTCATAATGTCAAAATTAATTAAATTTTTTCTTCTTTCTATCATTCTTATTGCTCTGTTTTTTGCTTATAAGCAGATAAATTTGTATCTTCATCCATCCCTTGTATCTGATGAGTTTGCTTTTGGAAATGGTCGTATAGAAGCAACTGAGATCTCTATCATGCCAAAGATAGCAGGGCGTGTAGTTGCTACTTATGTAGAAGAGGGTGCTATTGTCCAAGAGGGGGAAAAACTTATACAACTCGATACAAAAGAGTTAGATGCCCAACTAGAGTATATAAATGCACAGATACAACAAGCAAAAGAGAATAAAAACTATGCGTTGGCAATGTTTGAGCAAAAAGAGCATGAGTATACACTTGCCCAGAAAAACTTTAAACGTGCGCAAACTTTGTATAAAAAAAAGGCGATAGCAGAACTGCAATATGAAGAGGATGAACTTCGTTATTATTCAACTCTAGCATCTAAAAAAGCTGCAAAAGCAAGTGTAGCTCAAGCAGATGAAGCGATACATGTTTTACAGGCACAAGCAAAGACAATACAAGTAAAAATTGATGATTCCACTTTATATGCTCCAAAACAAGCACGTGTTTTATATAAATTGGTACAAGAAGGAGAAGTTGTTGGAAGTGGACAGAGTGTTTTGATCTTACTAGATCTCTTAGATACTTATATGACAATTTTCTTACCAACTTCGCAAGCTGGACTGGTGCATTATGGAACACAGAGTCGTATTGTTCTTGATGCTTTTAGCGATATTGCTATTCCTGCAAAAGTGACGTATATATCTCCTAAAGCACAGTTTACTCCAAAGCAGATAGAGACTCAAGAAGAGAGAGAAAAACTGATGTTTCGTATCAAAGCAAATATTGATCTGAGTCTTTTAAAAGAGCATATAGATAAGATAAAAACAGGTTTACCTGGTGTGATGTATATCCCTTTAACAAAGAGTGCTACATGGCCAAAGGCTTTAGACAACTTACCAGATAGTTACCAGTCTAATATGAAATAATATGAACTCTGCAGTTTCTATAAAAGAGCTTTGTTACAGCTATAAAACAACGCAAGCACTTAAGCAGTTTTCTTTAGAGATCCCAAAGGGGAGTACTGTTGGTTTTATAGGACCAGATGGAGTTGGAAAATCAACCTTATTTGCACTGATCTCTGGTGTTAAAAAGATCCAAAAAGGGAGTATTGAGGTTTTTGGCAAAGATATAAATAAAACATCTTTGCGTAACTCTATAGCAGCAAAAATTGCTTATATGCCACAGGGGCTAGGTAAAAATCTCTATATGTCTCTTTCTATTTATGAGAACCTTCTTTTTTTTGCAGACCTTTTTGGTTTAAGTGCAAAACAAAGAGAGATGCGTATAGAGATACTTCTGCGTTCAACAGGTTTATTGGAGTTTAAAGATAGGGCAGTAGGCAAGCTCTCTGGAGGGATGAAGCAAAAGCTTGGTTTATGTTGTGCACTTATTCATGATCCAGAGTTATTGATTTTAGATGAACCAACTACAGGTGTTGATCCCCTTTCAAGACTAGAGTTTTGGGAACTTGTTGAAAAGATCAAAGAGCTTCATAAAGAGATGAGTGTTCTTGTAGCAACGGCATATATGCAAGAAGCAGAGATGTTTGATTTTATTGTAGCTATGGATAATGGAACTCTTTTACATATGGCAAGACCACAAGAACTTCTTGAAAAAACAGAAACAAAAACGATAGATGATGCTTTTGTTGCCTTACTTCCTCAAGAGAAGAAAAAAAACTATCAAAAACTACAACTTACTACAAGAGAGTTTCAACAACAAGATTTAGTGATTCAAGCTAAAAACCTTACAAAAAAATTTCAAGACTTTAAAGCCGTAGATCAGGTAAGCTTTGAGATCTATCAAGGGGAGATTTTTGGATTTTTAGGTTCCAATGGTTGTGGTAAAACAACAACGATGAAGATGTTGACAGGTTTACTGCATCCGAGTGCTGGAGAGGTGATTCTATTTGGAGATTCAATAGAAAAAAGTTCATTAAAGATGCGTTACGATGTGGGGTACATGACACAATCGTTCTCTTTGTACAATGAGTTAAATGTTGCTCAAAACTTATACTTACATGCAGAGCTTTATGGTATCGATAAAGAGCTTAGAGACAAAAGAGTATATGAGGTACTCAAGCGCTTTGAACTTGAGAAATACAATGAAAGCTTAGCACAAGACCTTCCATTGGGGATTAAACAAAGACTTTCTTTAGCTGTAGCAGTTTTGCATAAACCAAAGATGTTGATCTTAGATGAGCCAACATCGGGTGTTGATCCTATCTCAAGAGATCAGTTTTGGTACTTTTTACTTGATCTTGCACATAATGATGGAGTGACTATTTTTATCTCTACTCACTTTATGAATGAGGGGGAGCGTTGCGATCGTATCTCTTTGATGCACCAAGGAAAAGTTCTTGCAAGTGATACGCCTGCAAAACTTATAGAATCAAAACAAAAACAAAATCTTGAAGATGCGTTTGTAGCGTATCTGCATGAAGCTTCACAAAAACAGACACAAGCCCAAGAGTTACTTGCTTATGAAAAAGTAGAGATAAAGAGTTCACAAAAGTTTTCTTTTCAACGTTTTTTTGCTTATGCAAAAAGAGAGTCTATTGAACTTTTACGTGATCCAGTACGTTTGGTTTTTGCTCTTTTGGGGATGGTGATCTTGATGTTTGTGATGGGCTATGGAATAAGTATGGACGTAGAAGATCTAAAGTTTTCTGTTTTAGATCATGATAATTCACCTCAAAGTAGAGAATATAGAGAGTATATTTCTGGTTCTCGTTATTTTATAGAACAAGAGAGTTTGCAATCGTATGCAGATCTAGACCAATATATGAAAGAGGCAAAGATTAGTATTGCTATAGAGATACCACCTAACTTTGGACGTGATATAGCAAAAGGTCTTCATGTCGAGGTAGGGGCATGGATCGATGGAACAATGTCATTTCGTGCAGAAACGATCCACGGGTATCTCTTGGGGCTTCACAGTGCATATTTAAGCAATCTTACGAAACAAGAGATGCAAAACTTAGTAGATGTAGAGATGCGTTATCGTTACAATCAAGATTTTAAAAGCATCTATGCTATGGTACCTGCAGTTATCCCTATGCTTCTTATTTTTATTCCTGCTATTTTAATGGCTTTAAGTGTTGTTCGAGAAAAGGAGTTAGGCTCTATTATCAACTTTTACACTACGCCTGTTACACGTTTAGAGTTTATGCTTGGAAAACAGCTTCCTTATATTTTGATAAGTATGGTGAGTTTTCTAGGATTGATCTTTTTAGCAATATTTGTGTTTGATGTACCACTAAAAGGGGATTTTGCTATTTTATTTCTTGGTGCTCTTTTGTATGTAAGTGCAACAACAGGGTTTGGTTTTTTAATGTCTGTTTTTACCAAGACACAGATCGCTGCTTTGGGTGGAACTGCGATAGTTACTATGCTTCCAACTGTCTCATTTTCTGGAATGCGTGATCCTGTGAGTTCACTTGAAGGTTTTGCATATATTATAGGAAATCTTTTTCCTGCAACCTATTTTATCAATATAAGTCGGGGGATCTTTAGTAAAGATATAGGTTTTACAGGGCACTCTTTTGATCTTTTTGCTTTGTTTATAGGAATGCTTGTTATTGCGAGTGTTAGTTTAATGATCTTATCAAAGCAGGAGAAGTGATGCAAAATATATTGTTTCATATCTATAAGCTTTCACTCAAAGAGCTTCTGACTCTTTATAGAGATAAAATGATGTTCTTTTTTATTATCTACTCTTTTTCATTAGCGATTTATGCAGCGGCGAGTGCAGTTTCTATGGAGCTCAAAAATGTTCCTATAGCTTTTGTAGATGAAGATAAGAGTTTACTCTCTAAACGCCTTATAGATAGCTTTTATGAACCACGCTTTATGAAACCAAAGCAGATCTCTTTTGATGCAATTGATACTGTTATGGATAAGGGGATCTATACTTTTGTAGTTGTGTTTCCACATGGTATGCAAAGAGATATTCAAAAACAAAAAAATGTAGAGATTCAAGTGAATATCGACGCTACAAGGATGTCACAAGCAGGAATAGGGGCAGGGTATATCAACAGTATTCTTTCACAAGAGATAGCAAACTATTTTAAAGTTTTGCAAAGTAGTTCTCAGATAGAGCTTGTACCAAACTATAAATACAATCCAAATTTAGATGGAAGCTGGTTTGGAAGTATCAATGAGATCATAAGCAATTTAATGTTGCTCTCTATTTTGATCTCAGGAGCAGCTTTGATGCGAGAGCGCGAACATGGAACGATTGAGCATCTTATGGTGATGCCACTGCAAAATATAGAGATACTTTTAGCTAAAGTGATCGCAACGATGATCAGTATAGGCATAGGTGTTGCCTTTTCTCTGTTTTTTGTAGTTAAGGGAGTGTTGAATGTTCCTTTGCTTGGTTCTGAGGTGTTATTTTTAGCTTGTAGTTTAGTGATGCTTTTTACAACAAGTTCTATAGGGATCTTTTTAGGTACTGTGACACGTTCTATGCCACAGTTTGCTATGATCTTAATTTTAGTTGTTTTACCTCTTATGATGCTCTCAGGAGGAATGACCCCTTATGAGAGTATGCCTTTAGGTTTACAGTATATTATGTACCTCTCCCCGACAACACACTTTACTGAACTTGCTCAAGCCATACTATTTCGAGGTGCAGGTTTGGAGATAGTGTATAAAAATATTTTAGCGATTATAATGATTGGCTTGTGTTTTTTGTTTGTTTCACTCTATGCGTTTAAACGAAGTATAGAGAATAGTGATTAGTTATAAAAAATCATAAGTTTAGCAAGTAAACTTGCATCTTCTTGGTAGATCTCTATTCTTGTGTCTATAGGATGACGTTTTGAACGAAGTACCCCTTGAAGCGAATGAAGAATATGGATAAACTTTTCATACATAGGGACAACGATATGCTCTATTTTATGCTTTAAAACAAGTTCTGCCAAGGCTTTTATCGCTTCGTAATACACAGCTTTATTGATACTGCGTTGCACTATATAGTCATGCATTAGCTTGATATTATTTTCGAGTGCTTCTTTATCTTCTAAAGAGAGAAGTTTGTTTTCTCTTGCATCTTGAAGCTCTTGAGCAAGATCCTCTTCAATAAGATCGTCTCTATTTGAGAGTACCTCTTCGATATCTGGACAGTATTTGCGAAGTGTAGCTACAAGTGTTTCATACTCAAGACGTTTTGTACTTGTGTTGTAGGTATAGACTTGATCTTCATGGTATTCATGATCTATAGCATCAAGGAGTTGCATTAAGATATTGAGATAAGCAAATTTATCTACCTTATTATTATCAAAGGTAATCCCGTGTTGGGAGATAAGAGGTTTTGGACCAACATACTTGATTTGCATTGCAACTCCTTTTATAAGAAGAGATCTATTTATACATTAAATCTAAAGTGCATAACGTCACCATCTTGCACTATATACTCTTTACCTTCGAGTCTCATTTTACCTGCTTCTTTTGCTTTTGCTTCTCCGCCACATGCAATATAATCATCATAAGAGATAACTTCTGCACGGATAAACCCTTTTTCAAAGTCATTATGGATCGCTGCAGCAGCTTTTGGCGCTGTTGAGTTTTTACGGATAGTCCATGAACGAACCTCTTTAACACCAGCTGTAAAGTAGCTCATAAGCCCAAGTTTATCAAAACCTTTTTGAATGATTTGCTCTAAGCCAGATTCTGTAACACCTAGTTCACTTAAAAATTCAGCTGCTTCCTCATCATCAAGTCCAACAAGCTCCTCTTCCACTTTTGCACACAGTTTAATAAGTTCACAACTGTTTTCTTTTGCATGTTTACTAAGCACTTGCACATACTCGTTGTCTTCTAAAAGAGTATCTTCGTCTACATTAGCTCCATACATGATCTCTTTATGCGTTAAAAAACGTACTTCGCGGTTAAGTTGTTGGTACTCTTCACTGTCGGCTTTTTCAAAGTTACGTGCGAGTTTTCCTTCGCCAAGATGTTCAAGAAGCTCTTGTGCTACCTCTAAAGCAGCTGCAGCGCTCTTTTCAGCTTTTGCTTGACGTTTAAGGCGATCAATGCGGTTAGAGAGTACTTCAATATCTGCTAAAATTAACTCTCCTTCGATGATCTCTACATCACGTAAGGGATCGATACTCCCTTCATTGTGTACAATGTTTTCATCATCAAAACAGCGTACTATTTGTAAAATCACTTCTGTTTCACGAATGTTTGAAAGAAACTTATTTCCAAGTCCTTCCCCTTTTGAAGCACCTTTTACAAGTCCTGCAATATCGACAAAGTCGAGTGTTGAGTGTTGAATTCTCTCTGGATTTACGATCTTTGCAAGTTCTGCAAGTCTATGATCAGGAACCGGTACTACTGCTTTATTTGGTTCGATTGTACAAAACGGATAGTTTGCCGCTTCTGCATTTTGCGCTTTTGTTAAGGCATTGAAAGTTGTTGATTTTCCTACGTTTGGAAGTCCTACCAGACCAATACTTAATCCCATTCTTTCCCTTTAAAGTGTGTAAGTTTTATTGATGCGATTGTAACAAAGTTTTACTTCGAGTTAGCTTCCTTTAGGAGCGATAGGTTTTGTTAGGAGGTAACCACCAAGTAAAATAGGGAATACTCCTATCATTTGGCGTAGGTAAGGTGTCTCATCTAAAAAGAGCCAAGCAAAAAAGAGCGTAAAAACAGGGACTAAAGCGATGATGGCACTCATTTTGGTAATAGAGATGCGGTGGAGTGCTTCCATCCATAAAATTTTTGAGACACCAAAAATAACTACACCTATGACAAGCAGATAGGGAAGTGCTTCAAGCAGTTTTGTAAACTCTAAAGCAGGTTCAAGTATATATGCTAAAAAAGCGATGAAAGGAAGCGCTATAAAGGAGCGAACTCCTAAAATAGTTTCAGAGGAGCAGTGACGTCTTGCTCGTTTTGAATAGAGGTTCGCTAAGGGTGCTATCATCGCTGCTATAAAAACTAAGAGATCTCCAAGGTTGAGTTGCATATCTTCTGGAAAGAGTATAACAAGAGCACCTATTGCCATGATAATAGCTCCAAATGTATGCAGAGTATCTATCTTTTCAGATCCGATAACATTGAAATAGAGATAAGAAAAAAGGAGTTGTAAAAAGATGATCACAGACATATTTCCTGCTGTAGTGTAACGCAGACCTAAGAAGAGAAGTACAAAAAGTAAGGTGATAAAAAAACTTGTAAGAAAAAGATCTTTATATGCCTCTTTGTTATCGAGTTCTCTAAAGAGCTTTTTTTTATACATCACCCCTAAAAAGAAGAGAAAAGCGATAAAAAGGGAGAGAGCATAAGTATGCAAAGCGCCTAAAAGGGAGATGCAAAGAATTCCAAAGATAGGAAAAAAGGACTCTAAAATGGATACAAGAACCGTTAAGAGTTCCCCCTGACGCTCTTGGGTCATAAAGAGCGAAGAAATTGTGTCATAAGGCGTACTCCTGCACCAGTACCGCCAAAGTTGTTACAATCCCATGGTGCATCTGTATAGGCAGAACCAGCAATATCAAAATGGAGCCATTTGTCTTTGTTCTCTTCTTTGATAAACGTATCTAAAAAGAGTCCTGCTGTGATCGCTCCTCCAAAAGGTTTAGAAGAAGTATTGCTAATATCGGCAATATCACTTTTAAGTAACTTTTTAAGATGTCTGTTAAATGGAAGAGAACCAACAAGCTCACCAGAACTGTTGGATGCATCAAATAGATGGTGTTTTAGTTTATTTGAGTGTCCCATGATTCCTGTAGTATATTGTCCAAGGGCAATCATACATGCTCCAGTGAGTGTGGCAAAATCAAAAATATAATCTGCTTGCACTTTCTCTTGTGCATAATCTAAAACATCAGCAAGTACTAAACGACCCTCGGCATCCGTATTTCGTACCTCGATAGTTGTTTTACTACGTGAGATGAGAATATCATCAGGTTTATACGCATTGCCGCCAATCATATTTTCAACCGCGCCAATAAAGGCATGAACCTCTATATCTAAATCTAGTTCACTTACAGCTTTGATAATTCCAAGAACAGCACAAGCACCTGCTTTATCCATTTTCATCGTTACCATAGAGGTTGCAGGTTTGAGACTGAGTCCGCCACTATCATAGGTAAGCCCTTTACCAACTAAAGAGATCACTTTTTTTGGGTTTTTAGGTTTGTAAGCCAGATGTATGAGTTGACTCTGATGCACAGATGCACGTCCCACTGCAAGCATAGCACCCATCTGCTCCTCTTTGAGCCCATCTCCATCAAGAATAGTACACTCTAGTTTATTCTCTTGAGAGAGATCTTTTGCAAGTTGTGCAAGTGTTTCAGGGTACATCTCTTGTGGAGCTGTATTAACAATATCACGTGTAAAACAAGTAGCTTGTGCAATTGTAAGTGCTGTATCAAAGAGTTCTTGTTCCTGTGTAATATCTGCACTTGTTGAAGTGATCGTGATATTTTCAAGAGCATTTGTCTTTGGTTTTGATTTGTAGGTGGTAAATTGGTAGTTTCCTAAAACAGATCCCTCTACAATAGCTGCTAAAAGTTCGCAAGAGGGAAGAGCGATATGTAAGACTTTGTACTGTGCACTTGAGAGTGCACGCATAGCACTTGCCACAGCACTTCGTACACAACTGCTCTCTAGTGCTTCAACACCACATGCTATAAGCCCTTTCTCATGCAAAATGCAAAGAGAGTCTTGCTCCCCCTTAAAGCCTGCACGCTCTAATAATTCTTTTTGTTGTGCGTCTTCTAAAGACTCCGCTGTATAAAACTCCAAAGAGAGTTCCACTTTTGCCTTGTATTGGTCCTCTTTTATAAAATAGAGTTGCATGGTATCTCCTTAGTTGTCAAAATTTAAAAGTTGTTTTGCTTGGATCATATCTTTATCACCACGACCAGAGAGGTTGACAATGATGATTTTTCCCTCTATATTTTCCATCTTTTTAAGATAAGCTATAGCATGGGCACTCTCAAAAGCAGGGATGATCCCCTCTTTGCGAGAGAGCCAGACAAAAGCATCAAGTGCCTCTTGATCTGTGACATAATCATAACTTACTGTTTTATTGTCATGGTGAAAAGCATGTTCAGGACCGATCCCAGGGTAGTCAAGTCCTGCAGAGATCGAATGTGCCTCTAAGATCTGCCCATCACCATCTTGAAGCAGATAACTCATCTGTCCATGTAAAACTCCCGGGCGCCCTTTTTTCAGAGAACATCCATTTTTACTATCGATTCCAAGTCCACCTGCTTCGATCCCTATACACTCAACCTCTTTATCTTCTAAAAAGTGTTGAAACATTCCAATTGCGTTACTTCCCCCTCCGATACATGCGACTACATCATCAGGAAGACGACCCTCTTTTTCTAAGATCTGTGCACGTGCTTCATAGCCTATAATCGCCTGAAAATCACGTACCATCATAGGGTAAGGGTGGGGACCTGCAATTGTTCCGATAATATAAAATGTATCACGTGCATTAGTTACCCAGTGACGAATAGCATCATTCATAGCATCTTTAAGTGTCTTACTTCCACTCTCAACTGCATGCACTTTTGCCCCTAAGAGTTTCATACGAAATACATTCAGTTCTTGTCGTGCTACATCTTTTGCACCCATAAAAACTTCACATTCAAGATCCAAGAGTGCACAGATAGTAGCAGTTGCTACTCCATGTTGTCCAGCTCCTGTTTCTGCAATGATCTTTTTATAACCTAAACGTTTTGCCATAAGTCCTTGTGCTATGACATTGTTAACTTTATGCGCTCCCGTATGGTTTAGATCTTCACGTTTAAGGTAGATCTTTGCACCTAACTCTTTTGAGAGGTTCTCTGCAAGATACAGAGGAGATGGACGTCCTACATAATCACGAAGATACTGATCCACCTCTAACCAAAACTCTTTGTTAAAGCGGATTGTTTTGTACTCCTCTTCAAGCTTTAAGAGTGCAGGCATAAGTGTTTCAGGGACATAGCGTCCTCCAAAAATTCCAAAATGCCCATTTGTATCAGGATCGAATTGTGATTCTTTTGGTATGTACATTAATTAACCTCCACTAATGTATATGTTGTTGTATGCTCACTGAGCTTTTGTAGCCCTTCTAAAAATGTAAGACCTAGTATAAAACACGCTTCAACACACTCTGCACCTGCTTGATGGATCAGTTTTGCAGCTGCCACAGCTGTACCTCCTGTTGCTATCAAGTCATCGATCAGAAGTACTTTTGCATCTTTTGTATCTCTAAAGGCATCAAGGTGAATCTCTATCTCGTCAACACCATACTCCAGAGCATATTTCTCACTAATGGTAGTGTAGGGGAGTTTGCCTTTTTTACGAATAGGGACAAAACCAACACCAAGCATCTGTGCAAGAGCCGCTCCAAAAATAAAACCTCTAGCATCAATCCCTGCTACATAGTCAAGGTTGTAACTTTTATATCTTTGATAAAGATGATTTGTTAAAACCCCATAAGCATGCTTGTCATTTAATAGAGTTGTAATGTCTTTAAATACGATCCCTTGCTTTGGAAAGTCTGGAATATCGCGAATAGCGCTTTGTATAATCTTTTTTTCTGTTGCACTTAGTTGCATCTTTTCTCCTTTATTAGAGTAGGGCATCTATACGACCCTCAAGAGCTTTGATCTTGTTATTGAGTCTATCAGTCTCTTGTCTGTGTTGTGTATTTCTTTGTTTAAGTACTTTAAGTTCATTGCGGAGTTTTGTAAGCTCCTCACTTAAAATATCTACATTCCCAAGAGCACGCTGAAGCTGGATCTGATATTTACGAATCAAGATCTCCGCTTCTTGAAGTGTCATCTTCATAAGGTCATTGCTTCTTTGTTCTTTGTTTGTAATACTTTTAAAATAGTACATCTTTACAAAAAGATAGATACATAAAATTGATAAGAGTGTTAAAAGTGACCATTCTAAAAACATAACAAATCCTTTTGTTTTTTACTTAATTGCTTCTATTTTTGCAACTCTTTGCGTATGGCGTCCACCTTCAAAAGCAGCTGCTATCCATGCATCGATAATAGATTCTGCAACACCACGTCCTACAATGCGTTCTCCAAAACAGAGTATATTCGCATCGTTATGTCCACGTGCGACGCTTGCTGTATAAGCATCATGACAAAGTGCGGCACGAATACCGCTATGGCGATTTGCCGCCATACTCATACCGATCCCTGAACCACAGATCAAGATCCCCTGTGAACCCTCATTGTCAAGAACATTTTGGCATACCTTTGTCGCATAATCTGGATAGTCTACACGATCTTTATCATACGGACCAAGGTCTATCACGTCATGTCCTTTCTCTTTTAAAAGCTCTACTGTAAAATCTTTGAGATCTACACCTGCATGATCTGTTGCTATATAAAACTTCATTTTTTTCCTTTTTATGTTAAGAGTAAACCCAAGATAGTTTGTACTGGGAGAAATAAGAGATACTCTTTTAGTGGTGTGATTAAAATTACAAGCACTATAATGATGCCATATTTTTCATTTTTATGAAAAAACTCTGCTACCGAGTAGACTTTAAACTTTGCAGCAAGGTGCATTAAAAAATGTGCCCCATCAAACTGTGGAATAGGGAGGAGGTTAAACACCCCTAGTACAACATTTATAATTAAAAGTTGCATGACAAAAATATAAGTAAAGAAATAGACAATTGAGTCTTCTGTTGTTGGTGAACTCATAGAGAGAAGAACTATAGAAGCAAGCGTTGCAAGTGTAAAGTTATAAAAAATACCTGCAAGATCTACTTGCATAGCTGCATTGTAACCACCTCTTTGCATCACTGTTGCCATATTGATTGGCACAGGTTTTGCCCAACCAAATAAAAAGCCACTCTCACCCCCTAAAAGTATAGGTAAAAAGTAGAGTGTTGCAGGTACTATAATAGTTCCCACAAGGTCTACATGAATAAGAGGATTGATAGAGAGTCTTCCTGCATTTTTAGCAGTGTTGTCACCGTAGAGATAAGCTATGAAGCCATGCATAATCTCATGCCCTATAATAGCGATAGCAAGTGCCGCAACAGCCGCAATAATTCTGAGTAGATCAATAGATTCCATAATCATCTTTATCGTGTTTATGTCGCTCCTCACGAGCTCTTTGAAGATACTCATCGCCCTCAAGGTCTGTTGGAGTTTTTCCTATTCTATCCCAGCGGATCTCCCAGTTATCATCCATAGAAAAGTAGATAAACCAAGGTGTTCCTTCAATATTATCATAAGGCACAGATCCCCAAAAACGGCTGTCATTTGAATGATCACGGTTATCACCCATCATAAAATAGTGATCCTCTTGAACTTTTATAGGGGCAAAGTTAAAAAGAGGTTGGGGTTGATGTCCATCATTGATGATTTTTGGATCGTGGTGGATCCCAGGGTGCTCTTTTTCATAAGGGTTTTTTACCCAGAGTTGATCGGCAAATACTATAATCTCTTTTTCATCAAAGTTTTCTTTGATCCATGTATCACCCTCTTTGTGGTGTAGATAAAGATTTTTTTCTAAAACAAAAAGTTCATCTCCTGGAAGAGCTACACAACGTTTGACAAAGTGTTGTTTAATATTGCCTGGAAAGCGAAAGATCACAACATCTCCACGCTGAGGCTTGTCTCCATCCATAAGACGTAGTGAATCGCTCCATGGCATGATAGATAGTTCCAAAAAAGGGATATGAGGCATTGAGATCCCATAAGCAAACTTTTTTGCAAAAAGATGATCTCCAATAAGTAAAGAGTCTTTCATAGAACCAGATGGGATACGAAATGCTTGGGCAATAAAAAAGATAACAAATAAAACAATAATAATTGTTCCTGTCCAAGAGTTTGAAAACTTATACGTTTTATAAAGAAACTCTTTCATCTATCCCCTTTTTGAAGCGTTGAGTTTTGCAGCTTTGAGTGTATTGCTAAGAAGCATAGCGATAGTCATTGGACCAACACCACCTGGAACAGGTGTGATATAAGCACATTTTTTACTTACATTTTCAAAGTCAACATCACCTACAAGAGAACCATTTTCTGCACGGTTAATACCGATATCAACAATGATGGCTCCCTCTTTTACCATATCTTCTTTGATAAGATTAATAACACCTACACCTACAAGTATGATGTCTGCATTGAGAGTGTGCTTTTTAAGATCATCAGTAAAAATATGGGTGATCTCAACTGTAGCATCAGCATTTAAAAGTAAACTTGCCATAGGTTTTCCAACGATATTGGATGCGCCTACAACTACACAGTTTTTCCCTTTTACATCGATGTTGTACTCTGCGAGAAGTTCCATCACTCCAAGTGGAGTACATGGTACAAAAGCATCAAGATTTGTGACTAGTCTTCCTACATTGTAAGGGTGAAAACCATCAACATCTTTACTTGGGTCAACTAATTCTAAGATCTTAGTAGTATCTATTTGCGGAGGGAGTGGAAGCTGGATCAAAATACCATCGATATTGGGGTTGTTATTCATCATGCTGATTGTTTTTTCAATCGCTTCTTGAGAGATATCTTCAGGCATCTCATGTGTAACTGAGTAAAAACCTACTCTATCACACGCTTTTTTCTTCATGTTTACATAGGCTGCACTTGCTGGGTCTTGTCCAACAAGAATCACTGCTAAACCAGGAACTGAATTTGTCTCTGCTTTAAATTCTGCTACACCGTTTGTTACATTTGTTTCTATTTTTTTTGATAGTGCTTTTCCATCGAGAATCTGCATTTAAACCCCATAAATTTTTTTTTTGATAATATATCGTTTTTATGATAAAAGGTCGCTTACCAATGAAATACATATCTTTTTTTGTATTTGCCAGTTCACTTTTCGCACAGGCAACATTTATAACCCCTATGGAGTATGCTTCGCAACTTTATAAAAACCCACGAGGGATAGGTTGCCACCAATGCCATGGGCTCAAAGGGGAGGGAAAAGTGATAGCAGAGTATGTACACAAAAAGAAGAAAAAAAACTTTAAAGCTCCTGCAATTAACCAGTTGAGTTTTGAAGAATTTTATAATGCTTTGGAGAAAAGACAAGTGGGGATGCCTCGCTACTTTTTAACAAAAAAAGAGATCAAATCTCTTTATTTTTATCTTCAAGAAGTAAAGGATTCAAAATGATACAATTAGCGTCTCTTGAAGAGATCGAAAGACTCTATGAACAGCGAGATCTTGAAGCTTTAGATGCTTTAGCACAAGGCACTTTTCGCACACTTAATAAAAAAAATAATTTTCGCTCTGCACTGATGCTTTCGTGTAATAACATCAAACATCTCAAAAAAATAGAATCGCTTGAAGCAGATGCAATTATTTTGAATCTTGAAGATGGAGTAAGCCCTCAAGATAAACCTTTTGCTCTTGTTTTGTGTGCACTTTTTTTAGCGCGGCATCAAAAATGTGAAAAAAAACTTATCGTTCGAGTAAATCCTCTTGATGAGGGAGGATATGATGAGATCGCATATCTCAACCAATTTATGCCTGATGCTATTCGCGTACCAAAAATAAAAACGATCCAAGAGATCAAAAGTGTTTTGCACCTCTTGCACGATGCTGTAGAGTTACATCTCTCAATAGAGACTGCACAAGCCTGGAATACCCTCTCACAACTTCGTATAGATAGTAGAGTAAATACTTTTTATCTTGGTATCTTAGACCTATTTGCAGATCTTGGTCTCTCTCAGGGTATGATAGATAAAGAGAACCCTACTATGCGTTATATCTTAAGCCATTTTCTTATAACAACAAGAGCGATGGGTGCTAAAGCAGTTTCGTTTGTTTATCAAGAGTTTAAAAATCATGAAGTATTTAGAGAGTGGATAGAGCTTGAAAAAGAGATGGGTTATGATGCAAAAGGGTGTCTCTCTCCTGATCAAGTAAAACAAGTCAATGAGGTTTTTGTCAATAAAGAAGAAGAGATCAAACGAGCGCGCGTCATAGTTAAGCTTTTTGAGATGCACCGCGAAGAGGGGGTGACAGGTTTTGTAGATGAAGAGTATGGTTTTATAGATGAACCTATCTATAAAGGGGCACTCTCCCTTTTAGATGAAAATTAAAACGCTTTAGTATCCGAGCTGATAATAGACATTATAGCGGATAAGTGTTTTTTCTTCAGGACGAGGATACTGACTATACGCATATTCAATAGTCTCTTGTGTGGTTTTATCTAAAATATAATAACCACTTTTATGTAGAAACTTAAAGTCACTCATATCTCCATTTGGATGTAGATAAAACTCGATAACATTATGGCGATTTACGTTCATATCGGCTGAAAGATTAACATGTGCGACACGATTAAGAACCTCTTGTGTAATACGGCGCATAATCTCTTGATTGTCTAAAATATATTTTTGTTGTCCAGCAGAAAGTTCTCCAAAAGTACTACCATAGAGCTCTTTGATGTTTTGGCTGATACTATTGCCTTGCATCACCTGTGTGGATTTCTCTTTTTTCTCTTTTTCGTTCATATCTTGTGAAAGCATTGCATAGAGTGGATCTTGTTGTTTTTGTTTTGAATCTTTTGTAAGGTTATGATCCTTTTTTGTATTTTTTTGCTCTTTTGGTTCACTCAAAGTGATAAAAGGTTTTTTAGTTTTTGTTACGGGGGGAGTCTCTTTAGAACTTTGTGCTTGTTTTACTTGTGGGTTAAGTTTTGGCTCTTTATTTTGTTTAGTTGGTTCGTAATGTAGAGGAGTTTGTTCTGTGATTTTTTTGAGTTGAGATCCTTTTGGCATTGGTGGAGCTTTTGGAGTTTGTATAACTTTTTTTTCTAAAAAGCCTGTGTCTTTTTGCTTTTTTGGTATCTCTTTAAGAGAGAGTTTGATCTTATGTTCCTCTTTTTTAGGAGTCTCTTTTTTAGGTGTATTTTGCACAAGTATATAAAGAAGCAAAAAGAGTGCAAGATGTAAGAGAAGTGCCACAAAAAGTGCAAATGATGAACGAGCCAAGTTTTTCCATTTAAGCATATGATATTTGACAAGATTATATCAAATCAATATTAATACAAGTTTGCTATAATTCATCAAACATTTTAGAAGGGTTATTATGGGTACAGAAGCATCAAAAAAAGCATTTGAAGAAGCACAAAGTCTTATTCCAGGCGGTGTAAACTCTCCAGTAAGAGCATTTAAAAGTGTTGGAGGAATTCCACTCTTTATAAGCCAAGGACAGGGTGCATATATGCAAGATATTGATGGAAACAAATATGTAGACTATGTACAAAGTTGGGGACCACTTATTTTTGGGCATCGTGATGAGAGTATCGAAACAGCAGTAATTGAAGCTGTAAAACATGGTCTGAGTTTTGGAGCACCAACAGAAGCAGAGAGTGAACTAGCAAAGCTTGTTATATCTTTTTTTGATTCTGTAGAGAAAGTACGTTTTGTAAATAGTGGTACAGAAGCGGTTATGAGTGCTATTCGTCTTGCACGTGGTTTTACGGGGCGTGATGATATTGTAAAATTTACAGGATGCTATCATGGACATAGTGATGCTCTATTAGTGCAAGCAGGAAGTGGAGCCGCTACATTTGGAAACCCTAGTTCTCCGGGTGTACCAGCTGACTTTACAAAACATACGCTCCTCGCAGAGTATAACAATATAGAGAGTGTTAAGAAATGTTTTGCAGATTCAGACAATATTGCATGTATTATTATTGAACCAATCGCTGGAAATATGGGGCTTGTACCAGCTGACAAAGAGTTTTTGCAAGAGTTAAGAGAGCTGTGTGATGCACATGGAACTTTACTTATTTTTGATGAAGTGATGAGTGGTTTTCGTGCAAGTATCAATGGTGCAGAGTCTATCACCGGAGTGACACCAGACCTTGTAACTCTTGGAAAAGTGATTGGTGGTGGTATGCCTGTTGGTGCTTTTGGTGGACGCACTGAGGTGATGGCACAACTCTCTCCTGAGGGACCAGTGTATCAAGCAGGAACTTTAAGTGGAAACCCTATCGCAATGGCAGCAGGTTTGGCAGCACTTAAGAAACTCAAAGCAAATGCAGCTGTAATGGATCTACTTAATGCAAGAGGGGAAAGACTTGTTGAGGGGATGCAAGCAGCAGCAAAAGAGTATGGTATAGAGATGCAGATCGATACACGTGGAAGTATGTTTGGTTTCTTTTTCTCAAAAACTCCGGTGAAAAATTTTGCCGATGCTGCAGCAAGTGATGCAGCACTTTTTGCGGCATTTCATTCTAAAATGCTCTCTAAAGGGTTCTATTTTGCATGTTCACTTTTTGAGACAGGTTTTATCTCTACAGCAATAAGCGATGCAATGATAGAAGAGACAATCACTGCAAGTGCAGAGGTGTTTAAAGAGATCACAAATGGATAAAGAGAAACAAGAAGATCAGATCCAGCAAGAGCCACAGAGTCAAGAAGAGGGTGGTAAATACAAAGGGATTATAGAGGGAGCAGATAGCCTCTCTTTAGGTATCTCAATGGTTGTAGCTGTTTTGCTAGGTGTTGGGATCGGTTTTTTACTGCGTCGTTGGACAGAGATAGGATGGCTTTTTTGGGTAGGTGTAGGTATCGGAATTGCCGCGGCTATTTTAAATGTTTACAAAGCGTATTCAAAACAATATAAAGAGTTTGAAGAGCTTGCTAAGCAACCTCGTTATGCTGTGAAAAAAAATCTTGATGACGATGATGAGGATTATTAGGAGTGTTGCAAGCTATTAAAATAGTTCTTATTACTGAGATCCTTATTCTTGCAACTATTCTTTACTCTTTTGAACTCTTTATCAATCTTCAAGTAGGGGTTTTAAGTAGTTTTTTTATTATGCTGGGTTCTTTGTATGCGTATAAAAAAATGGTAACAAAACAACTTGATTCTGGAAACTTTGAAGAACAAAGAGATCCTCTAGATCGTATGGAAGATCCTTATGAACTTTATACGCCAGAGGAGAGTTCTGAGCAAAAAGAGTTCAGTGCAGCAGAGATCAAACAGATAGTACAAGAGGAGAAGAAAAAGATCAAAACTTTTAACTTCTCAAGTATGAAAAAGGGTTCAAAAGGGAGTGTGTCACTCTTTCGTCTGATTCCGTATATATTTTTAATTTTAGGATTTATTGCACTTCGTAATAATGAAATGTTAGATATAGCTTATTATCTTGGAGCTTTATTTATAGGGATAGTTATAGGATATATCAGTGCAAAGAATCTCTTTGCACTCAAAATTCCTTAAGATGTGATCATAGGGATATTAATAGTAATATCTTTTTGAATATCTATATAGAAGTTATTTGTTTGAGCAAAAAGCCTTAGATCGTGTGCAGCTCTTTCATTGATATTGTCTGCACTCACCTCAATGGAGAAGATAGGGTATTTTCTATCTTCAAACTTTATATGTTCCCCTACACGTAGATAGACTCTTGTGGCAATCTTATCGTTTTGTTTAAAACATCCATAAACTTTGTTTAGCAGTTTTATAACAGTGTTAGAGTTGATAATAATCTCTGGAATTGTTGGATCAAAATCTTTGATAAACTCAAGAGATGTTCCTATAGAGTTTGTAGAGATACAAAGGTCAATCAAAGTATAGATATTGACAAGTTCCCCATTTGGTTTAGGGTTTGCCACTTTAAAAGAGGGTGCTCTATAGAGTTTTAAACCTATCTCATCGTCATTTTCATAACCAACTGTAAGCCCAAAAAACTTATAACGCCCAATCTCAAGTTCTAAAAAAGTTGTTTTAAACCCAAAGCTTACATTTGCATAACTTGTTGTGATCTCAAAAAGCTCTGAAGCTGTAGTTGAGCCCAGAAGAAACTGGGCTTCGGTATTGAGAGAGATTATCTTCCCATTTGAATTAAAGAGGATAAAAGGATTGTAATCGTATTCGATCCATTGTTGTTCAAAAGTCATTTTCACGTTGTTCTACTACTCTTCAATATAGTTTTTGAGTTTTCTTCCAACTTTTGGATGTTTTAGCTTTTTAATAGCACTTGATTCTATTTGACGTACACGCTCACGCGTTACACTTAACTCTTTTCCGATCTCTTCGAGTGTTCTATCACTCTCATCATCCATAATTCCAAAGCGAAGTTTGATAACCGCTTTTTCTCTTTCGTTTAGTTGTTCAAGTACATGTTCAATCTGTACACGTAGATCATCTTTTAATATAGCATCAGAAGGTGAAATAGATGATTTATCTTCAATGAAGTCACCAAAACGACCATCGTCTTCATTTCCTATAGGAGCTTCAAGAGAGATAGGTTCTTTTGTGATCTTGATAACGTTTTTTACTTTCTCTACAGAGAGTCCAACTTCTGCTGCGATTGTCTCAACATCTGGCTCTTTCCCATGTTCTTGAAGGTGCTTACGCATGATCTTATTGATACGGTTAATCGTCTCAATCATATGAATAGGGATACGGATAGTTCTCGCTTGATCTGCAATTGCACGAGAGATCGCCTGACGGATCCACCATGTTGCATAGGTAGAGAACTTATACCCTTTTTGGTATTCAAACTTGTCAACCGCTTTCATAAGACCTATATTTCCCTCTTGAATCAAGTCAAGGAAAGGAAGGCCCCTGTTTGTGTAACGTTTTGCAATAGATACAACAAGACGAAGATTCGATTTTGCCATCTTTGTTTTTGAAACTTCAGAGATGTTTTTACCACGTTTGATCTGTTCTAAAATATCTTCAAGTTTTTCAGGTTCCATATCAAAAGAGTTTTTAGATGCCTCTTTTGTCTGGACAAGCTTTTTGATCTCCATATAAGTACTTACCATGGTAGCTTCAGGAACCATATTGGCAATATCTTCTTTGCTTAGATCACAGATCTTATTAATAAGTACTTTGTGGTTTGCACGAAGTGTTGCATTAAAAAGAGGAAGCTTGTATTCAAGTCTTTTAAGCTCTTTATCATAACCCTCATCACTTTTAAGTGCTGTCTCCATTGCACGAACAAGTTCATTGATAAGTTTTGATGTTGGTCCAAGGTCTAAAAGTTTCTCTTTGAGTACAGACTTTTTAAAGGTAATACCTAAGTAGTACATTACGATATCTTCTGTAAGGTCCCCCTCGAGATCTTCAGGTGCTTTATCTGCAATTTTTGTCCACTCTTTTTTTGCTTTTTCTAAAGCTTTGAAACTTTGTGTTACCTTTTCTACACGTGATTTATCTTTTGCAGAGAGTGCAACATCACCATTCTCTTCATCAGTATCATCTGAATCATCTGAGTCATCATCTTTTTCATCTTCAAAACTTTTAAAAAGTTCTTTAACTCTTCTTTCACGATTAATAAGCGGTTCTTTATAGTCTAAAATAAAGTCTATAAGGTATGGAACAGAACAGATAGCATCGATAATGATCCCTTCACCCACTTCGATCTTTTTAGAGATCTCGATCTCCTCTTCTTTTGTTAAAAGAGGAATTTGTCCCATCTCACGAAGATACATCCTTACAGGTGAGTCTGAACGAGACCACTCTAGAAGTTCGTGTTCTTTAAGAATATCAAAGCTATCAGATTCATTGCTCTCTAAAAGTTTTCTTTGTGCATCACGTCTTGCTTGAGCCTCTTTATCGTTAAGTTTTTTTGCATGTTCTGAAGAGGTATAGATACATACATTGTTTTTCTGGATAAGTTTAAATATGTTTTTTGCTTGAGCTGCGCTAGGTTGTTTCTCAAACAGAGTTATCAATGATTCGTATGTGAGACAATCTTTTGATTTATTATCTGTGAAAAAACTTTCTATCGCTTTATTGAGTTCTTTTGCAGTCATATTGTCATATGCCTTTAGGGAAGGTTTTATAAACTTCTTGCATAACTCCTTAAGAAGCTGCAGCAATATTTGAGAACACAAAACATGGAGTTTTGCAAGAAGTCTAATGTTTTTTAAAGATTGGATTATACCGAAATTTACTTAAAAGAAGACTTATAAAATATAAAAATATGCAATAAATTAAATTGGAACACTCTTTGCTTTAAACACTGAAAATATCCTCATAAAAGGGAAGATATGCAGACCGGATATTACAGTGCCGCCTCAGGTATGGTAACACAGTTTAATCGTCTCGAGACTATTGCCAACAACTTGGCAAATGTCAATACTGCAGGGTTCAAGCAAGATGATGTAGTAGTTGGAGATTTTATGAGACTGTATCAAGAAGCTAGGGATGAGCTTCCAAATAGTAACCATACAAAAGAAGCAGCAGCTTTTTTAAATCGTACGATGACAAGAGCACCACAGATTGTCGAACAATATACAGATCACTCAGTAGGTATGATGCAAAAAACTTCAAACACACTTGATTTTGCACTCTCTCGTGAAAACCTTTTCTTTGTTGTAAAAACACCTCAAGGACTTCGTTTGACACGTGATGGTTCTTTTAGTATGAATGATGAAGGAACGCTTATAACAAAGCAGGGGTATGAAGTGTTGCCAAGTGATTATTTTACAAGTCAAAACACGATTCAGCTTACACCTGAGCAAAATATTATTGATGTTGATAAAAATGGTCAGATCTATACGAATTTACCAAATACAGTCAATATGACGCAGGGTTCAAAACTTTTTGTTGTACAAGCTGATAATCTCAAGCTTTTACAAAAAGAGGGAGACAACCTTTATCAGTATGAAGATCTTGGTTCTATGGAGAGTCTTGAGGAGAGTGGGGCTGTACGTCAAGGTTTTATCGAAAAAAGTAATGTTAATGCAGTCTCTATGATGACACAAATGATAGAAACAAATCGTCTTGTTGGGATGTATCAAAAAGCGATGGATACACAGATGAACGATATGAACCGCGATGCAATTGAAAAACTTGCGAAGAAAGCTTAATTAAAGGAATAAACTATGATGCAATCACTTTATACTGCTTCAACAGGGATGTTGGGTATGCAGACACAGATAGATACAACAGCAAATAATATCTCAAACGTTAATACTATAGGGTTTAAGAAATCACGTGCAGAGTTTGCAGACCTTATGTATAATGTACAAAAATATGCAGGTACTGCTACAAGCGATGTAACAAAAAGCCCTACGGGGATCGAAGTGGGACTTGGTGTGCGTCCAACTGCTATAAATAAGATCTTCTCAGAGGGAAGTTTAAAACAAACAGATAATGAGTTAGACCTTGCTATAACTGGAAAAGGCTTTTTTCGTCTTGAACTTCCTGATGGAACAGAGGTATATACACGAAATGGTGCATTTAAAATAGATGAAAATGGTACCATAGTCAATAGTGACGGGTATCGTCTTGTTCCAGAAGTTGTTGTGCCTACAGATGCAACAAGTGTTAGTATCGGAACAGATGGAACAGTGACTGTAATTCAGCCTGGACAAGCACAAGCTGCACAAATAGGGCAGATTACAACAACAAACTTTATTAATCCTGCTGGTTTACATTCTATGGGAGATAATCTTTATATTGAAACAGATAGTTCAGGACAACCAGTGGAGGGTGCTCCTGGTTTAGATGGACTTGGTGTTTTAAGACAAGGTTTTGTAGAGCTTAGTAATGTAGAACTTGTAGTAGAACTGACAGATCTCATTACAGGACAAAGAGCGTATGATTCTAATTCAAAAGTGATCACAACAAGTGATGAGATGCTACAAACAACTAATAATCTAAAACGTTAATAAATTGAACCTTCTAAGGCTTCATACTAAATAGTATAAAGCCTTTTTTATTCAACTTTCTCTGCAATAGGGTGGCCCATTTTCTGCCAGCTTTGAAATCCATGTGCATACCAAAAAACATTTTTATAACCATACTCATGAACTGCAAGTGCTGCTTCATAAGAGTTTGCACAACTCTCTCCATAGCAATAAAATACAAGTTTTTTCTCTTTTGTTCGAGGGAGACTTAGCACTGTATATTGTGCTTTAGAAGCATCAAAAATAACAGGTTTTGCACCTTTAATATGTGCTTGTTTATAATGTGCTTCTCTGCGAGCATCATAAAAAAATGCTCCCTCCTCAAAAAGTTTTTTTGCCTGGGGAGTGTTTATAGTTTGGATCCCTTTTTCAATAGCCTCTTGTGGAAGAGGAGCGATTGTGCATACCTTATAAGGGATCTCTACGAGAAAAGACTTCTCCCCTCCATAGTCAACTGCATAGAGTGAGCTTGATAATCCAAGAAGTACTACAAATGTAGAAATTTTTTTGACTAACATGGTTCTCTCCTTTATTTTAGAAACTACTGGTATTTAAAAGAGGGAAACTCTTTTAAGCCTTGCATCGCTTCTATAAACTCTGGATAATGCTCATAATTAAATGAAGCAAAATCCCAATTGAGAACTTGCCAGTAGTTCTCAAGGTATTTCGCACGTACATTTCTATAGTCGATATAATAAGCATGTTCCCAAAGATCACAAACAATTAAAGGAACGAGTGAGTCCTCAATGGGATTTTTAGCATTTGAGCTTGTTTGCACACTTAAGGTTCCATCTTTATGAGCACATAGCCATGCCCATCCAGAACCAAAATGTCCCTGTGCTTTTTGTGTAAATATCTCTTGAAACTTTTGTATTGAACCAAAGTGTTCAATAATTGATGCCTGTAGAGTTTCTGAGGGTTTCGTCTGTTTTGCTGTAAGGCTTAACCAGTAAAAATCGTGGTTAAAGATCTGGGCTGCATTGTTAAAAATAGCTCCCTGACTTTTTTGAATATGTTCAACTAAACTATAAGAAGCAGATTCTGAATCTTTTGTAAGTTCATTGAGTTTTGCCACATATCCTGCATGGTGTTTATCGTAATGAAATTGAAGTGTTTCAGATGATATATACGGCTCTAGAGCGTCATATTTGTAGGGGAGTTGCATCAGTTCGTAATCCATAAAATCCTCCTTAAGTGTTATTGAATAATTTACTTTTTCACTCTAACTAGTTCCCACTTAATGAATAATAAAAAATTATAATTAGTTTCTCTACCTTCTCGTCTTTATTCTTTCATAGAGAGAAGCTTTATAGAAATACAACCACAATTTCGATATAATCGCAAAATTATTTACAAAACAAACGCTAGGAATATAGATGCAAAAAGCTAATATAGAAGGTAAAGCTTGGACTTTTGGAAAAGATATCGATACTGATTTAATCATAGCAGCACGCTATTTAAACACTTCAGTTCCAGAAGAGCTTGCAAAACATGTAATGGAAGATGCAGATCCAGAATTTGTAACAAAAATGAGTAAAGGAGATGTGATTGTAGCGGATGAAAATTTCGGATGCGGTAGTTCACGTGAACATGCTCCAATAGCACTCAAAGCGGCAGGTGTTGCGGCTGTTATTGCACCTACTTTTGCAAGAATCTTTTATCGTAACTCTTTTAATATGGGACTTCCTATTTTTGAATTGCCTCAGAGTAGTGAGATCAAAGAGGGTGATATGGTCTCTATTGACATGGATGCAGGTACAATTACAAATAAAACAACCAACAAAACATATAACTTCACGCCTATTCCTGCTTTTATGCAAGAGTTAATTGATGCAGGTGGATTGATGCAGTATGCTGAGAATGAAATTAAAGGGAAATAGATGAAAACATATAAAATAGCACTAATCAAAGGGGACGGTATTGGTCCTGAGATCGTTGATGAAGCAGTAAAGGTTTTAGATGCTGTAGCATCTTGTTTTGATTTTGATTTTTCATACGATGAAGCTTTAATGGGTGGTTGTGCATACGATATGACAGGAGATCCACTCCCAGCAGAAACGGTAAAAAAAGCGCTTAGTTCTGATGCTGTACTTTTTGGTGCAATCGGTGGTGAAAAATGGGACTCTCTACCACGTGAAAAACGTCCAGAGAGTGGACTTTTGCGTTTTAGAAAAGAGCTTGGTGTATATGCTAACTTACGCCCAGCAGTAGTATATGACGAACTTGCAAACGCATCATCACTTAAACCTGAGATCGTAAAAGGTGTTGATCTTATGGTCGTTCGCGAACTTATCGGTGGTATCTATTTTGGAGAGCCAAAAGGGCGTGATGAAAACAAAGGCTGGAATACTATGGTCTATACAAAAGAGGAGATCGTACGTATTGCACACCAAGCGTTTAAAATCGCTATGGAGAGAAATAAAAGAGTTTGTTCAGTTGATAAAGCAAATGTTCTTGATGTCTCACAGCTTTGGCGTGAAACTGTAGAGGAAGTAGCAATAGAGTATCCAGAAGTTGAACTCTCTCACATGTATGTAGATAATGCAGCGATGCAACTTATTCGTGATCCAAAACAGTTTGATGTTATGCTTACAGGAAATATTTTCGGTGATATCCTTTCAGATGAAGCTTCAATGCTTTCTGGTTCAATTGGTCTTTTACCATCAGCTTCTGTAGGTGCTAAGATCGGTGTATATGAGCCGATCCACGGTTCAGCTCCAGATATTGCAGGACAAGGTATTGCTAATCCTATTGCAACAATTGCTTCTGCTTCGATGATGCTTCGTTATGCACTTGGTGAAAATGAAGCCGCTGATAAGATAGATGAAGCGATAAAACGTGCTCTAAATGAAGGGTATAGAACAAAAGACTTAGCGCAATATGATGCAAAAGAGCTCTGTTCTACAAGTGAGATGGGATCTATTATCGCAAACTACGCAGCGAAATGCAAACACTAACACTTGCAAATATTTATGAACTTCAAGGTCTTAAAGAGGAGGCTTTGGAGATCTATAAAGAGATCTTAAAAAAAGATCCCTCTAATAGCGATGCAAAGATTGCTATACGTAGACTCTCAGGGATGCGAAAAAAATTTCTTCATGTGAATACACAAATGAAAGATTTTTTTCTAAAGATGGATACCGATGTAGAGTTTAAAGAATTTGAAAGGTGGTTGTTGAAGTCATGGAACTAAAAGATGTTATTCTCTCAACCTTAGCAGAGATGGAAGAAACTAAAGAGGGGACAAAACATGCAAAAGCACAAGAGCCTCATAAACAAGAAGTAAAATCTTTTACGCAAACATCAGCAACTCCTTCTCAAGTGAATCAAAGCAGAACTGAAACACAAGAGCATAGTAGTGAGGGGGAACTTCTTTTTTTAAACTCTATGCGAGAGAGACTTCTTGTACTTTTTGAAGGCTTTCAATCACCAAATAATGGAAATATAGAAGCTAAAATAGATCTAACACTGAACTTTTTAGAATATAGTCTTGCTACTATAGATGAGCGTTTAGAAAAACTAAAAAAGGAAAATAAGAGTGAGTCAGTATAGAGTACTTATTGATGCAAATGATGAGAAAGGTTTAGTACATAAAATATCAAGCCTCTTTGTAGACTATGATCTTAATGTCGTTACAAATAATGAGTTTGTTGATAAAGAGAACAATAAATTTTTTATGAGAAGTGTTGTAGATGGAGTGATAGATCCTCAAGCACTTCATAGCTCATTAAAAGAGACGCTTCCTGCCAGTGCACATGTAGAGGTGATTAAACCTCATAAAAAAAATATTATTATTATGGCAACAAAAGAGATGCATGCCCTTGGAGATATTCTGATACGCCATGAAGCAGGGGAGCTTGAAGCAAATATTTTATGTGTAGTATCCAATTACGATGCACTAGAGTCTTTAGTAAGTAAGTTTGGAATTCCTTATAAAACAGTTTCACACGAGGGCTTGAGCCGTTCTGAACATGAAGAGAAGATTTTAGAATATTTATCAACGTATGAATCTGTAGATTATATAGTGTTAGCAAAATATATGCGTATTCTGACACCTAGATTTGTAGAAGCATATGAAAATAAAATTATCAATATTCATCACTCATTTCTACCTGCTTTTATAGGGGCGAATCCATATAAACAAGCGTATGACAGAGGTGTTAAAATTATTGGAGCCACAAGTCATTTTGTCAATAACAATCTTGATGAAGGACCTATTATTTCGCAAGAAGTGATCCATGTAAACCATGCATACAGTTGGAGAGATATGCAACGTTCAGGAAAAGATGTTGAAAAAGTGGTTCTTGCACGTGCTTTAAAACTAGCACTTGAAGATCGTATATTTGTGTATGCAAATAAGACGGTGATCTTTTAGTGGAGACAAAGTGTTTAATGTAGTTCTCGTCCACCCTCAGATCCCTAATAATACAGGAGCAATAGGGCGTTTATGTGTGAATGCAGGAGCATCACTGCATCTTATTAAACCGATTGCTTTTGATATAGATGAAAAAGCGGTTCGTCGTGCAGGACTAGACTATTGGGATAAACTTGATCTGCATGTATGGGAGAGTCTTGAGGACTTTTTTAGTCATAACCCTATCAAAGAGAATGCTTATTTCGCAACAACGAAAACAAAAAGACCCTATTTTCAAGCCCCTTTTAAAAAAGGTGATTTTATTTTTTTTGGAAGTGAAACGGCAGGTATACCTGCGGAGATCTTAGAGAAATATCAATCGCAGACTATTACGATTCCTATGACGAAAGAGGGACGTAGTTTAAATCTCGCTATAAGTACAGGGATCGTCCTCTACGATGCAATTCGTCAAAACTATACTCTATTTGAGGAAGATCTATGAATCCTTTTGTTGATACTTTAATGATAGCTGCATTTATTTTATTTCTTGTATTTATTTTTCGTGGTTATCACCTCTCAAAGCTCAAAGAGCGTGACGAAGACACAAAAAAATAAGTAGGGTATATACGAATGCATGTAAGTTTAGAAGATATTTCACAAAAAATAAGCCCTCTACATCTGCAAGATATTGCGAATATAGAACATAGTTCATATTATTTTGATGCTTCTTCTTATTCATTACTTATTATCCGTCTTTTTTATCTTTCAGATGAGGGACTCTCAGGATTTTCATCACCTTATCTTCTTTTAGACAATAGCCTTTATTTTTATTTGCGTGAAAGTAAAGAGTTTGTAGTTTATCCACAAGCGTATGAAAAACTCTCTGAACTCATTCAAGATCAGCTCAAAAGAAGTGAACAGTTAGTGATGCACTATATTAAAGAGTTAGATGCTTTAGAAGATCAGCTCTATGATCGTAAATTTTCACCTATCTTTTTAGATATTTGGTTTGATCTTAAAAAAGATATTACACGTATGGAAAGAATGTTTGAGCGTGCTTTTGAGTCTTTAGAGGAGTTTCATACACTTCACTCTTCTAAAAATGCCTATCCCCACAATAGCTTTATTAATGTCATGGAGCATCTCAAAAGATATCAAAGACTTACTTCTTTAAACTCTTCAAAGCTCGATACTTTGTATAACTACTATACCTCTTTGAAAAATGACAAGATGAATGCAAATATTTATACCTTGACAATTCTCTCTGGAATTTTTTTACCACTCAACCTTATTGTAGGCTTTTTTGGAATGAATACAGAGAACCTCTTTTTTAAAGAGGATCCTTCCGGTACACTTTATGTTGTTTATATTTTAAGTGTAGTTTTTCTTCTTTTTGTAGCACTTTTCCCACTTATTACTTTTTTAGAACGTTTTGTGCTACGAAAACTATTAGGGCGCTTTAACCTTTACAATAAATTAGTAAAGAGTGTCAAAAACATCTCTCTCTTTACTCAAAAACGTTAAAGATCTAAAAACTTCGTACCCCATTTTTCAAAGTTTTTTTCAAACTTCTCAAAAATTGTTTCCGTTGTTTTGATTATAAATGACATAATATCCCCTTTATGATGTTTAAATCTTATAATATTTTACAAACAAGAGAGAATATTTTTAATATTATTGCAAAATGCAATAATAATTTTGACTTTGCCTAAGATATAGTTTATAATATTGCAAAAAAAAGGAGAAGTGTTATGAATAGTTTTACTGAAATAGTAGAAGAGATTAAAAATATAGTATCTTCTGACTTTAAAGATAAAAAAATCTTTGATAAAGATATAGCAGATATTTTGGGAATATCTCAAATGAATTTTGCGACAATGAAAAAGCGTAATAAGATCCCTTTTAATGAACTTCTAGATTTTTGTGCTTTACGATCTATATCAATTAACTGGATCTTATATGGACAGTCTCCAGAGAGTTTAGTAGAAGCCACCAATAGATTTTACATGGTCCGTTATCTCAGTGATGTAAATGCATCTGCAGGAGGTGGGTCTTTAGATAATGAAGAGGATACAGCTTCATTGGAGATACCAGAAGATTTTGTAGCACTTTTAGGTGGAGAGCGTGAATTAAAGTATATCGAGGCTATCCATGTCACTGGGGATTCTATGGAACCCACTTTTTCATACAATGATATTGTCTTTATTAATAGGTCTAAAACAGATCTACAAAGGGGAGGTATCTTTACAATACGAACAGAAGCAGGACTTTTTATTAAACGTGTTCAAAAAAGAATAGATGGAAAAATTGATATAATATCTGACAATAAAGTTTACAATACCCAAACTTTAGAAGCACATGAATTAGAGGTGCTAGGAAGGGTTGTAAGTAGATTTGGCGATGTAGACTAAAAAGGATTGTTTTGAGATATGTAGTGTATATATTTGTTCTCTTTTTTATTTTTGGGTGTGCCCTAAAAGAAAATGCACCAGAGCTTCTAGAGGAGATGAGTGAAAAAGAGGAGATAAAAGAGCAAGATTATCTTTTAATGCCTCAAGATGTTACACTCTACCTTGCTCAACTCAAGCAAGTAGAAGAGAGTTTTCCTATACAAAAAAACCATACAGAAAAATATTTTTCTGTATGGAACTATAAACGTGTGCCTAAAAATCTAGAGTCTATACAGTGGCCATACCGTACATACAAAGCGGGTGAAACTTATGGGGATAATTTAAAACCTCTGCAACAAAGCTTTTTTGATACTATGACTCAACAAAGTGCTTTTGAGAACTATGCTAGCTTAAGTCGTAATGCTATTACGATACAATATGTAAATTTACGTCTTTTCCCCTCAGAAAGAGCAGTGTTAAAAGATCCAAGCATTGCAGGGGAGGGCTTTCCTTTTGATTATGCTCAAAATAGCTCTGTAGCACCAAATAAACCTTTGTTTGTATCACACTACTCTAAAGACAAAGAGTGGGCTTTTGTTTTTAGTAGTTTTGCTTCTGGTTGGATCAAAACAAAAGAGTTTGTTTTTTTAGATCCACAATATACTCAGCAGATACAAGAAGCAGAGCAGATCTATATTATCAAAGAGGGGGAAGCTCTTTATGATGAAGAAAATAACTTTTTATTTCGCTCAAGAGTAGGGATGCTTTTACCTTTGATACATGAGGATGCAAAACATTATACAGTTTTGGCAGTTGGAAGATATAAAGAAGGCAAAGCACTTTTTGTAAGATCAAAAATTGAAAAAGAGATCGGACACAAAGATATTCTCTCTTTTAGTAAAGAGAATTTACAAAATGTGATACAAGAGGTGTCAAAAACAAGTTATGGCTGGGGTGGTTTATTTGAACAAAGAGACTGCTCATCTATGCTTCGAGATATTTTTACCCCTTTTGGTATTTGGCTACCTAGAAACTCTTTTGAGCAAAGTAAAGTGGGAGAAGTGATTTCACTAGAAGAGTTTGATGATAGCACAAAACTAGAGTATATAAAAGAACATGCTATAGCGTTTCAAACACTTCTATATAAAAAAGGGCATATAGTACTTTATGTAGGTACATACAATAATGAAGTGGTTGTTTTTCATAATACATGGGGGATCAAAACACTTAAAGATGGTCAAGATGGAAGAGTAATTATAGGGGAGAGTATTTTTAGCTCTCTTCGTCTTGGAAAAGAGCTAACTTATTATGATGAAGATGCTGCGCTATTAAAAAGTATTAAAAGTATGAATATCTTAACAAGATAGAGTTATACCTTTAGATCAAGTAAGGAACCTAAAAGCTCATCTTGAGCTTTTATTGCAGTTACATTTGAAGCTGTAGCATTTTGTGCTACTATTTGATCAGGAATCTCTTTTGCCAAGTCTGTTTGACTTCTTTGCGCATTGGTATTATCTGCTTGTGTATTCGTAGCAATAACACTTTCGTTACTACTGTTTGTGATACGTGTATCACTTGGTCGAAAACTATCCGTATTTACATTAGCAACATTATTTGCACTCGTATTTAGCATCTGTTGATGAGCCTGAATCGATGAAACGTTATTTGATATATTCATCTTCTACTCCTTGAATTACTTCATTATAAAATGTGTAAGATAAAAACGAGATTAGAGAAAATTATTACTTGTATAAAAAGAGAGGAGTAAAGTACTTAAAAAAGCACTCTACTACTAGAAGTTTTAGTGAAGATCTGCGTTGAGTTTGATCTCACGTGTAGAGCGTGATGCAGTAAACTCACCTGTCATAGAATTTTGTCTAAAATGGATACCATTTAAACCTGCAAGGTCTTTTGCTTTAAACACTTCACCTTCCATGGTGATCCCTTTATTTACCTCTTGGATCTTTTTAAGCTCTTCTGGATAGATGCCCACTTTTGTTCCTGCAAAAATAGCTAAACCACCATCGATGATACATCCATCGCCTAATGGAATACCACACGTAGAGTTTGCACCAAGCAGTGTATTTTTACCAATTGAGATAGGGTTCCCATCTGTTCCACTGAGAACTCCTAAGATAGAAGCACCACCACCAACATCACTTCCTGCACCAACTACTGCTGAACTTGATACACGTCCTTCAATCATCACAGGACCAGTTGTTCCTGCATTAAAGTTCACATAAGAAGCACCAGGCATTACTGTTGTTCCTGCTGCGAGTTGAGCACCAAAACGTACTTTAGATGTGTCAAGAATTCTTGTATTATCAGCAGGGATGATATGTTGTAAAAATCTTGGAAATTTATCTACAAAATCAATATGTGGATATTCTCCTGCTAGTTTGAGTTCTATTTCAAACTCTCTGAGATAATCAAGCTCAATTGGTTCACCATTTGACCATGCAACATTAGGAAGTGCGCCAAAAGCTCCATTGAGATTGATACTACGGAGTTCTACTTTTGCCAGAGAAAGAGCATAAAGTTTTAAGTATGTAGCTTCTACACTCTCAAGAGCTTCGTCTGCAAAAAGGAATGTTACTTTAAATTCACCCTCTTTATAGCCATTACTTACCATCTGCCCATAAAGTGCTGAGATCACTTGAATATTTTTATGTGCATCACCATGCGCTTCATCAGAGTATGGTGTAAATGCGTTAAGACAACTACGTAAAAATTCTAAGTTAATATCACAAACTACCTCATTTTGAGTAAAATCAATGTTGAAGCCTTGTTCCAAGAGAGCTTTAATAAAGATTGCTGCACTCCCGAAGTTTTCGTTCCAGTTGATGATAGGGTAAGTTGCTTGAAGTGACTTTTGTGTATTTAGCTGACCTAAATCTACTCTACAAATACCAAATGCCAAAGGGTCTTTATAACCATCAGTAGATGACTTGATATCTTCTATTAATGCTTTAAAAGCATCTGTTGTTTGTATTATTTCCATTAGTTCTCACTTGCTTAATATTTGATTTAAAGGACGAATTATACTTAAAAACTCTACGAATAACCATTTAACTATGATAAAATTCAAAAATTAAGGATGACATAATGAATAGATGGTTAGAAGTTTTAAAAAACAACGATTATTTAAATGCAAAGAAACTTATAAAAAATGGTGAAGATGTAAATGATGAAAATGAAAGTGGGGAGAGTGTATTAGCGTATGCTTTGCGGTATCAATGTGATTTTGAACTCTTAATGTTACTTGTAGAAAATGGCGCAGATATTTTCGATTTTGATAATGAAGGGGTGAGTATTTTTGATATGGCTATCACTTATGGAAATGAAGAGATGGTGCGCTACCTTTTAGATCATGGAGTAGATGTAAATCTCACAAAAAGAAAAAGTGGCTTTACCCCTTTAATGGCAGCTGCCTGTTATGGTCGTACAGAGGTTGCTAAGATCTTATTAGATCATGGAGCAGATAAGGATGCAGTAGATTCTAAAGGGTTTAATGCAACAGATTTTGCACGAAAAATGAACAAAAAGTCAATTTTAGAACTCTTAGAATTTGATCCAAACGCTCCTAGAAATACAACCTACGCACGTTAAGTAAAGAAGACCCCTTTCTTTAAGAGTCTTCTTTATCTCTCTCTACTCTTTCTTTAACCTTTTTGAGCAAAGGCATTTCATCAATATTTGTATTTTTCATTCTACAGATATCTTTAAAATCTGTCTCAAGACAAACATTTTTTGAGTATTCACAATACGAATCATGTTGACAATCGTCATTTTTATTTGTTTCTTTTTTAGTATTCATAACTACTCCTTTCGTATTTGAAAGCATTATACAATAAAAAGTACAATACTTCACTATTTCTGTTTAAGATTAAACCTCTTGCATAAGTTTTGTAAAATGTTTAAAGCTCTCTACAATCTCTTCATTTTTTTTATTGCGTTTATAAAACTCAATCGCTTTTTTCCCAAGTCGTGGAATCTCATTTTTTACAGCCCAACTGCTTACTGTACCTTCTGGAATCTCTAAGATCTCAGCTAAAGCTTTTTGCGTAATACCAAGTTCTTGACAGGTTTCTTTGACAATATTGGATATTTTTGTATTTTGCTTTTTATTTCGTTTAGAAGCAGGTTTTTTCTCTAGCTTTTGTACAATGTTTTTATTGTCATCTGCATCGAGATTATTATTGATCCAATCAAGTACATCATGAGAGTTTAATACCCAGTCTCGTGCATTGAGTGTACGGATAACTTCATTACTAAACTTTGAAGCGTGTTTTTTTGAAAAATCTGCATTATTACTTAGTTGATAAAGAATAGCAAAAGCGAGTTGGATTGTAGATGAGCCGTGATATCCCCAATCAAAACCATTATTTGAGTGGGAAAAAATATCACTATGCGTAGGAAGTTCCATCTCTGCATAGGTAACGTATTTTGAACCTAAAAGGGTTTTATGTCCTTTAAACACATGGTTATTTCTTTTAGCAATCATCTAGATCTCTTATATTTTAAATGTATAATGCTCCGATTTTTTGTCATTAGCTTTTTTAAAATGAGATGAAAAAAGCTTAACAAGAGCATATCCGCCAAGACAAAGCAAGAAAAATACCAATAAAAGTATATACATTTTCACTTCCTTGTAATAAAGCTCTTAAACATAAGATCGGCAAGAGTATTATTTATGTTAGCGCATAAGGGATCTCAAGTGATTGAAGTTTTTGCTCAAAGAGTTGGAAGTACTTTTGAAGTTCGAGTTGGTCTTTACCACTTAAAGAGAGTTCTACTTTTGCTTTATTATCTACAAACATTGGTAAAGAGGAGAGTTCCACAGAAGATGGAAGAGTCTTCATCACATCTATAAGTGTGTTTTCACTTGTCTCTGCTAAGAGAGTGTATCTATAGTTTTGTAAAGAGAGGGAAAAATATTTTTCTATCACATTTGCAATCATTGGGTGTGCCATATTTGGAAATCCAGGTACGAAAAAAAATCTTTTCTCAAGAGAAAACCCAGACATATTATTGACTGGATTAAAAAGGAGTTGGGCACCTTGAGGGAGATCTGCCATATGGATACGATGTGGATAAGCTTCCTCTTTAAATTTTTCTATAATATCTTTTTCAAATGTTTTATGACGCTTTAGAGGCTTTGATGTAAATACTTTAGCAGCTATTTCACGCGTAAGATCATCAGGTGTAGAACCGATCCCTCCAAAAGAAAAAATAACAGCATCTTTATCTTGTTGAATCATTTTGTAGCTATTTTCTATCAGTAAACGATCATCTTTTATAACGAAAGAAGCAAAGATCTCATGTCCATATTTTGCTAGTTCATTTTGAACAAATTTAAAATGTTTATCTTGACGTCTATTGTTGAGTATCTCTGTTCCGATGATGACAATATAAAAGTTCATGTTCATATAATCCCTAAATATATCTATTTTTCAAAGATTGTATTTCAACTAAGGTTATGATACCCTTAGTTAGAGTATGATTTCATCTATTATAAATAAGGAAAAAGAGATGTCACATATACAAAAACTAGAAGAGTTGATAACACAAGGAGTTATTCCTGATATTGATGCAAGACTTGATGAGATCTTTGAAGAGATCGTAGATGAAAAAGATGCAAGTGACGAAGCTAAAGAGGAGATCGAAGAGTTACGAGAGTTTAAAGCTGACTTACAAGATCTTTTAGACGAAATTCAAGCAGGTGAAGTGAGTGAAGAGGAAGCTGAAGAGATCGTAGCAGATATTTTAGAAGCACAGAGTGGTGAAGGTGATGAAGAGGAGTAAAACTTTTTTATCATAGATAGAAGGTAAAAGTGTGGCTAAAGTTGTTATTTTAACAGGCGCTGGGATAAGTGCTGAATCTGGAATCTCTACATTTCGTGATACTGGCGGTTTATGGGAAAATTATTCTATAGAAGAGATCTGCTCGGCAGGATGTTTAGAAACAAATCGCGATACAACTTTAGACTTTTATGATATGTGGCGTCTAGATATAAAATCAAAAGAACCAAACTATGCACATAAAACCTTAGTGCAATTACAGCAAAAATACCCAAAAGACATAGTCCTCATTACACAAAATGTTGATAACATGTTTGAAAAAGCAGGTGCAAAAGAGGTGATGCATCTGCATGGTTTTTTACCTGAGGTTTCTTGTATGAATGAGAGTTGTGATTTTACTGAAGATATTGGGTATGAGTTATTAGCTAAAGAGAGAAGATGTCCTTTGTGCCAAACACTTTTACGACCTAATATAGTGTTTTTTGGCGAAGCAGCCCCTATGTATGCAAAAATGTATAAAGAGTTTGATGATTGTGAGTTTTTTGTAGTGATAGGGACAAGTGGCTATGTGATCAATACAGATATGTTTTTAAATCCAGATATGAAATATACAATCTTGAATAATTTAGAGCAGAGCCCTATGTTAAATGGAGAGTATTACTCTAAAGTTTTATATAAAAAAGCTACTGAAGCGATCGATGAAATAAAAGAAGATATAGAACGTTATTTAGGGGTTTTATAGAAGATTTAACTACAATCTACTATAATTTCAAAATTAAATCAGAACAATAGGATCCACATGAGACTAATATTACTGGGAGCTCCAGGTGCCGGAAAAGGGACACAAGCGCAATTTTTGACAAAAAAATTCAACATTCCGCAAATCTCTACAGGAGATATGCTACGTGCTGCAATCAAAGCAGGTACAGAGTTGGGAAAACAGGCAAAAGCAGCAATGGATGCAGGTCAGCTTGTAACAGATGAGATTATTATTGGTCTTGTAAAAGATAGAATTGCACAAGATGACTGTAAAAACGGATACCTTTTAGATGGTTTTCCTCGTACACTTCCTCAAGCAGATGCTGTAACTGAAGCAGGTATTGAGATCGATGCAGTGATAGAGATTGATGTACCTGATACAGAGATTGTTACACGTATGGCAGGACGTCGCGCACACCTTGCAAGTGGAAGAACATACCATATTGTTTATAACCCACCAAAAGTTGAAGGAAAAGATGACCTTACAGGTGAAGAGCTTGTACAACGTGATGATGATAAAGAAGAAGTTGTATTAGATCGCCTCAAAGTATATCATGAACTGACACAGCCACTTATTGGTTATTATAAAGATCAAGCAGCAAAAAATCCAAATATTAAATATATTACCGTTGATGGTACAGCAGATATTGATAAAGTTGAAGCTGATATTCTCTCTAAATTAGGATAATAAACAAAGAACTCCAAAGCAATGGAGTTCTAGATAAAAAATTTATTTAAACATTATAAATGTGAGAGAATAAAGCTTTCCATCTCCAATACAATCTCTTCAATTGTATTTTCTCCAGAGATCACTTTTAAAATATTTTTCTCTGTATAAAATGACTGGATCGCTTCGAGTGGTTCAATGTAAACACGCATACGGTTGTTAAATACTTCTGTATTATCATCTGCACCGCGAGCACGTCCTAAAACTCTTTCTCGTGCAGTATCTTCACTTACCTTAACCTCAATAACATGTATAAGCTCAATAGAGGTACTCTCTTTTTGTAAAAAGTTTTCGAGGGCTTGCATCTGTTCTATGCTTCGAGGATAACCATCAAGAACAACAACATCAGTTGGAGCACTCTCAATAGCATTTACAATAGTCTCTATTGCGATCTCTATAGGTACAATAAGTCCTTTAGAGATATAAGAGTTGATCTCTTCTCCACGTTTAGAACCGCTTGCTACTTCAGCACGTAACATATCTCCTGTAGAGTAGTGTGTAATATTGTCATTTTTTTGTGCAATAAGTTGTGCATCTGTAGTCTTACCAGAGCCAGGAGCTCCGATAATTAAAAAGAGTTTTTTCATTATTTCGCTGACTCGCGAAGGCGGATATGAAGGTCACGTAGTTGTGTATTATCTACAGTACTTGGTGCTTGTGTGAGTACACATGAAGCTTTTTGCGTTTTAGGGAATGCAATAACATCACGGATAGATGACTTTTTACTGATAAGCATCATAAGTCTGTCAAAACCGATTGCAAAACCACCATGTGGAGGTGCTCCAAACTTGAGTGCATCGAGTAAGAAACCAAATTTTTCTCTTGCTTCTTCCTCAGAGATTCCAAGAAGTTTAAAGATCTCTTCTTGTACCTCTTCTTTATGGATACGGATAGATCCACCACCAAGCTCAACACCATTAAGAACGATATCGTAAGCGATCGATTCGATCTCTTCTACATCATCTTTATCTGTGTCTTTTGGCATTGTAAATGGATGATGCAATGCTTTTACACGTCCATCTTCCACTTCAAACATAGGAAAATCTACTACCCATAAAAATTCATATTTATCTTGGTCTACAAGGTTCATCTTCTCATGTTCAGCGATGAAGTTTCTAAAACGACCCATATAGTCCCATACAACTTTTTTCTCACCTGCACCAAAGAAAACTACATCTCCAACTTCCATACCAAGTCTATCAATAAGAAGGGCAATATCTTCATCACTAAAGAACTTGATAAGTGGACCTTTAAGACCATCCTCTTTCATTTGGAAGTATCCTAATCCTTGAGCACCAAACTTACGCACATAATCTTCAAATGATTTCATCTCTCTTTTTGAAAATACTAAGTCAGCACCAGGAACTTTGAGTGCTTTAATACGGTTTTTATGTGGTTGTTTTGCTATATTTGTAAAGATCTCATTATCACATCTTTCAAAAATATCTATAACATCAACCATAGCAAGACCATATCTCATGTCTGGTTTGTCAGAACCATATTTCTCCATCGCTTCACTGTATGGCATACGATTAAATGGAGCTTGTACCTCAATATTACACGCTTTAAACATCGCAACAATTAGATCTTCAGCAACTTTAATAACATCTTCTTGGTCACAAAAACTCATCTCAACATCTATTTGAGTAAATTCAGGTTGACGATCAGCACGTAAGTCTTCATCACGAAAACATTTTGCGATCTGGAAGTATCTATCAAATCCACCAACCATTAAAAGTTGTTTGAAAAGTTGTGGCGATTGTGGAAGCGCATAAAACTCACCACTGTGAACACGTGAAGGAACAAGGTAGTCTCTTGCTCCTTCTGGAGTAGATTTTGTAAGTATAGGTGTTTCAACTTCTAAAAAGCCATTTGTATCAAGGATATTGCGTGCTGCTATTGCCGCTTTTGAGCGAAGACGAAAAGCTTCATACATATCTGGATCTCTGAGTTCGAGATAACGATATTTAAGTGTTGTTTCCTCACCAACGTTTTTATCACCAATCACAAACGGTAAAGGTGCACTTTTGTTTTCAATAATAAGTTCATTTACAACGATCTCTATAGCACCTGTTTTAAGACGTGGATTCACTAAGCCTTCACCACGGTGACGCACTTTTCCTTTTGCAATCAAAACGTATTCATCACGTACTTTGTCTGCAATTTTATGCGCTTGTGCACTATCTTCAGGGTCACAAGTAAGTTGTATTAAACCTGTTTTATCTCTTAAGTCGATAAAAATGATCCCACCATGGTCGCGATAACTGTTTGCCCAACCAGTTAAAACAACATCTTCTCCTACATTTTTCTCAGTTAAATCTGTACAATAATGTGTTCTCAAAATATGGAGTCCTATCAAAAAATTTTCGCAATTATAGCCAAAATTGCTTCAGATAAGAAACAAAGTTATCAACTTCAATGTTTTATTGCAATATGCAATATTTTTTTGTTTTTGAATGAAAAAGTGTATAATCATCGAAATTTTAAATCGTAGCGAGAGAGTTATGAAAAAAAGTATACAGAGTGTAGGGTTTGTTTTGCGACCTTCAACACCCAAACTCAAAGATGACTTCTATAAACTCAAAGAGCTTTTTATAGCTAATAATGTAGAAGTATATATAGATAGTATCAGTGGTGGTATGATAGGTGTGATGGGAATGCAGTTTGAACTGCTTTGCCAAAAGTGTGATCTTTTAGTCTCTTTAGGTGGAGATGGCACACTGATCTCAACTGTACGCAGATCCTTAGAACATCAGATCCCTGTTTTAGGAATTCACGCAGGAAACCTTGGGTTTTTAGCAGATGTGAGTATTGAAGAGATGCAAGAGTTTATCCCTAAACTGCTTTTAAATCAGTATAGAATTGATGAAAGAGCAGTTATAGAGTTAACTGTTGTTAAAAATGAGCATGAGATCTGTATGTTTGCTTTTAATGATGTGGTACTCACACGTCCATCGATCTCTAATATGATACATATTGAAACATTAGTAGACAAAAAACCTTTTAATACCTACTATGGAGATGGTGTTATTGTAGCAACGCCAACAGGTTCAACAGCCTATAATCTCTCCGCAGGAGGACCTGTGCTTTTTCCTCTTACCGATGTATTTGCACTTACCCCTATCTGTCCCCATTCTCTCACACAAAGACCAGTGATATTGCCAGGTACTTTTTCTATAGAGATGAAGACTCCAGAAGATAGGGCTGTTTTGATCATAGATGGGCAAGATATGCATGAGATTGGTACAGAAGATAGTTTGCATATAAAACTCTCTTCAAAAAAAGCAAACTTAATTCATAGAGAAGAGTTTAACTATTTTGATGTTTTAAAACAAAAACTTAGTTGGGGAGAGTAGATCGTGATAGAGCGTTTTTATCTTAAAAACTATTTGAGTTTTGAAGAGGTTGAGTTAAATCTCAAATCTGGGCTTGTTGTCTTTACAGGACCAAGCGGAAGTGGTAAATCTATTTTGATGCAGTCTATTCTCGCATCTGTAGGTCTAGATGGCTGTGAAGCTGCTCTTTGTGAAGCGCAAGTTTCTTGGCAGATTGATGAAGAGTTATGTGGTATTGAAAATGATGAGATCAATGTTTTTAAACATATGAAGCGGGAAAAGTCACGCTATTTTGTAAATAACCAAAGTATCTCTAAAAAAAATATAACACTTCTAAGTCGTGATTATCTACGTCATTTAAGTCTTAAAGATTTTAGTGATTTTGAAAATGAAAACCTTTTAAATATCTTAGATTCAAGGGTGGCAAAAAAAGAGAAAAAGATTATAGATCTAAAAAAAGATTACCAAAAAGTTTTTGAAGAGTATACACAATGTAAAAAAGAGCTGACGAAGCTTGAAGATGAGGAGCGTCGTATCGTCGAACTCAAAGAGTTTGCTGCTTTTGAGATAGCAAAGATTCAAAATGTCAACCCTCAGCCTCAAGAAGATCAAGAGCTTATGCAGATCAAAAAAGAGCTTTCAAAAAAAGAGAAAGTTCTAGAAAAAATTGAACAAGCATCTTCAATTTTTGAAGGGGAACACTATGTAAGTACAGCACTAGAAGCACTTGATTATGATAGTTCATTTTTTGATGATGCTATGAATGAATTGCGAGCAATTTTTGATACTGCACAAGAGCGATTTGAAGCCTTAGAAGATACAGATGTTGAGAGTGTCTTAAATCGCATTGAAGAGTTAAGTGAGTTAAAAAGACGTTATGGAAGTATAGAGGAGGCTTTAGAGTATCAAGAACAAAAACGTTTAGAGTTACAAAACTATGAAACTATTGAGATCCAAAAAGAGAGTTTAGAACGTAAAGAAAAAGAGTTGCAAACAAAGCGTAATACACTTGCAGAGGAGTTACATAATCTACGTCAAAAAGAGCTAAAACTTTTTGAAAAAGATCTCAACAGCTATTTAAAAGAGCTCTATTTACGAGATGCAAAAGTGAAGTTAGAGGAGAGTGCTTATCTTGCCACAGGAAAAGATAGGGTAGATTTAGAGTTACATGATACGCAACTCTCAAAAGTGAGTACAGGAGAGTTTAATAGGTTACGTCTTGCTGTATTGGCTCTAAAATCAGAAAATATGACACAAAATGGTGGTGTTTTGATGCTTGATGAGATCGATGCAAACTTAAGTGGTGAAGAGTCTATGAGTGTGGCAAAAGTACTACGTCATCTCTCTAAACACTTTCAAATCTTTGTGATCTCACATCAACCACAGTTGACATCAATGGGAGATCAGCATTTTTTAGTTAATAAGAAAAAAAATAGTTCCTATGTAGAGGAGTTAGATCCATCCCAACGCGTAGACGAGATAGCAAGAATTATTAGTGGAGAGAGCATCTCTAATGAAGCAAAAAACTTTGCTAAGGAGCTTTTAGAGGCATCTTTGTGTGCTTCATAATTGCTTTGGTTTTGTTCTTTTTAAGTTATAATTTTTTTTTACATCAAAACTATCTTTTAGCATTTGGAGCATTGAGTGTCGCTATTGGATTAGTGCTCTCTATGATACGAAATATTATAACAACTAAGCGTCAAAAACAAAAGGAGAAACAGAGTGATAGTTGATACACATATACATCTAGACAATGATGCATATAATGAAGACCTCAATACTATTTTGCAAAAAGCAAGAGAAGGGGGTGTAAAGCGCTTTATTATTCCTGGTGCAGATCCTGCAACACTCCATAAAGCGATCTCTATAGCCCAAGAAAATGATGACGTATATTTTGCTGTTGGTATTCATCCTTATGATATTGAAAGTTTTGAGGGCTTTGATTTCTCGCAGTATATTAAACATCCTAAATGTATAGCAATAGGGGAGTGTGGTTTAGACTACTTTCGTTTAGAAGGAAGTGATGAGGAGAAGCAAAAAGAAAAAGAGAAACAAAAAGAGGTTTTTATTACACAAATTGAGTTAGCAAAACAGTATGGTAAACCTCTTATTGTACATATAAGAGAGGCATCAAATGATGCCAAAGAGTTACTTGTAAAATACAATGCTGGTGATGTGGGTGGGGTTTTGCACTGTTTTAATGCAGATGAGCAGCTTCTCTCTTTAGCAAATCAAGGCTTTTATTTTGGAATAGGGGGTGTTCTTACCTTTAAAAATGCTAAAAAACTTGTCAATGTGTTACCAAAAATTCCAAAAGAGAAGCTACTTATAGAAACAGATGGTCCTTATTTGACACCTACACCTCATAGAGGGACCAGAAATGAGCCTCTTTATACTACTTTGATAGCACAAAAAATGGCAGAACTTCTAAAAGAAGAGTATAAAACAATTGTTGAGCTAACAACTAAAAATAGTCAAATACTATTTAATATTAAATAGCTTCATTGAGTGCATTGCTACTAAATATAGTATTTTAATAAAATTTTAGATAAAATAAAGCTTTTATTTTAAATTTTTTGAAAGTAGCTGATGCGTAAATATATAATATTCTTTTTATTTCCTGTAATTTTATTAGGTAGTTTAGTTAACAATTCTAACCACAATAAAGAAATCTCTCTTTTAGAGTCTTTTGATATCAATGCTGCTTTTTTATACGATCCTATTTTAAATGATATGCGCAATAAAAATAACCAGATCTATAAACAGGAACACTTTTTTAAGGCGATGGATGATGCTTATCTCTTTATTCCTGCTATTAAAAACGTCTTAGTAGAGCAGGGTGTACCACTTGAGTTTTTATATTTGGCAATGGCTGAATCAAATTTTTCTAGCAGAGCCTATTCAAAAAAACGTGCTGCTGGTTTATGGCAGTTTATGGAAGCAACAGGGAAGGTTTTTGGGCTCAAAATAGATCAGTATGTAGATGAGAGACGAGATCCTATAAAATCGACACAAGCTGCTGCAAAGTTTCTCTCGTACCTGCACGATAAGTTTGGAAAATGGTATTTGGCAGCTATCGCTTACAATTGTGGTGAAGGGCGCCTCTCCCGTGCTATACGTGAAGCAGGAAGTAATGAATTAGAAGTTTTATTAGACGAGAAAAAAAAGTATATTCCCAAAGAGAGTCGTTACTATATTCGTAAAATCGTTGCTCTCGCTCTTGTTGGAAACGATGAAGATCATATGTTGAGTAGCGAATATGAACATCTTCTCAATCGTGCAAGTGCATATTCAATTGCAACAGTTTCTCTTCCAAGTGGGGAGCTTTTAAGTCGTGTTTCAGAGCTTACAGGTATACCTACAAGTGATATTAAAGCACTTAACAGACACCTAAGATATGACTTTGTTCCACCTTATGGAGAGGGATATTCGCTTTATATCCCTTATATTAAGCTTGCAGAGTTTAAACAAAATTATAAACCAGAGCCTATGGCAAGAATGTATAAGGTTCATACTGTTAGAAATGGAGACACACTCTCTGAGATCGGTAAAAAGTATGGAGTAGGCTATAAAGTTATTATGGATTTTAATAAACTTCATAATTCAATGCTGCGTTTAAATCAAAAATTGATCGTACCTGTAGCAAGAACTCGATCATATAAAAGAGAAGATCCAGTGTATTATTTGGTACGCAAAGGGGATACACTTTTATCTATTGCAAAAAACTATAAAGTGAGTGTAGAGAATTTAAAACTTTATAATAAACTCTCAAATAGTATAATTCGTGTAGGCGATAAGTTAAAAGTTCATGAATAAAATTATCTCTTTAGGGCTTTGTGGAGCTCTTCTTATTTTTAGTGGATGTAGCACAAGAGGTGAGAGAGCTTATAGTAGTGGATACAATACTCCCACTTATTCAGCAGATACAGCACAGCATAGTACACAAATGGATAAGGCAACATATACACATCCAACGATGCGCCCTTATGTAATTAGAGGGGTGCGTTATTACCCTACGGTAGTAAGTGTAGGTGATAGTTTTAAAGGAAATGCAAGTTGGTATGGTCCCGATTTTCATGGTAAACTCACCTCTAATGGTGAGACATATAATATGTATGCGATGACAGCAGCTCATAAAACTTTGCCTATGAATACTATTGTAAAAGTGACAAACTTAAACAATGGTAGAACAACTGTAGTACGTATTAATGACAGAGGACCTTTTGTAGCAACACGTATTATTGACCTCTCTAAAAAAGCTGCACAAGAGATCGATATGGTAAAAACTGGAACTGCTCCTGTTACACTTGAAGTTTTAGGTTTTCAAACAAAGGGAAGCAAAAGAATTCCTTCTCAGCAAGAGTTGGCAAAAAGTTCGAAGAAACAATCAAGTGCTGGGATCTATGCATTGCAGATTGGGTCTTTTTCAAATATTCATGGTGCTATGAGAACGCAAGAGAAGTATAATAATAAAGATGGATACAAAACAATTATCAAAGATATGCAAACAGACCATGGAAGAATGTTTAAAGTTTGGCTTACAGGTTTTAAAAGTGAAGCAGAAGCAAGAGACTATAAAGACCAAGGGCACTTTGAAGGCTCGTTTATAATTATGGAGGATTAAAGATGTTGCAAAAAAGTAGAAAAACAAAAGAGACAGATATTAGTATCTCTCTTACATTACAAGGGGAAGGAAAAAGTGAAGTAGATACAGGTGTTGGTTTTTTAAACCATATGCTTGAGAGTTTTGCAAAACACTCCCTAATAGATCTCAAAATAAGTTGCAACGGTGATACACATATTGATGACCACCATAGTGTAGAGGATGTAGGGATTGTCTTAGGTGAGCTTTTTGCTGAAGCACTGTACCCTGTAAAAAACATGGAGCGTTTTGGAAGTGCAAATATTGTAATGGATGAAGCGTGTGTGAGTTGTGATCTTGATCTGAGCAATCGTCCATATCTTGTTTATGAAGCAGATATTGCAGGAAAAATAGGAAGTTTTGATGTAGAACTTGCAGAAGAGTTTTTTCGAGCTTTTATCTTTAATGCACGTGTTTCTGCACATATTATTATGCAAAGAGGACGTAATAAACATCATATTGTTGAAGCTAGTTTTAAAGCATTAGCAGTAGCCTTACGTCGTGCTATGGCAGAAAATAAGCGTGTTGGTATCCCAAGTACGAAAGATGTTTTATGATTAAGTTGATTGTTTTAGATGTAGATGGGTGTTTAACTGATGGAAAGATTATCTACAATAATGAAGGGCTTGAGTCAAAACAGTTTAATGTAAAAGATGGACTAGGTATCACTTCATGGCTTAAACTTGGTAATCATGTAGCAATTATCACAGGCAGAGATTCGCAAATTGTCGCTAATCGTGCAAAAGAGCTTGGTATTAAACATCTGTATCAGGGCGTTAAAAATAAAAAGGCGCGTTTAGAGGAGCTTGTAGTTACACTCGGCTTAGGTTTTGAAGAGGTTGCAGCTATTGGTGATGATCTCAATGATTATCATATGCTCAAAAGTGTAGGGCATAGTTTTACTCCAGCTGATGGAGCAACTGATATTCAAGAGCTTGTAACAACTGTGCTTTCTCGTTGTGGTGGTGATGGTGCAGTAAGAGAGATGATAGATATTCTTGTCAAAAGAAATGAACAAAGAGCTGATTTTATGGCAGTTTGGGTATGATAAATGTTATTTTTATTGTGATCTTCTCAGGTCTTTTATCTATATATTTCTTTTTTCAGCCTATGAAACTTAAAGAGGAAAACTTTGGTGAAGTTCCTCTCTTTGAGATCCAAAACTTTTTAGTGTATGAGTTAACCCCAAAGGGCTTAAACACTTTTATGCGTGGAAGTTCTGGTATTCGCTACGAAAATCGTTATGAGGTACAAGATATAGACTTTACTGACAACTCTCATAAATACCTTGCTAATATGGTTGCCAAAAAAGGTACATATGAAGCAAAACAGGTTTTTTTACAAGGAGATGTAAGCTATTCACGTGATGATGGTTTCACTTTTCAAACACAAAATGCAAGTTATAATAAAGAAACAATGATGGCATATGCACATACAGACTATAATAGTTCAAAAAACAATAGTACTGTTCAGGGGCAGTGGCTTGAGTACGATAACAAAAATATGTTGGTCAAATCGACTGATATTAGTGCAGTGTATGCATTAGATGAGGAACTATAGATGAAAAAAATATTCGTGGCTCTTTTTTGTATGGCAGCTCTTGTTGCTGATGAGCTAAAAATAGAAGCAAACCTTTTTACAGCAGATCAAAAAAGTGGTCTCTCTATTTTTGAGGGAGATGTGCATATTCAAAAAGGTTCAGATGAACTCAATGCTTCAAAAGTGACTGTCTATGTAAATGAGCAAAAGGAGCCTACAAAATTTCATGCACAAGGGGATGTGTCATTTTTTATACATACACAAGAGGGTGCACAGTTTAAAGGGCAAGCATACGAAGCTATCTATTTTCCAGAAACTAAAGAGTACCACTTCTTTAAAAATGTACATCTGCAACAATTAGATGATAAAAAAGAGATCGTAGGAGAAGAGGTTGTCTTAAAAAGTATTGAAGGCAATGCTTATGCAAAGGGTGCTGAAAAAGAGCCTGTGATTATGATCTTTGATCTTAAAGAAAAAGATATACAAAAGGAGCAATAGGTGGTAGAGATAGTTGATGCAAAATTTATAACTTCTGCACCAAACATTAAAGCAGCTCCCCCCTCAGAGTTGCAAAATGAGATCGTTTTTATGGCACGTAGTAATGTGGGGAAAAGCTCTTTATTAAATGCCTTGACAAACCACAAAGGTTTGGCAAAAGTATCTTCAACACCTGGAAAAACACGTCTGATCAATTACTTTGATGTTGTTTTTTTGCAAAGAGAAAATGCTCAAAAAAGAGTGGCGAAGTTAGTTGATTTACCAGGTTTTGGTTATGCTAAGGTTTCAAAGTCTATTAAGTCAGATTGGGAAAAAAACCTCACTGATTATATAGCCAACAGAGAGCAGATAAAACTTTTTGTACACCTTGTAGACTGTCGTCACCCCCATCTTGATATAGATACTTCTGTAAGTCAGTTTTTACTAGATAATGTACAAGAGGGGCAATATATAATGCAGATCTTTACAAAAATAGACAAGCTCAACCAAAAAGAGCAAAATGCACTTAGAAAAGAGTTTCCAGAGGCATTGATGGTGTCAAGTTCAAAAAAAAGAGGACTTCATAAAGTTTTAGAAGCTATGTATAGTATTTTAGAGGATGTAAGTGTAGATGCAGATTGAAAAAGTAGAGTTTCTTAAAGCAAAACTCAGTGATATAGTACAGATGCAAGAGCTTGTAACACCTGAAGTACAAGCAGGTATTATTTTGCCACGAAGTAATGACGAGATAGCAACTAATATACGCTCGTATACTTTAGCGTTTTATGAAGGGGAACTTTTAGGTTTTTGTGCTTTACATATTCATACAGCATACCTTGCAGAGGTACGTTCCCTTATAGTTAAAGATGGATACAGAGGAGGTAAAATAGGTGAAGGCTTAGTCTCTAAGTCTCTTGATGAAGCAATGATGTTAGGTTTGCAACGTGTTTTAGTCTTGACCTACAAACAAACATTTTTCGAGCGACTCGGTTTTGTTGAAATCCCTAAAGAATCTCTTCCTGAACAAAAAATTTGGGCAGACTGTATAAAGTGTAAACATTTTCCAATATGCAACGAAGTCTCACTCATCAAAAATCTTTAGCGGCATTTTTTTATGTCGCACTCTATCTTATCTATGTAAGTATAAGTAGTATACACCTTTTTTTACCTCCACTTTTTGCTGTTTTATTTGTTCTTTTTTCACGCGCTCTAAAAAGAGAAGATACTTTTGCCTTGATTTTACTTTCATTTTGTTTGATGGTTTTTGAAGCTGAAAAAGGTTATTTGCTCTTTAGTACAATCGTTTATTTTGTCTTGTTGCATAAATTGGTGATGCCTCGTATAGCAAAAAATTTTCATTGTAGTTGGTGTATCAATTTTGCAAGTGTTATCTTGACCTATTTAGGTTATTATATTTTTATAGTGATCTTTGCAAAGCTTTTTTTGATTCCAATGCCTGATATTAGCTTTTTTGTTTTATATTATATGATTTTAGAGTTTCTTATAGTGAGTATTCTATGAAGATAAAATTTATTTTAGGTGTTTTTTTCTCCTTATGGCTCATGTTGATTGTACGGGTTTTTTACCTCTCTGTAGAATCTAATAGCTATTATGAACAACTCTCTTATAACAACACTGTAAAATCTGAATATATCGCTCCTGTTCGTGGAGAGATAGTTGATAGAAATAATAAACCGATCGCTATTAATAAGCTAGGGTTTAAGATCCAGTTGCGCCCCCATCTCCTCTCTAAGAAAAATGAGCATATCTTTGAAGCAGAGATAGAAAACCTTATAAAAGTTTTACCAAGTTTGCAAAAAGAGGAGCTTGTAAAAAACTATGAGAAAAAAGATTCTTATTATAATCATGACTTTATAGATATCGTTAACTTTATCTCGTATGAGGAGATCTTGCCTGTTTATACACAACTCAATCTTAGAGAAAACCTCAAAATTATCTCTGCACCAAAGCGTTTTTACCCGTATGAAGAGATCGCCGCACACTCAATAGGCTATGTTGCAAGAGCAAATAAAAAAGATATTCAAGGAGATCCTCTTATCGAGCTTATTGGTTATACTGGTAAAACAGGTGTAGAGAAGTATTATAATACCTATCTTCAAGGTGAAGCAGGTGAGCGTGAAATCAAAGTAAATGCAAACAATCAAGAGATCGAAGAACTCTCTTATAAAAAGTCTGTCGAAGATAGTAAACTCACTCTTAGTATCGATATTGAACTTCAAAAGTATATCTCTGATCTTTTTGCTCATAAAGCGGGTGCAGTGATTGTGATGGATGTGAATGGTTCTGTTCTCTCAGCGAGTAGTTTTCCTGAGTATAACCTCAACACTTTTGTTTCTGGGATCTCTTATAAAGAGTGGGATAAACTCTCTAAAAACCTTGATAAACCTTTTACCAATAAACTTGTAAATGGACTATATCCACCAGGTTCTGTTATAAAAACAGGTTTAGGGCTTCTCTATATCACAAGTGATCTTGATGAACACTGGAGTGTGTTTTGTGAGTCCTCTATGCCTCTTGGGGGAAGAATTTTTCGTTGTTGGAAACAACGAGGACACGGAAAAACAGATGTGAGAAAAGCTATTCGTGAGAGTTGTGATGACTACTTTTATAAAGGAAGCCTCATCGTAGGAAATAAAAAGATGAGTGAAGCACTGATACGTTATGGGCTTGGACAAAAAACAGGCGTGGATCTTCCTAATGAGTTTATAGGGGTCATCCCATCAAGAGATTGGAAAAGAAATAAATATAATAAATCTTGGAATATAGGTGAAACTGTGAATATGTCCATAGGGCAGGGGGATGTACTTGTAACTCCTATGCAAATAGCACAGTTTACAGCTCTTATGGCAACAGGAAAACTTCCTAAACCTCGTATGGCAAAAAAAGTGGGTAACAAAGAGATCGTAGCTGAGAGTATCGATGTTTTAAATGAGATTGAGAAAAAGAAACTTCCTTTGATCCAAAAAGCGATGTATGAGGTATGTAATTACCCAAGTGGAACAGCAACTGGATATGTTAATTCAAAAGTAACTATAGCAGGAAAAACAGGAACTGCTCAGGTTGTTGGGATCTTGCAAGATATAGAGGAGCGTGAGCTTGAACATGAGATGGCGTACTATACGCGTTCTCATGCGTGGTTTACAACTTATGGACCCTATAAAGACCCACAATATGTTGTAATGGTGTTGGTAGAGCATGGGGGGCATGGTGGTGCAGCAGCTGGAGGCATTGTTTCAAAGATCTATAACAAGCTTCTTGAACTTGAGTATATTAAGTAGGATTTTGTAAAGAGTTTTGTAAAAATAGAGCAAGAATAATAAGTAAAAAGATACCTCCTGCTCTGTTATAGATCTTATTTGCTAAGATAAAAAGAAGTGCAACTGATGCACCTAGCATTATTAAAAGATCAAAACTGCTTGCCTCTAAATTTATACAAAGAGGCTTTACAAGTGCTGCTGCTCCTAAAACCATAGAAAAGTTTGCTACATTTGAGCCAATAATATTGCCTATACTCATCTCTGTATTTTTCTTTTTTATGGCAACAAGAGAGACAACAAGCTCAGGCAGTGAAGTTCCAAAAGCTATAAGTAAAAGAGCAATTATCCATTCACTCACACCTAACATACGAGCAATATTGGCTCCACTCTCAATAACAAAATGAGCCCCTATAATAGTGAAAACAAACCCTAAAATAAGTAAAGAAAGTGTTTTTGACCAGTTGAAATGCTCTCGTGTAAGATCTGTATCGATCTCGCCTGAGAGATTCTCTTTGGAGTCATTAAAAAGAAAAACAAGATAAGAGATCATAAGAAGTAAAAGTAGCACGCCATCAAGGCGACCGATAGTACTATCTTGTATCATAAGAAAAAAGAGAATCACTGGGATAATCACCCAAGCACTATCTAATGCAAAAAGTTCTCTTTTTGGATAAAGTTTTTTAGAGAGGATAAAAATAACACCTAAAACCATCGTGATATTAAAAATGACACTTCCAACAACATTGGCAATAGCCATATCTGTTTTACTTGAGTTTGCTGCTGCGATTGATGCTGCCATCTCTGGTAAAGATGTACCAAATGCTATAAGGGTAGCACCAATAACAAAATGAGAGATCCCAAAGTGCAGTGCGATGCGTTCGGCTTCTTTAATAATAAAGTCAGCACCATAGATCAAAGCTCCCATTGCAAGTATAAAAAGTAGATAGTCCAAAACTAACCTTGTGTACGTACTATAAGACTCTCTGGAAGATTAAACTTTTGAATGACTTTTAACTCTTCTGCGCGCATTTCGCCATTGTCAACTTCATGATCATACCCTAAAAGATGGAGCATACCATGAATAAATAAAAGAGCAAACTCATCACTATTGCTATGTCCAAATTCTTTTGCTTTATCTTGTACATGTTCAGCAGAGATCACAATACTTCCAAGAGGAAACATTGGCATCTCTTCATAGGGAAAGCTAAGTACATCTGTACTTTTGTCTATATTGCGTGTTTGTTTATTGATCTCTTGCATCTCTTGAGAAGATGTAAGAATAAGCTCTATCTCTCTTTTTGTGAGAGACTTGGCAATAGATTCTATAAGATCAAGATTGCACTCAAGAGAGCTTCTGTTGTCAAAATCGATCATGAAAGTAGGTCCAGACTATTCCCCATTCCTGTTTTTTGTGCATTTTGACGGTTTTGTTCCTCTTTATTTTGCTCTGTATTTTGTAGCTCTTGGCGCTGTTGTGTTTGTGCAAGTTGCTGTGTTGCATCTTGTTCTTGAGACTGTTGTGTTTTTTGCATTGTGTCTGTATTATTAACTGTGTTTGGTGTTGTAGCTGAAACTTCCATAGTAAACTCCTTTTGATCTATCAATTATAGTGCCTCCTAAGTGTGAGAAAGATTAAAAAAATATGCTAAAATCTACTTTATGAATAAAAATGATAAAAAAAGAGCTGTATGTGTTATGAGTGGAGGGATGGATTCTACTCTTGCGGCGTATATGATCAAAGAGCAAGGTTATGAAGTGATCGCACTTCATTTTAATTATGAACAAAGAACACAAAAAAAAGAGTTGGAGTGTTTTTACAAGATCTGTAATGAACTGGATGTTGCAGAAAAATATGTTTTAGATCTTGACTTTTTTAAGCAACTTGGGGCTTCTGCATTGACAGATAAGAGTATCGATGTCCCAATAAGTGGGCTAGAAGAGGGTGTACCCGTAACTTATGTTCCTTTTCGCAATGGGATCTTTTTAAGTATGGCAGCAGCAATTGCCGAAAAAGAGGGTGCAACTCTTCTTTGTATAGGTGTAGTCGAAGAAGATAGCAGTGGGTATCCTGATTGTAGAAAAAGTTATATTCAAAGCATGCAAGAGAGTATCAACTTAGGTACAAAAGATACTACACAAATAGAGATAGCTATGCCTTTAGTAGATCTAAGCAAGTCTCAAATAGTTCAAAAGGCTTTAGAACTCAAAGTAGCTCTTGAACATACGTGGAGTTGTTACAAAAACCAAGAGAAAGCGTGTGGCGTATGTGATAGCTGTCGTTTACGTTTGCGAGGTTTTGAACTTGCTGGAGTTAAAGACCCTATAGAGTATGTCTAAAGACTTTTTTGAAGATATCGAGTTTGAGCATCGTGTCGATCCAAGATTAAAACACTCTTATTTGCGTGTACTCCTCAAAGAAAAAAGTGAGGGGTATTCCCCTTATATTCTTTTAAAAACCCCTAAAGTTTCTCAGCGATATGTAGCAGATCTATTAAGTAAAAAAAAGTTATGGATCCAAAAGCAACTACAGAAGTTACAACACTCTATGCCAAAGCGTTTAGAGGGGGAGGTTGAACTTTTTGGGCTTATCTATTCTCTTGATGATTCAGCAGTTGTAAGTTTGCAAAAAAGTCTACAAAAACAAAAAGATGCAACGCAAGCTAAAGTGATGCAAGCCTATGATGTTTTTTATAAAAAAGTTGCGCAAGAGTATCTGCCCCAAAGGCTGGAGTATTTTGCAAAGCGCATGGGTTTGAGTTATAAAGAGCTACGTTTGCGAAAGATGAAAAGACGCTGGGGAAGTTGTAGCTCTTTAGGGGTTATTACTCTCAATACAAAGCTGATACGTCTTGAGAAGCAGTTGATCGATTATGTTCTGGTTCATGAGCTTGCACATTTGGTGCATATGAACCATTCGAAAGATTTTCATCGTCTTGTTGCTTTTTATCTTCCAGATGAGAGAGAGCTTCGCCAAGTTTTAAAAAACTCTTATCTTGTATAAAGTATCGTTTATGATAACGACTTGAAGGGGACCAAAACATCCACCCGCTTGTATTGGCATCATTAGATGCTTTGATCTGAGCTTGAATCTCTGCTTTTTTATAATAGCGTCGTTTATGTGCATAGTCTCTAAAGTACTGTAACCATGGGCGTACTCGTTTTGCTTCTATCTCATTATACATATTATTTAAGCTTCTATGAATCACTTCATAGGGGTGTTCAGAAGGGTGCTCAAAATAAAAAGAACCCTTTGCAAACCCTGAAGGGTAGAGCATCGGAGAGAGATAGTCTGCATACTTTGCCATTGAAGATGTCATCTGTCCTATATTGTTATCTGAATCAGGTGTCCAACAGATGTTTCCATAAGTATCAACTGAGATAAAAACTCCATATTTTTGAAGTCTTTGTTGCGCTTTTTGTAAAAAACTCTCAATCGCTTTAAGACGATTCTCTTGGGTGTTTGTTTGAGAGTAGAGCAGCCCTGTGCGTGCAGGAAAACGGATATAATCAAAATTGATCTCATCAAAGCCAACTTTTGCGGCCTCTTCGGCTACAGCCAAAGCATATTCATGTGATCTAACATCAAAAGGATCAACCCATGCCATATTGTCATGATTTCTCCAGATCGTTGCATCTTTTTTCTTAATGGCGTATTCAGGGTTGTTTGAAGCTTGCAGTTCATCTTTAAACGTGGCTATACGTGCAATAGTATAGATCTTATTTTCACGCATAGTTTGCATAAAAGAGTTTATGTCTCTATTGGTTCTATTTTCATGTGCCCCATACTTTTGTGCTTGAGCAAAAGATGTTTGAAAAGAGAGGGAACCATACTCATTTTTGACATCAACAACTAAAGCATTAAGATCTGTATCTTGTATGATCTCAAGCACACGTTTCGATCGAGGAGAGGTGTTGTTTGCCGCCCAAAATGTAAGATAGAGTGCTTTGACATTGACAGCTTCTAACTCAATTTTATATGCTTTTGAACTATTTTGATCACTTGTATTCGTATCAAAGCTTAAAGGTCTATATCCATAAGCTTTCAGGTGAAGTACTCCGGAGTTTGGTGTAAAGCTAAAGCTTCCATTTTGATCGCTAAAACGAGTTGTATTATGATCGTTTATCATAACATTTGAGAGTGTTTCTTGAGTTTTTGTATCAACTATAAAAGCATCCAGACCGTGGAGAGTGTAAAAACAGAGCAAAAGAGAGATGTAGTGTTTCAAAAAAAAGCCTTCCTTTACTTAACGCTGTTGTAGGTACTGTTTTAAACTTGCATTATCCCACTCTTTACAGAGTGTCAAATAGTTTTTGATCGAAGTATAGACATCTGCAAAATCTTTATTTTGCTCCCCTTGTTCAGCTAAAACCTCTTTAAGCGCTTTTTTTGCGGCTTCTATGATCTCTTGAGGGTAAGAGTAGATAGAGATTCCAAGGTCTTGAAGTTTTTGGAGTGCCTGAATATTTTCTGCATGAAACTGATGGGTCATGTAGGAGTTCATCTCATTTGTAGCGATCTCTAGCATACTTTGGTGTTCTGTTGCAAGTTTTTGCCATTTTTGTTTATTAAAAGTGAGCTCTAAAATAGAACCCGGTTCATGCCATCCAGCATAATAATAAGGCGCTACTTTATAAAAACCCATATTTATATCTAAAGCAGGTCCAACCCATTCAGTCGCATCAATAACTCCACGCTCTAAAGAGGTGTAGATCTCCCCTGCAGGTAAGAGTATAGGGTTAACACCAAGTTTAGCAAAAACCTCTCCTGCAAGTCCAGGAATACGCATCTTTAGCCCATCCATATCTTTGAGTGTTTTGATCTCTTTACGGTACCAACCACCCATCTGGATATTTGTGTTACCTCCCATAAAAGGGTAAAGGTTATAGCGTCCGTAGTGTTCTCGCCATAGCTCATAGCCACCACCAAATTGCATCCATGAGTTGATCTCTTCTGCTGTAAAACCAAAAGGGATCCCACTGTAGAGTGAAAAAGCACTATTTTTCCCTTTCCAGTAGTAAGGACCTGAGTGAAAAGCATCGATCTGCCCACTTGAACAGGCATCAAAAACTGCAAGACTTGGAACAAGCGTATTTTTTGGATATATCTTTACCTCTAAGGAACCGCCGCTAATCTTAGCAACATTCTTGGCAAAACGCTCTACCCCTGTTCCGATAGTAGGGAAGTGTGCAGGCCAGCTAGTAGCAAGTTTGATCTGTGTTTTTTTATTGCGGTTTACATGAACTGTTTTGTCTGTAAGTTCTTTTTTTTGAGGGTGTTTTGAATAGTCTATCGCTTGACGGTTACTGTCATTACAGCCTTGTAGTGCAAAACCTGCTGTAGCAAGTGAAGCTGTACTTAAAAATGTTCTACGATTCATAAGCTAATCTCTCCTAAAAGTCTAAAGTAAGTTGTTTATAACAAGAGATAGGTTGTGATAAAAGAGATTTATCAACCCCTACAATAAGTGCAAAATGAAAATGGTTTTCGCGTAAAATAGGCAGGATCTCATTTTTATTTTTGTAAAAATAGACATTATTCGTATCTGGAAGTTCTGTAGAGTTTTCTGGAATAATATAGATCAGTTGTGCCCAGTTTGCCTGTTTTTTCAAAAAAGAGATCTCACTTCCTATAAGAGAAACATTTGGTTCAAAAATAAGTACTTTATCGCTTGTACCAAACTCTTTGATCTCAAACTTTTTATTAGTAAAAACCGCTTCAAAATGATCTATAGGGGTGAACTTTCTGAGTCTATAGTTGATCTTTAAGGATCTATACAGATGTAACAGTTCTTCTAAATACGGAATAAAAAATGGAGAAATAAGTTGTCTCTCATAAAAAAGATTATCGTAAATAAATGAAGTTTCAAAAAGTGTTTGCTCCATAATTGTGATCGGTTCAACACTCCCTTTTGTAAGCTGTTTTATATTTGTAAACATACTTGAATCACTCAAAGTAGGGCAGAAAAGAATAACACTGTTTTGTTCTATATCCCATAAAGATCTGCAAAGTGATTTGAGGTCTCCACTTACGGCTAAAAAATTTGGTTCTGTGATCACTTGAAGTGCAAGTTTTAAAATGATCTCATTGCATTCATAAACACAGACCTCTTTTTCGATAAGACGAAATCGAAGAAGTCTTGAGAGTGCGTCTGAGATCGAAGAGACTTTGATCCATGCAATCTCAGTATCAGAGATCTGAGTAGGTTTGTCAAAAACTACACCATAGGCACCAAGAAATATCGCTTCTTGTATTTGTGTTTCATCATACGCGATAAAAAGATCTCCTCTTTTAATCGCTTTAATATCAAAAACAATGTTTTGGAAGTTATTTACAAAGGGCTCATTAATCAGTTTGCCATTTGTAAGTGCTATGATGTTTTCGAGTCTCATCCAATCGGTGTACCTGCTTTTTTAGGTTTTTCTGGTCGTACTAAACAAAGACCATCTTCATCTTTTGCAGCAAGAAGCATACCTTCTGATTTGATCCCCATCAGTTTTGCAGGTTTGAGGTTTGCTACTACACATACTTGTGTATTTAAAAGAGATTCAGCCGAATAAAACTCTTTGATACCTGCTACGATCTGGCGTATATCATCTGCACCGAGATCGATTTGAAGTTTAAGAAGCTTTTTGCTTTTTGGAACCTCCTGGGCTTCAATAACCGTACCCACTTTGAGTGAAGTTTCAAAAAACTGTCCGATCTCGATAAGGTTGTCACCCTCAGTGGTTTTTTCCTCTTTTTGAGGCTCTGCTTTCTCCTCTGTAGGTTTGTTTGGCTCAGCCGCTGGTGCTTCAGGCATAAGAGGCTCTTCAATACGTGGGAAGAGAGGAGGGACTTTTTTAATATTAAATAATTTCAATAGCTTTTTATCGATCACTAGCTCATTATAGCTTTGTGTAGAGATCTCAAAGCTTAGCGCATCTGCAATGATAGCCGCTGTTTTTGGCATAACAGGGGAGAGCATAAGTGATGCTTTTGCTAAAATATTGGCAACAAGTGCAACTGTTGCCAATGCTTCATCCTCTTTACCTTCTTTCATCTTTGCCCAAGGCGCATACTCTTCAATGGCTTTATTTCCAATAGTGAAAAGCTTCCAAAGCTCTTCTAGGTATCTATGTGTTTGCAGCCCCTCTATAAGAGGATCTAAAGAATCAAGCACCGTGTTCATAGCGTCTAGCTCTTTTGCATGGTACTTTGCTACATCTTTACTGTCAATAGCATAGTCTGAGTACTTCCCACTCATCCCTATAATACGGTTAAGAAGGTTTCCAAGATCGTTGCTAAGTTCAGAGTTTATTCTATCTATAAACGCTTTTTGAGAGAAATCTCCATCTTGTCCAAAAGGAACTTCACGAAGCATAAAGTAGCGAAGATTTTCAGCTCCATAAGCATCTGCTACCTCTTTAGGAGAGATCACATTGCCCTTAGATTTACTCATCTTCTCTCCATCACGCGTCCACCAACCATGAGCACCTATTGTCTTTGGTAGAGGCAGATCCAAACTCATTAAAAAAGCGGGCCAGTAGATCGCATGAAAGCGGAGAATATCTTTTCCTACAAACTGTGTCGATGCAGGCCAGTATGCCATTTTTGCTTCATCAGATCCGTAACCAAGAGCTGTAACATAGTTTAAAAGGGCGTCAAGCCACACATACATAACATGTTTATCATCATTTAAAGACTCTGGCATCTTTACACCCCAAGTAAAAGAGGTACGTGTTACAGAGAGATCACGAAGACCACTTTTTACAAAGTTGACCACCTCGTTTGCACGAGAACGTGGCAAGATAAACTCTGGGTTCTCTTCATAATGTTTTAGTAGGGCATCTTCATATTTTGAGAGTTTAAAAAAGTAGCTCTCCTCTTTTACAATATTTGTACTACGTCCGCAATCAGGACAAAATTCACCATCTATAAGTTGTGTTTCTGGGAAAAATGTTTCACAACTTACACAGTAGTGCCCCTCGTAGAAATCTTTGTAGATATCACCCTTTGCATACATCACCTCAAACGCTTTTTGTACACCGCGTTTGTGCTCTGCATCAGTTGTGCGGATAAACTTGTCATATTCGATCTCAAACTCATCCCACAGGTTTTTAAACGTTGCACTGATCTCATCAGCAAACTCTTGTGTAGGTTTATTGTTCTTTTGTGCAGATTCCTCTATCTTTTGCCCATGTTCATCGGTTCCTGTCAAAAAGTAGGTGTCTTCCCCTTTGAGTTTCTCATAGCGTGCCATCGTATCGGCAATAAACGTTGTATATGCATGCCCGATATGCGCTTCGCCATTTACGTAGTAGATAGGTGTTGTTATATATTTGCTCACTTGTATTCCTTGTATAGATCTTATAGTTTAAAATTCAAATCCGCCGGTGTCACCCTTAGACATGCTATTGTACACTGCATCGACATACTCTTGGCGCAGTTGGCAGTCTAAAAATGAGGGGCATTGGCTACAGCTTGGAAGCTGTTTGTTTTTTTGGCACTCTTGAAGTTTTTGCATCATCTCATCAAGATGCACTTCAAACTTATCTTTCTCTTGCATAAACCTCTTTTACCCTTGCTGTTTCATACTTTGAGCCAAAAAAGCAGATAGCTCTTTCATGTGTATCGTTGCAGTCTAGGGAGAGAAGTTTTTGATACCCATCGATCGCCTCTCCACCTGATTTTTCAAAAATATAAGCAAAAGGGAAAACCTCAAAAAGTTTACGCAGTTTTCCATTTGGAGCATCACTTGTTCCCGGGTAGCTAAAGAGTCCACCCCCTTTAAGTAAGATCTGGTGCAGATCTGGAACCATACCGCCAGAATAGCGTAGACGATAACCCTCAGCAAAGAAGCTATCTACAAGCTCTTTATGGTACGGTGCCCAGTTTTGCTGTGTTCCACCTGGAGCGTTAAGTTTCCCTTTTTCGTTTAAATGGATCTCTTTTACAAACTCAAACTCTCCCGCTTGAAGCAGATACATCTTTGTTTTATTTTCTGTAAATACCATCTCAACACGAGGACCGTACACAACATAACATGCCGCAACCATATGCTCTGATTTGAAGTCCCCTTTGTAGATCCCAAAGATAGAACCGACACTAAGGTTTACATCGACAAGTGAAGACCCATCGAGTGGATCGTAAGCGATATAATAGTCCCCATTTTCATGAAGAGGCATAGCGTGTTCTTTCTCTTCGCTCGCAATGGTGTTGATCGAGAGAACCTGAGAGAACTCCTCTTCAATAATCATGTCACATTTGATATCAAGCTGCAGTTGTGTCTCGCCTGAGCTGTTTTCTTGTTGTGAATACCCTATATCTTTAACGTCTATTGCCTCTTTTATACGTATCGCACTTCTTTGGATCGCATCAAATATATCTCTCATCTACACTTCCTTTGCATTAGTAAAAATCCACTCTATTACAGTGTCTGGATCATTAAGATCTAAAACCTCAATTTTTTCTGCTACTTGGTACTCTTTGAGATCGATACTATGATCGATAGCCAGAGCGTCCATATACTCAAAATACTCACTCTCTATAGTGTTGCGAAACACTGATATTCTAGGGAGAGGAAGGTTTTTTAAACCCTCTACAAGTAAAATATCAAAATCTTTAAAGAGTTCGATCATCTCATCGAGCTCTTTGTGTCGTTGTGAGAAGTAAGTTGTACGGGTAGGGGAGGTAACTATCACTTCTGCTCCCGTATCGGAAAACTTATAACTATCTTTGCCCTCTACATCAAAACGCGCTTTATCTTTTGGATCATGCTTGATGATGGCTACCTCTTTGTTGTGTTCATGGATCAACTTTCTGGCAACCTTGAGAATAAGAGTTGTCTTACCGCTGTTAGAAGGTCCGGTAAAGGCGACTGCTAATCTTTTTTTCAATTTTTAATCTTTCTTGTAAATTGTGGGAGATTATACAAAAGAGTCATTAAAAACTTGTTTAATAAGTTATAATTCCTTTTTTTTAATGAAGGAAATGTATGAAATTTTTAGCAAGCATCTTGTTTATTCTTTTTTTCTCTGCTTGCTCGCATCAAAATGGGTTTAGTAAGTTTGACCTAACCTTAGATCAAGAAAGGGCGATAGATAGTCTACAAAGTGGTAAGATCTATGATAGAAAAGATGCGGCAGGTATTTTTGCCGCGATACATCTCAATGAAGTGTACCCTCAAGAGTTTTACAAACAAGAGACTTTTTTAGTCTATTTTTATTTAAAAGAGGATGCAACAGCACTTAGTGCAAACTGTTTTTATTTGAACAAACAAGCACCATTAGAGATAGAAACACTTCCCCCCTTAAATAGGTTTTCACACTTAAGTGGTGTTGAAAATGAGTGGAATCAGTACTTTGTGATCTCTTTTGCATTACAGCAAGAGGATAAAATGCTTTTAAAACTAGAAGATGAGAGATTTTCTTCAAGTACTTTACTCTTTCGTAAAAATGAAGAGTAGAGAGAAATAAATTTATTTCTATAAAAATCATTACTCTTGGAATCTACACCCCCTCCTGATACCTTTACAAGTTGACTAAGATATTATAAAATATTGTAATTTACAATCGTTTTACATTATAATCCCTTATTGATGTCATTTAACATAACTTAATAGTATTACACTTTTAGTGATTAGATATCAAGTAGCTTTAGAGCTAAGTTGTATAAAGTGTATTGCTAATAAATAGTTATACATAAAAAGGAGACAATGTGCCAGATGATGATAAAAGCCTTGATTTAATTGGAATAGAAAAAGTAGTTAAATCTTTACCTAAACAATCTATAAAGGATGTAATAGATGTCAGTATATATACATTTAATAAAGCAGTATCACCTATACTGGAAACAACTGCAGGACTTGGTCGCCTTATAAAAGTAAAATTTGACAGTTTAGTTGATGTTCAAAAAGTTTACGCAGTAGAAGCATTGATGAAAGCTAATGAGAAAGTGAAAAAAGCTTCTCATGAAAAAAAAGAAAAAGTTATACCAAAAGCACGAATAATTATTGATTCAGTGGAAAATGTGTCAAATGAAACTGATGATAATTTAAGAGATATATGGTCAAATCTAATTGCAAATGAACTTTTAACTGCGGATGTTCATCCAGAGTTTCCTAGAATTTTAAAGAGACTTAGTGTTCAAGATGCTCAAACATTAATTTCAATTGTAGAATCAGACAAAAATCTTCATCTTGCTTTTAAAACATTAGCACATGCTTTTGCATTATCTATGAATTCAGCAATTTCTCCATTTGTAATAAGTAAATATCATGATTTTAGTCATGAACATTTAGAAAGACTTGGTTTAATTACATTTGAAAGTAGTGGTTGGAAACTAACTCTACTAGGTCAAGAATTTTTAAAAGCTGTTACTGATCCCAGTTTAGAAGAAGAAAAATAAATAGTATAACAAATACGAGGAGACCAATAATTTACCCTAGCGGGAAAATTATTGCTCACGACAACCGTTATGCATAAAAAGGATGTTATACATGGAAATTTTAACTCATGCATTTTATGAAACATTAGAATATGAGCTAAATAAATCCTTCATTTTAAATGTTAGGAGATAAAAATAATGACACTTGGTACGCTTACATTGGATAGATTTAATGGACAAGAGCAATTTTCTATTGTAAAAGCAACAATTTTTGATTGGGAGAAAGATGGAAATATTTATTTGAATTTTGATGTTGAAACAGGTGATAAACCATTGAAAAGTCTACCTGATACAGAAGAGTTTCATGCACAACCAAATGCAGAGTTTAGTGTTCTTTTCAAAGAACTCGACTGGAATAAACTTGTAGGTTATCGTTTTAAAATCCCGTCTTCTTACAATGAAGAAATTGAAGATTATGTAACTAGACTTTATTATTATGAACATGATGATGTTGAAGATAATTTGATTGAAATCATAAAACAAGATGGCGAGAAATATTTTGTTAAGATTTCAGGAACATGTACCGACGTGAATTTTTATGATGGTTCAAAACCTGATACTAAAGTTTTAATTGAAGCTTGGTTTGAAAAAAATAAAAATTTTTAACTAAGAAATGTAGGCAATTTCGCTTCGCTCATTGTTGTGTATATTTATGAAATTGGTAAAGGTGACGCTGGAAAATTAAGTCTCCTAGCGTACTAAAGAGTTCAGTAGAGAACTAAGCACCACCAAAACCACTTGCAGCCCTATAATAACTACAAGTGGGGCAAGATCTAGACCATTAAAATTAGTTCTCATAAAACGTCGTACAAAAGCATACGCAGGGTTTGTGATACGGTAGAGAAACTGTACGATCGGGTTGTAAGGATCAGGGTTTACAAAGCTTAAGAGCGCAGTGATAATAATAACCCAAATATAAACGTTGATAAGGCTTAGAACAATACCCCCTAAGCCATAAACGATCTCAACTAGCATATTCATTTTACGATCTCCTGTATATAGTTTTTAAGATGGGCATAGATAGCTTCAAGATCTGGTCCCTCTGCTTCACCTGTAAGTAAAAGACGCAGAGAGCTTTCAAACTCTTTGGCTTCAATCTCTAACTCTTTTATAAGATGCTCTTTAAAGTCGGCATAGTTCTCAAAGTAGGGTGCCTCTTTGATGACTTTGCTAAGAGCAAGTGTGTTCTTTTTGTATTGCTCAGGGATAGTTTTCGTCTCAAAAACGGGAGCAAGTTTTGTGCGTAGCTCTTTTGTTGTCGCTACCTCTTTAAGATAGAGTTTTGCTAAAGCGCCTATCTCTTCATCTGCAAAACCGACATAGCGAGAAAGCTCTTTATTATCGAGCATAGTAAGATGTGCGCGGTTGATCTCTTTAAGTGCCTCAAGATCAAAGTTTGTAGAGCTTTTAGAGAGCTTTTCTAGGCTGAAAAACTCGATCGCTTCTTGGAGAGTGAAGAACTCTTTAGGTGCCTTAAATACGAGTGATATTAAATAATTTGAAATTGCTTCAGGAAGAAAACCTTCTTCTAAAAGCGCTTTAACGCTTTGTGTGCTGTTTGTGAGTGAAGGGAGGTGTGCATACTCCACTTTTTTATCGTACTGAAGAGCTTCTCTCACATAGATCTGCTTTGGTGTACTCTGTTGATCTTCCTGGCTTTTGATAACCAAAGAGATATCGCTAAGCATATCATCAACCGCACTTGCAAAATCAGGCATAGGAGTTTTGTCCTGTTTAAGGATCATAAAACTATCGATTGTATCGGTTGTAAACGTAAGTTTGCCTTGGGCTTTGTCTGTGATCGTAATATCTTTTGTAGGTCTGTGAATACGCACGGTAAACGGGTTAATGTTGTCTATAACAAGTTCAGCAGGCAGGTTAGCACAGGCATCATCATAAAGATAAGGTTTGTTTGCGGCTTTTGCTTCGTCTATTTTGCCTTGGATCCACTCAGGAGAGCAAAAACATGAAAACGCTTTTTTCTCGTGTAAAAGCTGTAGAGCCATAGCCGAGTGAAAACGAAAGTGTTGGGTTTGGTGCAGTATTTGAGTGTATCTTACTCCAAAGAGATCAAGCAGATCTAAGAACTCTTTGTCGTTGCCTTCTATATTTTCTCTTGTTTCGGTATCTTCAACTCTTACGATCAAATCTTCTTTGCGCTGCTGAGCGACAATAAAGTTCAATAGGGCGACTCTTAGATCCTCTACATTCATATCGTGTGTAGGGGCAAAAGCAAATCTCAACATCTTTATTCCTGCATAATTTTTTCGGAATTTTAGCAAGTTATACCTAATAGGGCACTAAATAAAGAGATCTAAGCACTCTTTTGCTATAATATCGTTTCAACGAAACTTCTATAAAAAAGGATCTTGCCATGTGGACTGTACGCTAAAGGTACTCAAGGAAATTTTTACAACTGCATCCTTGAGAACCTCTTTCGCTTTTATCAAGGATATTTATGCAATCTTTACAACTCAACAACATATATTTTAAATACCCCTCTTCATCTGAACATATTTTTAAAGATCTGAGTTTAGAACTCTTTAGTGGTTGGAACGCTTTAGTTGGTGCAAACGGTACCGGTAAAACAACACTCTTAAAGCTTATAACAAAAGAGTTAAAGCCTCAGAGCGGAAGTGTTACAAATAAACTTCTAAGTGCTTATGCACCCCAGTCTACTGAGTTTTTACCCCAAAATGCCGAGGCGTTTTTCAGCTCTTATGAGAGTAGGAGTTTTCAACTCAAAAACCTTTTAGAGATCGAAGATACATGGCTTTACAGATGGGAGAGCCTCAGTCACGGTGAGAGAAAAAGGGTGCAGATAGCTGTAGCACTTTTTTTGGAGCCTGATGTTTTGATCGTAGATGAGCCAACAAACCATCTCGATATACAGACAAAAGAGAAACTTTTTAGAGCATTAGAGTCTTATGAGGGGATCGGCATTTTGGTAAGTCACGACAGAAAACTGCTAGATCTCTTATGCACCAAAACTTTTGTTTTAAAAAACGGAAAACTTACAAAAATAAAGTCTAACTTTTCTACTGCCATAAAGGAGCTTAATGCTGTAAAAAACTTTAAGCAACAACAAAAGATGCAACATTCAAAAGAGCTTAAAAAGCTAGAGAAGCAGATCCAAAGTGCAAAAGAGAGTGTTTCAAGATCAAAAAGCAGACTCTCACTCAAAAATGTAGACAAAAAAGACAGTGACGCAAAAGCAAAAGTATATCTTGCAAAGATCACCTCTAAAAACAAGTATGAGGGGCAAGCCGTAAAAACAGCCACTTCAAAAAAAGAGCAGCTCTTAAAAGATGACTTTACCATAGAAAAAGAATATGAAAAAGGGATAATGTTCGAGCGTGATATAGATTCAAGGAAATTTCCTTTTGTCATAGAAAAAACTACTGAGACTATAAACGGCTTTACATTTGAGATTCCAAGACTGGTAATAGAAAAAGGTGACAAAGTATGGATTCAAGGTGATAATGGTAGCGGTAAGACGACATTTATAAACTATGTACTCTCACATTTAAGCCCGAATGATTACCTCTACATTCCACAAGAGATGAGTGAGGAAGATTCACAAAAGTTTTTTAAAGAGATAAAAGAACTAAGTGCTGAGAAACAAGGAGAGATATTCACTATCATAACAAGGCTATCATCTGACCCAAAATCACTTTTGCAAAGCAAGACTCCAAGCCCTGGAGAGGTTAGAAAACTTTTGATAGCAAAAGAGCTTTTAAACAACCCTCCCCTAATAATACTAGATGAGCCTACAAACCATATGGATATAGATTCGATAATGAGCATTGAAAAGGCCTTGAACGAGTTTCAAGGAGCGGTTTTGTTTATAAGTCATGACTTGGCTTTTTTTAAAAACTTGGCTAATAAGAGTTGGAGTGCTGAGAGGGATGGGAAAAAAGTTCATGTAGTTTAAAAATCTAAAGGACTTACAACTTTAGACTTGTTCATCTCTGCAACCACATGAGTATATATCATAGTAGTTTCAACACTTTTATGCCCTAGTAACTCCTGTATACTTCGTAAATCTATTCCAGCTTGGAGCAGATGTGTTGCGTAAGAATGCCTAAAAATATGTGAAGTTACACGTTTATTGAGATTTGCTTTTTGGGCAGCGACTTTTATATTTCTTCCTAATGTTTGTGGGTGTAGATGATGACGTCTGCGTTCTTTAGTTCTTGGATCTGTAGATATATTTTTCATAGGAAACAAAAACTGCCACTTAGTTTCAAATTTGGCTTTTGGGTACTTCTTTTCTAATGCGTAGGGAATAAATACGCTTCCGTATCCACTTACTAAATCTCGTTTATGCAAAGTAGTAACATATTCAACTTGTTCCAAAAGTTTACTTTTTAGTTTTTGCGGTAGTGGTATAGTCCTGTCTTTTAAAGATTTAGAATCCCAAACATATATCCTATCAAATCCAAAATCTATATCTTTTAAACGCAGATTTATAGCTTCATTCATTCTAAGCCCACACCCATACATAAGATGCACAACTAAACTGTACTCTTTATTTATATTTTGCAATACACTTTTAACTTCCTCTTTTGTTAAAACTACAGGTATATGTTTTCTCTCTTGCGCTCTTAATGCTTGAATATTCCACTGGCTCATATCAACACCCAATACTTCTTTATATAAAAACAACAAAGCACTAAAAGCTTGGTTCTGAGTAGTTGGTGAAACTCTGTCTTTTGTAGCTAACTTTGTTAAAAAAATCTCTATTTCATATTTTCCCATCTCAGCCGGATGCTTTTTATTATGAAAAAATATATAGTGCTTTATCCAATGCACATAAGTTCTTTCAGTTGAATAACTGTAATGTTTAAATCTAATTTTGTCACGCACTAGGTCTAAAAGTTTCTTTTTTACTTTCATCTTTTACTCCTTGCTTTAAGCTACATAATATTTGTTATGTAGTTTTTTTAACATTTAACTAACATTTTTGTATGTTATTTTTCTATATGACACTTAACACACACTATATTTTTAAGGATAATATACGTTTTCTATCTAAAAGTTTAAAAATATTTCAATTTGTCATATTTTTTACTAGTTTTTAACAATTAAAACACATTTAGAATGCTAGTTATTTTTGTTTTTTTAAGTTGTTATGTATATAATGTGCTTGAGGGCACCTCTAAAAACAACCTTTACGGTTGTCTAAATTTACCCATTTCAATTTTTTGTCCACAAGGGATACTTCGTAAACTTTTCTTGGTCAGTTTTCCAAGGAAAGTTAAGTCAGTTTTT